>OLFZ01000626.1_pt1 | contig 36785 bp, 26 predicted proteins | sample 1604861 | NCBI WGS metagenome assembly OLFZ01 (sample SAMEA3888895, study PRJEB22519) | human gut metagenome | biome: human gut; feature: human-associated habitat; material: faeces | place: Denmark | collected 2011 | reverse complement strand
ATCCTCTAACTGCTCACATAGATAATGATTTAGAGGAAACAGATAAGAAGCAATGGGAGCAGTTAGAGGATCATCGGTTGAGATTGGATGGGATAGATGATTTTTTGAAGAAGTGTGAAGAAGAATGTAAGGCTATGCAGAAAAAGTATAATAAAATACAGGAGAATTATGAAGAGGAGATAAAAAAGAGATATGTTATTGAGACATCATGGTCTTATAGAATAGGGAGAGCCATTACATTTTTTCCAAGGTGTTTTGTGGGTATAATAAAAAATAATAGAAAGGAATAGACGCAAGCCTATTAAAGATAAAAATGTTAAAGGAAGAGCGCAAAGAATATATAGATATACTGAATGTAATTTCGTGTCTCGCAGTTGTTTTATTGCATACTAATAATGCATTTTGGCGATTTAGCTATGATTCGTATTGGATTTCGGCAAATTTTATTGAATGCATTTTTTATTTTGCAGTACCAGTATTTTATATGATTACTGGTGCGACTATCATGAATTACAGAGAAAAATATAGTACAAAAACATTTTTTAAGAAAAGATGCTCAAAAACAGTCATTCCATTTGTGATATGGAGTGTATTTGCTGTGATTTATTTTAGAGTGACTCAAAAAAATGATTTTGATACATCATCTGTTAGAGGAATAATAGATGGAATTGTTAATACTAAATATGTATCTATATATTGGTTTTTTGTGGGTTTGTTTGCAGTTTATTTAAGCATCCCCGTATTGTCGTTAATACCGAAAGAAAATAGAAATAGGTGTTATCTTTATATTGTTATAACTGCTTTTGTGTTGAATTATGCAATTCCGTTTGTTGCTAGTGTGTTCCCGAAAGGTATTCCCTATAATAGTTCTTTAAAAATGTTTTTTGGAGATCAGTATATATTTTATGCTTTATGTGGATGGTTGATTGATAATATTGAAATTAAAAAGAAATACAGATATGGAATTTATGCTTTTGGATTAATGGGAGTATTGATTCATATTTTTGGGACGTGGTATTTGTCTTATAGGGATGGTATGATTAATGGCTTGTTTAAAGGTTATATGAATGTGCCGTGTATTTTATATTCAATGGCAGTTTTTTTGTTTGTGAAAAATGTTGCTATAAATGGAAAAGGAATTTGGTATAAAAAAATTGTTGATTTTTATAATTCTACAACATTTGGAGTGTATTTGATCCATTGGTATTTTATTGATACATTTTTGGAACTTACAAAATGGAAATATTATGAAATGTTTAGGTATAGATTTTGGGGAGGCGTTGTGTTATTCCTTGTAATGGGAGTTGTTGTTAAAAATGTGCAAAAAATTAGAGTGGTGAAAAAATATATATTACCATAAACGATAAAAGAGAATTTAAAGGGGAATAACGATGCAAAATTACAAAAAAATTTTGAATTGGTGGCAGAATAATAAAATGATAATTATAGTTACTATTTTTTGGGGGCTAATTGTGCATTTTTGCTTGTATAGTAATATACTCCGCAGCCCTGATAGTTTGTGGAATTCTGGTATATATGAAGCTTCTTTTTGGGAATTATCGCTAGGAAGATGGTTGCCTCAAATTATAGACAAGTTACAGTTTGGAACAATATTTCCATTTTGGAGTGTATTTTTAACTTTGTGTGTTTATAGTGTTGGTAACATATTTTTTATTAATTTGTTTGCTATTGACAATTTGATGGTAAAAACGATAGTTTCATGTTTGGTTATAAGTAATCCATTCATAGGAATGAGTTTGCAGTATTATTATTCGAATGATACTTATGCATTGGCATATTTGTTATCAGTGCTGTCTATTTATATGATAAAGAATAATAAAAATCAAATTCAAAATTATATATACAGTATAATTTTTATTGTGATGTCACTTGCATTATATCAAAGTTTTTTGGGCGTTGTAACAACAGCTGCATTGTTTTGTATTTTACAGGAATTGTTTGATGATAAGAAAAAAATAATAGATTATCGTATAATATATACTTGTTTTGGAAAATATATTATAGTTTTGTTTGGCGGGGTGGGTATATATTATGTGATTTTAAAAATACTTTTATGGTCTAATGGGATTTCTTTATCATCATATAAAGGGGCAGATAATGTTTCTGTCATATCTGTGATTTCAAGGTTTCCGGAAAGAATTTTCCAGTGCTATAGGGATTTTTTTGAATATTATTTTGGAACTGAAATAGCAAGAAATGCATATTTGATTAATTTAATACAATTAGTGACAATTATAATGCTTGTTTTTATTATAACTAAAAGAGTGATTTCTATAGGAAAATATAAGGGGACGCTTGTAATAATATTGTTATTAATTGTACCAATAGCGTGTAATATTATTAATGTATTTGCAACAGAAACAAAGATATATCTTTTAACAATAGGAGGAATGTTGGTTTTTATTCCTGGTATGGTATTGTTGAATTTTGTGTATTTGAAACAAATTGGTCATAACACTATTTATATATTATGTGTGATTACAATATATTTGTTTGTATTACAAAACAATGCAAATTATATGTCTATTTTGGGGGCTACAAAACAAGCTTCATCATTGGTAAATCGTATTTGGATGCGAGTTGAATCTTTAGATATATATAAACCGGATATGAAAGTAATGATAGTGGGTAATCCAAATCAAAATAAAATTTATAGTAATGTTTCTGATTATACACAATACGCTGACTGGTATGCTCGGGTTGGACTATTTTGGAGTACATGGGACGGATCGACAAATTGTTGGACTCATTTGATAAAAAATGAACTTGGGATAGATATAGTATCATGTTCAGAGAAAGAGTATCAATCTATAATTAGTTCTGTTTTTTTTGAAGATATTCCAACATATCCCAATTCTAAGTCGATTTTTATTAAAGATGATATTTTGGTTGTAAAAATAGCAGATGTATTAAGCGAAAGAAAGTAAATGGAGAGAAAAATGCGTATTTCGATTATAGTACCTTGTTATAATGAGCAAGCTGTTTTGAAACTCTTTTATGTAGAAATTGTAAAGGTATTAGAAAAAATAACTAATAATTATGAACTGTTATTTGTTGATGATGGCTCTCAGGATAGTACATTATCAATTATTAAAACCCTTTGTATTAATAATTCACATATTAAATATATTGCTTTTTCAAGAAATTTTGGAAAAGAAGCTGCGATGTATGCGGGGTTTTGTAATGTGGATGCGGACTATGTAGCGGTCATGGACGCTGATATGCAGGATCCACCGTCACTATTACCCGAGATGATACAAATATTAGAATCTGGTAAATACGATAGTGTTGCGACACGTCGAAAAAACCGAGAAGGTGAGCCGCCAATTCGTTCTTGGTGTGCTCGAAAATTTTATCAACTTATTAATAAAATTTCAGATGCTGATATTGTAGATGGCGCAAGAGATTTTCGATTGATGAAACGAGAAATGGTAAGTGCAATCGTTTCGATGGGAGAGTATAATCGATTTTCAAAAGGTATTTTTGGATGGATTGGCTATAAAACATATTGGTTGTCATATAAAAACGTTGAACGTGCAGGAGGTAAAACAAAATGGAATTTTTGGAAATTATTTAAATATGCGATTGATGGAATTATTAATTTTTCGGAAGTTCCTCTTAGTATTGCATCATGGAGTGGAATAGGAATGACATTTATAGCATTTATTATGATGCTTGTTATTATAATTAAACGTGTCTGCTTTGGAGATCCAGTTGCGGGATGGGCATCTACAATGTGTGTAATTCTTTTTATTGGGGCAATACAGCTGTTTAGTATTGGAATTATGGGTCAATACATAGCAAAATCTTATAATGAAACAAAACATAGACCACATTATATTGTGTCTGAATCTAATAAAGAAACAGTGAAAAAAATAAATTAAACTTTAGATTACGGAGGAAAAAATGAATACAACCCTTATTATTATGGCTGCTGGCATTGGTTCTCGCTTCGGAACTGGTATCAAGCAGCTTGCAAAAATGACTCCTAACGGGGAGATTATCATGGATTTTTCAATTTATGATGCAAAAGAGGCGGGATTTACAAAGGTTGTTTTTGTAATCCGCAAAGCGATCGAGAAAGAGTTTAAGGAAGTGATCGGGAATCGTTTATCCAAAGTGGTTCCAGTTGAATATGTTTATCAGGAGTTAGAAGACCTGCCGGAAGGATATGAAGTCCCAGCAGGGCGCGTAAAACCTTGGGGAACAGGACAAGCAATTCTGGCTTGTAAGGATATCGTGAGGGAGCCGTTTGTGATTATCAATGCAGATGATTATTATGGAAAAGAAGCATTTGCCAAGCTGCATGATTTCCTGATTTCGGGAGAGCACAAGGACGGAAAGATAACTCTGGCGATGGCGGGGTTTTCTCTGAAAAATACTTTGAGTGAGAATGGCGCTGTGACCAGAGGAGTCTGTGTGGCGGATGATACAGGTCATCTTGAAAAGATAATTGAGACGACGGGAATTCAGGAGATAGACGGCAAGATTCAGTGCGATAATGCAGAAGTAGAAGGCTGGATTACACCAGATACGATGGTTTCAATGAATATGTGGGCGGGCTATCCGAATTTTTTGCAGTATATTAAGGAAGGCTTTCCAGCATTTCTGGAACAGTTGGGTGAGCATCCAGAGAAAAAAGAATATCTTCTTCCGAATATCGTAGCGGAATTGCTGGAAAAAGAAGCGGCTTCGGTTAAGGTGCTTTCCACATCGGATAAATGGATTGGAATTACTTATAAGGAAGACATTGAGCCAGCGCAGGAAAGTTTTAGCCGGATGATAACGGCTGGATGCTATCCGGAAAATTTATGGATATAATTAAAGAAGCAGAATTGTTACGAAAGGGAAGAAGTAGATTGTGGCAAGTTGGTTGTTTTACATAGCTGTTTTTTTGAAACAATTTTATCTGCTCCCAAGCGGCAGTATTGGGATTGCAGATCTGTTTTTCACGGCTGCTTGTGTGATGACATTTTATGGAGCATGGAAGAAACGGACAAAATTATTTTACAGGGAAGATATCCCATGGGCAATTTTCTTGATTTTTGCCGCTATCATTAATGGAATCTATTATGTCCGGACTGCCAATCGGGAATTCCCGTTGCATACGATGTATTGGATTTATTCCGTGTGTCTGATATGGATGTTCCGGACATTGTATTCGGAAGATTTTATGCGGGGCTTGTGCTGGGTTTGCCGTATCAATATGGTATTCCAGCTGCTTGTTTTATTCTCTGGACATGGGCGTTATTTCCGTGAATCCTGGGGCGGTGCCCGGTTTATGGGAACTTTCAATGATCCGAACCAGTTTGCATTTTTTATCTTTACCGTGATGCTGGTACTTTTTATGGGGTATCGGCGGAAAGCGATTTATACGGCGAAAACACGTATCGGCTTCTGGGGAATGTTTCTGTTGGGAGCGTTTTTGATAGGAAAGGCAAAATCAACGGGGATGTTTGTCGGTCTGCTTGTATTCTTTTGTGTGCTTATCGGACTGATTTTCTGGGACAGATGCTGCCATTCGAAGCGGAAAAAGCTGTGGTGGATAGGCGGCGCGGTTTTTGTGGTGCTGCTGGCTGTCGGGGTATATAGGATCCTGCCGGGGGCTGATTTTGAAGTTTCTCAGACGAGCTACACGCTTTTTTCGCGGATTCAGCAGAAACTCTGGAAATTGGCAAATGGCAATCTTTATGATTTGCTTTACGATCGAAGTGCAGAACGCTTGGTATTGGAACCGCAGTATTTATTATATGGGGCAGGAGAGGGCTTTTTTGAGCGGTTTATTCCACATGATGGGTTTGAACAGCTGCTGAGCCCGGGCGTGTTTGATGTGTTTCATGTGAATGAAATTCATTCGAGTTTTTTTGATGTCTGGTTTTCGTATGGTATCATTCCAACAGCGGTGCTTGTATATTGGATTGTACGAAATGTGATTCGATGCGATCGGGCACAGCGTGCGGCAGTGCTGGCATTGTTGGCGGAAAGTTTTACGCTGATGAATTGCAGACAGTCATTTTTCTGGTTTTTGATTGTGATGGCGGGGATGAGCGGACGGGAAATGTGTGTGGATGAAAGAGCGACTAAGGAGTAAAAACTCAGCCGTTCTTTTTTATAAAGTGACCGCTTTGCTGGAATTGCTATTTTCATAGAATAGCATATGTAAGGGGAGGATGCAAGAAGAAAAGAAGTTGAAAAATAGATTGGGTAAATCTTTGCAAATTCTTTTTTGAAATGCTACAATACAAGAAAAATCTTTGCAAAGAGAAGTGAGAATTTATGATATTTTTAAGGCTAAAATATTATTTCAGTAAATTCAAAATCTGCATCTATATATGTGGAGTCATTCTTGTCCTGTTTATGTTTGTGACATTGTTAAGACAAGTGAATCTTTTCACGCGGGCAGATTCTCAAACCCTATTAGGTATAATCGGAACATTGCTTGGAGCAGTTGTCGGTGCTGTTTTTTCATTGCTTGGGTCTATATGGGTCAACACACAGCAGCGAAAAGAAGAATTGAATAGGAAAAGAGCGCAGGAGATTTATCGACCGCTTTATGATGAACTTGTGAACATTCATAGAAACATATTGAATGAAAATCCATATCCTTCCATTATTGAATTCAGAGTGGGACACCAGACGATGATACCGCATCCACAATATGTTGAGTGGCAGAAAATAAAATTGGACAGCCGCTATCTTCAGACACCGACGGAGTTGAAGAGGCAAATGGAGCGCCTGTTTGGGGCGCTGGATGGTTATTTGACGAAACGAAAAGGGGCATCGGATGAAGTGAAGAGAATTCTTGATTCTGTTTTAGAAGAATTCAAACTGCCGCCTTGCAGAATAGAAAATTTTGGAAGTGTAGTATTAGGGGATGTTATGGGTGGTAAAAGGAAGGGAATTTATGGAGAGAGTATGTATTTTATGGAAGAGGATGTGCCGGATGAAGCTGTCATAGAAAAAGTAAATACACGCTTTTATGAGATGGCGGATGAAAGCATAATTTTGAAGGACATGAAGGATGTTTATAATGGCTGGATGCGGGAAGAAGAGATGGCAATTAAAATATTGGAGTTGCTGATTCGGATGGCTGAGAGGTAGAGGAACGTTTTGAATGATGATCTTGCCATTCAAACTATCAAATGTTAATATTAATCATATAAATATGATTAATATTATGAACAGGCAAAGCAACAGCTTCGAAAGGAGTGTGTCAATATGGGGATTTTTGTGAATTCGGATAATTCAGCGTTTCAAGTTGCGTTGAATTCGGAAATCTATATTGATAAAACAGGTTTGTTGACGTATACCAATAAGGTGATGAATACATTGCAGGGATATATTTGCAATAGCCGTCCCAGAAGGTTCGGAAAGTCGATTACGGCGGATATGCTGACAGCGTATTACAGTAAGGGCTGCGATTCAGGGAATATGTTTTCTGGACTTGAAATTAGTCAGAGCCCGGATTTCAAGGAACATCTAAACCGATATGATGTGATTCACTGGGATATCCAGTGGTGTATAGGAGCTGCTGGGGGTGCCGACAGGGTTGTATCGTATATTACAGAGAAAACGATTGAGGAATTAAGAAAATACTATTCAGAAGCAATACCGAGTGACACGTGTTCGCTTCCAGAAGCACTGTCATTTATTTGTAATGCAACGAAGAATAAGTTTGTTGTAATTATTGATGAGTGGGATGTTTTGATTCGTGATATGGCGGCGAATTCGAAAATTCAGGATGAATATATAAGTTTCCTGAGGGGCTTGTTTAAGGGGACGGAACCGACCAAGTATATTCAACTTGCTTATTTGACGGGCATTCTTCCTATTAAAAAAGAGAAAACCCAGTCGGCACTGAACAATTTTGACGAATTTACGATGTTGAGCGCGGGTCGCTTGTCTCCGTATATTGGATTTACGGAGGCGGAGGTGAAAGAACTTTCAGAACGCTATCAGGTGGAATTTGATAAGGTAAAGGCGTGGTATGATGGATATGTTCTAAGAAATTGTCAGGTTTATAATCCCAAAGCAGTTGTGAGTGTCATGCTAGATGGTGAATTTAAGAGCTATTGGTCGGAAACCGCGTCTTATGAGGCGATTGTGCCGCTCATTAATATGGATTATGACGGACTGAAAACGGCAATTATCGAAATGCTGTCTGGAGTTGAAGTGAAGGTAGATACATCAACATTTGGAAATGATATTTCGAATATTCAGAGTAAAGATGATGTGCTGACATATATGATTCATTTGGGGTATTTAGGCTATGATCAGACGAAAAAGATGGCGTTTGTTCCGAATGAAGAAATTCGGCAGGAGTTGACCAGGGCGGTAGAAAGTAAACGCTGGAATGAGATGTTTCTGTTTCAGCAAGAGTCGGAGAGGTTGTTGGATGCAACACTGGATTTGGATGAGAAAGTAGTAGCATCACAGATCGGGAAGATTCATGATGAATATGTATCTGTTATTCAATATCATAATGAAAATTCTTTGAGCAGTGTTCTCGCGATTGCTTATCTGAGTTCGATGCAATATTATTTTAAACCAGTTCGGGAACTACCGACAGGACGTGGATTTGCGGATTTTGTATTTGTACCAAAACCAGAGTACAAGAATGATTATCCGGCGCTGGTAATTGAACTTAAATGGAATCAGAATGCACAGACTGCGCTGCAGCAAATCAAAGAAAAGAACTATCCAGAATCGATTTTAAATTATATGGGAAATATTTTATTGGTTGGAATTAATTACGATAAGGTAAGTAAGGAACATACGTGTCGAATTGAAGCATATGGAAAAAATTAATGTATATTTTTGACATAGTAAAAACTATCGTTATATACAGCAATGGCTAAAAGTCCGTCCCACAAACTTTTAGCCATTTTCATTTAAATAAATAACCTCTCTATCTTTAAGAATCCTTCCCTTTCTGCAATCTCGTCAATTCTCTCCAAATCGTCAAAAGCATCGTTCCAAAGCAGGCAATTCCGCCGACAAAGTTGGAAATCGGTTCGGCGGCGAATACGCCGTTGGTGCCCATTCCGAACATACCTGGCAGCAGGATTGTCAGCGGAACGACGATGATTACTTTTCGGAAAATAGAGAAAAAGATCGCTTTTTTGGATTTGCCCAGACCGACGAAAATCGACTGTCCGGAGAATTGGAGCGACATCATAAAGAATCCGAAAAAGTATAAGCGGATCGCCGGAATACCTGCTGCGATAAGTTCGGCATCCTGGTTAAAAATGCGGATAAAGAATGCTGGGAAACCATCGACGATCAGCCAGATACCGGTCGTATATAAAATTGCAATAAAAGAGGTAAAGGCGATCGCCTTTTTAACGCGTCTGTATTCTTTTGCCCCATAATTGAAACCGAGCACCGGCTGGGCGCTGTGGGTGACGCCGGTTACCGGAAGCGTTGCAATTTCACGGATGGAGTTGATAACGGTCATAACGCCGACGTAGAGATCGCCGCCGTATACCTGTAAGGTTGCATTGCACATGATCTGGACGGTGCAGTTGGTGATCGCCATCGTAAAACCGGACAGACCGAGACCGACGATTTTCCGGACTCTCTGCGCGGAAAGACGCATGGAAGAACGTCTCAGTTTCAGAATTGTTTTGTCACTGGTTAAAAACCGCAGAATCCAGATAGCGGAGAGAAGCTGCGACAGGATGGTGGCGAGCGCCGCACCGCGGATTCCCATGTGAAGCACAAAAATAAAAATCGGATCGAGCAGGATATTGGCGGCAGCGCCTAAAAGGACGGTCATCATGCCGATGCGCCCGAAGCCCTGTGAATTGATGAATGAGTTCATGCCAAGCCCGACCATCACGAACAGGCTGCCGAGCAGATAGATCGTAATGTAAGCATCCGCATATGGATAAGTAGCGTCGCTGGCGCCGAACAGATACAGCATTGGTTTGCGGAATATCAGGCAGAGAAGGGTCAGAAGCACACCGGAAATAACCATCATGGAGAAGGAATTTCCCATGATTGCCTCGGCTTCTTTGATATCCCCGCGCCCGCGTTCGATCGAGCAGAGCGGCGCGCCGCCCATGCCAAACAGGTTGGCAAATGCGATGACGAGCGTGATGATCGGCAGCGAAAGCCCGATGCCGGTCAAAGATAGAGTGGCGTGATCGGGAATACGCCCGATATAGATGCGGTCGACGATGTTGTACAGGACATTGATAAGCTGCGCCAGCGTCATCGGGATAGCGAGATTCATGATATTTTTAACGATACTTCCTTTGGAGAAATCGTTCTGTGTATTGGGATTACTCATACAAACTCCTTTTTTCTTGCGTTTGGATACAATCTGATATTATAATAAGGAAAAAGAAATTTGTCCAGAGAGAAAGTCATTCAAAAGAGATTCAAAAAGGAAGTATATTATCAAAAAATGCGTTTTATTGAAATGGAGATTACTCTGATTGATGAAAAACTTGGTTTTTAAACGAATCGATATTGCACAAATAAGAGATTTGTGCTATTCTCAAAGAAAACGAAAGGGGTATGTATTATGCCGAGAGGACCAAAACGTTCTGCATTAGAAGTAAACAAAGAGAAGCTGGCAGCGGTAGAAGAGAAGCTGGCTAAATTAGAAGAAACCGTTAAAGCTCTGAAAGCAGAGAAAAAGGAATTAGCGGCTGAGATTCGTAAAGCTGAATTAAGCGAATTACTGGATGCGATCGAAGAGAGCAATTTAAGCGTAAACGATGTTCATGAGTTTATCAAACAGAATTCTGAGCAGAAATAAATTAAAAAGCGATAAATCATTGTATTCAAAGAATGAAAAGAGAACTGGAAATTAGGGACAGCCTGGTTTCTGGTTCTTTTTTTGTTTTGTGAAAAAACGTTTGTAAACGAAACATATGAAAGAATGCCGGTGCCGAAACAGAGGGTTGTTTGAATCGGATTTGAGCCGGGATTGGCGGATGAAATCGGCTTAATGATAAAAAGGAACCGTGCAAAAGAAAGGTGCATATGCTACAATAGGAATATTCAATCAGAGGAACTTGAGATGACTTCTTTGATCAAACCGGTACCTCAAAGAGAAATAGAAGAAAAAAAACAAGGTTCCGGGGAAAGAACCGCTCAGATATTAAAAAAGAAAGCGAAGGGAATGAATATGGATCATAATACGCTACTTGGGGTTTTGATTCCGTTTGTCGGTACGACGGCGGGAGCAGCCTGCGTCTTTTTTTTGAAAAATGAGTTAAAGCCGATCATCCAGAAAACGCTTTTGGGGTTCGCATCGGGGGTGATGGTGGCGGCGTCGGTCTGGTCGCTTTTAATTCCATCGATGAATATGTGCGAAGCGATGGGGCGTCTGGCATTTCTGCCGGCATCCATTGGGTTTATGGTGGGTATTCTGATGCTGCTTTTGCTGGATCGTGTGATCCCGCATCTGCATCTGGGAAGTGATGAGCCGGAGGGGCATGTGTGCGGGCTCAAGAAGACGACGATGCTGGTTCTGGCGGTCACACTTCACAATATCCCGGAGGGCATGGCAGTCGGAGTGGTATTTGCCGGATTCTTAGCAGAAAAGAGCGGCATCACGCTTGCAGCGGCGCTGGCACTTTCACTTGGAATTGCGATTCAGAACTTCCCGGAGGGAGCGATCATTTCCCTGCCGCTTCGGAGTGAGTCAGGGATGAGCCGGAAAAAGGCATTTGCGATGGGAACACTCTCCGGTATCGTCGAGCCGATCGGGGCGCTTGCGACGATCGCCGCGTACCGCTATCTGGAACCGGTTCTGCCGGTTCTCCTGGCGCTTGCAGCAGGGGCGATGATTTACGTGGTTGTGGAGGAACTGATTCCAGAGTCGGCGCAGGGCAGTCATTCCGATATGGGAACGATCGGATTTGCGGTTGGATTTGTGCTGATGATGATTCTGGATGTGGCGCTGGGATAAAAGAAAGCTGGCAGTGCTGGCATGGAATCCGGTTGCCTGAAAAAGCGAACATTTGTTCTGAAAAATGCGTTGCAAAATTTTTGAATTTATGTAATAATATTTGTAGCTGTTCAGTAGGTCCGCGCATTTACTGCGCTGACCGTACGAAAACATGGGCTAGCAGGCAAAAATCCCATTGCCGCAGGCAATTTTTAATGGATTTTTGCGCGTGACTGTGAAGGTACTGAACAGTTACTAATATTTTATAGTAAATGAGAACGGTTTACTACTTTTTCGCTAATGAAAAGTCTATAAAACAATGGCTGGCGGGTGTGATGCCAGAGAGTTAGAATGTTCTATTTGCATGATTTCAAAGTCATAAAATAAATACGTATTATAAGTGGAAGAAATCAGCTTGACCAGTGAAATAAAAGCTGCCGTTTGCATCATACGTGTAAAAGGCAGTAAATATTATTCCAAGGTCGGGCACAGGAGGAATGAATCTATGGGTAAAACACAGTATGATGCGGACAGCATAACGGTTCTGGAGGGGCTGGAGGCTGTCCGTAAGCGTCCTGGTATGTATATAGGAAGTGTGGGAACGAAGGGACTGAATCACCTGATCTATGAGATCGTGGACAACTCGGTCGATGAGCACCTGGCGGGTGCCTGTTCCCAGATCCGCGTGACGCTGGAGGCGGACGGCTCCTGCACCGTTCGGGACAATGGACGCGGTATTCCGGTGGAGATGCATAAAAAGGGTGTGGCAGCGGAGCGAATTGTGCTCTCGACCTTGCACGCGGGCGGCAAGTTTGACAACAATGCGTATAAGACGAGCGGCGGTCTGCACGGCGTCGGTTCGTCGGTTGTCAATGCCCTCTCAGCGCATCTGGAGGTCAATGTATATAAGAATGGACAGATCCATCACGATGCATATGAGCGCGGCATCCCGACGGTTGAGCTGATCGATGGTCTTCTGCCGGTGGTTGGAAAGACAAGAGAGACCGGAACAGAGATCAATTTTCTGCCGGATCCGGAGATTTTTGAAAAAACGCGGTTCAAGGCGGACTGGCTCAAGAGCCGCCTGCATGAGACGGCATATCTGAACCCGAAGCTGACGATTCTTTATGAGAATAAGCGGGCAGGCGAGGCTGAAAAGGTGACTTATTCGGAGCCGGACGGCATCGTGGCGTATGTGCGCGAGCTGAACAGCACGAAGACGCCGATTCATGATCCAATTTATTTTAAGGGCGTCAGCGACCAGATCGAGGTTGAAGTGGCGTTCCAGTTTGTCGATGCATTTGAGGAAAATGTACTCGGCTTCTGCAACAATATTTTCACACAGGAGGGCGGCACGCATCTGGCGGGCTTTAAGACGCGTTTTACCCAGATGATCAACAGCTATGCGAAAGAGCTGGGAATCCTGAAGGAAAAAGATACAAAATTTACAGGACCGGATACGAGAAACGGCATGACGGCGGTTGTGGCGGTCAAGCATCCGGATCCGATCTTTGAGGGGCAGACTAAGACAAAGCTGGCGAGTGCCGATGCGACAAAAGCGGTGTTCAGCGTGACAGGGGACGAGCTGCAGCTTTATTTTGACCGGAATTTAGAGGTATTAAAGGCGATCATCGCCTGTGCGGAGAAATCTGCAAAGATCCGGAAGGCAGAGGAACGCGCCAAGACCAATATGCTGACGAAATCCCGTTTTTCCTTTGACAGCAACGGAAAGCTGGCAAACTGTGAGAGCCGCGAGGCGGAGAAGTGTGAGATTTTCATTGTCGAGGGAGATTCCGCGGGCGGTTCAGCTAAGATGGGACGAAACCGCCGCTATCAGGCGATCCTGCCGATCCGGGGCAAGATTTTAAATGTGGAGAAAGCTTCGATGGACAAGGTGTTGGCGAATGCCGAGATCAAGACGATGATCAATGCGTTCGGCTGCGGCTTTTCGGAAGGATATGGCAATGATTTCGATATTGCGAAGCTGCGTTACCACAAGATCGTCCTGATGACGGATGCCGATGTGGACGGAAGCCATATTGATACTCTGCTTCTGACTTTCTTATACCGTTTTATGCCGGAATTGATTCAGAACGGGCACGTATATATTGCGATGCCGCCGTTATTTAAGGTGATTCCGAAAAAGGGAAAAGAAGAGTATCTATACGATGAGAAAGCATTGGAGCGCTACCGCAGAACCCACACAGGGGAATTTACCCTGCAGCGCTACAAAGGTCTGGGCGAGATGGATGCGGAACAGCTCTGGGAGACGACGTTAAACCCGGAGAACCGTGTGCTCAAGCGTGTGGAGATCGAGGATGCCCGGATGGCGTCGGAGATCACGGAGATGCTGATGGGAAGCGACGTGCCGCCGAGACGGCAGTTTATCTACGATCACGCGGATGAGGCGGAGATAGATGCTTAATAGAAAGATTATGAGTAACTGTGAAGGCACTGAACAGTTACGATTATGAAAGTATATGACAGGAATTTAGGAGATAGAAAATAGAATGGCTGAAACGATCATTACGACAGAATATTCAGAGGAAATGCAGCGCAGCTATATGAACTACTCGATGAGTGTCATCACGGCCCGCGCCATCCCGGATGCGAGGGATGGTTTGAAACCGGTACAGCGCCGCGTCCTTTACGATATGGGGGAGCTGCATCTGGGGCACGACAAGCCGCACCGGAAATCGGCGCGTATCGTCGGTGATACGATGGGTAAATACCATCCGCACGGCGACAGTTCGATCTATGAGACGCTGGTCGTGCTTTCCCAGAATTTTAAGAAAGGAATGCCGCTGGTAGACGGACATGGAAACTTTGGTTCCATCGAGGGCGACGGGGCGGCGGCGATGCGTTACACGGAGGCGCGTCTCCAGAAGTTTGCGGAGGAAGTATATTTAAAGGATTTGGATAAGACCGTCCGCTTTGTGCCGAACTACGATGAGACGGAGAAAGAGCCGGAGGTTCTGCCGGTCCGTGTGCCGAATCTTCTGATTAACGGTGCCGAGGGAATTGCGGTCGGCATGAGCACCAGCATTCCGCCGCACAATCTGGGCGAGGTCATCGATACGGTGATGGCGTATATCGATCAGCCGGAGATGGAGACGGAAGCGCTTCTGAGCGTCTTAAAGGGACCGGATTTCCCGACAGGCGGCATCATTGCGAATAAGAGTGAGCTTCCGGCGATCTATGAGACGGGAATGGGGCGCATCAAGCTGCGTGCCCGGATGGAGGTGGAGCTTGGAAAACGCCGTTCTGACCGGGACAAGCTGGTGATCACGGAGATTCCGTACACGATGATCGGCGCGGGCATCAATAAATGTCTGTCGGATATCGCAGATCTGGTTGAGTCCAAGAAACTTGCCGATGTGGTGGATATTTCCAACCAATCGAATAAAGAAGGAATCCGGATTGTTCTGGAACTCAAGAAAGATGCGGATATTGAGAAAATCCAGAATATTTTGTATAAAAAGACAAAACTGGAGGATACATTCGGCGTCAATATGCTGGCGATCGCGAATGGACGCCCGGAGACGCTGAATTTAAAGGGAATCTTAAAGAATTACCTGGATTTCCAGTATGAAAATAATACCCGCAAGTATCAGGTGCTTCTGGAAAAGGAGCAGGAGAAGAAGGAGATCAAGGAAGGTCTGATCACAGCCTGCGACTGCATCGATCTGATTATCGCGATCCTGCGCGGTTCGAAGAATCTGAAAGATGCGAAAGCCTGCCTGATGGAGGGCGATATTTCCAAAATCCAGTTCCGCACACCGGGATTTGAGGAAGACGCCAAGAAGCTTCATTTTACGGAGAAACAGGCATCTGCGATTCTGGAAATGCGTCTCTATAAACTGATTGGCCTGGAGATTTTGGCATTGCAGAAGGAGTACAAAGAGACACTTCGCAAGATCAAAGAATACCAGAAGATTCTCGGCAGCCGTGAGGCGATGGATGAGGTGATTAAAGAAGATCTGCAGTCAATCAAGGAAGAGTTTGCAGTGGAACGCCGGACGAAGATCGAGGATGGACGCGAGGCGGTGTATGACGAGGCGGCGGAGAGCGCCAGACCGGGCGTGTTCGTGCTGGACAAGTTTGGTTACTGCAAGATTCTGGAACCGTCGATCTACGAGCGGAACCGGGAGACAGTGGACACGGAGAATGTGTATGTACTGCCGTGCCATACGACGGATAAGATCGGATTGTTTACGGATCTGGGTGCATTCCATCAGGTGAAGGTGACGGAGATTCCGTTTGGAAAGCTGCGCGATAAGGGTGTGCCGATTGATAACCTGAGTAAATTTGATGGCACCAAAGAACGTCCGGTCTGTGTGGTGAATGCGGCGCAGTTAAAGGGACAGAAGCTATTATTTGCAACGAAGGATGCGATGATCAAGATCGTGCCGGGCGGGGAATTTGAGACAAATAACCGGACAGTGGCGGCAACCAAGCTTCAGGAGAATGATATGCTTCTCTCGGTACAGCCGGCGGACGGCATGAGAGAGGCGGTCATCCAGACAACCAGCGGTATCTTCCTGCGATTCCCGATTGAGGAGATATCGGAGATGAAGAAGAATGCGAAAGGTGTGCGCGGCATCAAGCTGGGACGTACCGAGTCGCTGGAGGCAATCCATCTGCTGGACGGCACCGAGGACGATCCGATCGTTATGTATAAAGAAAAACCGGTTCATTTGAGCCGTTTGAAAATAGGGCACCGCGACGGCAAGGGAAGCCGGGCGAGAAGCTAGAACCAAACAGAAAGAAAAAAAGGAGGTATTTCATATGGCTGAACTTCAGAACACACCGACCCCTCATATCGGGGCAAAGCAGGGCGAGATTGCGGAGACGATTCTGCTTCCGGGCGATCCGCTGCGGGCAAAGTATATCGCAGAACATTTTCTGACGGATGCAAAACAGTTCAATACAACGAGAAATATGTACGGTTATACCGGCTATTATCAGGGCAAACGCGTGTCTGTCATGGGAACCGGCATGGGCTGTCCGTCGATGGGAATTTATTCGTATGAGCTGATTCATTTTTATGGATGCAAGAATCTGATCCGGATCGGAACAGCCGGTGCGCTGCGTCCGGAGGTAAAGGTGCGCGAGCTTATTTTTGCGATGGGCTCCTGTACGACATCCAACTATGTAAAACAGTTCCGCCTGCCGGGGGATTATTCCTGCGTGTGCAGCTATGAGCTTCTGGAAAAGGCGGTTGAGTCTGCGAAAAAGAGAAATTTAAAATATCATGTCGGTAATATTTTGTGTTCCGATATGTTCTACAACCCACCGCTTGAGCCGACCGGAACTACCTGGGCGCAGATGGGTGTGCTGGCAGTGGAGATGGAGTCGGCGGCACTTTACAGCAACGCTGCCTATGCGGGCGCAAATGCGATCTGTATCCTGACCGTATCGGATTCGGCAGTGACCGGAGAGGCGACGACGGCAGAAGAACGCGAGAAGACGTTTACCAATATGATGGAAGTGGCGCTGGATCTGGTGTAAGTGCTAAGCTGGTAAAATAAAAGTAGAATTTGAAGGTTACTGTTTATGGGTAGGCACTTTTGGAACCGAAAGTGCCGTAAGAAAACGTGGTGGCAGCAGGAAGAGAAAACAGGAGAGAACAATGATAGGAATTGCTCCACAGGAGTGGAAAACAGATCTTCCGGAGTTTTGTGAAAAAACGAGGGATTTTTATGCAGGAAAGATGGATAAGGGCTCATATAAGGGCTTTTCAGGACGTTACGGCAGTTATGCACAGAAAGGCGGCGCGGCGAGTATGCTGCGTCTGCGTATGACGGCAGGATGTGTGTCGAAGGAGAAGCTTGCATTTATCGCAAAGGCAATCCGTGCATATCAGGTAAATATGGTACATTTTACGACTTGTGAGAGCGTGCAGTTTCACAATCTGGATGAGAAATCAGTCTGTGAATTGATGGAGCAGGCACTCGATGCCGGGATCGTGACGATGGGCGGCGGCGGGGATTTTCCGCGAAATGTGATGTGTTCTCCGCTTTCCGGCGTGGAAGAGGGCGAATATTTCGACGTTATGCCGTGGGCGAAGGCGGCGGGAGAATATCTGATGACCTTTATCAATGCGGAAAAAATGCCGCGCAAGCTCAAGGTCTGTTTCTCTAATTCACCGGCGAATGTGACGCACGCGACCTACCGCGATCTGGGATTTGCGGCTTGTCCGGACGGAACGTTTGATGTGTACAGTGCAGGCGGCCTGGGAAACAATCCGCAGTTTGGCGTTAAAGTCGCCGAGGGCGTTGCGCCGGAGAAGATTCTTTATTACATTAAGGCGATGTGGCTGACATTCCGGGCATATGGCAATTACGAAAACCGCGGAAAAGCGCGTACCCGGTATATGCAGGAAGCGCTCGGCGGAGCGGAAAATTACCGGAAGGCGTATCAGGAGAAACTTCAGGAGGTACTGACATCCGGGGAGCAGCTGGATCTTTCCCGCGAGGAAGTGATGGCAGCGGCAGGAATAAAAGAAAAGCAGAGCAAAACAGGCGATGGAAGCAGCGCGTCGGGAGAACGTGTGCTGGAGCAGAAACAGCAGGGACTTTATACGGTTATCTGGCATCCGATTGGCGGACAGCCGCGCCCGGAGACGCTGGCAGCCCTGGGAGAACTGATGCAGACGATTGACGGCACAGAGCTTCGCCTGGCACCGGATGAAACTGCGTACATCATTAATTTGACCGGAGCAGAAGCAGAGAAGATTCTGGAGGCGACGAAGGAGACGGCTCAGACAAAGTTTGAGACATCGGTAAGCTGTATCGGTGCGTCGATCTGTCAGGTTGGTGCACGCGATTCGCAGGCTCTGTTACAGGCGTGTGTAAAGGCGGTCGGGGAGGCACAGATCCCGGACGGCGCACTTCCGCAGATTCATATTTCCGGATGTCCGTCTTCCTGCGGTACCCACCAGACCGGACTGATGGGATTCCGCGGCGGTGTGCGGATGGCAGATGGCAAGGCACAGCCGGCATTTGTATTTTATCTGGGCGGAAATGAGGTACAGGGAAAAGAGACGATGGGACGCGAGCTTGGCACGATGTTTGAGAGCGAGATTCCGTCGTTCTTAGTCAAACTTGGAAAAGAGATTGCGGCAAGGGGGCTTGATTTTGAGAGCTACCGGACGCAGTACCCGGATGGGATTGAGAAGGCTGCAGCGGAATACTTGGCTTAGAAGAACCTATTTTGAGTTAAATCATCGTTAAATCCGTGACAGACGTTATAAATTTGTCAAATGTCCGCGAGCAACGTACAAATGTATTTTTCTTGCGGAAAAATGTTGATTTTTTGTTTGTTTTGTTATAGGATAGACAAGAATTACAGCGGCAGAGTGAAAACGTGTTGCAGAGCAGGAGCTTCCTATCCAAACTCCATCCTGCCATGAGAAGCTGAAAAAGCCGCTGTCAGAAGAGGAGAAAAACGATGAACATGGAAAAGAAATTACGTGTAGGCATTCTGGGAGCAACTGGTATGGTAGGTCAGCGTTTCATCACGCTTCTGGCAAATCATCCGTGGTATGAGATTACTGCGCTGGCAGCAAGCCCGCGTTCTGCAGGAAAAACATATGAGGAGGCAGTCGGCGGACGCTGGAAAATGCAGACCCCGATGCCGGAGTGTGTGAAGAAGATGGCCGTTATGAACGTAAACGAGATCGAGAAGGTAGCATCCGAAGTTGATTTCGTGTTCAGCGCCGTAGATATGACAAAAGAAGAGATTCGTGCGATTGAAGATGCGTATGCAAAGACAGAAACACCGGTTGTTTCTAACAACAGCGCACACCGCTGGACACCGGATGTTCCGATGGTAGTGCCGGAGATCAATCCGGAGCACTTTAAGGTGATTGAGTTCCAGAAAAAACGTCTGGGAACCAAGAGAGGCTTCGTAGCAGTAAAACCGAACTGTTCCATCCAGAGCTATGCACCGGTTCTGACTGCATGGAAGGAATTTGAGCCATATGAGGTAGTAGCTACGACGTATCAGGCAATCTCCGGAGCTGGCAAGACGTTCAAAGACTGGCCGGAGATGGAAGGCAACATCATCCCGTACATCGGCGGTGAGGAGGAGAAGAGCGAGCAGGAGCCGCTTCGTCTCTGGGGAGAGATCAAGGACGGCGAGATTGTGAAGGCATCCGAGCCAGTGATCACCTGCCAGTGCATCCGTGTACCGGTTCTGGACGGACATACAGCAGCCGTATTTGTAAAGTTCAGAAAGAAACCAACCAAAGAGCAGCTGATCGAGAAGCTGGTTAATTTCAAAGGACTTCCGCAGGAACTGGAGCTTCCGAGCGCACCGAAGCAGTTCATTCAGTATCTGGAAGAGGATAATCGTCCGCAGGTACAGCTGGATGTCAACTATGAGAAGGGCATGGGCGTATCTGTTGGCCGTCTGAGAGAAGACAAAGTTTACGATTGGAAGTTTGTAGGTCTCTCCCACAACACACTGCGCGGCGCAGCCGGCGGTGCGGTACTGTGTGCAGAGCTTCTGACCGCACAGGGATATATCCAGGCGAAATAAAGAAATTTGTTCAGAGAATCTGTGAAATAGCAGATTAAAACTGATAAAAGTAAGAACTGCCGCCCAGTGGCGGAGAAGCTGTTTGAAAGACGATGGCTGACTCTGTCCGGGACGGCAGTTTTTTGTGTCATAAGAAACTTCGACCTATGACAAAAAAACGCTCCGCGGGATGTGCCAGGGAACATTCTTCGTTACTGGGCACGTATGCGTGAACAGTAACGAATCTTGAAATTTTTATAATTAGATTTGGAAAAATGGGTGTGCATGAGGGGAAAAGTATTGTATACTTAATAAATCAGCTATTTATAAGCTGGATAGATTTATTCTGACAAAAGTAAGCATAAAAAATGCGAAAAATATTTTTCGGATTCTAAAAATGAAAGGGGATTTGGCATGGTTGAGAAGACAAGCTTTGGAACAATGGAAGATGGCAGAGAGGTCAGCCGTTATACATTGACGAATCAGAATGGAGTTTCTGCATCCTTTTTAGATCTGGGTGCAATCTGGTCCACGATGCTGGTGCCGGATCGGAACGGAGAGATGGCGGATGTCCTGCTGGGACACGAAACAGTAGCAGACTGCCTGGTAAGCGATGGGCATTTGGGCGAGGTTGTTGGACGAAATGCAAACCGGATTGGCGGCGCGGCGTTTACGTTAAATGATAAAAAATACGAATTGACGGCGAATGATGGTCCGAACAACCTGCACAGCGGCATGGATTTTTACCGGAACCGTATCTGGGCGGCAGAATATGAGACGGGCGTTAATCAGGTTTTGTTTACACTGGAAAGCCCGGACGGCGATCAGGGATATCCGGGAAATGCCTCGATCCGTGTGACCTACACGCTGACAGATGAAAATGAAGTAAAGATTCATTACGAGGGGACCTGCGATCAGGATACCATTTTTAATATGACAAACCATGCGTATTTCAATCTGGCAGGTCATGAGAGTGGTCCGGCGCTTTCACAGATGGTTTACATTGACAGTGATGCGATCACGGCGGTAGACAAGGTGCTGATCCCGACCGGTGAGATACGCAAGGTAATGGGGACTCCGATGGATTTCTCGGATTTCAAGCCGATCGGACGTGATATTGAAGCGGATTACGATCAGTTAAAACTGGGCAGCGGCTACGATCATAACTGGATTCTCAACCATGAGTCAGGCATATTCAGTCTGGCGGCGGCTGCGATCGACGAGGAGAGCGGGCGCAAGATGGAGGTATACACCGATCTGCCGGGAGTTCAGTTCTACACGGGCAATTTCCTGGACGGACAGGTTCCGGGTAAGGGCGGTGTGAAGTATGCGAGACGCCAGGGATACTGCTTTGAGACGCAGTATTACCCGAACGCGGTCAACATGCCGGGATTTGCATCCCCGATCGTGAAAAAGGGCGAGAAATACGATACAACGACCAGTTATAAATTTATGACGGTTTAAATTTGTATTTGATTTGTGATCATTTTGACATAGGATAGAGATTGACATGAGTGAGACAAACAACAAGGGAGTAAAAGTGCTGGCATCTGCCAGCCTTTTATTTGTAACAATTATCTGGGGCAGCGCCTTCGTTGTGATGAAAAATTCGATGGACGCGATCACACCTACATACCTTTTGGCGTACCGGTTTACGATCGCGGCGCTTGGGATGGCGGCTCTTTTCTGGAAACAGATCCGGGGAATGTCGATGCAGGAGTTTAAATGCGGCGCACTGGCGGGATTGTTTCTATTTATCAGTTATTATTTTCAGACGTATGGGCTGAAATACACGACCGCGAGTAAAAATGCGTTTATTACGACGTTGTATGTGGTGATCGTGCCGTTTCTGGCATGGGCGGTTAATCATGTGCGCCCGAAGGCAAATAACCTGGTCGCAGCGGGATTTGCTGTTGTGGGATTGGCTCTTTTATCGCTGAAAGGCGATCTGTCGGTCAATTTTGGTGATTTCCTGACGCTGGTGTGCGGCATCTGCTTTGCGGTTCATATGATTTTTTTGGATCGCTTCACGGCATACTGCACTCCGATCCGCCTGACGGTCATGCAGATGGGAACAGCGGCGGCGTGTTCGTGGGTGCTGGGGCTTCTCACGGAAGGAGCGTTCCATCCGGAAGTATTTACACTGCCGGGAGTAGCAGTTTCGATGCTGTATCTGGGGCTCGCATCCAGTATGCTCTGTTTTCTGCTTCAGACAGTGGGGCAGAAATATCTGAGCGCCAGCACATCCTCGATTCTACTGTCGTTTGAATCGGTGTTTGGACTCCTGTTCTCTGTCTGGCTGCTGCATGAGGAGCTGACGGTGCGGATGCTAATTGGCTGTGCGCTGATGTTTGCGGCGGCGATTCTGGCGGAGTGGACGCCGAAGCGGAAAAGTAATTAGAGGAAATTAGGTTACTGGGCACGTATGCGTGAACAGTGACGAAATTAGTAAGATAGGAGCAGAACAACGTGGCAAAATCGTTATTTATAGCCGAGAAACCGAGCGTGGCGCGTGAGTTCGCAAATGCACTCAAGGTAAATGGGCGCTCGGCGGATGGCTATATTGAATCGGAAAATGCGGTTGTGACATGGTGTGTTGGACATCTGGTCACGATGAGCTATCCGGAAGTATATGATATGAAATATAAGCGCTGGAGTCTGGAGACACTTCCATTTCTCCCGAAAGAATGGAAATATCAGGTTATCGACAGCGTGAAGAAACAGTTTGGAATCGTGAGCGGTCTCTTAAACCGGGCGGATGTAGATACAATCTACGTCTGTACCGACTCGGGACGGGAGGGAGAATATATCTACCGCCTCGTCGCGCAGATGGCTGGCGTGCAGGGCAAGAAACAGAAGCGCGTCTGGATCGATTCACAGACGGAGGAAGAGATTCTGCGCGGCATCCGCGAAGCGAAGGATCTGTCCGAATACGATCATCTGGCGGATTCGGCATATCTGCGGGCAAAAGAAGATTATCTGATGGGAATTAACTTTTCCCGCGCACTGACGTTGAAATATGGACCATCTGTTTCTAACTATATGCGAAGTTCTGACCGGACCGTGATCTCAGTCGGACGCGTCATGACCTGTGTCCTCGGCATGGTAGTCCGCCGGGAGCGGGAAATACGGGAATTTGTCAAAACGCCATTTTACCGCGTGATCGGTACATTTGGACCGGCAGGTATCTCGATTGACGGTGAATGGCGGGCGGTGGAAGGAAGCCGTTACTATGGAACGCCGTGTCTGTATAAGGAAAATGGTTTTAAGGAGCGAAAGGACGCGGAGGCGCTGATTGCATGGCTGTGGGAACGCGAGAATGGAAGCGAAAATTCGGGAGTCATGCAGTCAGAGGTCAGCGACGCAGAAAAAGCGGACGCGGGTTTAATGGGCGTATATAATACTTCGCAGGGAACCATTTTAAAAGTGGAAAAGAAAAAGGAAACCAAAAATCCACCTCTTCTCTATAACCTGGCGGAGCTCCAGAATGATTGTTCTAAAATGTTTAAAATCAGCCCGGATCAGACCCTGAAAGTGGTGCAGGAGCTGTATGAGCGAAAACTGGTTACCTATCCGCGAACGGACGCGCGTGTGCTTTCAACGGCGGTGGCGAAGGAGATCAGCAAAAATATCGGCGGTCTGACGCATTATGAGCCGCTGGCGGCATTTGCATCGGAGGCGATGCAGGCAGGGCTGTGGAAGAACATAGCAAAAACGCGTTATGTCAATGATAAGCAGATTACCGATCACTACGCAATCATACCGACCGGACAGGGACTCGGCGCGCTGCGAAGTCTCCCGGAGTTGAACCGCAAGATTTACCAGGTGATTGTGCGCCGTTTCTTAAGCATCTTTTATCCGGCGGCGGTTTACCAGAAATATGCGGTTGAGATTGAGGTAAAAAGTGAACATTTCTTTGCCGGTTTCAAGGTATTGAAAGAAGCGGGATATCTCAAAGTGGCGGAAATTCCGAAAAAGAAAAAGGACACTGCCGGGGAAAGTGTCGGCAGAACGAACCGCCTTGAACCAGGTATAGATGGAAATGATGCGGAAAATCCGGCAAGAGAAGCAGATGGAACAGACAGCAGCCAGCCAAAGGTAATTGACGCGTCCCACCCAGAGTTTATCCAGATGCTGGAACAGCTCAAAAAGGGGATGAAAGTGTCACTGGATGATTTGCAGATCAAAGAGGGCGAGACATCTCCGCCGAAGCGTTATTCCTCCGGTTCGATGATTCTGGCGATGGAAAATGCCGGTCAGCTTATCGAAGACGAAGAGCTGCGCGCCCAGATCAAGGGCAGCGGCATCGGAACGAGTGCAACCCGCGCGGAGATCTTGAAAAAGTTGTTCAACATCAAATACATGGCGCTCAACGAAAAAACGCAGGTCATCACGCCGACCTATCTGGGAGAGCTGATTTATGAGGTCGTACACACATCCATGAAGCAGCTTCTCAACCCGGAGCTGACGGCAAGCTGGGAAAAAGGCCTGACCTATGTGGCAGAGGGCAGCATCACACCGGATGAATATATGCAGAAATTAGAGCGCTTCGTTATCGGACGCACCTACAATGCGGTTCATATGGGAAATACGTATGGGCTGCGGCCGGCATTTGATGCGGTTGCTGTGTTCTACCAGAATGCAGGGAAAGAGAAGAAATTGAATTTCAGGAAAGGCAATGATCATGAAAAAAGAAGAAATGAAAATCACAGAATTATATGATTTAACCCATACGCTGGCTTCAGATTATCTGAAACAGTTTACCTACCCGTGGGAGGCGCTGGCAGGTCTCAGTGATTTTATCATCGAATTGGGAAATAGCCTGGATCCGGAAGAATATGAGAAACGTGGTGAAAACATCTGGGTTCACAAAGCAGCGAAGGTATTTGACAGCGCCTATCTGCACGGGCCGGTCATCGTCGGCAAAGACGCCGAGGTACGCCACTGTGCATTCATCCGCGGCAGCGCCCTGATCGGAGAAGGTGCAGTAGTCGGAAACTCTACCGAGCTTAAAAACGTCATCCTGTTCGATAAAGTACAGGTACCGCATTATAATTACGTCGGAGACTCCGTCTTAGGCTATAAATCCCACATGGGTGCCGGTTCCATCACCTCCAACGTAAAATCCGATAAACTTCTGGTGGAAATCCACGCCGAAGACGGCAAGATCAAAACCGGACGCAAAAAAATCGGCGCCATGCTCGGTGACAACGTAGAAGTAGGCTGCGGCTCTATCCTAAACCCGGGCAGCATCATCGGACGCGGTACCAACATCTATCCGCTTTCCAGCGTGCGCGGCGGGGTGGATGCAAACTCCATTTATAAGAAGCAGGGAGAAGTCGCTAAAAAAGAAGATCGCTGACAAATCTCTGTATTAAACGGTTTCTATACTAAATGAAACACATCCACCAGCAAAATCTCCGCCAGTCCATAATAAGTCACAACCGCTACCAGATCATTCACCGTCGTGATAAGCGGACCAGACGCAACTGCCGGGTCAACCTTCAGCTTGTGAAACAGCATCGGCACCAGTACGCCGACCAGGCTGGAGATCACCATCGCGGTCAGAAGAGAGATGCCGACACAGCCGGAAAGTGCAAAAGAGAAGAAGAGACTCTTCTGCTTCATAATATGGACAAAAATGCCGATCACGACGAATGAAGCCGAACCGAGCAGCAGTCCATTTAAAAATCCGATTCGCATTTCCTTGAATACAAATCCCAGCTTCTGCATCGCGGAGATGTCCTCATCCATCAGGACACGGATGGTGACAGCCAGAGACTGGGTGCCGACATTGCCTGCCATGTCGAGGATCATCGACTGGAAGCAGATAAGAAGGGCGATACGGTCAACGATCGGTTCGAAAATACCGACTACCGAGGAAACGCCCATGCCGAGGAAGAGCAGCAGCACCAGCCACGGGAGACGTTTTTTCAAACTCTGCAACAGTGGTTCGTGCAGATCCTCTTCCGAAGTAAGACCTGCCAGCTTTGCGTAGTCATCACCCATCTCGTCGTCGATCGCCTCGGCGATGTCCTCGTAAGTGATGGCACCGATGATCCTATGGTTCCGATCGAGTACTGGGATAGAATCCTCGCTGTAATCGATCAGCTCTTCCATACAATCCGAAGATTTCTCATCCGCGTACACATACGGATAGGAGGTACTGATAATGTCCTCCAGCTTCATGTACTCACGGGCAGTGATTAAATCTTTCAGCTCGATCGCACCGAAATAGCGTCCATTTTCGTCTTCGACGTAGATGGTGTCGATGTTGTCGTTGTCCTCCGCCTGGGAGATCAGATGGCGCATTGCCTGCTTGATCGTACAGTTATTGGGAATGACGATGTAGTTGGTCGTCATCCGGCTACCGATCTGTTCCTCATCGTAGGAAAAGATCAGGTGGATATCATCCTTAGATTCCTGATCCATGCGCGCGATCAGGGCTTCTTTTTCCTCCGGATCTAAATTTTCGAGGATATCGACCGCCTCATCGGCATCCATCTCTGCCAGAACGGCTGCCGCCCGGTCAAGTCCCAGCTCATGCAGATAAGGCGCCGGTTCATCGAGATAGGTGAAAATCTCTGCCGTCATTTCCAGAGAGAGAATATTGTAGAGGCGTTTCCGGGTCGCAGTGTCCAGTGTTTCCAGAACCTCGGCAATATCGTTTGCATGGTAATTGTCGAGGTCATCCCGGATCACGCTTGCCGGTTTTCCGCTGCGGATGATCGCGCGGATATTTTCTTCAAAATTAGCATTATGCTCTGCGGTTGCGGCGATCGGAGCCGTTTCCGGGGAGCTTGTTTTCTTTTCGTCCATTTCTGGAGTCTGATTCATATTTGGTTCCCTCGCTTTCTGTCGTTCTATTTAATGCCGTTTGGGACGTACAGGGCGAGCAGTGCGGGGATAAAAAAATCCACCGCCAGTCGGGAACAGGATGAAATGCCGCAGATGGCAGTTTCAAACCCGCGCCAGGGCGATGGACAAATATATATGAAAACCAATCGTGCCGGGAAACGTTCAGCACTGAATCACCAGCCTGTTAAAGCAGGCGGAAATGTGCCGCCAGACAGCCCGATTCACACTCAAAAAGACCCTGCGGCAGACCAACAGTCTGGTACGCATGGTTGGAATTCATAGTTTGATTTTGCCCATCGCGACGACTTCGCCCGTTGCTGTCACAACTGTCCATGTGGTTCTCCTTTCTGAATTTTTAAAAATTGCAGTTTTATTAAAGCACGGAATTTCGTGAAAGTCAAGCCGGATTTTCCAGCACCCGGATGCCTTTTAAGATAAAGTCCTCTGTCAAGATTGCCATCTGTTCTGTGGATTCCTTCATGCCGCTTTCGATCCAGTACTGAACGGTACCGACACAGCCGGAAACGATAAAGGCGGAAAATGCCGCGAGCGTATCCGGATCGCTGGAACATTTGAGATCCAGCCAGCCTTTTAAACATTTTTCGCTGACAATGCGTTTCAGGCGGTTGACAAAATTCAGATCACCGTTTTCTCCTATTAAGATAGAAACAATCTCTGCATTTTCCTGTACAAGAGGAAATAGTTCTGAGAGTGCGAGGGAAGGGCGCGCTACCAGTTCGGGAACGGGATGGTGCGTCAGGACAGACTCAACCTCCTCGATCAGCTCATTTTTGATCTGATCCATCAGGTCAAAGACATCTTTATAATGAAGATAAAAGGTGCCGCGGTTGATGTCAGCCATCTCGGCGAGTTCGCGCACCGTGATATCCTGAATTTTTTTTTCTTTGAGGAGGCGGGTTAAGCATTCTTTTAACTGGCGTCTCGTCTTTCGTACACGCCGGTCGAGTATTTCTTCTTTCATAGTGACTTCCTTTCTGAACGTTTCCAGACAGGGAAACGCCGTATGACTGTGTATCGGAGGCTGTGGATGAAGGGAGTGTTAAAAATAAGTAAAAATGGGCACACCAGATACAAAAAAACAAACATAATGTGATGAAATGTTGATTAAAATACAACTGACGTAAAAATGATTATTGTATTCATTCGAACAACTTAGTATAATGCATTATAGTTCAAAAATGAACAAATGTCAATTAAACAGACATGAGTTGTATATGCTCTATTTTAGATGTAACTGTTCACTGCGAAGAAGTCTTTTGTATGGAACGTTTCACAGACGGCAGGAGTGGCTGACAATCGGGAAAGGAACGGCTATGAGAACCTGCAGCATATGCGAAAGCAAAAGGAAATAGATACGAAGGTGGAATCTGGTATGAAAAATTTTGTCATTACAATCGGAAGAGAGTTTGGAAGCGGCGGCCATAATCTGGGGCAGTCTCTGGCAAAGGAACTGGGAATTCCCTGTTATGACCGCCATCTGATAGAGGAAGCAGCGGTGTGCGGCGGATTTAAGATGGAGGAACTGGAAGAGGCGGACGAGATGAAGGCGAACCGTTTTCTTTTTAAGGTTCCGGCCAAGTGCAATCCGTTTACCGGTTATGGAAAGCCGATGAATGATACCTTGTTTGTCGTGCAGTCCCAGTTGATCCGGGAGTATGCGAAGAAAGGTCCATGCATTATCGTGGGACGCTGCGCTGACAAGATCCTGGAGGAGACGGAAGGGCTTATTTCTCTATTTATATATGCCCCGATGGAGGCGCGCGTGAAGGAGATTATGCGGCGTTACGAGACAGATGAAAAAGAAGCTGAATACCTGATCAAACAAGCGGATAAAATACGGAAAAATTATTATAATTTTTATGCAAAAAAGACATGGGCGGATAAAGCAAGTTATGATATGCTGATTGACAGCAGCCGGATCTCGGAAAAGGAGCTGGCGGCGATGCTCCGGGCACTTTTAACGGCACGGGGAGTGGAACTGGAAATAGATGGATCCGATCAATAAGCATAAAGAAGAGTGAGGACAGCGTATGAAGGACAGAAATTTGTGGATGAAGAAGGAAGAAAAGCGGACGGCGCCGGGGTTAAAAAGGGCGCTGAAAGCGGTTCTGGGACATAAGATAGTACGGCTGGCAGGAATCGCAGGAGTAAGTCTCCTTTTCTCAGCGTCTGCCGCCCAGACAGTGCTTGCGGATGATGCGGGTGTCTGGCAGCCGGTGGAGAATGGTTATTATCTGGTGGGAATGGACGGTTCTTACCTGACGGGCTGGCAGCAGATGGGCGGAAAATGGTACCTGCTCGGAGCAGACGGTTTGATGAAAACGGGCTGGGAGCAGGAAAATGGAACCTGGTATTATCTGCAAGGGGACGGCGCGATGGCGACCGGCTGGCAGAATATCGACGGAAAATACTATTTCCTGAAAGACAGCGGCGCGATGGAGGGAACGACCTTCACAAAGGATGAGACGCAGTATACGATCAACGCGGACGGCAGCCTGGCGAACGCCAAAAAGAAGAAAAACACGGGCGGCGGCGCGTACACGCTGGCATTTCTGGATGCAGATACCCAGGCGATGGCGGACAGCTTAAATGAGCTGAAGGCGGACGCGTTTGACGGGGATGAGGAAGAAGATTACTATGACGATGACAAAAAAGATTACGATAAAGATGCCAGCTTTATTTTAAATGGAAAATTACAGCAGATCGCCGAACACCGTCTGGCGATGGCACGCAGTAAGGGCTATGGAAGCAGTCGGATCCCGGATGAAGGCACACTTGATGATTACCTTAAATCTATCGGGGAAAGCACTGCGAGACGTCATACGGAGATTTATCTCATCAACTGTGACGATGTGACGCAGGCAGAAGAAAAGCTTCTGCGTAATCACGACAGCGACGAGAAAAAGCGCGTGGATCGGGTGATTTATTATAAGGAAATGGGTGTTGCACATCAGCAGGTCGGCGATAAGCATTATTATATGATTATTTTGATGCGGTAAGGATCGCAATCATTGTATGACAGGAGCAAGCAGGCATGAAACTGAAATTTTTACATAAACGCAAAGAAGAAAAACAGACGGAAGAAGAAGCCTTCTCCCTGCCGAAATTTATCATTGAGCGGAGCAGGGCGATCGAGATTGTCTTTCTGGTTCTGGTGCTGATATCAGCGCTCATGGCGCCGTTTGTCGAGATCAACTATGATCTGACGGAATACCTGCCGTCGACCGTCCAGTCCAAACAGGGACTGGACCTGATGGAAGAGAAATTCGGCTACCCCGGCACGGGGCGCATCATGATTGACGATGTTTCGCTTTATGAGGCGAAAGCCTACAAGGATAAAATAGAGGCGTTGGACGGAGTCGATCAGGTCATGTGGCTCGATACATCGACCAGCATATACGCGGCGGACGCATTTATCAACTTTAATAGTGTTGATGAGTATTACAAGGATAATACGGCGGTTATGGATATTGTTTTTGTAAACGGCGACACGGATAAGAGGACGTCCCAGACGATCGATGAGATCAAGGACATTCTCGGAGACAAGGGACATTACGTCGGCATGGCGGTTCAGAATAAATCGCTGCAGGAAAATGTTTCGAGCGAGATGAAGCTGATTATGACGCTGGCGGTCGTGGTTATTTTCCTGATTCTGACCGTGACGACGAACTCCTGGTTTGAACCGGTGCTGTATCTGACGGTCATGGGCGTGGCGATCGTCCTGAACAAAGGAACGAACCTGTTTATCGGGCGGATATCCTTTTTGACGAACAGTGTGTCGGCGGTCCTGCAGCTCGCCTGCTCGATGGATTATTCGATTTTCTTAAGCCACGCGTTTGCGAGGGAAAAGGCAAAGGGACTGGATCAGATGACCGCGTTAAGCAACGCGATCAATGAGGCATTAAACTCCATTTTCGCCAGCAGTCTGACGACGATCGTCGGATTTATCGTTCTGTGTTTTATGAAGTTTAATATCGGATTTGATATGGGACTCGTGCTGGCAAAAGGTATTGTCCTGAGTCTTCTGACAGTGGTGTTTTTCATGCCGGCGATGATTCTGCGTATGACGCCGATGATTGAGAAAACATCCCATCGTTCGTTCCTGCCGTCGTTTGATAAGCTCAGCCACGGTATCTACAACAGCCGCCGCATCGTGCTGATTCTGATTGCGGTGCTGACGATCCCGGCATACACGGCGCAGAGCATGAACGATTTCCTCTACGGAAATGACGCGGTCGGCGCCAGCGAGGGAACGACGGTATATGAGGATGATGAGCTGATCACAGCGAAATTCGGACGAAGCAATATGATGATGGCAATCGTGCCGGATACTTCTTTTATCAAGGAAAAACAGTTCACGGATGAGCTGGAAGACCTGCCGTACATGAAGAGTGTAACGTCCTTGTCCGGGCAGCTCCCGGAGGGCGTACCGGAAGATTTCCTTCCGTACAGCATCACAAGCCAGTTACATAAAAAAGATTATGCGAGAATCCTTATTTACGTTAAGAGTAAGGGCGAGAGCAAGCTGGCGTACCAGTGCTCGGATGAGATCCAGGCGATCATGAAGAAATATTATCCGGAAAATTCGTATCTGGTCGGCACAACACCGTCCACACAGGACATCCAGACGACGATCACGAAGGATTACAGCCGTGTCAATGTGATGTCGCTGATCGGCGTATTTGTGGTTGTCATGTGGAGTTTTAAATCACTGATTATTCCGCTCCTTATCATGATTCCGATTGAGGTCGCGATTTTCGTCAATATGGCGGTACCGTACATCGTCGGAGACACGATGATTTTCATTGGTTACATTATCGTAAGCTGTATCCAGCTGGGCGCGACCGTCGATTATGCGATTCTGACGACGAACAATTATCTGGAATGCCGCAAGACGATGGATAAGAAGGAAGCGGCGATCGGGGCGCTGAATCTTAGTATTCCGGCGATTCTGACATCCGGTTCGATCCTGACCTGTGCCGGATATATTGTATATAAGGTATCGAGTGTCGCGGCGATTGGCGATCTGGGACATTTGATTGGACGGGGGGCTCTGATTAGTATGCTTTTTGTCTGCTCCCTGATGCCGGCATTTCTGGTATTGTTTGATCATATCCTGATGCAGAACGAATTTGAGAGGATTCATCTGTTTTTCAAAAAACGGCGCGAACGCCGCCATGCCCGTATGAAACGGGCGGCAAGACGCGTGGCTGGTGCCGTGTGGAAAGGAAAAAAGCCGCTGGTGGATTCAGTTACGTCGAAAAGAAAACAATTCGAAGCTGAAACGAAAGCGCTGGAAGATACAGAAATGACAGAGACGGGCGGTCCTCAAGAGAAAACAGATTCCGATGCGGAGGCGCGGGAGAAACACAGAAGAAAGCTCCGGCTACTCGGAAAAGTGAGAGAACGAAGAAAAGACCGGAAACGGAAGATGACAGAAAAAAGGGAGGCTGGAAGCCATGAAGAAGATCATTAGAAGAGGAGCGGCGGCGACGCTGGCAGCGGTTACGCTGGTAACGAGTGCGGCAGTTCCTGTCCGGGCGGCTGCACCAAGAGTTCAGGTAGATGAAACGATGTATGTCAATCTGGACTATTATGGAACGGCAACGCAGATCAATGTGGTCAAAGGCTGTACCACGAATGGACTGACCGAATATACCGATTATGGTACCTATGACAAGGTGGTCAACATGACGGACGACACGGCGCCGGAAATTGGCGATGGAACCGTCACATGGAAACTGCCGGAGAAGAATTCGCGTTTTTATTATCAGTGTACGATGCCGAAAAACAGCGTCGATCTGCCGTGGACGTTTGACGTTTCCTATAAACTTAATGGAGTGGAAGCGGATGCATCCAAACTGGCGGGGGCGTCTGGTCTGGTTGAGGTCAATGTAAAGGCGACCCCGAATGAGAAGGCGAAGGCGTATTATAAAAATAATATGGTGTTGACCGTGCTGGTGCCGGTTGATATGGAGAAATGCTATAGTGTCGATGCGCCGGGCGCGCAGGTGCAGTCGGTTGGAAGCTATCAGGCGGCAATGTTTGCGGCGCTTCCGGGCGAGGACGGCGATTTTACAGTCCGGGTCGGCACGGATAATTATGAGAATATCGGAGTCATCATGATGATGGTTCCGGGGACCCTGGATGAGCTGAACCGCATCAAGGATCTGAAAGAGGCGAAAGATACCTGGCGCGAGGATGGAAACAAGATGTATGACAGCATGAATGCGCTGTTAAAGACGATGGAATCCATGAAGTCGGATGTTTCCGGCGTGAAGGGCGGTCTGGCAAATCTCGATCAGGCGCGTGGAACCGTCAGTGCGAACCGGAAACAGATCGAGGCGCTCTCGACACAGGCGCTTGCCGATCTGCAGGCGGTCACGGATCAGACGACGGTCATGATTCCGTATTTACAGACGGCGCGCGATGCGGTGACGGATATTAACAGCAACACACAGGCGCTTTCCAATACGATGGAAGATATGCAGGATGAACTGGATCGCCTGTATGACCGCCTGGGAAGTCTGAGCAAATCGCTCCGGTCGGCTTCGGATGAATTAAATAAGGGTCTTGTCAGCCAGCAGACGCAGGATGCGATCGAGAAAGATATTGTCCAGCGGACGGCGGAAGTCCAGAAAATTTTGGAAGAACTCGATAAACTTCTGGGACAGGGAAATACCTCCCTGGCGGTGACAGAACAGGGGATTGGAAGCCTGAATCAGAGTTTAGCCACGTTAGACGGCATGAAGCTGAAACGGATCCGCAAGATGAAGAGTGCGGAGAAGGAAGAGACATCTGTATCGTCGGAGGCGGCATCTGGAGACGGAAATGGTCAGACAGCGGGGGCGGCTGACAGCGCAGATATCACGGATTCTGCAGGTGCCGCCGATCATGCAAAAACTACGGGTTCTGCAAATACCACGGATGACGCGGAAATGGCAGCAGGCACTCAGGCCTCTGGCTCAGTAGGAACAGAAAGTAAAGATTCGGCTGAACAGGAATCAGCGGGCGCAGGCACAGCGTCTGGTGCAGCTGGTAACCAGGCGGAAAAAGCGGCTGAATCAGCGACAAAGATGGAAGAGAAGAATCCTGCTTCGACGGCAGACAAGGCAGAGGTGAATGCATTTGGAACCGAGGTTTCTGCGGGAGCCCTGACAGCCGGACCGTCCGGCGAGCCGGGAAGCGGCGGTGTCAATGATGCGAGCTGGGAAGATGAGATTGGCAATGCAGAAGATGATGTAGAGGAGGCACTGGAGTCTCTGTCGGCGACTACTTATTCTGCAGATGCTGCAAGTCTGGTGGAAGAGACGAAGGGCATTTTCCAGAAAGTGGAGCAGGCGCAGAAAACTGCGAAAACGATTGTGAATAAAGTGAATGGTGCGTTCAAGACGGCGGGAGATATTACTGGCAAGACGGGTTCTACTTTATCGGCGCTCAGAAGTTCGACCGATGAGCTGATCAATTTGCTGGATGATATGCGTGTCCTGATTGACACAACGGATAAATATGTGCCGACGATGCTGGATTCCCTGTCTGATTCTGAAGAACTGATGAACCGGCTGACCAGGGCGCTTTATACCACACATGATATGCTCAGTCTTTTGAATGACACGCTGATTTCGGCAGGTGATTCGCTGGATGCCGGAACCAAGGCAACGCTGCAGGGCATGGAGAAGATTCTTGATAAGAACCTGACCATGATCGATCAGCTTGCGGCAGTTCGGGAAGCGGGGGAAGACATGAAGAGTACGCTCGATGAGCAGATCGATAAGTTTGAGGATGAGAACAACTTCCTGAACATAGATCCGGAGGCGGAGAAGATTTCCTTTACCTCCTCGAAAAATCCGTCCCCGAATAGCGTGCAGATCGTCCTGCGGACCGATGAGATCAGCGATGATGATGAATCAACCGATATCTCCGATCAGGAGGCAGACGGCAGCAGTGAAGAAGGTCCGTTAAAACGGATGTGGAATGTGCTGGTGGCGATCGTGAAGGCGATTATTGAGATATTCCAGAATCGGTAAAAGATGCAGAATAAAAATAGATAAGAAAAAGAACTGCCGCATCAGCAAATGATTTGCTGGGCGGCAGTTCTTTTTAGTGGACCAGACGGGAGTTGAACCCGTGTCCAAAAACCAATTCCCTGTTCTTCTACTATCATAGTCCGTTCTTTGACATTCCCTCTATCCTGCGGAAACGAACATCCTCAGAACTTCAGTAGTTCCTGATACGCCTGACAGTCCGGAACCCGCCTGTCATCGTTTCTCACATATTCGATGCCAGATTCTTAAAGTGTGAGTGCTCTAAGGCTGACAACTGCCAAATTAGGCAGCGTATGCTAATTTGTTGTTAGCGTTTAATTTTAAGTTTGCCATTTAACGCATCGCATGCGGATAGCTTCACCAGCTTCATGATCCCTGTCGAAACCGGTACTGGCCCTTATATTTAGATCCTTATTATCATACCATGAAAGAGGCGGTCTGTCAATGCAGTGAAAACTCAAGAGAAAAATATCTTGACAAAATAGAAACAGCTGATATAATCGAGACTGTAATGATGAACCAGAAACGGGTTTATCTATATAAAGAAAGTGTTGAGAAGACCAGTAGGATTGTGGAACTGGACAGAGAACGGCGTCGCAGGAAAAGCCTGAAATAACAGAGGCAGGTGGTTGTGGGTGGAAGCGTCGGACAGGAAAACAAATCTGAATACCAGCTTTGAATGTCCCTTAATCGGGAACGGTGATTCCGTTATCATCAAATGAAGTGGTATAGATTTTCTATACAAGCAGGGTGGAACCACGGGTAATCTCGTCCCTTGACTGTATTTCGTGTACAGTCAAGGGACTTTTTTTTCGCGAAACGGAAAACAGCATAAAATTTTTCCACAAGAAAGAGGAGAATGACCATGAAAGTAACATTAAAAGACGGCTCTTTTAAAGAGTATGCACAGCCGATGGCTGTCATCGACATCGCAAAAGATATCAGCGATGGCCTTGCAAGAATGGCCTGTGTCGCAGAGATCGACGGAGAAGTAAAGGATCTGCGCACTATCGTTGACAAGGACTGCACTTTAAATATCTTCACAGCAAAGGATCCGGAAGGACTTGCAGCACTCCGCCACACAGCAAGCCATGTGATGGCTCAGGCGATCAAGAGACTCTGGCCGGAGACAAAGCTTGCGATCGGTCCGTCCATCGCTGACGGCTTCTACTACGATATCGACCGCGATGAGCCGGTAACATCCGATGACCTCGCAAAGATCGAAGCTGAGATGAAGAAGATCATCAAGGAAGCTCTCCCGTTAGAGCGTTTTGAGCTTCCGAGAGCAGAGGCGATCGCCCTTATGAAAGAGAAGAACGAGCCGTACAAGGTAGAGCTCATTGAGGATCTTCCGGAAGATTCCATCATCAGCTTCTACAAGCAGGGTGAGTTCACCGACCTCTGTGCAGGTC
>OLFZ01000613.1_pt1 | contig 37273 bp, 30 predicted proteins | sample 1604861 | NCBI WGS metagenome assembly OLFZ01 (sample SAMEA3888895, study PRJEB22519) | human gut metagenome | biome: human gut; feature: human-associated habitat; material: faeces | place: Denmark | collected 2011 | reverse complement strand
TTCCCAAAAACATCTTATCAAGATGTATGGCCACATTCAAATGCCCTATACGCGCTCCCTCTTTCATTACCAAATGTTTCGGTGCAATAAGCGACAATCCTATATATGCTTTAGGCGATAAGTCAAATCCGAAAAACCGGTTAAGTACCAAGCGTCTTACACGCCAAGGCAAAAAGGCGACAAGTAGCAGCGCGAACAATCTCATTGTTAACAGAAAGAATGTTTTTATTTAAGCCACAACAGTTTCTTTGCATAATCAAACATGCGACTGAAAATCGATAAGGTTGCCAAATTTTTCTTTATCTTTACAAAGGTTTGATTTTGCGAACATTTAGTATAAAACCTATGTATTGCGCTTACCTCACGCCAACTATTATATGCGGCATGAAGTGCTACGGAATTTTCGGTTCGGAATCCTGCATAAGTAAAATACTCGTCTGGATAAAGGCACATTCCTTCACTCAATTCTTGTGGCCCTTTTTTGTATTTAAACCCATACTTCTCAGCACACAAAGCTAAAACTACCGTAAGTATTACCTTATCATAATAACTACCGTCGGGCAGAATAAAATTTTTATCCTTATAAAAGTTTAGACAATCTGACATAAATGGATGACGCGGCTCTACACCCCAAAAAGCAGACATAATACCGATTCCTATTATAATTTCTTCCGGATTCCTTTTTGTACCATCAGGATAAAGACGGTCTTTAACATTTAATATTCTTACATTATCTGCGATATATTCGGTCGATGTAAAAAAACGATGGTGCAAGAAATCGTCTAACGGCTTTACCAATTCAATGTCTGTATCCATATATATGCCACCTTCTCTATACAATGCTTCCAGCCGAACATAATCACTCACAAATGCGAACTTTTTACAAGCGTAAGCTTGTTTGACAAACGGAATAGAATTATTTATATCATAGTTTTTCTCGTCCCAGCAAATAATTTCATATCCGGGACAAAATTTCTTCCATGACTCTATGTTTCTTTTCATAGCTTCAGGGAGCGGTTTACCTCCAAACCAACAATAATGAATCTTTTTAGGTATCATGGCAAAAACGGCACATCTATCTTGCGAACTTATATATAAGTGAGAAATAAAAATCGGAAAGCATTAAGCCGAATGAGTTCCAGATTCTGTAGCCAAACCTTACGGGTGAGTTGCATACATAACTGTATTTATATATGTAGGCAACTTCCGCAGAAGACAACGATCCGTAGAATTTCATCCTAAAAGGCTTGTCGTAATGTTCCTTATACAATGCATTCCTTATTCTTGAAAACAACATTTCGCTGATTTCGCCTACACTGTCAACAGCAAACAAATCGATATTGTGCTTTTTCGATAAAAGGCTTATTGCCTTGAGATATTCTTTCCAACATCTAAATTCTGCCTTAAAAGGAAAGCGTTTGCTGCTGGCATTGCCTGACCTGAAGAGATAATTGTATCCTGTCACAGGTATGTACTTAATCTTATCGGTATAAAGCAGGCATTGAAGTATAAACAGCAAGTCTTCCGAAAACTTTATATTGTTGTCGAATCCAATCGAAGAACCTTTAACAAAAGAGGTATTGTACATCTTCCCACAAGCATACCCGTGGCTGCACAAGTGATTCTGTTTAAATATATTTTCAATGTATTGTATACCATTTGCTTTATATGCAATAACTTCTGTTTTTTTGTTGTTCTTTATAATGCGACAACCTTGTATATAGATATTTATATCTTCCTCTAAATATTTTACGAAATCTTCTATGTATTTTTCGTCTATGGTATCGTCCGAATCTACAAAACATAGGTATTGCCCCGTGCATTGGCTTATTCCGAAGTTTCGGGCACGACTTACACCACCATTTTCCAAATGAAAGGTCCTTACTCTAACGTCTTTGTTTTTATAAGTCTCACAAATTGTCCCCGATGTGTCCGTGCTACCGTCATCTACCAAAAGCACCTCTATCTTTGAATATGATTGCGCCAGCACGCTATCTAAACAAGTATTCAGGTATTTTTCGGTATTGTACACCGGAATAACCACGCTGACAAGAGGACGATTCATAGCCTATCTTCCATTACTTTGCACATTTCGGCAACAGCTTTATCCCAACTATAGTTGTCAAGAACAAACTTCTGCCCTTTCTCACCCATAGCTTTAAGTCGTGCCTTGTCGGACAATGCGTCGATTACCGTTCCAGCCAAATCCTCCGGGCTGTCACCGTTGCACAAGAAACTCCATTCTCCGTTGTTGCTGAATTCCGGTGCTGCAAACCTGTTGAGCGCAACAAAAGGAGTTTTATTACACAATGCTTCCAAATATGTTATACCGTTCGGCTCATTACGGCTTGGCATTACATAAAGCGTGGCTTCGCGAAACAATTCTTTTGTCTTCGACCTTGGATAGCCAACATACGTTTCTACTCCTTCTGACTTTCGGTACTCATCATTCCCTACAACAGCCAATTTTACATCAGGATATTTGTTCCTTATCATTGGAAGCGCACGAACCAAAATATCCAAGCCTTTTGTCTTTGCATTATATTGCCGCAAGACTATAAGCAGTAAATTCTTACTGTAATCCTTATTTCCCTTATATGGCTCCACATTTACGCCGAATCGTACATTTATCACCTTTCCGGGGGAAAGGTTAAACCTTTTGATAACAGATTGGCGTGTCCATTCATTCTGGGTAAATATAACATCCATCCGTCCATACGACATTGTGGTGTATTTATCATAATGCAACACGTAGTAATTAAAGCCCGGCTTATTTGAAGCGTAATCAAGCTTTGCAGTCTCAGGAAAATCTGTGTCAATGTAGCAGGCGTATTTCCTGTCTCTCGGGAACTTGTCCGTCAAACAATGCTCCGCAACCATAAGTACCCAATCGCATTTTATTTTCTTGATATTACGTATTGCTGTTTTTACAGTCAGAGAATACATTTGTTTCTCCCTGCATATACCCGGGGATGTATAAAAAAGTTTGCTGTACAAAACTAAGAACTTCTGATATACGATAGATATACAAGGAAATATTCTCACCCATTTAACGTCAGACACGTTCTTTTGCTTTGGGAAGAGCTTATCAAAAACATCCAGCGTTCCAGACCACAAGCCTTCCCATTCCCTACCGTAATATGTAAGAATAAGTCTCATATATTTCGGCTTTTCTTACGAAACAATATAATCGAAGGCATATCTTCTAATAAAAACGTTGAATTTCTCATACTATAAACAATACCATGAATACACCAAAAAAGTACACAAAGAATAGCACCTGCAGTTGTTAAATATCCCTCAGCCATCGGGTGTAAAACAAAAAATATAGAAAGTCCCCAAAATAATGTCTGTATAAAATTAGGGTCTTTTAATTTCATTAAAAACAAAAGATTACCAACAACAATAATTAAAATAGGAAGTGTACCTAATAATCCTGTCTGACTTAATGAAGACAACCAGCCTGATCCTGTTTCCACTACACCTGTTTTTTTTGTATATTCTTCTGGATTTGAAACAGTACCCCAGCCTATTCCAATTAGTGGGCTTGATTTAAATTCCTCCAATCTTGATTTCCAAAGAACATCCCTCGAAACTGTATTAAAAGAAGACAAATCACCCTTTTGTTTATATTCGATAATACCCTTAGTATAATCGTTAAAGATAGGAATCGCTATACTTGTTATAAATAGTATGATAAATGTTATACCAAATAAAGCACGTAGTTTGTTTTTGTATTTTAAGAACAGCATTCCAAGTATTGCCGTAACCGCACATAATATAGCACTTCGAGAAGAAGCTAGAAAGGTCATTGCCAAATTAGAAAATAATAATATCAAAATCAAAACCAATCCTTTTTTTTGAATTTCACTTCTAAAGCACAATACAGCACTCATATATATAAGACTTATTCCCCCTAAAGCTCCCATTTCGTTATTTGCTGTACTCCCTGTATATATACCTGCATTCTCATATATTAAAAATTCTTCAGAAGATATATTTCCACTCTTGAATAAAATAAAATTTACTGCAACTACACCTATCGTTAATAAACAAAAATATTGTATGCTCTTTATTCTCAATATGGTTAAATACTTACTATTTAAAATTGGAGTAAAAGCAACAAACAGTAATATAAAAGCACAGAATCGGAACGATATATTATAATAAGCCGGAATTTTATTTAGGTTATATAATATACTAAATAAGCATATATATAAATATATAACATAGATAATATTGATTCTCTGAAATTTTGCAATGCTTAATATAGACATAAATATAACCATTGGGTAATACAAAACGTAACCTATATTACCTACGATTTTAGACAAATCCATAAGTGCAAAAACAATTGCGAACCATAAAGCATAATTTGTTAATATCTTCTTTACCATAGGCAATCATTTTAAACAATAAGAGGACAGATAATTAAATTTACCGGACATCCAAGGCAAAAACGTATTAGACACAAACACCAATATGGGCAGAATTAATCCTGCTAATACTAATATCACAAGTGATTTCACATACCAGTTTATATCCAAAGGAGAGGTTAATTTGACACACAATATAATTATTTGATTACAAAAGAAATACACAAGTAAAGAATTTTTCCCAAAAAACGAAAGGACAATATTGTTGCTATACAAATATTTTTTGCATACACTCATCAAAGCAAATACTCCAATGATAGCATATATCACAAAAACGAAAAAGTCATTATAGTAGTTTGCAGCAATAACAAAATGATTTATATCGAAATTTATATCTAATAAAAACAAGATTAAATACAAATACACAGAACAAATAAGATATTTATCTATTTTTTTTATATTTACGTGTCTTACTATTACCCCTATTATAATAAAAGGCATTGTAGCACAAGCACAATTTATATACCACGGATAAAAAACAGGATTGGATAAAGGAGTTAAGCACCATATTGCTATAAACACGAGTGTTGTCAATAACAATACCGACATCTTCCTTATATACGGGAAAATTATTGTTAATATAACTTCTGAAACTATTAAAGAAGAAATAAACCATAATTTTTCTCCATAGAGCAATTGCTTTATGAACGGTATAAAAATATCCCAATTGCCTTTTAAATAGATTTCATAATAACCATTCTTTATAAAATATGATAGAGTCCAATATATAAAATATGGGATAATTAAAGTTTCTATAATCCTAACCAATTTGTATTTTCTGCTAAATTTCACGCTCGGATTATCAAATAGATAACCTGATATAAAGAAAAAACCGCTTAAGAAAAATGGAGAAAGAAATTTTTGATATAAATATGGTGCATTCGAATGATGTAATATAACAAGCAACATACAAATACCTCGCATATTATCGATCCATTTTATTCTATTACCGTTCATTTTCACGCCAGTCTTTATATGTTCCCCAATCCTTGTAATTCCTTACCCTTACCGGACGGAAAGTAATTCCTTTTAATAAAGCTGCATATATGATATGCGATATATATAGCGGTGCATAGCCCAACAAGCCCTCATATAGAGTGCAGAACTCATCTGCTTTTTCAAAGAAATACCCGCCTGCGCAAAAGTCCCGCCCTAGTATCCTTTTTTCTATAATATTAGTAACATAGTACATGTCGTCAACGTTCACATAGCTCTTATTCTGCGGGTTAACTCTATTCAAGTAATCCAAGGGATAAATGCATACAGAATTCTCTACCGACATTTCTGTTTCGAAATACGAATCTGCGTCTTTAACAAAAACGCCGTCCTTTATCGCGCACTTCTTTATCGTCATATATACTGTTTCGGGTTGGGATTTTGTAGGGGTTTCCAGTTCTACAACATGGGCTTTATCCGCAATGCCTAATCTTCTGAACTGCAAATCCAACAAATCTTCGAGCTTGTATATATCGTTGTGTTTCTTCAATATTGTAATGTATACGCCATCGAACTTGTCAAGTTCCAGTCCTTTTATGGCAGCCAGGCATATCATTATGCCTTTCCTGTCCAATCTGAACAAATAAGGCATTTCACCTTTATATTCTTCCTTATCGGCCGCAACGGGCAATATCAACGAAGTCGGCATGAGAGTCTTTTTATAAATGTATTACTGATATCGCAAGCCCCATTAAAGGTTTCTTGTTTTTCAATATATTGTTTTGTAATTCCGAGATTATCATACCCTTGAAAGTATCCGGTTCAAAGCCATTTTGAGATATGAAACGACCTTTTCTTCCTTAGCATATTGAAGAATGCGGAAAAAGTTCAGCAACTGGAACATGTCATAGTAACGCCTGTACCATTCGTATTGAGAAAAGTATTTATCTAAATCTCTGTCTATTTTATTACATATTATATTAAGGCGCGTTACATCGTATGTGCCTGTATACATCAACGGCGACCATAAATACGCTGTATCCTGTCGCAGTTTTACAATATCCATTAGAGGGGTTTCAATGAACGAATCCAAAAAATCTATCAGGTAATAGTTGTTCCCGTTAAACAAGATGTTTGAAAGAGTCAAATCGCCATGACACACGCCTACAGGTATAGTGACGGAGTTCCGTTCCCTCATGAATATTGCCTCTGCTTTTTGCGTCAGACCTGAAACCACGCTATCATTGCGGAATCTCTCGTTACTGCCGATTTTATTTTTTACGTCCGCCCATTTTTCTTCTATTATTTCATAAGACAAGTTCCGCATTTCAGACTGTTCAACCTCCCGCTTTATGAACTGTTCGAATGCTTGTATAAAGTAGTTTATTTGCTCAAATCCTGCATTTTCGAAATGGTCGACGAAGTTCCTCGAATACACATATTCCATTTTCACGGTTAATCCGCATTCCTCCTTATTGATTTCGTATATCTTGGGTACTCTTATATGCTGATATTCCTGCAAGGCTGCTTTCTTTTGCTTGACGGCTTGATTAAGTAACCGCGGGGCATAATTTATGTCGATAGTGCTTTTTTCTATATACAAAGAGCTCCCGACCCGTTTTATTTCTATGTTACAGCCGGAATGGCCTTTCACCTCAATGTTCATTATACCACGTGCTGTTTATTTTTATATATGGTATGCCGGCATTGCCTGCGGCTTTGAAGCCAGCCTCCGAATCCTCAAACACCAATGTCTCCCGGGCTACGACTCCGAACCGTTCCATTGCTTTAATGTATATTTCAGGGTCGGGTTTGCCTGCTGCGACATCCTCTCCGGCAAGTATTTGGTCGAAGACATCACTGGCTGCAATGTATGTAAGTATATTCTTCAGATTTTTACGTCGGGCAGTGGAAGCCAAAGCGGTTTTCCCCCCACTCTCCTTAAACGAACGGATTAAAGACAATAACGTGTTATTCACACGCAACAGGCTGAAATAATCGGGATATACCAAGGATTTCGTTTCTTTGATTTTCTCTTTGACTACATCATCGCTTATACCCATGCTTTCCATAAAAGCGTCAAACCTTAACCCGAACCGTTTGCGATATTGCTGTTCAGTCAATTCATAGCCAAATTCGTTGAAAGCTACTCTGTATGCTTCCAGATTTGCCCTGAACGTATCAACCAAAGTCCCGTCGAAATCGGATACTATCAATTTAATACAACTCATTTTGTTTCCAAGTCATCGTTTAACGATAACTGATACCGATTTTACCTTGTCTGTCTTTCTTTAAAGCCTCCGGTTTTCATATCGCAAAAAATATATCGGACATATTTTGAATTATGTCTGACATATTTTAAAATATCTCAGACATATTTTTCCTGAAGTCCGAGCCTATCACAAAAAACTGATTTCCAGTTTTCATTATCCATACAAAATTTCTGACGAATTCTAATCATTTTTTGTGCGCTGCAAACATCCGTTTTATGTCTTTAGCGGAAGTAAGATTCACAGCGTTTCAACTCTTCGGGCGTACCAAATGAGTAATACTTGTCTGCAACTACAAGCTTTACGTTTTCTCTTTTTTTCAACAGATAATTATATAACAACGAGACGTATAGCTCCGGCTTCGAAAAGTCCGTTTCGTGCAACAACTCGTATGCTGATGTCAGAAACCCTTCTGCTTTAGAGAAAAAATATGCACCGCACAAAGCGTGGTCTGAAATAACCTCTTTTTCGGCTGTGCGTATAACATTGTAATTCCCGTCTATTTCGGCATAGCTGTACCTCGGTTCCGAAGCGTTGAACGAGACAAGCAAGCCGCCATCAACATCTTCTATACGCTTATTCAATATTGCTGTTAAGGTTTCATCGTACTTGTGGCATTTAAATTCCAAATCACAATCCATTATGAGTATTGCGTCATTAATGTCGATTTTGTCTTTAGCTACAAAACAAGTTTCAACCGCTCCACGCGTAGTTTTTTTCACAGAAAATATATTAGCTTGTGGAACGGAGTCTTTTATCTTTTTGTCTATTTCGTACTCATCTATATGCTCTTGTCGTACAATGAATGAAAACTTTTTTGGAGCATTTATTGATTCAACACTACTTATTGCTCTTTCAAATAATGCTTTGCCTTTAAAAGTAATCAGCGGTTTCGGTATCTTATAACCTTTGTTTAGAAACCTGGAACCTTCCCCTGCCATTGGCATTATTATATGTAAAGGTCGCATATCTAATTTTGTTGAGAGATCAATTCTTCTATTAGTTCCGGCTCAAGAGTTTCAAAGATTCTCTCATTCCCCTCAGCTACTATTTTTGCAGGCATTCCGGCCAAAGTTATGTATTGTTTACCTGCTTTACTGTAATCCTTGTTACATAAGCTGTTTGAAGCTACAATCGTATGGTCGGGCAACACGGTACCTTTGTTTATTGTAACTCGATTTCCTATCCATACATTGTTGCCGATAATCACGTCTTTATCAATAAGTGCTATCTCGCCAGTCGTGACATTCCTTGTATAATGGAAATTTGAATCCATTATCTGTATCTCCCAACTGGTATGCACATGAGAACCCATTTGTATATGTTTCTTTGCTATTACTTTTGAACGAGGAGCTATTAAGACATCGTTACCCGCTTCAAGAGTCGCTCCACTTTTAATTTCAAGCAATGAGCCGCTCCCAAGACAAAAAGGCTTTCCTTTCAGTATTAAAGCTCCGTCTACAGATATTATTATAGGTGCGCCCGCAAATATTTCAGACTGCGCAAATCCGAACTGGAAGCATCCTCGCGAAACTGTTGTATTGATTATTACCTTGCCTTTCAAGGATTGAAACTTTATTTTACCATAAAAATCGAAAGGTAAGCGAACTGCTTGCCTAAAAGGCAACATCTTAAAATTAAAATATAGAATCGCGAACCAATTACGTTTAAATAAATTCTTTATCAGCATGCTGCGCGTACTTTAAGCAGGAAATTCAATAAGGGGAAATTCGTTCTCAACAGAAAAAGCTTTAATCTGTTGACGTAATTATTACAATATACCCTGTAATCAACATCTTTGAGATTAAATAAGCCACGTAATTTACTTATTGTCAACTTTCTTTCTTTGTATTTATATGGTTTGTCGTAAAGGTCCTGAAGTATTGACAAGCTGTTTCCCACCAAATGAAATCCGATGAAATAGTCATTGATTTCTTTTATATCGTAAAACTTTCTATACATAGGATAATATGAAAACAGTTTTTCGAGACAAAGCAAATAATGATGATACGGCCGATACGAATGTGTTATTGACGAAACGTTCTCTCTGTAATAATAAGCCGAAGTATCAGCAATATAAGGCTTACTAACGTGTAACATGTACTCCAAGTTAAAGCAGCAGTCTTCAGCATAATGGAAATCTTCGGGAAACTCAATATTGTAGCTTTTTATCAATGACGATTTATACAATCTTCCCCAAGGACTTAAATATATATCGTTATATCCTACTATATGTTTTAAAATATATCCAGTATCGAAGCTGCAACCAGATTCTGTAAATACATTTCTTTCTTTATTCGACTTTATATATCCTTTTGTTATGCACAAATCTGTTCCTGCATAAGAACAACCTTTTATCAAATGTGACAAATAATCAGAATCTCCAAGATAATCGTCAGAGTCAACAAACGCCAGCCATTCTCCCTTGGACTGTTGAATACCAACATTTCTTGCATGACCAACACCATGATTTTCTATATCGTAAACCTTTATTCTTTTATCATTAAGCGCATACTTGTTACAAATAGCTTCCGAGTTATCAGTGCTTCCGTCATTAATTAGCAATAGTTCGAAATTTGTGTATGCTTGGCTTATAATACTGCATATACATTTATCTAAATAATTCTCCGTATTGTATATAGGAACAATAACCGTAATCAACGGCATAGATTCTCCCATTATTGTCTAACCGTTTTACTGTTAATCATCACAACCGCTTGCTTAATCGATTGACGAAATCTCTAACACTTGGGAACAAGAGATAAAATACAATACTAACTATAACGGAATTACATAGCCCGACAATAAAAAACGCTGCAATAAAATTCTTTACTGTTGCTATTTGTCCTACATTCAAAGGGACGAAAGCGTAATATGAAAGTACGAACATAGTCGCAACAATAGAGTATCTGTATATTACCGGTAAGAAATAATCTTTTGCTCGCTTGTGAAAACCTTCCCTAAACAAGAAAAAAGGTTTCCAAATGGATATTATGAGTATTTGACTGACCAGTATTCCTAATATTATTCCATTCAAGCCCCAGTAAAGACCAAATAATATTGATAAACATATGTTGATTACTGCTTCAGTAAGAGGAGCCCACACGTCTTTATATAATCCGTATGCGTTAAGATAGTTATCTACTGTTGTTCGTGTCATATTAATACTATTCAATAATACAAATAACAGAAGAAAAGTCTGACTTAAACAATATCCCTTACCTAACCAAATCGTAATAAAAGGATTTGTCAAATGATAAAGACATAATATAACTATTGTTGAAATACACATTCGAGAATCATACAATTCCCAAAAAACCTTGCGAATCTGTTTATCGTCCTTACTTGCAACTAAATCACCTACAGCTGCAGCCGTACTGCTAAAAACCGAGTTAAGCATAGCACTTATCTTACTTATGATTAACACATAATTGCCATATAGGGCAACGATAGTAAGATTTGTAAATCCGTAAACTATAAGCGGACTGGATTGTCCTAAAATAACAGCGCCGATTCTATGAAAAAAGATTTGCTTGGTTTTCGTTATTACATCCGGATATTCTTTAAGGTAATACTTTCCATTTCGAGTATTTGTCTTTAGCCAAGGATATTCGTTTCTTAATATATTATTCAATACTAAAGTTGTAACGACTGCACCTAATGCCTCCAAAAACAACCAACTGAAAAAGGGGTATGGAAAGGACGTTACCGCTAATATTTGAAATACGGTTTTTAATATTACCGTTCCTTGTACATATTGCTGTATTTTATAGTTCTTTTGGTCGGCATATAATACGATCTGTTTGTAATTATAAAAATATCCAAGAATAGAGCTAAACAGTAAAACACCGAACATGCAATACGCATACCATAAAGGTAATGACGTCTTGCTGAATATCATTGGAAAAAATGACATTAACACCAACGAAGCTCCGATAATTATATATGCTACTTTACGGTATATCCATCCTTGTATCGTAACTAACTTGTTCAGCTTATCATAATCTTTTTCATAAAGTGGTTGATATAAAAAATAACATATTGCTGCCGATACACCTAACTCTGCTAAGTTTAAAAAGCCTAACAAATTTGACGCAGTAGTATTGAGCCCCAAAAATTCACTGCCCAAATAGTCAAAAAATGCTTTGCGTGAAAAGAAGCCTAATATTAATTGTGCAAAATAAAATATTAGAGCAACCTTAGCATTCTTTATACTTTTGCTTGTCCTCGAGTTTGTCATGCAAATTATTTACCTCCATAGCCATATTTGTATTTACGTCCGTAACCATATCTGCCATATTTTCCATACTTACCATAACCATAATAATAACCGTTTCTGCGCTTGTCCATGTTGATTCCATTTATCAGCACACACAAATGCGAAACATTCTTTTCATTCCTAACACTATTTATCAGTGCGAACTCACTTTTTCGTGTATAATCGGCACGGCACACATAAATACAAAGATCGGCCGCACGAGCTATGATTTGTGTATCTGTAACCATACCTATTGGAGCTGTGTCTAAAACAACATAATCGAAATGTTGTTTTAGTATCTCTATTGCTTTTTCCAATGAAGGACGGGCAACTAATTCAGTCGGATTTGGAGGAAGTGCACCGCACGGTAACACAAATAGGTTAGGCGACAGCGAAGTTGGTTGGCAAAGCGTCAACAAATCATAATCTGCAGGAGCTGACAAAAATTGAGTTATACCGGGTAATTTACTATCCAAGCCAAATATATGTCCCAACGCAGGCTTACGAATATCAAGACCAACAACAACCGTTTTCTTTTCCATAAAGGCGAAACTTGCCGCCAAATTACTAGCTGTAAATGATTTTCCTTCTCCAGAACTTGTAGAAGTAAATAGTATAACATTCTGATTTTCCTGCAACATATATTGAATATTAGTACGTAAACTGCGAAAGACCTCCTCCATTATTTCATTCTGGTTTTCACTAATTACAATACTTTTTGCTGCTATATCTTTTACCTGTGGAATATCACCTACAATTGTTACGTCTGTAATGCGCTCTATGTCTTCACGAGTTTCTATACGAAATCTCAATGCCCGAGATAGCCATATACCAGCAAAAGGAATACCCAGCCCGAGCATAAACGCAATCATATAAAGGTCACGGCTATTTGGAGCTATTTGCCCAGACAAACGTGGTGGCTCCACGATTCGGCCGTTATTGGCTTTCGCTGCCAACGTAATAGCATTCTCTTCACGCTTTTGCAACAACATAAGATATAAGTCTGCTTTTATTTCTTGTTGACGACTTATATTACGTAATTCTTGTTCCTGCTTTGGTGCATTGCTTATACGGGAACGATATTTGCCAGCTTCCACATCAAGGCTGTTGCGTGTAATTTGAAGGGCACGCTCTACGTTTGCCACAGTTGTTAGTACAGTTGCACGCGTTGCTGCAATAGCTTCGTCCAAACTAATTACTGCCGGACTGGTCGGTTTAGATGTCCGCAGCAATCGTTTGCGTTCTACCATCATCTCGTTGTATTGGTTCACTATATTAACGAGGCCATTATCGGTAAGTCCAACATTTGCGGGGATTACTTCATCATTATTTGCCGGATTCTCCAAATATTGCCTTAAATCGTTTACCAAGCGTAATTGATTAGTATTGTCCGCTCGTTTTTGCTCATATTCTGAATTACCTTGCAAAGCTTGTTGTGCGTCTGCACTAAGGTCCGTTATACCGGCTCGTTGTTTATAATTGGCCAGTTCGGTTTCTGTAACTCCTAATTCATCGTTAATAACAGCAATTCGCTCATCTATAAACTGAGCAGTATGCATAGCGACCTGATTTTTATCATCATTAGCCTCAGCGTTATAAATAGAAACTAAAGAATTCAAAAAGTCCTCGCCTCTTTTTATGTTTGTATCATTTAATACAAGTCGCACTATAGAAGTATATTCGCTGGTTGGCGCAGCACTCAAGCGAGACTTGTACCGATCCGCAACAATAGAAGGATTCGTTACTGAGGCTGAGTATGCGTAACGTGAGCCTTTTGTAATCGTACTATCTTCCGATAAACTAAGCGTACCTACAGGCGTAATGAATACGGCGGGGAGACGCTTATATGATTTTTGAATTAATTGTTCTTCTCCGTTTTGTGTATATTTTACAGATACGTTATGCGTACTACCAGCAGTTCCTTCTATCTGTACATACAATATAGAAGGCAAATGCTCTGCTTCTTCAACAGACATCCATAAATGTACAGGTATATTTTCGTACAACAATAAATCATATCCGCCTTTACGCTCCTGATAATAATCTATATATAACTTCAGGCGATCGACAACCTTCCTTACGAGCGAATAGGATTGCAGGATTTCGACTTCATTATCAAAATTATTAGCCATGGAAACTGTGCCCAAATCCTGCATAGCCGCCAACTGAGTGACTGCGGAAGATTTTGTTTTGTCTCCTTGTTTTATCAATACTGTAGAACTTACACTATAAACTGGAGCCTGATAACGCAAATAAACGTAAGCTCCTCCTAAAGCCAATATAAGACAAATTATAAATATAGGCCAGTATAGTAGATATTCAAAGAAACGGGCCTTATAATCTACCGGTTTTCCACCTTCATTAAAATTATTCTTATTATTCGGATTGTTCATAAAAGGATTATAAATATGTTACTGGGATTGTATACTACTGAACGGCAACGATTACTAACGAAGCTATTGTAGCTGCCAGACTCATCAAGCTTACCCAAGTGGAACTGTTGTTACTGAAAGTATTTGAATGCACTTTGGCTTTTGTAGGTTTTACGTAAACGATGTCATTCTGCTGTAAATAATAATCAGGCGACAAAGCAATATCGGCACTTGTCAAATCCAAATGCAATACACGACGATTCCCTAATGAATCCTCACGCAACAACTGCACATCGTCGCGAACAGAAAAAACTGTCATATCGCCTGCCAATGCCAAAGCTTGAAAAATATTGATTCGCTCATCAGACACGGTATAAGTACCAGGCGATTTAACCTCACCCAACACGCTGATTTTATAATTTGAGGTGCGCACGGTTACGTTTGGAACTTCGTTGAGATATTGTTGTAACTCTTTTCGTATTAATGCCTCGCATTCACGCGTAGTTAAACCGGCTACGTGCAGTTTTCCCAAAACCGGATAATCGATATTGCCTTCGTTATCTACCAAGTAATCTAAAAGTTTTGCATTGTTCATACCCTGAGCCGATGACGCCTGGTCCTTACCTTGTCCTATCTTACGATAAAACGGCACAGATGAAGCCGGGTCTGATGTACTGACTGTAATAGTCAACTCATCTTTTGGCATTACTCTGTATACGTACTGTTTATTGTTCTGTTGCGCTTTTTCAAGTACTTCATCATTGCGGAGATATATTGATTTTTTATATGACGAGCACCCTCCTATGAAAAGAGGTATCAAGAGTAATAAAAATATCTTTTTCATGACACATTAAATCTTTTTACTCATTTATAATTGTATAATTTATTATCATTGAACACAATGCACAAAAGTCTTATAGCCTAAATCGGCAGCTTCTTTTCCTTTTAAATTCCTAAACAAGAACGCAGGTACACAGCTTGCTACTTTGGCCTGAGTTTTACTTATTTTCTCGAAACTGTATGTATCCCTACCTATCAACGAGGTTGATTTCAACAATTTCTGAAATGTTTCTATCCCACTTAGGCGGACTATCTTATTTTCATTTGCTTGCTCCATAAAGAACAAACACTTTAAGCCAACAGATTCATTATGGTAACATGGCGTTTTACCACTCCATGGAGAGCCATACAGATACACACCATCATCTGCCATAAAACGTATTATTGGTTGATCATCATTCAACAAACGAGAACCAGGTATATATTCTTTCCATAAACTCGATTGGGTGCTTTTGCCTACACTTGAGGGGCCGACAAAGGCACAACCGTTTCGACCAATAGCTATACACGAAGCATGAATTATTGCTGTATCGTAAAATGCCGCACTATAAACAAAAGACAGCATTATAATATCGTTCAACGCAACGTATGATTCTAACGTACCCAATTTCCAATTTGTTTTTACACGAGTCCAACAGCGGTCTGCTTGTAAGCAATAACTATTTTCACTGAAAGTCAATAAAAAACAACAGCTATCGGGTGTCAGCCATAAACGTATCGTTCTTCCTTCCAAAAAGCCTGTATATGCTGGTGCCGATTCATTTTGATGTATTCCGCAATCACCTGTTTCTACACAACAAATGACTGGTTCGTTTACTTCTTCCTTTGCTACCACAAAGGGTCTCAAATTCGGAAGATATTCAATAACGTTTTCGTCGCATGCAACATCAATGTAAAAATCCGCAACCCGTAGTTTCATGATTCATTTTATATGTTGAAGGCGTAACTCCAAATTTAGCAAAGAACGCTCTATAAAATGTACGTATATTATTGAATCCGGCATCTGCCGATATGGCTTTTAAAGGAGCGTCGGGATGTTCAAGCATTAGTTTTAAAGCATAATCCACACGCAGGCCATTTATATAACCATTGAGGTTCGTACCGGTATATTTAGTAAGCAAACGAGCAACCTTGTTTTTATTTACAAAACTTATTGTGATAAACTTCTTGCGCGAAAACATAGGATCCAAATACAACTGCTGCTCCGTAATAATTTTGTGAACCCGTTCAAACAGTTCCCTTTCTCTTTTTTCTCTTTTTACCGTTTGAACATTAATGTTTTTATTAACCAAACACATATCAATCAAACAAGGTATTACATTTAGGTATATATCAAAAACCGAATCAAAAAACGGCTAATCATATTAACATTCTGCACTTCTGTTTAACCTTATGAATCCGTCATTAAACAGCACTATAAAATAGTATTTGATTGCTTAAATCCTTAGCTTACAAACAAGTCTCTTAATCCTGTTTGATTTATTATATTTCTGTATATCAAACAGTTATTGTTTGCTCTTTCAAAAGTTTCGACAAAATAGCCGATACTTTTCTCTATAAGAGAAGTACGAAAATATAATACAAACTATAAAAGTCTAATTAATAACAAATAACGACATGAAGTCCTTTATTACTAAGAAAATAAAAGACACGCTCGTACTTAAATATTAGCTATTTTATACAGTTATGATTTAAAATATGATTTTACACCTTCTTTTTCTTGGATGTTAATTCGACTTTTACTACTTTTGCACTATTAAATACTTCTCTTATAGAGAAAAAGAGCAGTTTTTCCGCGGAGACGTTAGTATTTCTCTTATAGAGATAAGTAGCAGCGAATTCTGTTTGTCTTTGTTATTTTCTTTTATTTATCAGATACCTTAATAACAGGCCTGTTTATTTATAATGTCTATTATAAAGATTTCAATACTATTTTATTGGCTCTATCTATAGTTGATGTATCCAAAGAAGCAAGATATATACGCGTTGTGCTTTCCGAATCATGTCCCATTGCTTCACTGATTATTGAAAGTGGAATGTTTTTGCTTTTAGCTATACTGGCCCAACTATGCCGCGCTACATACGTAGTTAATGGAATACTCAAGCCTAAACTCTTCCCTATCCTCTTTAGTTTGCAATTAACCAAATGTTCTGCTGTTACGTATTGCCGCCGGGATTCCCTGCTTGAATTTTTTATAATTGGCAACAGGTAAGGCGAATTAGATGTATCATACTTGTCGACAATGTCCTGCATGGGCTTTTCCCATTTAACAAATAATTGCTGGTTGGTTTTGTGTCTCCTATATGACAGGAAACCGTTTTTCAAATTATTCTTTTTCAAATAAGCCATGTCTACGAACGACATGCCGCGTGTGTAAAAGCTGAACAGAAACATATCCCTTGCGTAATCGGACGAAGGATATTTAACCAAGTCCAAATCACGTATTTGTCGAATCGACTTAATACTTATAGCACGTTTAACAGTTTTATCTATACCTGTATATACATGCTTGAAAGGATTCTTTTGTTGAATTATTTCTTTATCTACCGCACGGTTATACATCGCACGCAAGTTGCGCATATAGAAGGAAGAACTGTTCGGACATATACCACGGGATTTCAAATAACTTTCATACTCCATTATCAAGCTACTGTCTAAATCTTTTAGAGGAACATCATCTTTTACACACCTGAACCTAATAAAGCTATTGAGCGCTGTTTTATAGGTTTCCGCAGTACGCTCTTTCCCTATTAAAGACATTTGCAATATAAGGTTATAGCAAAACGAAATAAAACCGTTCTCGATAGATGACACCGCGAATTGCGACACTATGTCATCGGTGCAGTAGCTTTTGCCGGTCTGTTTTAATTTTTTAGCAATACTTTCCAAACTTGTCATATCCTTTTTTATTCGGATTGCAATAGACATAAGATAAGTATGTCGCTTATCGTCAATTGACGGTTGAAATATTATACGCGAATCATCCTTATTCCATTCGGAAGGGAAGATTTTATATCCGGTACATATTTGCCGTGCCACCTGTTTGTGAATCACTTGATAATACAATGTGCCTTCCTTGTCTTTTGATAAAGAAGCACGAAACGTTAATTTGATTGTTGCCATATCTTAAAATTTTGTTGCACCATACATTCGATACATTAAAATTTAGCTTACCCGATATGACCTCGGAAAAAATATCTCAGAGATAATTCAAAATATGTCTGACATATTTTAAAATATGTCAGACATATTTTTTCCAGGCTCATAATGGTGTGAAAAACCGTGCCTGTTCAAACTTTTAAGGACTCTTAAAAAGCGGGTGTCCGCTCCGACTACATCTTCAACTCTCTTTCGAATTTGTCGGCTTCCGCTAATGTCTCTATTTTCCCAACATCCAAAAGTTTAAGCGATGTTGAAACCTCTGCACGTATATTAAAATCCACACACTTGTCGAGGTAAAAATCTATAATCGAAAACTCTTCGGGCCACGAACACATTTCCTTTAACAACTGCGGAGAAATAACATGTATCCCCGAAAAAGAGTAGCTTTTACAAGAACGAACATCAAGGTCTTTAAACGGCGTAAGCACTTCGCCCGTTTTCAGGTTCGTCCACCCTACCAATCTGAGTGTTGCTGGTTCAAAAAGCAGACGTCGTGAACTGTTCCGGTCGCTTACCAATAATTTGGCGTCATAAGGAAGTGAATTTACATAAAACTCTTTAAGATTTACGTTGCTCAATATATCTACATTATGAACCAAAACGTTATTGTTGTAACCGTCGGAAAGCAAATATTCTGTAGCCTTACGTAATGCTCCGCCTGTGTTCAACAGTTTTTCTTTTTCAAACGACACCTTGATTTTAACGCCATCCGGAGTATTGCACCTTATGTATTCGTACAACATATCCGCAAAATGATGTGCATTAACAGTTATATCCTCAAAACCGAAAGATTTCAACTTTTCAATTTGCTTCCTTATCAGAGGAACCCCGTTTACCTGCACCAAAGCCTTAGGCATGCTATCGGTCAACGGGCGTAACCTCGTGCCCTTACCAGCCGCCAAAATCATTGCTCTTGGTTTATCTGGGATATTTTCTTTCATCTCATTACTTTTGTACGAACAATCGCTATTTATTATTTGATATTGCAGTGTCCCTTTTTGCCTTGGCCGGAAGAACACTGTTTATGCCTTGTTCACGATGACACACGCGTACTTCGATTCCGAACTTCTTGTTTATATGTTCAGCCAAATGCTGTGCCGAATAAACACTCCGGTGTTGTCCGCCCGTGCAACCGAATGAAAACATCAAATCTGTAAAACCACGTTGCATGTAACGAGTAACATGAGCGTCTGCCAACTTATACACACTGTCGAGGAATGTTATTATCTCGCCGTCATCTTCAAGAAAACGAATTACCGGCTCATCCAATCCCGTTAGCTTTTTATACGGCTCATATCTACCGGGGTTGTGCGTACTGCGGCAATCGAAAACATAACCACCTCCATTACCGCTTTCATCATCGGGAATGCCTTTGTGGAAAGAAAAACTGAACACGCGCACAACCAATGTACCGCGGTTTTCATATTTTGAGAAAGTAGGCGGTCCGTCCTCCTCATGCGCTTTATATATATTGGTGGTTGCTATACGGTACCCGTCTTCGCGCTTTATTTCTACTTTCTTTGGTTCTTCGAATTGGGGCAGCTCTGCCAAGCGTGTAAGTACATCGTTCAAATAGGGATACGGGCAAGCATTCGCGGCCAATAATTTTTTAAGGTTAGTAATTGCCGGTGGAATGCTGCTTATAAAGTGCTGCTTCCTTTCGTAGTAACCTCTGAAGCCATACGTTCCCAATACCTGCATTAACCGGAAAAGTACGAACAAAGGCAACCGTTTGCGGAAGTGGGCCTCATTTATTTCCGTGTACTTTTTAGACGATTCAATATACTTGTCTATTAATTCCTGCCTTAATGAATCGGAATATCGTGCTGAAGCCTGCCAGAGAAAAGAAGCCACGTCGTATTCACACGGGCCGCGTCGTCCTCCTTGATAGTCTATAAAATAGGGTTTTCCGTCGGATGACAACATTACGTTTCGCGCTTGAAAATCTCTATAAAGGAACGACTCGCAATGTTCAGCCGTCAATTCGTCGGCCATCAACTGGAATGCTGCTTCCAATTTCAGTTCGTGAAATTCCAAATCAACTGCTTTTAAAAAGCAATATTTGAAATAATACAAATCAAAAAGCACTCCCGTTCTGTCAAACTCAGACTGCGGATAACAGTGCGAGAAATCCAAACCGCGTGCTCCGCGGAATTGTAACTCGGGCAATGCTTCTATTGTCGATTGCAGCAACTTTCTCTCTGCCAAGGTATACCTGCCACCTACGGCCCGTCCTTTTGCCAAAGCGTCGAAAAGCGTGCGGTTGCCCAAGTCTGTTTGCAGGTATCTCATCTCATCGTCATCTACGGCTATGATTGAAGGCACCGGAAGTTTCCTTAAATTAAAATGCTCCGTCAGATAAATAAAAGCGTGATTCTCGTCGCGCGACTGTCCCACCACTCCGATAACGCTTTTTTCTGAGACATCCGGGTTTGACAGTCTGTAATATGCCCTATTGCTCCCTGACCCTTCGATTTTTTCTATCGCAGACGGAAAAGCTCCATATACTTTTTTATATAGCTGCTTCAGTTTTTCCATTTATCACTTAACCACATTTTCGTGCAAAGACAGAAAAGACACCATTATACTATCTTTATTTACGCCTATGCCAAATATAATTTATTCTATTACGTATTGCTGTTATATTTATTATTGAAACTATCAAATACAATAAAAAACCTGTAACCAAAGCTGCTGTCATTTGCGTTCCACTAATTTGAGGATACATCAACGAAATCAACTTCAGATAATAATTTCTGACTATAAGAACCGCTACCAAAGAAACTACAAGCACGCATGCATTCATCATCAAAGTCAAAAGTTGATAAGGGAAAGCGACTTTCGCCGTAGAATATCCTATGAGCAACAAGTTTTCCAACTTATCGGTATTCTTCTCTACGAGCAAGTAAATACTCAACATCAGTATGTAGAACGACAGTATGCTTATCAACAAACCAGCAGCAAGAACCAATCCCGTGACTATCTTCAGGAAATAAGTCATTCTTCCTGCGTCCAGTTTATCTTCTTCCACTTCAAGGCCATGGGAGTCCATGTATTTTGCAATTCTTGCGTCGGTTATGTTGTCTACTTCCACAACAAGTCGCAACGGACCTTCTGTGACATTATTTCCGTACTTTTCATTGCTCCAGTCCATGAACGAGCGTGGCACTAACATTGTGTTGAGTTTGCCGCTGAATCCCACTATCTTTCCTTTGAACACGTCGTAACTATTACCGCTGTTTATAATCAGCCTCATGTCTATCATTCCCGCCAAACCTTCCGACACACCGGGAAGTCCGTAATTCTTCGCAAAGCCAAAGTTATATAATGTGAGATATGTTCGGGGTAAAATAATCGGCACCGTTTTTTCTCCCGGAGTATATTGCCAAATATCCTTATCTGCGTCTACAAAGTAATCGTCTACGGCGTCGAAAAACAAATCTGTCGTAATCGACCTATTGCCCGAAACGTTAACAGAAGACGAAACCTTATATGAGGAGGATGTAAATGTACTTATTCTTTTTGCAAAAGGCTGCGCGGCCAGTTCGTCGATTTCTGATTGCGTAAACACATTGGTCTTTCCTGAGAAAGCCCCGGCCGTTCCGATATGTTTGGAAACAACTACATATTGCTTTTTGAAGAAATTGTCCTCGCCCGAAAACATAGGTATTACATCGCTATAGAACTGAACGGCGAGCAGCACTATAAACATGCCCAATATATTGGCAAAGAAATACCCAAGAAACTGTGGAATACTTATATGACGGTGTAAAAGTTTACGTACCAAATTCATAGATTGAATGTTTTATAGTAGTCCAACTTCATATGCCGCCCTATGCTTGTCACGATGATTGCAGCATTGCGCTGTTCGGCTTCTTCCAACACGAGTTGTGCCATAATATTTGAATTATTATCATCAAGGTGGCTGGTAGGCTCATCGAGCAATATAAACTCAAACGGACAAACCAACGCCCGTAACAGCGCAACGCGTTGCTGCTGTCCGAAACTCATCTTGGCTACGGGAGTATAAATCCTGTCGGCCAACCCTATGCGTTCAAACCATTCCTTTATTTGTGTGTTACTTTTATGTCGGGTAAGTGCATTTTTTATCTCAACGTTCTCAAATGCTGTCAACTCGGGGAACAAGCGAAGTTCCTGGAAAAGCATGGCCATTTCATTTTTTCTTAGATTAACCCAGTCCTTCTTTCCAAGGCTTCTTATGTTGTGCGAATCAAAAGTTATCGTTCCCGTGTAATCATGCCGGAAGCCCAACAAATAACTGCAAAGCGTAGACTTGCCTGTTCCGGAAGCGGCTTCTATCAGATATGCTTTGCCACGTTCAAAGCAAATGTCACTTTTCCAAACATCGCTGCGCAATTCTTTAAAATCGGCAAACACGTTAGGACAAACATTCTGTATTTCAATCTTATCCATGCTTTTTTTATCTATGGCGCTTTTGCTGTGAACATAAATCAGACAAGCCGCGTTACAGACCCACAAAAGTACTCATTTAGATACAAACGGCAAATCCGATTAATCTATCATTTTGTTTAAACAGTTAGATTTTCAAATTGCCGTTTTCGCATTCGACCTTAAAAAGTTTACGTCTGAATTTGTCTGTCATTTTAAGACAAGTTTTCAAACCGTTTTGAGAGGCGAAAAAATATGTCCGACCTATTTCAAAATACAAGGCACATATTTTAAAATATCTCAGACATATTTTTTCTTTCCTCCAAGCAGGCCTTAATACATTGTTTTCCAGTTTTCAAATTTTGAGCATTGAAGGCGTCGATTTTGGCCATATATGCACCGATAATTCTTCACCATTTTATCATGTGAAAACACCAGTAGGATACTTTATATTTCGCGTGCAAGCCATGCGTCTATGAGACGCCGGGCAAGGCTTACCTTTCCCGGAACGGGCGGCAAATTGTTTGCGCCGAACCATCCGCCCTTATTCAGCTCGGATGTCTGCAACTCCATTTCCCCGCCTTCATAGTCAGCGACGAATCCAACCATCAATCCACACGGATACGGCCATGGCTGGCTTCCGTAATAGCGGATATTTTTAATGCGGATGTTTGTCTCTTCCATTACTTCACGCGCAACGCATTGTTCAAGTGTTTCTCCTGTCTCTACAAAACCGGCCACAAGCCCCATGTAATCAGCGCGGAAGTTTTTGGATTGTACCATCAATATCTTGTCATCACGTTTTACAAGCACAATTATGGCAGTTTGCAGCTGCGGCCAAATCTCGTTCCCGCATTCAACGCAGCGTTTGCTTATATTAGTGCTGTATTTCATTGGTGAACCGCATACTCCGCAATATTTAGTTCTCGTATCCCAATATATCAGTTCCTCCATCTTTCCTGCAATTTCGTATATATCAGGCGGCAGATACTCATAACTGGTTCTTAAAGGCACGAAATCATAACCCTCGGGCGGCACCGTGCTGACAGAAACTTGGAACGCGCGCACCGGTAAGCCTTTGGCGGATTCAAATTCATGTACATGTTCCGTTGTCTCCGGTTTTATTGGCGGTACTTCGCTCTGCGGAATAAGAAATGCGCCGCTTTCGGATTTTTTCAAAAGTATGTCACGACCTCGGAATATATTCCAGATATAATTTTGTTTTAATTCTTTATTCATAATATAAAGCAAGAGTCATCAGTTACGCGAGCCTACAACAACATAAGGCAATCATATACAGGCATAAAAGAAAAAGATGTAGAATCCAAATATAAACGAATTCTACATCTTCATATTTGCCCTTTGGCTTATGTATTAAAATTATATACCTAACGATTTCTGTACAGCCACAAATTTCTCATTGGCTGCAGCTTTAGCGTTGTCAAAACACTTCGGGCAACCCATTTCACCGCCCACTTCGATATAAAATTTTATCTTCGGCTCCGTTCCCGATGGGCGCACACTAACCTTTGTGCCGTCTGCCGTGAACCACTGCAATACATTGCTCGGCTCAGGCATTTGCAACTCGGTGGAGTTACCGTTGCCGTCTGTTTCTTTCAACGTCTTGAAGTCCTTTACTTTTACAACCGGCGAGTCGGCTATCTCACGAGGAGGATTGGCACGGAAATTATCCATCATTGCCTTGATTTCATCCGCCCCCGACTTTCCGGGTTTAACAACATTGATTGTTTTGTTCAATTTGAAACCATATTCAACGTATATATCCATCAGCACGTCAAACAAGGTTTTTCCACGATCCTTTGCCCACGCACATATTTCTGCCAATAATGAACAAGCAGAAACTGCGTCTTTATCGCGTACGAAATCTTCAGCCAGGAAGCCGTAACTTTCCTCGCCTCCGCCTATGTATTTCTTTTTCCCCTCACTAAGTCTGATTTCGCGTGCTATCCACTTGAAACCAGTATAGACATCAAGCATTTCTATGTCGTTCTTGCGGGCTATTTCGCTTATGAGCTCCGTGGTAACAATAGTTTTAACAACAAACTCATTGCCTTTCATCTTATTCTGGGCAATCCTGTTGCTAATTATGTAATAAAGGAAAATCATGCAAGTTTGATTTCCATCAACTAGCACCCATTCACCTTTGCTGTTCTTACAAGCCATGCCCACCCTGTCTGCGTCAGGATCGCTCGCCATTACGATGTCAGCATCTATTTCCTTTGCCAACTTCAGTGCAAGAGTCAGAGCTTCTGCGTTTTCGGGATTAGGACTAACGACTGTAGGGAAATTGCCGTCTTTGACCATTTGTTCGGACACGCAATTAACATTTTCAAATCCCCATAATTTCAAAGAACGCGGAATCAAATTCATACCTGTTCCGTGAATAGGAGTATATACTATTTTCAAATCCTTTTGACGGGAAATAACTTCGGGATCAATCGAAAGTGTATGAATCTGATTGAGATATTCAGCGTCAATATCTTCACCTATTATTTGAATAATGTTATCGTTACCGGTAAACTTAATATCTTCGGGACGGACTTTATTCACTTCGTCGATAATACCTTGGTCATGCGGGAACAAAACTTGCGCACCGTCGTCCCAATATGCTTTGTACCCGTTATATTCTTTAGGATTATGGGATGCGGTTATTACTATTCCACTCTGACAATGTAAATGACGTATAGCAAAAGAAATTTCGGGCGTGGGACGCATATCGTCAAAAAGATATACTTTTATTCCGTTCGCACTGAAAATCTTTGCTGACGTTTCTGCAAACAAACGGCTATTGTTACGACAATCATGCCCTACAACGACAGATATTTCATCTTTTTCTGCAAAATTCTTCTTCAAATAATTTGCAAGCCCTTGGGTTGCCGCACCTACAGTATATATGTTCATCCTATTGCTACCAGGACCCATTATGCCTCTAAGACCTCCGGTGCCAAACGCCAGGTTTTGATAAAAAGAATCAATAAGGTCTGTCTTATCCTCTTTGTCCAACATTTCGCGCACAGCTTTTTTTGTAACATCGTCGTATACTGGCGAATCTAACCATTGCTGTGCCTTTAATTCACATTGCCTTATCAAATCATTTTGATTTTCCATAATGCTAAATATGTTTATATTAATTCTATCTTTTACTGTTTAGGAACGAGATATTTATCTTTTGTCTGCTCTATTATCGCTTTTTTATAATTGTCGGGGAAACCCGGGCGATAAACGGTCTTTCCCAATCCCGCTTTTGTGCGTGCAAAAGCGCCGTTTTCTTCAGGTTTTATTACCTGATCGTTATATTTTACGACGAGATGAATCCCTAAATTTTTCCATCTTTCGTGCATTTTATTTGCTACTTTGTTTGAATAATCGGTAAGGTATTGTACTGCTTTAATAGGTGATTCACGATAAAGGCCTATTGCTTTATCTTCTATATCCTTCTGTTGTGAAAGGTACATCGAATCCAATTCATTACGCACCATTTCCAAATCACGGAACATCATGGAATAACGTGGATAAACCATGTTTGATATCCAATTACTTACCCAAAAAGCAGAATTCCACGAGAAAGTAACGGCGTCCGCCGTTTCGCGGGCAAAACACTGTGGCACTTGCGTTATACTGCAATACATAGGCGTAAAAGGAACCATGTTTGCATCATCATTTCCAAACCAAAGTATGCCACCTACTGCGTCAGGCATATCGGAGCGCATTTGAGCAACAAAAACAAATGCGCTTTGTTGTGTAGAAATAGGACGCTCGTTGAAGTATTCTTTGCCGTTATATTCCCATGTCAAAGGCGTAGGACGATAAGGAGAACAGTACATTCCGGCTCCTAAATCGTTGGTAATATCAAAAGGTGTTCCCTCATAATGGTCGCGCATACAGTTCATCAAATCGTGAACGGAAAGTTTGCGCTTTGGCTTTATATATAAAGGCATAGGTTCTGCTTTCAAATCTTTGCCTGAAGCATAGTCCAAATAGTTGTTCATGCCGTCACACCAGTGATTAAAAAAACTCCAAACGCGTGCTTCGCAAAAACGCAAGCCGCTGAAATCTGCAGGACAATATATGTTTGCAAAATCAAAGTCTTCGTCTTTTCCGCTGAAATATCCTTTTTTTCGTGCGAACTTTATTACATCTTTAGAATACATTACATTCTCCTTGTCTTTGAGATCAAACTTATGTATTCTACTTTGATTGGCATGCGCACTTATGCAGTCATCAGGTATACGTACAGCCACCCATACAGCACCTTTTTCATCAGGTCCTTTACCTATCATCTCTAAAATCCAGGCCTCGTTCTTATCCGCTATAGAAAAACTCTCGCCTTCGCTACAATAGCCATATTTCTCAACCAACGAAGTCATAACTTCAATGGCTTCACGGGCTGTACGAGAACGTTGCAAAGCTATGAAAATCAAACTTCCGTAATCTAAAAGTCCTTTTTCGTTTACTAATTCCTCTCTTCCGCCGAATGTAGTTTCTCCTATTGCGACCTGATGTTCATTTATATTTCCTACAACATTATATGTAATTGGTGCCTCCGGTATTTCGCCTAAATACTCATTTGTATCCCAGCAACGAACTTCGCGCATTTCATCTGCAGAATGTTTACCTGCAGAAAAATGCCACAACGAGCCATACATACCATAATCGTCAGCAGCATAAGTAATCATAACCGAGCCATCGGATGACGCGTCTTTACCAACTATAAAATTTGTACAACTATACGAAACCGGTATAAACAAGAAAAAGGATAATATGGTAAGAATTATTTTTTTCTTATTGATATTTAAGTTCATACTTACGTGTTTAATTGCTTTATTCAGCATGCTTTAAATGAAATATCCAAGCTCTTTACAGAATGTGTCAGTGCGCCTACAGATATATAATCAACTCCACATTCTGCATAACTTCTAATCGTATCCAAAGTTATACCACCGCTAGACTCTATTTCGTATTTTCCACCTATCAAGTCAACAGCCATTCGTGTGCTTTCTACAGAAAAATTGTCTAACATTATACGGTTGACACCACCATGTTCGAGAACTTGATTGAGTTCATCTATAGAACGAACCTCTATTTCTATTTTTAAATCTTTATTTTTGGCTTTTAAATACTCGTGGCAGCGATCTATCGCATTCGATATTCCGCCAACAAAATCGACATGATTATCTTTTAATAAGATCATATCGAATAAGCCGATTCTGTGATTTTCGCCACCTCCTATTTTAACAGCCATCTTTTCAAGTATCCTCATTCCGGGAGTCGTCTTACGAGTGTCCAAAACTTTAGCCTTTGTTCCTTTCAACAATTCCATATATTTATGTGTTATTGTTGCTATTCCGCTCATTCGTTGAACTATATTTAGCATAAGACGTTCGGTTTGCAAAAGGCTTCTTACGCTGCCTTCAACAACCATTGCCACATCTCCAGGTTTGACTTTTGTTCCGTCGTTTATCAAAATTTCGACTTTCAATGTTGAATCAAATCTATTGAATACTTCTTCCGCAATCTTTACGCCGGCAAGTATTCCTTCTTCTTTTATAATCATACGGGACTTTCCACGAGCTTCTTCTGGAATACAGCATAATGTTGTATGATCTCCATCACCAATATCTTCTGCAAAAGACAAGTCTATAAGTTTGTCCACTAATTCCTTTTCTGTATACATCCTCTTAAATTTTAATTGTTAGCAAAAATACAAAGAACTAATGAAAGAATAAGTTAATACGGATAGATATTGTTTTACACCTTGTCGTTCTTACTAATAGAACATCGTGCTACTGCCATTGTTTGAGACTACAACTTTGTTCTATTTCGCATTCAATATCATCAGGAAGCATATAGAAGAAATCCATTCCCGTTATTTTTTCAACCTTGTCAACACAAACAACCGCTTCATTAATGTTTTGCTTTGTCGATGTGTTTTTAAAAATAAAGGCTATAGCTTGATGTCCTTTTTTCCCTTTTGTATAAATACATTTGAAAAAAGAATCCGGTACCATTATAATGTGTTCGCGACCTATAGATTTACTTTTTCCACTAAATATTGGGCCACAAACTATATATACCTTCTTGTATTTTTCAGCCCACCGTCTGCATGCTCTTTCGACCTTTTCCCATCCGCCTGCATTAAGTTCATGGTTCTGCGGACAAATATTACTCATATAAAAGCATTCACGCATTGCACGTGCGCTGAATTTCATATCAGCAGCAGGTGCCATATGGCCACGGTCGTATCCACAACCTTTGTAATCTTCTGAAACAACGCGGTGCATTAATGGAAGATCCGGATCCTCGTAAAAGTCCTTACTACGTGACACCTTGCCGGACAGTTCATCATCCGTAAGACACCATGCAACCCAGTCCGGCTGATTTGTCATCTTATTAAATGAAACAGTATATGCTTTACGCTTCAACAACAAACTTTGGGTATTCTTTGGTGCAAGTGGTATCTCTAAGCCTTTAATATTTTCATTTTCTTCGTTTGCAACATCCTCGACATTTTCTTTAATCTTAACTGACTGTTGCTCCGGAAATGGATTCAAATTTGTGTTTCGATTGGAAACAACGACTTCTTTTCTTGTAATGTTTTTATTATCTTCTTTATATTTGTCAGCTAAGACTATTATACTACAAACAAATACAATAACTATATATACAAACTTTTTCCGTAGCATGTTATAAACGAAAAGTAATTTCACTCACTTAAAACGAGTAATTAAAAGCAAGCGACCACAGTTCTTTGAATTGGAAAAATTCAGATTTCCCGTCCTTGTAATAAGTATCATCAAAACGAGGATATAAATACAACTGTGTATTAAGATACTTGTTAAACGAAAATTTTGTTGTGTTCTCTATATCAACCTGAACACGTTCATAATTGGTGTAATAATATATACGACAGGTTTGCGATACATTTTTAAATATATTCCACGTATAATTAATCGTTATAGTAGAACCAAACTCCGTATCAGAGCTATGAGGTGCCCTAATCCCATAATTTCCTCGCAAATTATTCCTGTCTACATACTTGAAGTTATACGACAAAGCACCAATATTTGCCGACAAATTAAAATTCTTGACATTAAGCTTATACTCCATACCTATTGAAAAATTAGACGTAAGCGGAGATAAAAAGTCCGAATTTACATAATCACTGTTTGCGCTGTAATTCGGGTAAAATTGCGTCTGTGTCTGTAGTAAGAATGTATAATACCAATTTTTAAACGCTTGCAAACCTAATTTGTTCGACATAAAAATTTTATCGTCGTTCGTGCGATATCTATGCTTCTTATCATCCTTGTATTCAAGGAATCCTAAGCGTAATTCGAGAGAGTTTTCAAAAATCAACTTTGACTTATTGTTATAATTAGCTCTTAAATTAGCCGTTGACAAGAAAGAATGATTGCTATTACCACCTTGATACCAATTGTCGGAAATATAGCTTTGCGAGAACTGTAAAGAAAAAGAACCGCCGAAAGACCAAAAATTCGGTTTACGAGTAACTACATTTATTGTAGCATCATCAAGCCCCAAATCTATTTTATTATCAGCAGGCGTTATCTTTATATTCTCCTTTACAGGAGGCGATTTTATATCCGCACGAATTCCTTCTGCGTTAGATATGTCCTGCTCCGTTATTGTTGTAAGCCAAGGCCGCTGTGTATACACCCACATTAAATTACGCGTAATAACAGATGACAAGCTGTCTTCTAAAGCAACCGGCATTTTTATTTTCAACGGATTGTCTGAATGTATACGCTTCGGAGTCCAGTTGCAAGCCATAACATTTTTAACCGGGAAATAATAAAATGTCGGCGTCAGCACCAAAGGATAGTAATAAGGATTATTCAGAACGCTCTCAACTTCAGTTAGGGTATCCGCTTTAATTATAGTCTGTAAGGTATCAATATATTTTTTTACAACCAGTTCATTATATGAGAGCTGCTTTGATGTCTGCCGACGTTGTAAATGCGACTGTGCAGACGCACAGCAAAAATTTAAGAACAATACAATAACTAAAAAAGAAAGCCTCATTTCTGACACAGGGGATAATATCATATTGCAAAGGTAATTTATTTTATCGTTGTCACAACCACATAGACTAAAAATTTGTATTTTTGCAAGCAATTTGGTATTTATTACGCTAAATAGATAAAACCAAACAAATGAACGAAAAGTCTTAAATTAAAAATATTATCGACGTGGCTAAAACAAAGTATATATTCGTAACCGGCGGTGTTGCTTCTTCATTGGGAAAAGGTATTATTTCGTCTTCGATAGGAAAGCTATTGCAAGCGAGAGGGTACAACATAACGATACAGAAATTCGACCCTTATATTAATATTGACCCGGGTACGCTGAATCCTTATGAACATGGAGAATGTTATGTAACAGCAGACGGACAAGAAACCGATTTGGATTTAGGACACTACGAACGTTTTACCGGAATAAAAACCACAAGGCAAAACAACATAACAACCGGACGTATATACCAGAGCGTTATCGAAAAGGAACGGCGCGGAGATTACTTAGGAAAAACTATACAAGTAGTTCCGCATATAACCGACGAAATAAAAAGAGACATCCTGTATTTAGGAAACAAGTACCATTTTGATTTTGTAATAACAGAAATCGGCGGAACAGTCGGCGATATTGAAGGCCTGCCTTTCCTCGAAGCCATTCGTCAATTAAAATGGGAATTAGGACGTGACGCTATATGCGTGCACCTTACTTACGTTCCGTATCTTTCAGCTGCCAAAGAATTGAAAACCAAGCCCACGCAACACTCCGTGAAAGAGTTGCAGAGTTTAGGAATACAGCCTGACATCATAGTCTTGAGAGCAGAGCATGAACTTAATGAAGGTCTACGCAAGAAAGTTGCCAGTTTCTGCAATGTAGATTTCAATGCCGTTGTTCAAAGCATTGACCTACCTACAATATACGAAGTGCCATTAAGCATGCAAGCCCAAGGACTCGATTCTACCATTTTGCGTAAAATGGGAATAGAGCCAGGAGAAACGCCGGGACTTGGCCCATGGAGAGCATTTTTGGAACGCCGCCATAAAGCAACCGAAGTTGTTAACATAGGGCTTGTTGGGAAATACGACTTGCAGGACGCTTATAAGAGTATACTTGAATCATTGTCACAAGCCGGAACATATAACGACCGCAAAGTTGTTCCTTGCTTCATAAACAGCGAAAAACTCTTCAATAACAATGTTGAAGAAAAGCTGAAAAACATGGATGGAATCGTTATCTGTCCGGGATTTGGACAAAGAGGTATCGAAGGAAAAATTGTAGCAGCAAAATATTGCAGAGAGCACAACATTCCAACATTCGGTATTTGCTTAGGAATGCAAATGATGGTCGTTGAATATGCACGCGATGTCTTGGGATACGAAGACGCAAATAGCGTAGAAATGGACGAAAAGACACAGCACAACGTCATCGACCTTATGGAAGAACAGAAAAACATAACGAATTTAGGCGGTACCATGCGTTTAGGAGCATACAAATGCGTACTTGACGAAAACAGTTTGGTTTACAATGCCTACAAGGTAAAAGAAATAGAGGAACGCCACCGCCACAGGTATGAATTCAATAATACATACCGCAAAGAATTTGAACAGGCAGGAATGAAGTGCGTTGGTGTAAATCCTGAAACGAATCTGGTAGAAATAGTAGAAGTACCCTCACTATCCTGGTATGTAGGAACACAATTCCATCCAGAATACAGCAGTACTGTTTTGCACCCTCATCCACTATTCCTAAACTTTATCAAAGCTGTGATTGCCAACAAATCCGAAAAAAAGCAACCGGAATAAACATTCTCCTTTATACACAAGAATAATTTAATTGTAAAGACAAGATAAATAGCATAACAGATATTGTATAAATAACATCGAGATTTATCCCTCAATCATTATACACTTCCCGGGACGTAAGAAAAAATATGTCTGACCTATTTTAAAATATCTCAGACATATTTCAAAATACCTCAGAGATATTTTTACCGAAGTCCTTTTTAACAACAGAGCATTCCAGACAAGTGACAGAAAAACCACAATAAACATTATCACCAAAACCACAGTTAATTTTCAATACACACAAAATAATGGACAAGAATACTGTTATAGGATTTGTACTAATAATAGCAGTTTTAATAGGTTTTAGCTATTTCAACAGCCCAAGTAAAGAAGAAATAGAACAAATACAAAAGCAGGAAACTGCGGCTGCTGCCCAAGCTGACAAACAAAAGAAAGATGTTGCCGAACTGCAAGCTGAAAATCAAAAACATAATGCAGATACTACTTTCATTCGTAACAGTACAAAACCAACACTCACATATTTAAAAAATGAAGATATATCTATTGGTATAAGTTCAAAAGGTGGCGAAATAGGTGTTGCAGTTTTAAAAGATTACAAAGACCAGCAAAAAAATCCATTAGAGTTATACAACAACAAAGACGCAAGTTTGAATTTCATTTTTACTGGCAAAAACGACAACATACAAACATCGGATCTTGACTTTACACCCAGCAACGTTACGGACTCCACAGTAACAATGACAGCACAGTCTGTTGACGGTGGAAAAATAATTTTCGACTATAAACTCGACGAAAATTATTTGCTGCACCTAACGGTGAAAGCTGAATCAATGCAAAAATATTTACTGCCTACATCCAAGGTAATGGGAGTAGAATGGAACGAAAAACTAAAGCAGCAAGAACGTGGATACAAATTTGAGAACCAATATACTGCACTTACATATAAAATAAAAGATGAAGGAACAGACAGACTCAGTACCGCAGAAGAAGATGAGCAGTCGCTAAATGAAAAGCTCGATTGGATATCGTTCAAAGGGCAATTCTTCGGCGTTACTTTAATTGCCAAACAAGAGTTCAACAAAGCAGAACTACAAAGCAATCTGGAAGAAGAAGGCTCCGGATATTTGAAAAACTATAAAGCACAAACAGAAACGTTTTTCGACCCTACCGGAAAGCGACCTACCGAATTCATTTTTTATTTAGGTCCCAACAAATTCCGCACACTGCAAAAAGTTGACAAAATAGTGGGCGTAGACAAGGATTTAAAGTTGGAACAACTTGTTTATTTAGGTTGGCCGTTATTCAGGTATATCAACAGATATTTCACTATATACGTGTTCGACTGGCTTACCAACTTAGGATTATCAATGGGTATTGTTCTTCTTTTGATCACTATCCTACTGCGCATAATCGTATATGTTCCCACGAGAAAAAGCGTATTAAGTTCTGCAAAAATGCGGTTGCTAAAGCCCAAATTGGATGAAATAATCGCAAAATACCCTAATCCTGAAGACAATCTAAAAAAGCAACAGGAAATAATGGCCACATATAGCAAATATGGTGTTAGCCCAATGGGAGGCTGCCTGCCAATGCTTATTCAAATGCCTATTTGGATTGCCATGTTTAATTTCATTCCTAACGCAATTGAATTGCGTCAACAGAGTTTCCTATGGGTAGACGACCTTTCTACGTATGATCCCATTATAACTTTTGACAGTCCTATATGGCTTATCGGTGACCACATCAGTGCATTCTGCCTGCTGTTCTGTTGCACCAATATATTATATAGCGTAATGAGTATGAGAATGCAGAAAGACATGATGGTCGGACAGCAAGCAGACCAAATGAAAATAATGCGTTGGATGATGTACCTCATGCCTGTTATGTTCTTCTTTATATTTAACGATTACTCGGCAGGTCTTAACTACTACTATTTCATTTCACTGCTATTCAGTGCTCTTACCATGTGGGTTTTGAGAAAAACAATAAACGAAAAGAAACTCATGGAACAACTTGAGGCAAATTACAAAGCCAACAAGGAAAATCCCAAAAAAGTAAGTGGCATGGCTGCACGATTAGAGGCATTACAAAAGCGACAGGAAGAGTTATTAAAACAACAACATAGAAAATGAAACTGGCTAAATCATTTATAGTATCGATAGCTTTTATGTGTAGTTTTACGATAGCAACGAAAGCCTATGCGAATAACAACAATCTGCCAACCGACAGATTAACACCCGAACTGCTTTGGTCAATGGGAAGAATAGGCAGCACAGTGCTATCGCCAGACAAAACAAACATACTTTATACCGTAACAACATATAATATTTCTGAGAACAGAGGATACTCAGCAATATATATACTAAACAGTGAAACAAAAGAAACGAAGAAACTCACTGTAAACACCTCAAAAAGCGAATCTGACGCGAATTTCATAGAAAACGGTAGAAAAATTGTATTCCTCTGCGCTGATGACAATGGCACGAGTCAGCTTTGGATGATGAACACCGACGGTTCAAACCGCAAATGCATTTCAAGCGAGAAAACAGACGTTAATGGATATCTTTTTTCACCGGACGAGAAAAATGTTGTACTTATACACGATGTTCCCACCGAAACATCAATAATAAAGAATGACGACGACCTTCCAAAAGCAACAGGGATGGTTATCAATGAGCTCATGTACAAACATTGGGACAGATATGTACGTTCCGTACCTCATCCCTTTATTGCTAATTTTGACGGATCACAAATAACCAATGCTCGTGACATATTGGACGGACAGCCATACGAAAGCCCTATGTGCCCATTTGGTGGAATAGAAGAATTTGCATGGAGTCCGGACTCCAAGTCACTGGCTTACGTCATGCGAAAGAAAACCGGCCGCGATTATGCGATAAGTACTGACAGTGATATTTTCCTTTACAATTTGGAAACAGGCAAAACAAAAAACCTATGTAAACCTGAAAATTATAAAGCACCAGTAGTTAATGCAACATCTTCGTTAAAACATCAAATACAATACAACGAAAATGAAGATTACAATTTGGGCTACGACGATAAACCTAAATTTTCTCCAAACGGGAAATACATAGCGTGGACGAGCATGAAACACGACGGTTACGAAAGCGACCGTACGCGTTTATGTGTGTATGAGTTTTCTACCGGCAGCAAAACTTACGTTACCGAGACGTTCGACAGCGGAGTCAATGATTTCGTATGGGACGATAACTCTAAGGAACTTTATTTTTCTGGTGTCTGGCATGGAAAGACAAACCTTTACAAAACGAATTTAAAAGGTGAAGTAAGCAAAATAACGGACGAAGTATGCGATTACACCTTAGTTGATGTTGATTCCCGCCAAAACAAACTCCTGACTAAGAAGCAAAGCATGAGCATGGCGGACGATATATTTTTTGTTGATATCAAGAAAGGAACATCCTACCAGCTCACAAACATAAACGAATCCATATACAACAAACTTACTTTCGGCGAAGTAAAAGAACGCTGGGTTAAGACTGTTGACGGCAAACAGGAACTATGTTGGGTCATATACCCTCCTCATTTCGACAAGAACAAGAAATACCCCACTCTGCTCTTTTGTGAAGGTGGCCCTCAATCTCCAGTAAGCCAATTCTGGAGTTATCGCTGGAATTTCCAGATAATGGCAGCAAACGGTTACATCATCATAGCGCCTAACCGTAGAGGTTTGCCTGGTTTCGGCTATGAATGGCTTACACAAATTTCCGGAGACTACACAGGCTTGTGCATGAAAGATTATTTGTCGGCCATTGACGATATTTGCAAAGAGCCTTATGTCGACAAAGACCGTTTAGGTTGCGTTGGTGCCAGCTTTGGCGGCTATAGCGTGTATTGGTTGGCTGGTAATCACGACAAACGCTTCAAATGCTTTATCGCCCACGACGGTATATTCAACACGCAGCAGCAATACTTAGAAACCGAAGAGATGTGGTTCCCTAATTGGGATATGGGCTCTGCCCCGTGGGTAAAACCAGGCGGCGAAATGCAAAAGGTATACAGCGAATCGCCCCACTTGTTCGTTGACAAATGGGACACGCCAATCTTGTGTATACATGGGCAAAAGGACTTCCGCATTGAATACACTCAAGCAGAATCGGCATTCAACGCAGCACGCTTGCGTGGTATACCTGCGCAGTTGCTTTTGTTTCCTGACGAAAACCACTGGGTTTTGAAACCGCAGAATGCTATATTATGGCAACGAACATTCTTCAGGTGGTTGGATAAATGGCTGAAAAACTAAAACTACTTAATATTATTTTACCATGAACAAATTAAACGATAACATAGTTGCTCGCTGGGGTGCACTGTTCATTGTAGCATTTACAATGATGGCAGCATATTACGTAAACGATGTAATGGCCCCGCTTAAATCTATGCTTGAAGAGGATTTAAGGTGGTCCAGCAGCGACTTCGGAATTTTCACCGGGGCATACAGCTTCCTGAATGTGTTCCTTCTTATGCTGATATGGGGAGGCTTGATTCTCGACAGATTCGGCATACGTTTCACTGGCAAACTGGCAGTTGTGCTAATGGTTCTCGGAACAAGCATGGAATATTATGCCATTACTGTTTTAGGCGGCACACAGGACATTCTGTTTGGCTTTAAGAAAGACGTTTTAATAGCTTCGGCCGGATATTCCATATTCGGTGTCGGCGCTGAGGTAGCCGGCATTACGGTAACAAAAATCA
>OLFZ01000599.1_pt1 | contig 37814 bp, 30 predicted proteins | sample 1604861 | NCBI WGS metagenome assembly OLFZ01 (sample SAMEA3888895, study PRJEB22519) | human gut metagenome | biome: human gut; feature: human-associated habitat; material: faeces | place: Denmark | collected 2011 | reverse complement strand
CGGGCGGGGCGATGTGGGCATCGTCCCCTACAGGCGCAGGTCGCAGGACATGCTGGCCACGGCGCGGCCGCCGATGCGGACGGTCACGGCGCCGTCCTTTTCATACAGGACGCTGCGTATCTCTGACGGGCGGGACATGTGCTCGCCCTGCAGGAACACGTTCTCCTCCCCCGGCTTCACGTCGCCCCGCAGGTAGAGGTAATAGGTCAGCGCGCCGTTGCTGGTGCCGGTGGCGCACTCCTCCGGAATGTCGTACAGGGGCGCGTAGTTGCTGCACCACGCCGTGACGCCGTCCGCGCCGGGGCAGAACATGTGGACGCCGGTGACATCGTATTTCCGGGACAGCTCCGTGACCGCCGGGGCGTTCTGCACGGCGCGCATGAGGGTGTCGTGGTCGCGGACGGGCAGCATAATGTCCGCAAGGCCGGTGGAGACGATGCGGGGGATGTATCCCGCCGGGCAGTCGCCCTCCGTCAGGCCGTAGGCCGCGTACAGCGCGGCGCGCTCGTCGGACGGGATATCCGCCAGCAGCTGCGGCGGCGCCATGTCCATCCACACGGTATCGCCCCGGACGGTGACGGTCAGCTCGCCGGCCTTCGTATGGGCGGTGCAGTCGCCGTCGGGCACGCTGCCCAGCTGCCGCAGCAGCGCGAAGGAGGCCACCGTCGCGTGGCCGCACAGCTCCACCTCTCCGGCGGGGGTGAAATACCGCAGGGACACGGAGCCGTCCGGCTCACGGGTGACAAAGGCGGTTTCGGAATGCTTGAACTCCGCGGCGATCTGCCGCATGAGCGCATCGGACAGGGGGCGGTCGGGCAGGACGACGCCCGCCTGATTGCCGCCGAATATCCGCGCGGAAAACGCATCCATGACATAGGCTTCCATGGTGATGACCTCCTCAGTTTTTTTCATGGTATATATTATATAGTGTCCTGCCCTTAACGGCAAGTATATTTGACTTTCCCGGAAATTTTCGTTAGAATAGAATGCATAGCAGGTGCGGAAAACCGCACCTGCAAATAGTAAAGAAAGGAATCTCATCCAAAATGCTCAATGAGCGCAGTCTGTTATCGCAATTCCTCCATTTCGTAGCCGCTACGGTGGCATCCCTGATGGTATTCAGCCTGTACTCCATCGTGGATGGGCTGATGGTATCCAAGGGCGTGAACGAATACGCCATGGCTTCGGTGAATCTGGCGGTGCCCTTCACCAACGTGCTGTTCTCCATCGGCATCATCTTCGCCGTGGGCACCAGCACCATCATCGCCATCTATCTGGGACAGGGGCAGGGCGAAAAGGCCAACAGCCTGTTCTCCCAGAACACGGTGCTGCTGTCGTGCATCGGCCTGACCATCACGGTGCTGGTGCTGGTATTTCTGGAGCCGTTTGCCGTGCTGCTGGGTGCCAAGGACGTGACGTATCAGTACACCATCGACTATCTGAAGGGGCTGGCGCCCTTCGCCGTGTGCTTTATCGTGTCCTACAACATGGAGGTGCTCATCAAGACGGACGGCTATCCCAAGCTCGCCATTCTGACGGTGATCACCGGCTGCCTGACCAACTGCGTGCTGGACTATGTGGCCATTTTCCTTCTGGACTGGGGCGTGTGGGGTGCGGCGGTGGCCACGGGACTGTCCCAGCTGCTGACCTGCGTCATCTATCTGCGGCACTTCCTGCGGGGACACAACACCTTCCACTTTGTGAAGTTCAAAATGGACTGGGGCATCTATAAGCGGCTGCTGCCCATCGGTGTGGCCGACGGCGTGACGGAGCTGTGCAACGGCGTGATGATCTTCCTGTTCAACCGGGTGATCCTGCGCTGTCTGGGCGACGACGCGCTGGTGAGCTACACCATCATCGCCTACGTGAACACACTGATCGTTAACACCATGCTGGGTATCTCACAGGGCAGCCAGCCGCTGGTGAGCTATCACTACGGCAAGGAGGACGCGGCGGGCTACCGGAAGCTGCTGCGGTACGGCGCCACGGCGGTGGCCATTATGACGGCGGTGATCTTCGCCGGGGTGATGCTGTTCGCGCCGCAGATCGCCGGCATATTCGTGGACGCGGAGAAGCCGTGGCTGGCGGCGGACACCGCAGGCGCGCTGCGGCGGTACGGCCTGTGCTATCTGCTGCTGGGCGGCAACATCCTCATGGGCGGCTTCCTGACGGCGGTGGAGCAGCCCAAGGCGGCTATCAGCATCTCCGTGGGGCGGGGTCTGGCGTTTCAGGCCGGAGCGCTGTTCCTGCTGGCCTTTGCCGTGGGCGGCACCGCTATATGGTACGCGCCGCTGGTGTCCGAGGCGCTGTGCGCGGTGATGGCCGTGCTGTTCATGCGAAAGTTTCTGAATAAAACGAAGGCGGCGTGAGCTGCCTTCGTTTTTCGTTCGGGGAGAATTTTACGAAATCGCATACCTGTACCGTAGGTTTTTTGTCGAAAACGCAGAAAGGAAAAATAGGGGTTGACATTGGGCTTTGACGGCGTTATGATTCCACCATCCCAAGCGGAACACCGCGGCAGGAAAAAATCACAGAAGGAGGAAAGCCGACATGAAGCGTAGCGTCACCATGATGATGTGCGAGATGTGCATGGGTATGATGTCCATGTGCATGTTCCGTCGCGCCCAGAAAGGTCATCAGCTTTCCGACATCTGTTTGACGGCTTGAAAAAGCCGGTGTGTAAACAAGCAGCGGGAAGGTCGCATGACCGCCCCGCTGTTTTTGTTTTGTGCCGCCGTTCCGGCCGGGCGGCGGTGCTGAGATAAAAATTCATTCCCATCAACCCAAGTTAAACATCATTTCAAAGGAGACTGCGAACATGAAACACAACACTTTGACTAAGATCATCACTCTGGCGCTGGCCGCTGTGCTGGCTCTGAGCCTGGCTGCCTGCGGCAGCAAGACCAACGACGATAGCGGCGACAAGACCGACGCTCCCGTCATCAAGATCGGCGTACCCAACGACACCACCAACGAGGCCCGCGCCCTGCTGCTGCTGCAGGAGAACGGCATCATCAAGCTGAAGGACGGCGTGGGCATCACCGCCACCAAGAACGACATCGTGGAGAATCCGTACAACGTGGAGATCGTGGAGGCTGAGGCCGCCCAGCTGCCCAACCTGCTGCCCGACGTGGACTACGCCGTGATCAACAGCAACTACGCCATCAACGCCGGTCTGAACCCCGTGAACGACTCCCTGCTGATCGAGGGCAGCGCCTCCGCTTACGCCAACATCCTGACCGTGAAGGAGGGCAACGAGACTTCTCCCAAGGCGCTGGCTCTGAAGGCCGCTCTGGAGAGCAAGCAGGTGGCTGACTTCATCGCTGAGAAGTACGCCGGCTCCGTTGTCTCCGTTGTGGAGAACCCCACCGACGGCTATGACGCCTCCGTGGACTACGACGCTCTGAAGGGCGAGACCATCACCGTGGCCGCTTCCCCCACGCCCCACGCCGAGATCCTGGAGGTCGCCAAGGAGATCCTGGCTGCCAAGGACATCACCCTGGACATTCAGGTCTTCAATGACTACGTTGTGCCCAACACCGTGGTGGAGGACGGCACCGTGGACGCCAACTACTTCCAGCACCTGCCCTATCTGGAGGACTTCAATGCCCAGAACGGCACCCACATCGTCTCCATCTCCGCCATCCACGTGGAGCCCATGGGTCTGTACGGCGGCAAGCAGACCACGCTGGACGCGCTGAGCACCTCCGCCCAGTAAACGAAGAATCTATTCTACCTTCCTCTCCCCCGTGTTCCCCGTCCCGCAAGGGACGGGGAACACCCGCGGGAAAAGAGAATGCCCCGATCCCTTTTCTGTGTTCCCTGCGCCGCAGGGCGCGCAGAAAAAGGATCGAGAAAAAACGACAGAAAGAGGGAACTATCCGTGATCGAGCTGAAACACGTAAGCAAAAAATACGATTCCGGCGCAAACGGCGGAGTGGACGCATTGAAGGATGTGTCCCTCACCATAGAGGATGGCGACATTTACGGCATCATCGGCATGTCCGGCGCGGGCAAGAGCACGCTGGTGCGCTGCATCAACCTGCTGGAGCGCCCCACCGAGGGCGAGATCATCGTGGACGGCCAGCGGCTGGACACCATGACCCCCGCCCAGCTGCGGGCGGCGCGGCGGAACATCACCATGATCTTTCAGCACTTCAACCTGCTGATGCAGCGGACGTGCCTGCGGAACGTGTGCTTCCCCATGGAGCTGGCCGGTATGAAAAAGGCCGACGCGGAGAAGCGCGCCCGGGAGCTGCTGGAGCTGGTGGGGCTGCCGGACAAGGCCGAGGCCTATCCCGCCCAGTTGTCCGGCGGACAGCAGCAGCGCGTGGCCATCGCCCGCGCACTGGCCACCGATCCCAAGGTGCTGCTGTGCGACGAGGCCACCAGCGCCCTTGACCCCAAGACCACCCGGCAGATACTGGAGCTGATACGGGACATCAACCGGAAGCTGAACATCACCGTGGTCATCATCACCCATCAGATGAGCGTGGTGAAGGAGGTCTGCTCCCACGTGGCCATTCTGGACGAGGGCTGTGTGGCTGAGGCCGGTATGGTGGGCACCGTGTTCGCCGCGCCCAAGTCCGAGGCCGGACGGCGGCTGGTATTCCCCGGCGGCGCGGACGCGCAGGTGTACAACCCCCAGGACGAAAAGCTGGTGCGGCTGGTGTTCAAGGATAGCAAGACCACTAGCATTCCCCTGATCGCGCGGCTGGCGGCGGAGGAGAACATCTTCTGCAACGTCATCTCCGCCAGCACCCAGAAGCTGTCCGAGACGGTGTACGGCAGCATGATGCTGGGCATCCCCAGCGCACAGTTCGACAAGGCCGTGGCCTTTATTCACAATGTGGCCAACGTGCAGGTAGAGGAGGTGGACAGCCATGTACAGTAACATATTCTCCGCCCAGTCCATACAGGATCTGATGAGCGTGCTGCCCTCCCTGCCCGTGGCGATCTGGGAGACGTTCTACGTCACCGTGGTCAGCACCGCCCTGTCGCTGGTGCTGGGTCTGCCGCTGGGCGTGCTGCTGATGGCCGGGGAGAAAAACGGCGTGCTGCCCCTTCCCCGCTGGCTGATGCAGGTCATCAACGTTATCATCAACCTGCTGCGCTCCATCCCCTTCCTGATTTTGATGATCATGGTGTTTCCCCTGTCCCGTCTGCTGATCGGCACGGCGGTTGGCACCACGGCTACCATCGTTCCGCTGGTGGCGGCGGCGTTCCCCTTTGTGGCGCGTCTGGTGGAGAGCAGCCTCCGGGAGGTGGACGGCAACATCATCGAGGCCGCCCAGAGCATGGGCGCCACGCCCATGCAGATCATCTGCAAGGTGATGATCCCGGAGAGCGTGCCGTCCCTGATCCAGAACGTGACCATCGCGCTGACCACCATTCTGGGCTACTCCGCCATGAGCGGCATCATCGGCGGCGGCGGTCTGGGCAAGATCGCCATCGACTACGGTTATTACCGGTACAAGTATCTGGTGATGCTGGTAGCGGTGGTCATTCTGATCCTGCTGGTGCAGCTGTTCCAGAGTCTGGGCACATGGCTGAGCAAGCGCTGCGACAAGCGGCTGAAGCATTGAGTATATGTAAAGGAAGCACCCTTGCGGGTGCTTCCTTTTTTGTGGGACGGCGCACCCAAGGGCATTTGCTGGCAGCGCTATGTGAGCGGGGCGATGTGGGCATCGCCCCCTACGAAATGACTTGTAGGGCGGGACCCATGTGTCCCGCCGCAAAAGACACATTCTCTCCGGCGGGGCACGCGGGCCCCGCCCTACAGGGCGCGCGCGTCTTGGGCGGACAGAGCCGTCCGCCCCTACGGAGCGGTTTACCGCACCCGTCCGTAGGGCGGGCGAAAAATTTTTGCAAAGCCTGAAACATTTCCCGGCCGTTGGGTGTATGATATACGAAAGGCCTTTCACCTCTCGAAAAAGGAGAACCCCCTATGACGGACGAACAGTTCACCCCGCTGGCGGAGCGGTATATGGACACGGTGTTCCGGGTGGCGTACAGCTATCTGCGCTGCCGGGACGATGCCGACGATGTGACCCAGGACGTATTGATACAGCTGTACAAGCAGGAAAAGGCGTTCGAAAGCGACGCCCATGTGAAGAATTGGCTCATTCGCGTCACGGTCAACCGCTGCAAGAACGTGCTCCGCGCCCCGTGGCACCGGGCGGAGGACATTGCCGACTACGAGAACACGCTGGTGTTCGAGCAGCCCCAGTACCGGGAGCTGTTTGAGGCGGTGATGTCCCTGGACAGGCGGTACCGCCTGCCGGTGCTGCTGTACTACTACGAGGGCTACCGCCAGAGGGAGATCGCCGGGCTGCTGGACATACCGGAGGAAACGGTACGCACCCGGCTCGCCCGCGCCAGAGAGAAACTGAAACACATTTTATCGGAGGTGCCGCAGTATGCATGACAGAGAGTTATTTGAAAAAGCCTTTTCCCCGCTGCACGCCTCCCCGGATACACTGACGGAGGTTAGAAAGACCATGCGAAACGAGAAAAAAACACGCCGGGCGCTGGGCAAGAGCGCCGTGGTCGCCATTGCCGCCGCGCTGACGCTGACCATTGCCGTGGCCGGCGGCATCGTGACCCTGATCCGGGCGGACGTATCCCCCGCCGACAAGGTGGACGACACCACCCACCACGCCTTTACCGACGATTTGGATGCCACCACGCCTACTGTGGACGACGGTAAGGGAAACGCCGTGTCCGTTCCCGATATGGAACGCATTCCCGGCGACGTAGCTACCACCCAGCGGCTGGTGGGGAAGTATTTGTCCAAGTTGGACGCGGAAATGACGGTCGAGGGCAACACCATCCGCCTCGGCACGCTCCTCATAGATGAAAGCGGCAGCGGTATGCTGACCTACTCGGTGGAGAATCCGGACGGTGTGAAGTATACAGACGCAGGATACGGCGAAGCCGTGGATATGTCCGCCGAGCCGTCCATGTGGCTGGGCAGCGCGCCCGACGCACAGGGCTACGGCGGTACCTGCATCAGCAGCAGATGCCATGTGGACGAGGATGCCAGCACCGATACCCGCCTGCAGGTGGTGCTCTATTTTGCAGCCGGTAAGGATTTCCAGAAGGGTGACGACCTCTACTTCACCGTGTGCGACAGTGCTAGCCAGCCTTACTCCATCTCTATCCAGCCCCAGACCTACGTGCCCGTCAAGACCATGACTGCCAAAAATGGCGAGATCGTGACGCTCTCTGCCCTGGGCATGACCATCGTGAATCCCGACCCCAGCCGCGAAATACACACCGACGAGGTGCTGGTCAACGCCAAGGACGGCAGCAGCTTCGCCGTGGAAAGCAGCAGCAAAAACCTGATGAACTGGGTCATCGGCTCCATTACAGGCGACGGTCAAGCTGCCTTTGAAAACTACACCTATGTGTTCAATCGGCTGGTAGATGTGAACGAGGTTGGGTCTGTGACGCTGACAGGCTATTACTACAACCTGGACGGCTCCGATAACGACACCGTATCCCTGACCTATCAGCCCTGAACAGGCAAAAAAGAACCGCCCGCGGGCGGTTCTTTTTTATGCTGCAAGGCTTCGCTACGGCGCGAAGCGCTGTCAGTATGATCCAGTGACCGTGTCTCCGGTGTGACGCCCCTTGCCTCCCTCTGCGAGGGAGGTGGCAGCGCGAAGCGCTGACAGAGGGAAAGGCAAAAGGCGGCGTTTTCTCTCCCCCAGTCGGCTGCGCCGACAGCCCCCTCCCAGAGGGAGCCTTGCAGCGCGGCGGTGCCGCGCCAATGGCGGCGGGGCGATGTGGGCATCGCCCCCCGCGAAATGACTTGTAGGGCGGGACCCATGTGTCCCGCCGCAAAAGGCACATTCTTCCCGGCGGGGCACGCAGGCCCCGCCCTACAGGGTGCGCGGGTCTTGGGCGGACAGAGCCGTCCGCCCCTACAGACGGGACGCCGACCCCTGTATACGCCTATTCCCTGTCAGATCACATAATTGTCCCCGGCTGGGGCGTTCATCAGGTCGGCCAGCGTGATGTGGGAGAAGTAGTCCTGCGTCAGCTTGTAGAACCCCTGCCACACGCCCAGCGTGCGGCACTCCCCCGCCCGCTGGCACACCGGGGCATCCGGCTGGAGACAGGTGACGGGCGCAAGGTCGCCCTCCGCCAGCTCCAGTATCTCCCAGAGGGTGTAGTCCTCCGGCTCCCGCGTCAGGCGATAGCCGCCGCCGATGCCGTGGACGCTCTCCACCAGACCGGCGGACTTCAGCACGGGCATGAGCCGTTCGATGTATTTCAGGGAGATGTCCTGCCGGGCGGCCACCTCCTTCATGGGAATGAAGTCCCCGCTGCGGTGCTCCGCCAGATCCAGCAGAACGCGGATGGAATAGCGGCCTTTCGTGGAGATCATAGGCTTCCCTCCTGTCAGAAAATACACGGGTCATAAGATGACCCGTGTACAGTATACCACCAACCCGGTAGGTTAGGCAAGTTTAATTTTTCTTTGCGTGCCGATATGCCTGCATGCCCCACACCAGCCAGGCCGCTACCACCGCCGCCAGGGCGATCCAACGCACCGTCTCCAAGGGCCAGGCCACGGCGGACAGGTCTGCATAGCGGCTGATCATAACGCTTTCCGCCGTACTGACCGTGGCCGCATAGACAGTGGCCGGCTTCCAGCACACCAGGATCCGCACGATCTCCACGGCAAAGAGCAGTCCGCAGCCGCCATACAGTGCAAAACGGAATCCCCTATCCCGCACCAGCGGCTCTTTCAGCACCGCGCCGCCGACTACCAGCGCCGCCGCCAGCAGCAGCGGCAGCAGCAGCCATACCGCCTCCTGCCGCACAGTCAGCTCTGCCCAGGAAAACTGCCGCACCACACCGCCGTGCAGCGCATAGGCGGACACCAGTAGGCTCCACACCCCCAGCAGCTGTATGGCCGCGAACAGCCACAGGGCGCACAGCGGTGCGCACAGAAGAATGCGCCGGCGCAGGGTGTCCTTGCTGCGGCAGGTGCTCCAGCCCAACCACAGACATATTGGAGAGGCCAACAGAAACAGCCATGACCATGTTGTATACTGGAAGGCTGCCCATGCCGCCAGCAGCATCACCGCCACGCTGTACCCGATGCGGAACCGCAGGCCGCTGCGGCGTTCCAGATACAGCCTCACCTCCGAGGGAGTATCACCGCAGGCGCGCGGCCGCGTCTCCCCCGCCAGAATGTCGTCCGCCGTGACGCCGTACAGTGCCGCCAGCGCCGGCAGCGCCCCGATATCCGGCAGCCCCGCGCCGGACTCCCACTTGCTGACGGTCTTGTTGGACACACCTAATATATCCGCTACCTGCTGCTGGGTCATGTCCCGTCCCTTTCGCAGCGACGCCAGATACGCCCCTGTTTTCTCCATGTTCATGGCCGTGACCTCCTTTTTGTACTGCCATCAGTATACCACACCGCTCTTTTTTGTCTATCCCCCGGTGTGGGAGTATATCCACGGAGCGTAGACCGGGCATTTTCTGCGGAAAAGGGGCGGTTTCTTCGATTTTATTCTTGACACCGACGGGATACTATGGTAATATGTACAAGCTGACGATTTGAGCGGAGGGCGTACGCGGGTGTAGCACAATGGCCAGGGCACCAGCCTTCCAAGCTGGGGATGCGGGTTCGATTCCCGTCACCCGCTCCAACTTGACAGATACGCGCCAGTAGCTCAGTTGGATAGAGCAACTGCCTTCTAAGCAGTAGGCCAGGGGTTCGAGTCCCTTCTGGCGTGCCACTTTCCCCCTCCGGGGCGTCAGCGCTGTCCCGTGCGGATGTATATGCGGTGGGTGTAGCTCAGTTGGTTAGAGCACCGGATTGTGGTTCCGGGTGTCGAGGGTTCGAGTCCCTTTACCCACCCCACAAAACAATGAGGGATCGGGAGTGTCCCGATTCCTCTTCCCTTTCCACACAGGGGTGTCGCCAAGTGGTAAGGCAAGGGACTTTGACTCCCTCATCCGCTGGTTCGAGTCCAGCCATCCCTGCCAGATTTTCCGGACGACGTCCTTTTATATAAGTGCATACGCTTCGTTAGCTCAGTAGGTAGAGCACCTGCCTTTTAAGCAGGGTGTCCGGGGTTCGAATCCCCGACGAGGCACCAGAAACAAAGCCACCCCTTAGGGGTGGCTTTGTTTCTGGTGCAGCACTTTTGCTTCGCAAAATCGGTCGCCTGCGGGCGGGTGATTGAACGCGAGTGGGGAAACCCGCAAAGGTTTCCCCCTCACACTCCCCCTTCCTTGCGATATGCGAGGGTGCGAACAACAAGACCTGAGGGTAATCACAAAAGAGGAAGATACCTTTCGGTATCTTCCTCTTTTGCTGTTTTGCCACCGGGGAGTCGAAGTTTATACCCCCTTGCGGGGTAAATCCCCGACGAGGCACCAAGTTAACAAACAGGTTTAGATGCCATGCGGTGAAAACCGCATGGCATCTAGCCTTTCCGGGGTTTTCCACACCCCGATTTTAACGGTTTCAAGCATGGATGTCAGAGCCGTCTGAGAGGCGTTCGACGTGATTTGAACCCCTCTTTTTCTGTTTTCTGGCGAAATAATCGGATGCAGCCCCCTTTTGTACGAGGATTTTCCTCACAAAAGGGGGCTTTTTTCATGAAAAAGTTTCACAAAGTTTAGAGCGAATGAGGGCGAAACGGTGGTCGGCTGTAATGGACCTACGCGGCGGTGTGAGCGCAGCGGCCATTTGGGAAGCGACTGCGACCACCGTAGGCCGAGAGAAGCGACAATTGTAGGTGCTAATGTTCTTCATGGCAGCTCTTTCTTTAGAAGGCGTTTTTATATTTTGGGTGGGTGTGTTCTTTTTTTACAATTCCCTGTCATTCCAGAACCTGTCAGCTTTGCAGCAGCCGTATGAATTCCTGGCACAGCAGAGAGGCTCGACCCTCGCCGCGATGCACCAACAGAATCTGGCGGGCAGGGATGGGTTCTGTATCGAGTGTGAAAAAGCCCTCCTGCGTCAGAAGGCTCTGTGCGAACAGAGATGGCAGAATGCCGATGGCCAGCCCCTGCTCCACAAACGGGATAACGGTGGAGGAGGTACGCACAGAGTAGTTGGGCAAAAACGTCATCCCTTGTTCGGCAAACCATGCGTCCAGATTGCCCCGGGCACTGGTGCCGGACTCCACCGCCACGATGGGGAACCGGAATATCTCATCGTAAGACAAATGCCGTCCAGCCAGCGATTTGAATCTGGGGCCGGCTACAAACACGTCACGAAAAGAGGCAAGATTAGTCACGGTCAAGCCCTCCACATCTGTCAGCGGAGAAACTGCCAGCACTACGTCCGCCTGTTCTGCGCGGAGCATCTGGATTGTCTCATGCGTGGAGCTGCCCTGCACCTGAAGCGTCACATTGGGATGCATCTCCCGGAACTGTCCCAGCTTCGGCAGCAGGAAATGGTACAGCGGCGTCTCCGTAGCGCCGATGATCAGCGTACCTGCTTCAAAGGCGGCCAGCCGCTTTAGTTCGCGTTCGCCGTTGGACAAAGATTTGAAAGCGCTGTTCACATGGGAAAAAAGCGCCGTACCTTCCACGGTGAGCCGCACGCCGCGGGAACCGCGGGTAAACAACTTGCAGCCAAGAGACTCCTCCAGCCGGTGGATGGAGCGGGTTACGGCGGGCTGGGACAGGCACAGCAGCTCGGCGGCCTTTGTGACATTGCCGGTCTGTGCCACCGTATAAAAGGCGCGGTAATATTCCAGATTGAAGGATTCCATGGGCCACTCCTTTTTGATATGCTTTTGACTGATGAAATATATAAATATAAGTGATTTGAATTATATCAGTTTCGGCCATATAATGCAATCATCGAAAGTGCATTTTCAGAAATTTTGGACAAAAGAGGTGGAGGAGATGAAAGCGGTCAGGATCTCTGCGGGTGCCGGTTATGCCGGTGACCGCATTGAGCCGGCACTGGAAAACATTCGCAGAGGCAACGTCGATTACATCATGTTTGAATGCCTGGCGGAACGGACCATCGCGTTGGCGCAGAAAGATCGTGCGGCGGACCCGCAGAAGGGATACAATCGACTTCTGGAGTATCGCATGGAGCGGGTGCTGCCGCTGCTGCGGGAGCATCCAGTGAAGATCATCACCAACATGGGGGCGGCCAATCCCGTCGCCGCGGCCGAAAAGGTGCGGAAAATGGCGGCGCAGTACGACCTGACTGATCTGAAGATCGCGGCTGTTATCGGCGACGAGGTAACGGAACGGATACCGGCATACGGCGATCTCGCGATTATGGAGACGGGTGAGCCGCTGCACACGCTGGCGGATAAGATCGTTTCCGCCAACGCCTACATCGGCGGACGGCAGATCTCGCAGGCATTGGCGGACGGCGCGGATATCGTCATTACCGGACGGGTGGCTGACCCGGCGCTGGCCGTCGGCCCGCTGATGTACGAATTCGGCAAAGATTACGATGCCGACGTGGATTTTCTCGGCAAGGCCACAGTGGCAGGGCATCTGCTGGAGTGCGGTGCGCAGGTCACAGGCGGTTATTTCGCAGATCCCGGTGTCAAGGATGTGCCGGAGCTGTGGAATTTGGGGTTCCCCATCCTGACATTTACAGAGGATGAGCGTATCCTGCTGGAGAAGCTGCCCCAGACCGGTGGCAGACTGGATCGCCAGACGGTGACGGAACAGCTGCTGTATGAGATCCAGGATCCCGCCAATTACTTCACTCCCGATGTGATCGCGGATTTCTCCCAACTCTCCGTGGAGGAGCTATCCGACGGGCGGGTCGAGGTCAAGGGTGCCGCGGGAAAAAAGCGCACCGGCACGTTGAAGGTCAGCGTGGGCTATCAGGACGGCTACATCGGTGAGGGCCAAATCAGCTATGGTGGGCGGAATTGTGTGGCCCGCGCGAAGCTGGCAGCAGAGGTCATCCAAAAGCGTCTTGTCCTGCTGAACAAGCATTACAGCGAAACGCGCACCGACCTGATCGGCGTCAACAGTCTGTACGGTGCGGAGCAGGAGAAGGTGTTCCCCGCTCCGCAGCTCAGCGAGGTGCGGCTGCGGGTAGCCGTGCGTGCGGAAAAGAAAGAGGACGCAGAGGTCATTGGTCGAGAGATCGAGGCGCTGTATGTCAACGGCCCGGCCGGAGGCGGCGGCGTCCGCAGCAGCGTGGAGTCGGTGCTCTCCATCGCCTCGGTGCTTATCCCGGAGGAAGACGTTCATCCCACGGTCTGCTGGGAAAGGGGTGAGTGAATATGCGTGTATACGACATCGCGCACTCCCGCACGGGAGACAAGGGCAACATCTCCACGATTTCCGCCTGTGCTTACCGCCAGGAGGATTATGCCGTTCTGGCAGAGAAACTGACGGCGGAGAAGGTCATGAAGCAGTTCGCTCCGCTGGGCGTGACCCATGTTGACCGGTATGAGATTCCGACCCTGTACGCGCTGAATTTTGTGATCTTCGGCAGTCTCGGCGGCGGCGTGACCCGCTCTCTGGCGCTGGACAAGCACGGTAAGTCCCTGTGCGGCCTGCTGCTGGAAATCGAACTGTAATCCCTTTTTGCCCCTCAATGAGAGGTATCCTTATGACATCAAAAAATATTAGGAGGAGAAAACTATGGCAGCGATTTATGCATTGACGATCTGCCTTGTGCTGTATGCTATCGGCGATATCGTCTCCGTCAAGACAAAAGGACTTCTTTCTTTGGTATTCGTTCTGTGCGTCGTGATGCTCATTGGCTTCTGGTGCGGTCTGCCCACGGATATCGTGACCACCGCCGGCATCGCGCCCCTGGGCAAGGTCAGTGCCAGTCTGCTGGTCGTCGGTGTCGGCACCACTATGAACACGAAGGAACTGATGCGCCAGTGGAAAACGGTCATCGCCAGCTTCTGCTGCTGCACCGCGGGTGTGCTGCTCATCGTATTTGTGGGACGGTTCATCATCGGCACGGATGCCGCCATTGCCGGCGCTCCTATCTTCGCCGGTGCGTCCGTAGCGCTGATGATCGTCAACGAGGCGCTGGAAAACGTCGGGCTGACTGATACACTGGGTGTAGTGGTGATCCTGGTTTTCGCGTTGCAGAAGTTCATCGGTGTGCCCCTGTGCTCCTTCTGCCTGAACCGTGAGGCCCGAGCTTTCCTAAAGGATCGGGAAAAGATGCAGAAGTATCTGGCTGTTACGACGGAAGATGCCGCCAGCGAGAAAAAGCGTCCGCTGTCCTTCTTCAGCAAGACCAATAAGCCCGTTTACAACTTCACCAAGGTGGCGCTGGTGGCCAGTCTCAGTACGGCGCTGTCCGCGCTGACGCAGGACAAGGTCAACGTGTACATCATCTGTCTGGTGATGGGCGTGCTGTTCACCGAACTGGGCTTCCTGCCCCGCAACGCGCTGTCCAAGCTCGATTCCTATTTCCTGCTGCTGTTCTCCATCCTGATGACCATTTTCTCTTCCCTGGCCAAGGTCACGCCCCAGACACTGGTGCAGTCCTTCATCCCCGTGCTGGTAGTCCTGCTGCTGGGTGCCGCCGGCGTGGTGGCGTTCGCGTTCCTGCTGTCCAAGGTGCTGAAGCAGAGCGCCTGGCTGAACATCGCGTTGGGCATCACCTGCACTTTCGGCTTTCCCACCACAGTGATGCTGTCTGAGGAGATCGCCAATGGCGTGGGTACGACGGATGAGGAAAAGTCCGCACTGCGCAACTATTTGCTGCCGCAGATGACGGTGGCCGGTTTCATCACCGTGACCATCGGTTCCGTGATCCTTGCCGGCATCATTGTTCCCCTGCTGGGGTGATCGCGGGTAACAGGAGGTACTTATGAGCACGAATGTATTGTGTGGACTGGAGCCGCAAAGCGTATTTTCCTATTTTGAGCAGTTGACCCGCATTCCGCGGGGCAGCGGCAATGAAAAAGCGGTCAGCGATTACATCATTGCCTACGCGGAGCAGCATGGCTACCGTTGGGAGCGTGACGAAGCCAACAACGTAAAGCTGTACGCCCCGGCAACGTCTGGCTATGAAAATCGCAAGAGCATCGTACTACAGGCGCATCTGGATATGGTGTGCGCCAAGGATCCGGATGTGGCGTTTGACTTCAAGACGCAGCCCATCGACATCTATGTGGAGGACGGCTTCGTAAAGGCTCACGGCACCACGCTGGGTGCGGATGACGGCGCCGGTGTGGCCATGATCTTGGCGCTGCTGGACGACAGGACGCTTCCACATCCGCCGGTGCAGGCGATTTTCACCACCGGTGAGGAGATCCTGTTCGTGGGTGCAGAGGCGATGGATGCCCATTGGCTGGACGGCGACTATTACATCGGACTGGATTACTCTAACAACAAGAAGATCCTGGTCTCCGCCGCGGGTGTCAGTGTGCTACAGTGTACGCTGACGCTGGAGCGGGCACCGGTGCCTGTGGGCTGGACGGCATTTGACGTGACTATCAGCGGCATGCAGGGCGGACACAGCGGGAATACCATCCACATGGATCGCGGCAACGCCGTCAAAGTCATGGAGGAAATTCTGGTGGGATTGCCTGCCGGACTGGCAAGCCTTGCTGACATCTCGGCAGGCACGCTGATCAATATCATCCCGGCGCACGCGGAGGCGGTCGTGGTGTGCCCGCCGGAGCACGCGGATACCGTCCGGACAGCGCTGGATACGCGTATTGCCCTTTTGAAAGAGGTATACCGTCACACTGAGCCGCAGCTTACTATCACAGTGAGCCAGCGCTCCGCCGGGGACGGCATGACGGTGCTGACACCGGCGTGTGCGGAGAAGCTGCTGCGCTTTGTCCGGCTGTGCTATGTGGGCGCATGGCGCATGGCGGACGATACCTACTCCCGAGCGGAGTGCTCTGCCAATCCGGCGATACTGCGTCTGGAACAGACCGAGGCAAAATTTACCCTTTCTGCCCGCAGCAATTCCGAATATCTGCACGATCAGATTATTGCCCATCAGTCGGAGCTGGCTGCCCTGTGCGGCTGGAAGGCTGAGCTGGAGAGCCGCGCAGGCGCTTGGGAGTACAACGCGGCGTCTCAGTTGCTGCCGCAGGTCATTCCCATCTTCCGGGAGGTCACCGGACGCGAGCCGGAGATTGCGCAGATCCATGCCGGTGTGGAGGGCGGCGTTTTCGACACCAAGGCCCGTGAGATCGGGCGCAGGCTGGATATGGTGAATCTGGGCGTCATGAATTACGATGTCCATACCCCGCGGGAGCGGATGGAGATCGACTCCGTGAAGCCGCTGTATGAAATGCTGCGGCAGATCCTGATGACGGTGGAGTAAGCACACGAACGGGCTCCGCTTTTCGAACTTTTTTGTCGAAAAGCGGAGTTCTGCTTATATACTTCTCGATGGATAGGAACTTATTCGCTGTACTTTTCTATACTTGGAACGAGGAGGTCTGCGCTTGCCTGCACCGCGCTGGCTTTGAAACCCAGCCTTTGGAGGAATCGCAGCTGCTGTCTATAGTGTACACGCAGGTAACTGGGTGAATAACGCCGACTGGTGCTATTGGGACTATCCGCTCATCGAGCTGAAGGGCAAGGCCATCGGCATCATCGGCTTCGGACGCATCGGCCAAGCCGAGGCGCGTATCGCCAAGGCGCTCGGCATGAACGTGCTGGCTTACGATCTCTATCCGAATGACCCCGGTCGCGCGATCGTGGAATATGTTACTCTGGACGAGCTTTACACCCGCGCGGACGTCATTACGCTGCACTGCAACCTTACGCCGGAAAACACCGGCATGATCAACAAGGACAGCATCGCCAAGATGAAGGACGGCGTCATCCTCATCAATAACGCCCGCGGTCAACTCATTGACGAGCAGGACGTTGCCGACGCGCTCAATTGCGGAAAGATGGCTGCGGCGGGACTGGACGTGGTCTACACCGAGCCGATCCGCGCGGATAATCCGCTGCTGAAAGCGAAGAACTGCATCATCACGCCGCACATCTCCTGGGCGCCGAAGGAGAGCCGCCAGCGCATTATGGATACCAGCGCCGCACGGTGCATTTCTATCGCAACGTTTTCTCTGTTGTGCCTAAATCCAAGGTCAAAATTGTGGCAAAAATGCTCAAGGTGATCCACGCCCAGGAGAGCAAAAAGGCGTCCCGTGAGAAGGCGAAGACCGTGGTCGCCGAGCTGCGCGCCATGAAGCTGAAGGAGGCCGCCAAGAAGGTCGAGGACGGCATTGAGGAAACGCTGACCTATTGTGACTTTCCCAGCGAACACTGGACCCACATCCGCACCAACAACGTGATCGAGCGGCTGAACCGGGAGATCCGCCGCAGAACCCGCGTGGTGGGGACGTTCCCGGACGGCAACTCTGCCCTGATGCTGGTCTGCGCCCGGCTCCGCCATGTGGCGGGCACCCAGTGGGGCTGCAAGAAATACATGAACATGAAGCACTTGGAGGCGGCTCTGGACGACGCCTCTATTGCCGGCTGACTTCAGGTCTGCCGGAGCCTGCAAACAATTTTGCGCATAAATCTTGACGGGACCGGTCGAAATGGGGCTTGAAAATAAAAATCCCACACAAGACTTTGGATAGCCCAAGAAACATCCCGCTTGACCCTGTGGGGCGGGGTCTGTATAATAGGGGGAGCAAACACATGGTAAAGGGAGAAAGCACATGGCGAAGCAGGATCTTCTTCTTGAATTGCGCGAGGGGCGTCCGCTGGCTCTGCGGCAGCAGACCGCGCTGACATTACAACTGAGCTTCCCCGCGATCTTGGCGCAAATTTCGTCGATCGTCATGCAGTACATCGACGCCGCCATGGTGGGACAGCTGGGGCGGGACGCCTCCGCTGCCATTGGACTGGTGGCCTCCAGCACGTGGCTGTTCGGCGGACTGTGCAGAGCGTTGGTGGTGGGGTTTTCCGTCATGGTGGCGCAGCGCATCGGCGCAGGCGAGGAAAAGGACGCGCGGAATCTGGTGAAGCAGGGGCTGTGCGCCGGGTTCGCCTTCGGGCTGCTTATTGCCGCCGTGGGCGGTGCCATCGCCAGTGGGCTTCCCCACTGGCTCCACGCGGACAGCTCTATCTGTCCGGGCGCGTCCTCGTATTTCCTGATCTTCGCACTGTCGCTGCCCTTTGTGCAGCTGAACCGGCTGGCGGTGGGTCTGCTGCAGGCGGGCGGAAATATGCGGACGCCCAGCATACTGCTGGTGCTCATGTGCGGGCTGGACGTGGTGTTCAACTCCCTGCTGATCTTCCCCACGCGGCAGCTGGGCGCGTTTACGCTGCCGGGGGCGGATCTGGGCGTGACCGGCGCGGCGTTGGGCACGGCGTTGTCGGAGACGGTGGTGGCGATCATTTTGTGCATCTGCCTGCTGCGCTCCCCCATGCTGGGGCTGCGGAAGGGGGAGAGGCTGCGGTTCGTGCCGGTGCAGCTGCGGCGTGCCGTCCGGCTGGGCGCACCGGTCGCCATTGAGCAGGCGGTCATGTCCAGCGCGCAGGTGGTGACGACGCGGATCATCGCGCCGCTGGGCACCGTCGCCATCGCCGCCAACTCCTTTGCGGTGACGGCAGAGGCGTTGTGCTATATGCCCGGATACGGCGTGCAGAGTGCCGCCGTTACGCTGATCGGGCAGAGCGTCGGTGCCAAGCGGAAGGATCTGGTGACGCGGCTGGGCTGGGTGACGGTGCTGCTGGGTATGGGCGTGATGCTGGTGGCCTCCGCGCTGATGTACGCGCTGGCCCCGTGGATCATCGGGATGCTGAGTCCCGACCGGCAGGTGGTGCTGCTGGGCACGCAGGTGCTGCGGATCGTAGTGTTTTCCGAGCCGCTGTTCGGCGCGTCTATTGTGACGGCCGGTGTTTTTCAGGGGGCGGGCAGCTCACTGCTCAGCTCCGTGCTGAACTTTGTCAGTATGTGGGGCGTGCGTATCACGCTGACGCTGCTGTTGGTGCCCCACTGGGGGCTGCGGGGAGCGTGGATTGCCATGTGCATCGAGCTGTGCTTCCGCGGTTCACTGTTTTTATTCTTCCTGTGGCGCAAACGGTGGCTGCCGCGGGAGCTGGTGTGAAAGAAAAATCCCGTGTGACGGCGTCACACGGGATTTTTGGGTGGAGGGAGGCTATGGCGGAAGATTCCGGTTGCGTGGGGGAGGGAAATCCGGTATGATAGAGAAAACGCGAAAAGGAGAACCGCCATGATCGAAGAAATGCTGGCATATAACCGCGAGTTTGTCCGCGCCAAGGGTTATGAAAAGTTCCAGACCAGCAGGTACCCCGACAAGAAGATCGCCATTCTCACCTGCATGGACACGCGGCTGGTGGAGTTGCTGCCGGCGGCGTTGGGCATACGCAACGGCGATGTGAAGCTTATCAAGAACGCCGGCGGCATGATCACCGGGCCCTTTGACAGCGCGGTGCGGAGCCTGCTGGTGGGTATCGTGGAGCTGGGCGTGGAGGAGGTCATGGTCATCGGGCACAACGACTGCGGCGTGGCGCATATCAACGCCGATATGATGATCCGCCACCTCATCCAGCGGGGGATCTCCCAAGACCACATTGACATGATGCGCTACTGCGGCGTCGATTTCGAGGCGTGGCTGCGAGGGTTCGACTGCGTGGAGAAGTCCGTGGCGGAGACGGTGGAGCTGCTGCGGAACCACCCGCTTATGCCCGCCGACGTGACCATCCGCGGCTACGTCATCAACACGGAGACCGGAGAGCTAACGCCGCAGGAGTGAGGGGACTTCGCGGCGGGCAGAGGCTGAAAAAATCACCGCTTGGGATACGGCGGTGATTTAGGAAAACGTGGAAGCAAGGAACGGTGTAGCTTAACGGCTATGCCGCTCTTTGCTCTTTTTTACTTGTGTTACGGATATTTTCGATTGCCCGTGTGAAGTCAGTCGCTCTGCCGTTCAGCGCCCCACGGGGCGAAAATCAGGCAGAATCTGGAAATTGTCAAAAAAGGGACGGTTCGGGACTGACCCGAACCGTCCCTCTGCTCAAGGTTTGGTATTGTGCGTTATTGCTTTATGCCTTGCGGCGCTTCTTGCTGACCACAGCGGTGCCCATCAGGGAGCTGACGGCCAACATCGCGTACAGCGCGATACCGGCGTCCGCCGTCTTGGGGGTGCCATCCGCCTTGATGGTGAACGTGCCCGTGCTCACATGGGTGGCATTCTCGATCTTAATTGTATACGTACCGGCTTTCAGGGTGGCCAGATACGCATCGGTCAGCGTCACGATGCTGCCGCTGCCATTGCTGCTGACGGTGTAGTACTTGCTGTTCAGCTTCTTGCCATTAACAGTCACCCTGTTGATGCTGTCGGCGGGCAGATCGGTGGTGAAGGACTGCCCGGAGGTGTAGGAACTGCCGGAGCCGGAGCTGCTGGGCGTTCTCCAGCTGATGGCATATATGGCACCATCCTCCAGTTCCAGCTTCAGGCCGGCTGCCATCTTTACAACGTTTCTACTGTCGATCGTTTCGATCGTACCGTCGGCATTCAGCTTCTTTACTGTAAAATTCTTGCGGCTGTCAGCACCCTGAGCATAGGGCAACACTGTCATCGCCTTGGTCGCACTGCCGCTGGTGGTCACTTGAGCCGTGATCATCGTGCTATTGGTACCAGTGACACCCATAGCCTTTTTCACATTACCGAGAATAATCTCCTTATCAGTGGTTACTTCGCCCTTGCTGTCCTTGTTGTACTTGGTCTTGCCGGTTTCGTTCAACTTTCCTGCCACATTTTCCTTCGTTGTATCAGGAGCAGTCACTGTCGCGCCGCTGTCATCCACCACTACAGGCGCAGCAGCCTGGGCGATAGTGAATTTCACACTCGTGCTGCCGGTATAGTTGCCCTTGCCGGTGATGGTCACGTTTGCGGTACCGGCATCAATGTTGTTGGCGTATGCCACGCTATAATCCGCATCCGTCAGCACAACTGTACCGTCCTTTACGGTGACGGTCGGCGTGATGGTGCGACCAGTAAATTCTTGCTCGCCGATATTCTCCACGGTCGCCTTGCTGATGGCCTTGGGCACGATGGTGAAGTTGCGAGTTGCCGTTGCAGCAGCATAGTTCGCACTCTCCGCCACGGTCGCCTTCACTGTGTAGGTGCCCGCATTGGTGGGAACGACGTTAGTATAGGTCTCATCAGCTGCATCGGCAGCCTTATACTGGTAGGTCACATTGGCATTGCCCAGATTGCCGGAGACAGTGGGTGTCTTGGCTGTATCGCCGTACGTCCAGCCGCCCAAAGACACGGACACACCAGAAAGTGCCGCCTTGGTGATGGTGAAGGTCGCGGTGCCGCTGACAACGTAGTTACCACCGGCTCTGTCACTCACGGTCACGGTGGCCGTGCCCACATTGATGTTGTCGGTGTACACCACGGTATACTCACTGGCAGGAATGACAGTCGTACCGTCCTTCACTGTCACAGAGGGCTGGAACGCTCTGCCAGTATAGGCATAGCTGGTCTGGGAAAGCGTGACTGCTGCATTGGTGACGGTCTTGGGTGCAATAGTGAAGGATCCGGTTGCTGTTGCCGCCTTGTAGTTCGCGCTCTCCGTCACGGTCGCCTTCACTGTGTAGGCACCCGCATTGGTGGGAACCGTGCTGGTGTAGGTGCTGGCGTTATCGGCTTTGTACTGGTATGTGACATTGCCGCCGCCCAGATTGCCGGAGACGGTGGGTGTCTTGGCGGTATCGCCGTACGTCCAGCCTTTCAGAGACACGGTCACACCGGAAAGCTCCGCCTTGGTGATGGTGAAGGTCGCGGTGCCGCTGACAACGTAGTTGCCGCCATCCTGATCCTTCACCGTCACAGTTGCCTTACCTGCATTAGTATTGTTGCCATACGTCACAGTGTACTCACTGGCAGGAATGACAGTCGTACCGTCCTTCACTGTCACAGTCGTCGGCACAATAGCCTCGCCCGTGTAAGTGTAGGAAGTCGGTTCAACGCTCACAGCGGCGGTAACCGTCTTGGGTGCAATGGTCACAGTAAAGCTCTGCTCGGAGGAGTCGCTGTGGGTGGTGTTGTTGCCCTTGACCTTGTAGTATACGGTGTAGCTGCCGGCGTTGGTGGCCTTGGGCAGTTCCGCATTGTAAGAACCGCCATCCAGCTTATACTGCAGTGTGCCGCCGGTGATGCCGCTGCCGGCATTGACCAGCACCTGCTCCGTGCCATTGAAGGTCAGGCCGGTCTTGGCGGCGGGTGCAGTTGTGATCGTTGCGGCAGGCAGATTTACAACCGTAAAATGCAGCTTACCGGTGATGGTACCGGTGTAGTTGCCGTTTGCGGTATAGGTGTATTCGATGTCACCCGTGGCACCCAGCTGCAGCGTCTCCAGCTTTTTCACGATAGCGTCATAACTGGTCGCGCCATCATAGCTGTAAGCCAGCGTTCCCGTCACATCACCGAAGGTAGGTGCATCAAAGGTGCCCTTGTCCACCACGACCTGAATGTCGGTCGCATCGCGTTGGGCAGTCACATCTTTCTGCTTAATGGTAAAGGTCTTGCTCACGGAGTCGGAGTAGTTTCCCTTACCGGTCAAGGTCACGGTGGCTGTGCCAGCATTAAGGTTATTCTGGTACTTCACTGTATAGTCCGTGTCTTTGGACAGCGCAGTCTCGCCATCTTTCACTGTCAGTTCCGGAACAATGGGGCTGCCGGTATAAGTCTGGGCAGCGATATCCCGTACCATGCTGGCGGTCAGAGCCTTGGCGGTGATGTTGAACTTTGCCTCAACAGACCCCGTGTAGTTGCCCTTACCGGTCACGATCACTTTGGCCGTACCCACATTGGTGTTGTCTTTATAGGTCACCGTGTAATCGGTTCCAGCGGTCAGGGTCTTCTTCCCGACATTCACAGTAACAGTCGGCTCGATGGCGCTGCCGGTGTAGGGCTGGGACGCGATAGGCTGTACCATATTGGCGGTCAGAGCCTTGGCGGTGATGTTGAACTTCTTCTCGATGGTACCGGAATAATCGCCCTTACCAGTAATGGTGACGGTGCCGACCTTGGTGCCGACAGTGTTGTTGGCGCCATAGGCAACCGTGTAGTCGGTATCCTTCTTCAAGGTTGTGGCACCGTCCTTGACGGTGACGGTGGGCTGGATCTGGCTTCCGGTGTAGGCATAGGCGCCCTTGTCCAAGGAGACCATGGCATCGGTCAGGGCTTTGGCCTTCACGGTGACGATCTGTTCGGCCGTCTTGGTCACGCCGCCCTCGGCGTAGCTGACGGTGACCTTGGTATCGGTCATGGTCAGGGCCCCTTCGGGCATCACGGTGAATTTACTGGTATCCGTGACAATAGCGTGGGTGCTATCATCATATGTGGCCTTGATGGTCATGCCCTTCTTTTCAAACTTTTCGCCCACCGTATATTCGGTCTTGGTGGGGGCGCTGTCGATGGTAATGCCAGTCAGGGTCTTCTCGGCTGTGGCGGGGAATGTCTTGGTCATTGTCAGGACAGTGTCACTGACGCGGATAATCGTGTAGCCGTCAGCCGTCTTTTTATTGTTCAGAGATTCCGCAAAATTCTCAGCATCTTTGGCAGTCACAGTCAGCTTTGCCGTGTAAATCTGCTTCGCCGCAGCCTTGCCAGTCACCGCGGTGCCGGTTGCAGACGTGCCCTTGAACCACTCGATCTTGGTAACAGTATAAGCGTCCGTATTACCGGTCGTACCAGTAGTAGCCAGATCCGTCCCCTTTACAGGCGCTTTCACGGTAGCGGAGACAGTAGTCAGGGGCGCTTTGAGGATGACAATCTCCTGCTTACCAAGACTAACATCAAAAGACTCATCGTCTTCATCACTGATTGCCAAATCGTCATCATTCTTAAATGTAATGATCCTTTTCCCGAAAGAGGCTGTATCCTTGACCTTAAAAGTAACCTCCAGCAGTTTGAAGGGTGCACTTTTCGTACCTGCATAAAACCCAAATGTACCCGTCTTACTCGTATACGTTGCATTCTCCGGAAGTCCATCTGCAATCGTATGAGACACATACTCGAAGTCATCAGGCACTTCAATGTTGAAACCAACAGCCATCGCCTTCTTTTGGGTAGTACCCTCCAAGGAGATTGTAAAGGTTATATTTTCCCCAGCCTGCACGGTTGTCTTTGATGCTGTTGCTTTCAATGACACTTTTTCTGCTGCAAAAGCAGTTGTAAAGCACATAGAGCACAACATCGCAAGGGCAAGTATAGTTGAAACAATTCTCTTCATCCGAATCATCCTCTCAAAGTGTTGTAATTTGCTTTGTCACAAATTTAAATAACCGATTGACATCTGTAATATTCACTTTCCCATCTCCCGTAACATCCGCAGCTGCCAACTGTGCCTCAGTCAAGGAGATTTCTTTTCTCGTCGTATACCGAAACAACCTGTTCACATCGGTCATATTGACCTTCCCGTCTTCATTCACATCTCCCAACACATACGCGGGCTTCTCGATGACGACACTCTTGACGATAGCATCGCTGAGGTATCCATTCGTGCCGTCTTTGCCGTCCGTGCTTTCGTCTACCTTAAACCAACCTTCACCGGCGGCCTTGGCTTTGAACGTCACCGTCACAATGTCCTTCACCGGATATGTGGTTTCCTCGGTTTTAGCGACGCTTATGCCCACCACACCCCTATCGTTGGCATCAGCAACAGTGGTTATTACCGCTGTCTTTGCACCGCTGGCAAGGTTCGTATAGCCCTCGTTCTCGGTGATGCTCACGACCTCCAGAACGTCCTTATTGAACCGTATCTGCGAGATAAAGCTGATGATGCTCATTTTCTTATTGGACAGCGTGGCGGTGAACGTGTCGCCCACCTTGACGTTGCTCTTGCTCAGCGTCAGAGACAGGTTCGGCTGTGGCCGCTCGCTCTCGGTCTTCACCGTCACCGTGGCCCCCTCCACCGTGCTGGTGAACTTCTGGGTCACCTTGTCCGGTGCGTCGCCGTTGCCGGCCACCACGCCGGTCATGGACAGCGTGTAGTCGCCCATGCCGTTGACCTTGCCCATGATGGTCATGATCTCGGTCTTTTTGGTAATGCCTTTGCCCTCATCCGTGCCCGCAGCGCCGAAATAGCGGCTGCTGGGTGTGTACTCGATCTGGCTGTACATGCCGCCCGGGTTGCCATTTGTGCTTAGCCTACTCTGGCACGCATAATAGAACGTCTCGTCCTCCGCCATTGTTTTGTCAGCCAGCGTCAGGTTTGCCGACGGCACCAGCGTGAACTGGAACGCCCGGATGGGCACGCCGTCCACGCTCTCCGCATAGATGCGGAACTTGACGATCTGCTCTCCCCCGCCATAGAGGGTCGTCTTGTCCGCCTCTATGGTAAAGGCGGCGGTCTTGTCTTTCAGCGTGCCGTTGCCTTCGAATATGGTGTCCTCTGCGGAAACGGGCACCACCAGGCTCAGCAGCATCACCAGCGACAAAACCAGTGACAGTACTTTTTTCATGCAACTCCTCCTTACTCTCCTATGTGTACTATCATAGACACTCATTTGCTGCGGCCGTCCCTGCGGAACAGCCGTCCCAGCCCGCCGGGTATGACCAGCTGGCACACAGCGCCCGCTGCCGCCAGCACGCCCAGCACGATGGCCGCGATCCTCGTACCGGCGCCACCCGTCTGCGCCGTGTCCGGCACAGGCGCGTCAGCCGCGCCGGGCGCCGGGCTGATGACCGGCTGCGGGTCGCCCGCCGTGGAAGGATCCTCCTGCGGCACATCCGGCTTGTCGCTCACATCCGACGTTTCGCCGGATGCGGTGCCGCCGGTTTCCGGCTTCTCCGTGTTGCCGGAGCTGCCGGAGGTACCCGTGCCGCCGGTTCCATTCACCGTCACCGGCGTGCTGTCCACCTTGGGCGTATAGGTCGCGCCGGAGCCGTCAGGCGCAGCCACAAATTCCGCGTCCAGCGTGAAGGTTCCGGTGCTGCCCGCCGGGATCGTGGCCGTGATGGTCAGGATCTCCGCGCTGGCCGTCATGCGGTTGCCCTCCGTGGAGCCGACGGCGGCGAAAAAGCAGCTGCCCGGCGTGTACTCATACGTCCGGAACACACCCTTGCCGGTGGTCACATCGTATGGCAGGTCGTTGACCGCATAGGTGATGACCGCTTCGCCGTTTTCCTTGAAGCTCCCTGGCAGCGTCATGCCCCCGGACGGCTTCAGCCGGAAGCTGAACACGCCCAACTCCCTGCCCTCCGGCGGCGTCACCGTTATGGTGAATTTCACCTGCACAGCGCTGCCGTTGGCCGTCACCTCGGTCTTGTCCGGTGTGATGGTCAGCGTGGCCGTATCCTCCGCCCACGCCGTGGCCACAGTGCCCAGCAGCAGTATTACGCTCAGAATGGCGCAAATCAGCTTGCGCACACACATCCCCCTTTCTTTCTCACATCATATCCCATTGCGGCGGCTGTGTCAACCGCAACTGCCGCAAATGCGTCAACAGCGGCGCAAAATGTACCACTAAACGCCAATTGATTCATCCCAGTTATGAGACGAGACTCTGCGCCATAGCCGTCAGGTCGGCGGCGCTGATGATGCCGTCGTTATTCACGTCGATGGCGGCAGACTCGTCCGTGGTGATGCCCGCCGCATAGCGCGCCAGCGCTATCAGCTGGTTCAGGTCGAAGGTCAGCGGTGAATACTTGGTCGCTGACAGGGCGAGTTCCTTGTCGTACAGCGCCAGCGTCTCATTGTCGTAAAAATACACCGTCGTCGTGTTGCCAGTCAGGTCGGCGATATAGCCCGAATCCACGCCGCCGCGAACGCCGCACAGGAACAGCTGATCCGGTGCGCCGATGGTGCCGCTGTCGCAGTTGGTGATGTCCGTCAGGTAGTTGGCACCGCCGATGGACACGATGTTCCACATATGCGCGTCGCCGTCCATGGTTCCCGTGGGCAGATAGCAGGCCACCTCCGGGTCGCTGCCCGTCCACGTCAGGTCGCACAGGTACTTGAACGCCTTGGAATAGCCCTCGCACACCACGTTGGTATTGGGGTCGCCGTCGAACACATAGATCAGCTGCCACGGGTCGCCGTAGCCGTAGGGATAATCCGGCTTGCTTGCCGCTTTATTATATTCCACCGCATCGGTAATAAACTACCGATAGGCCACCAGCTTGCCGTAGGTGCCCTTATCCTGGTTGGCCGCCACCACTTCGGCGGCTTTGGCCGCCGCTGTCTTGGCCGCGCCGGTCTTGGCGGTGTCGGGACTGTACAGATAATACTGCTGCGTGGCCGCGCGTCCGTGACCGCGTAATCCTGAGAAACCACCATCAGTATCTGGCAATCACTCACCGTAACAGTAGTCTGTTGACCGTCCACACTGCAAATAGGCCTAACGCTGATAGCACTCACATCGTCCTGCTTGAACACTTTATCAAACCAATACAGTTCATAAGGATGACGTGCCAGTAACTGATTCAGTAACATATTCACATCCAGTTCTGCACTGAAAGCGTTTGTAACAGCTTCGTTCGCTTCTTCGGAAAACTGATATTGGTTTTCTTTATCCAGTACCAGTATGTCTCCCTCTATACCCAGTTCTTCCTTGGTAAAGGTCAGCGGCTGAAAACTCAGTTCGAAAATCGAACTGTCTCCCTGTCCGGCGGCAATCTTCTGGATCTCCGGCACCAGCTGATCATACACCGCCCGAAGGGTCGGGTTCATGGACGCCATATACGTCGCCGGGCGGGACGCGGTGTTCCCGCTGCTCTCCGCCTTGACGACCTCCGGCGCTTCCAGTCCGTTCAGCTGGTAGAGATACCCCTCCAGCAGGGCGGCGCTGTCGTCCTCCGGCACAGTCGCGGAGGCGCTGCCGCCGTCGATGCCGTCCACCTCCACGCGGACATCCGCCTGCGCCAAGGTCAGCGTCAGCGTCAGCACCAGCGCCAAGGCCAGCATCCCACTTATAACTCTCTTTTGCATCTTTCTCCCTCCCTGCGGGCGCAGCAAAGCCCACTGTACCCAGTCTTATGTTCATTATAGCCCGCCAGCATGCCAATAGCAAGCAGAAAATCCCTGTCATTTCCTCCGACTTTTTCTCCTCGCTTTTGCTCATTCGTACAAATAAAGCCAAAACACTATGCAGCCAGCTAATTGTTTTTGCATTTCGTCTGGTTTATGATGACGATGTACCAATATATATGTGCATTTCAGCACACGGAAAGAGAGGGAGTAAGCATGAAGAAAGTGATCAGTCTTCTGCTGGCGCTGGTCATGGCGCTGAGCCTGCTGCCCACAGCGGTGTGGGCAGAGGGCGAGGACGCCGCCGCCCCGGCGGAGGAGGTCTCCGAAGGCTTCTTTGACAGTTCCCATCCGTTCACGTGGAACGACGGGAGCTACGTCTGGCGCTTCGGATGGAACGGCCCGGATAAGAGCCGGGGCGAATGGCACCTGTACGCCGCGCCGGAGGGCACGTCCGCCGACAGCGCGGACGGCTGGACGGACTGCGGCGCGGAGGCCACGCCCTTCGAGCACCTGACGGAGGGCACGCTGGCATACGCGGCGGCCTGCGCCATGCGATCGGCATTTCTGGCGCTTGACCAAAATACCGTCGAATCTGTCTATAATAACCGGCGTGACATTTGGTGGTTAGTCTACATGCTGAGCTTGGAAACGGTCGCTTACACATCGGATGATAAATCGTCCGCCCGTGCGTTTTACGAGGGGAAAATCGGCGTTGATGGCAGAACAGGCACATTGGTGCCGCCTCAGGGAGCGGACACGCCAACCATGCTTAAGCAGTACTATGATCTGCCCGAGGGCGTTCGCGCTGCACTGCAAAAAACGATGGGCGGCAAACATAATGACAGCGGTGCGATCTACAATTTTACACAGCTGCTGTTCCGCACGGAGCGTAATCTTGAAACGTCCGGCGGCAACAGCTTCACCAACTCGTGTCAGGCGCTGTGGGACAGCGGTTTTCAGGCTCCTGAGAACCCGAATTTCGTGTTCCCTGCCGGTCTGGTGGAGGGCGAGGACTACACCTACACATATAACAATGCCACCGGTGAGCTGCACGTGGTGCTGCTGCCCCAGTTCGACAAGGGCAACCACTGGGCAGACGCGTTCCACAACATGTCAGCGGGCAGCAACTCGCTGAATCTGCAGATCAGAATGACCGCCAAGGACGAATACACCCGCGCAAAGGACTTCAGCTTCAACGGCAGTCCCGCGTCCGTCATCAACGAGAGCGGTCATGTGGACACGGCTAATTTCAACATGGATAACGGCGTCCGTTGGTCGGGCGGCAGCACACCGCTGGGCACAGTGAACCGGATCGATGGTCAGGCGACCATCGCGCCCACGGATGCCTTCAACAAGCATTTTATCGCCGTCGTCTGGGGCGACGACAGCGGCACCGTTCTCCGCAAGGAGCTGGTCATTCTGACCGTTGAGGTGCAGCAGGAGTTCGTGGTAAACACCTTCTACAACGTGGCCAAGCCCATCCCCGCCGAGAAGCTGAAAAGCGGCTTCACCTTTGCGGACGGCGTTACCGGCTGGGAAGTCAGCTTCAGCGACGGCAAGCTCGAGCTGTTCCCCGATAACGGCATACCCACCTCCGGCGACCCCATCGAGCTTGGCCGCATCCGCTGGGACGATATGGCGCCCGACGGGTATCACTTTAAGAGCTATGTCCGCCTGAACAGCGGCAACGGCGAGGAGACATATTCCGGCATTGGGGTGCGGACATGGCCGAACGCCAATGGCCGAGGCGTTAATGAGCTGTACGAGGTCACATGGTATAACGATACGGACAACACAAGCATTCTCCAGAATCTGGCGGTGTACCAGTACGACAAAATGCCGTATTACCGCTATATCTCCAAGGATGGTGTCACGGCCGCGCCCGTGACCTCTCTGGGCCTGGACACGGCGCAGCTCAGCAGCAGCGGCATCGGCGTCACCTATGACGAGACGACGGGCTGCTTCCATGTATCCCACAGCGGCCGGGAGCTGCCCGACGCGTCCACGCTGCTGGACACCCGCATCACCCCCACCCCGCCGGAGGACGCGGTGTATTTCTCCGCCAATCATGACGACGGCAACCGCGACCCCCGTATCATGGGAAAGAGCGAGGCTTCCGATATTCTGGCTTCTCTGGAGAGCTTCGAAAAGTACTCCGTGGTTGACAGCAACCGCGTCAACGAGCGGTCGCTGGAGCTGGTGCGGACGCAGGTGGTTCACCTGCCCGGCATTGACGTCTGCCTGTCCGGTTCCAGCAACCACCGCGGCCTGACCGTCGCCTGGTGGGACGCGGACAAGAACCTGATCGGCATGAGCTATGTGTACGGTCAGAACGACGACTTCATGAACCGCACCCGGCTGACCAGCGTCGAAACGGCGGATAAGCTGGATGACCTCAATACCCGCGGCGAGGTCAACGCCCCCGCTCTGGTGGGTGCAGAGGGCATGGAGCTGGTCTGCGACCGCTATCCCCAGACTGGCAACGGCATGACCCAGTTCTTCGACCTGCACCTTCTGAACGATCAGGGCGGCACCAAGACCGTGTACATCCCCTACCACTGCTTCGGTATGAGCTATGCCAACGACGTGCAGGGCAAGAGTGCCGACGAGCTGCCTACCATCCTCGTCAGACACTTTGACGCCAACTACAACTTCCGCAACGAGATCATCGGGCGCTACGAGCCCCAGGGCATCGTGTTCGAGACGGACAGCTTCTCCCCCTTCACCGTATCCGTGGGCGGCGGGCAGAGCGGCGATGACGCGGACGGCTACGGCGATAACATCGGCGACTACGACCGCTGGGGCGAGGGCCGCGCATGGAATGGCGATCCCCTGCAGTACATGGTCATCAAGAGCCTGCGCAATATGGACGGCCGCGACAGGCTGGAGCTGGGCGTGGACTGGCGCTATGACAAGGTCGGCAGCATTTATAATGTGGGCATCACGCCGGAGGTGCTGACCCAGATCGTTAACGCCAACAAGCCCCTCATCATCTACAACGAAAAAGAACTGACCCTGTCCCCGGCTACCCTGTCGGATATGCTGCAAAAGCTGAACGTCCTGAATGCCAACAGGGGCGCGGAGGACAACGAAGCCCTCCTGTGGTTCCGCTACGAGTACGGCAACCGGGACGGTGAAAACGGTCAGGCCTTCGCCTTTATGATCACCGTTTATCTGGGCAACACCCGCTACCGGCTGCCCGACGGCGAGACGTATGCTTTCTCCGTATACTTCGACTGCAACGACGTTACAGCCTACGAGCTGTACTGCCCCGCCGACCCGGAGGACGCCTCCAGTGAGCTGGTCAAACAGGCCAACCCCCTTTCCTGTGTCGACGGTCACAATGACGACGGCCACAGCTGGCGGCAATGCAGCTTCACCGCCGACCATGACGGCATGTTCGTCATCCATCCGAAGGGCTATCAGATGCAGCAGAGCTGGCCGTGGTGGGGCGTACCCACGCCGCCGTGGACGCCCAGCCCCGACGCCACGACTCCCGACAGTGAGGTGCCGGAGCTGCAGTCCCTGTACGCCAGCGGCTTCAAGTTCCCCGTCATCGGCAAGGACATCCATTTCGTCTTCCCAGAGCAGCTGAAGGAGTGGGCGGAGGGCTGCGGCGATGACTGGGATTACCGCTTCACCGCGGACGAGAGCAAGGGGCGCGTTGCCATCGAGGTGAACATGGGCAGCCGGGAGCGCTGGGAGGACGCCGTCCGCAACATCGAGACGGGCGGGCTGGACGACGGCGTGTTCTTCCGCTACTACTTCGGCAACTCTGATAACCAGCTCCCCATGACCTACGGCTTCGACTGGTACGGCGATTACGGTGGGACGTCCCTGGCGGACAATACGCTGTATCGGGGCTATCACCACAACAACAGCCTGCATCTGGCCACTGTGAACCGCCAGAACGCCCACAACAGCGTCCTGACGCTGAACAAAAAGGGCGAGGACTGGCGTATTATCCTCGCCATGAGCAACAGCGAGGGCACGGTGGCCGGTGCCGAGGCCAAATACGCCTTCCAGCTGGAGATCCTGCCCTGTGAGGACATCTCCTTCTCCCTGCCCGCCGACAACGGCACCGCGGTACCCGCAGCCCGTCTCCATCCCACCGACACCCACCAAGACTGGATGGCCACGGTGCCGGCGGACGGCTCCGTATTCCTGCGCACGGTGGAGGGCAAGACCCTCAACGACGCCGGCAGCGGTCAGTACGGCTTGCTCGGTGAGCTGACCGTGGACGCACCGGAGGGCTATACCCTCAGAGAGTGGCGCAACAACTGCACCGGCGGCAGCGGCGGGCAATTCCCCGTGCCGCTGTTCTGGGACGATCAGGTCATCACGCTGATCTGGCAGAAGGACAACGCCTCCGATCTGGTGGAGTATGTGCGGGTGGAGCCCATGAACTATCTGCCCGGATTCTACTCCCTGGGCGATGAAAACGCGCCCTCCCGTGCCCCCAGCGCCGCCGAATTCCTGAGTGCGGCGGAGCAGAAGACGCTCAGCGACAACGGCATCACTGTGACCTACGACGAGAAATTGGGCTACTTCACCACCAGCGTGGATGCCTCCAAGCTCACTGACCTGTCCCTGCTGCACCAGTGCGTCACACTCAATGCGCCGGAAAACGCCGTGTACTTCAAATTCACCGGCGAGGGCGGCAGCGAGAACCCTGCCTCCCACAATATCAACGAGGACGTCAACCGGTTCACGGAGCAGTTCAGCAGCCCGGGTACAAAACTGCACACCGTTGATCCTGACAGGCCTATCCGGATGCCGCTGATGCATACCGAGGAAATTAAACTGGACGGCAAGACCGTGTACTACTCCGAATCCCAGTCGTACAACTCCCTCATCGTCCAGTGGCTGGATGAGGGCAAGAACGTCATCGGCTATACCTGCCTGTACGGGCGCAACGGCGACATCTCCACCACCGTGGACACCGACACCGTGGACACCGCTCCCACAAAGGCGGTCAGCGTTCCCACGCTGGTGGGCACTGATCTGAAGCTGCTGTGCGACCGGAATCCCCAGACGGAGGACAGCAAGCGCCTGTTCCTGCTGTTCAACGTCACCGGCGAGGGACAGCTGGGCGAGGACGGCGCCGAGATCTACCTGCCGTACAGCTACTTCGATCTGACGGCGGAGGAGGGTATGGCGCTGGCGGCCAAGGGTGTCCGCCCGCTGATCCGCCACTATCTCAACGAGAACTGCACGGAGAAGGAATCCCTGCTGGGTGAGTACACCGCAGCCGGTGTGCGCATCGTCACCCGCAGCTTCAGCCCGTTCCTCATTGACGCCAACGGCTGCACCGTGGGCGACCTGAACGGCGACGGCGCGGTGGACACGCTGGATATGCAGGCGCTGTATGAAAATCTGTCCACCGGCCGCACCACGGAAAAGCTGGCGGACAAGGACGACTTCCGCCTGCTGGCCGACTGCAACGGCGACGGCGAAGTAAACATTCTGGATTACCAGAAGATATATCAGGACATCAAAACGGCATAAACTAAAGGAGCGCACCCTTACGGGGTGCGCTCCTTGTCTGTTGAAAAGCCCTGTCATTTCTGCGCGCTTTACTCGATGAGCCCGCTTTCCTTCAGCAGGATCTCAATATCGGTGCCCTTGATCTTCTTGATGGCGATCTTGAGCATTTCCTTCTCCGCGAAGGACAGCGGTGCCTCGCTGATGGGCTTCTTGTCGATGGCATAGTAGCAGGCACGCAGCAGCTCACGCACATCGTACTTGCTGCCCCACACCTCCGGCACGCCGCGGTCGATATCCAGCAGGGTGTATACCGACTCCATACCGGTGCGCATGGAATACTCGGTGGTGAAGATGGTGTCGCGGGGCGTCTCGGCAAACTGGCCGATGAAGGCGAAGTTCACGGCGCCGTCGGGCACGACCTTGGGGCGGTCAGACTCCTTGCGGGGCTGGAAGAAGGCGTTGATATAGGGCATGAAGCAGGTGGTGGTATTGCAGGCATCATGCGCCAGCGCGTCGATCTTTTCGGTGGGCACGCCGATGTGGTACAGCCACTCGCGGCAGACCTCCTCGCCGGTGCAGTCCCGCATGGCCTTCTTCACGTAGTTGCCGTCCCTGTTGGTGTTCAGTGAATACAGCCACACGAGCACCGTGTTCTTGTCCTGCGACTTGAACTGCGGCTGACGGTTGATGGTCCAGGACAGATACCAGTTGTCGGTGCTGTCCTTGACGGTGACGATGCCGCCGGTGGTCACCTTGCCGGAGCGGGGATCACGCTTGCAGATGTTCATAATATGCTGGATGATCTCCTCGTTGGAGGTGGCCACGGTGGCGCTCATCCAGTTGGTGGCCTCCACATCGGAGCAGAATGTGTCCGGGTTGCCGTATTCGCCGTGCTCCGCCTGCGCAGCAATGGCCTTCCACATATCCCACGACTCGCCGCAGCCGTTCTTCACGCCGGACAGGTCGGGAGCATGGGTCTGGTCGCCGTAGCAGGAGGTATCGGTGCAGCAGCCGTTGGTGATGAACACCAGATCGTCCTCAATGAGGTCGATGGTCTGCTCCTTGCCGTCCTTCACATACACGATCTGCCGGGCGATCTTCTTGTCACCCTCGGTTTCGATGATGACATTCCTGACGTCCATGCCGTACTCGATGCGCACGCCGTGGGACTCCAGATATTTCACCAGCGGCAGGATCATGCTCTCATACTGGTTGTATTTGGTGAAGCGCAGGGCGCTGAAATCGGGCAGACCGTCGATGTGGTGGACATAGCGGCACAGATACCGCTTCATCTCCAGAGCGCTGGACCAGCGCTGGAATGCGAACATGGTCTGCCAATACAGCCAGAAGTTGGTGCTCCAGAAGGAGTCCGGCAGCACGTCGGAGATCTTCTTGTCCTCCAGATCCTTCTCCGGCGTCAAAAACAGCTTGGACAGCGCCATGGCGGAGTCCTTGTCCAGCTTGAACTGCTTGTCGGTGTGGGCGTCCTCACCGCAATTCACACTGGCACGGCACAGAGAGTAGTTGGGATCGTGCTTGTTGAGCCAATAATACTCATCCAGCACGGAAACGCCCGGCGTCTCGATAGAGGGCACATCGCGGAAGGTATCCCACATGACCTCGAAATGGTTGTCCATCTCGCGGCCGCCGCGCATGAAGAAGCCTTTGGTCACGTCCTTGCGGCCGTCGCAGCTGCCGCCGGCAAGCTCCAGCTTTTCGAGCAGATGGATGTGCTCACCCTTCATCTGTCCGTCGCGGACAAGATAAAAAGCTGCCGTCAGCCCGGCAAGGCCGGTGCCGATGATATAAGCCGATTTTTTGTCCACATCCTTGGGCTTTTCGGGATGGGCAAAGGATTCGTAAGTGCCAGCAGAGTAATACATAACAAAACCTCCTGTTGTTTTTCTTTTGTTGGCTTTATTATAGCGTTTCCCGTCCGGCTTACAATAAACAGGAAAAGCCCCGTGATAAAAGTCTTATCACGGGGCCGGAAAGTGTAAAAAAACTTATCAAATGCGGGGAAATGATAAAATCAGAACTGAAATCGGGAGAGCGCTGCGGACATAGAACCCCTGATCAGCTTGGCAAGCCTGTCCACGATCTGCCGCGGATCCTCGCGCATATCGTCCTTGATCCAGTCCAGCATCAGCCCGATAAATATATACGAATAGACCTGGGCGATAAACTGCTTGTCCTCGTCCCGCACCTTCATGGTGCCCACTTCCTCGTTGATCACATCCAGCAAAAGCCGGTCAACGAGCGGCTGCAGGTACTTTTCCACCTGCTCGGCGTGGACGCAGCGGTACACGTTCATGATAAACGGTCTGTTCTCCTGCACCGCCTCGAAGATCTGCAGGAATCCCTGCTGCCAGGTTTCGTAGGTCTTTTTCTCGTCCAGCGCTCTCCTGGCGTCCTCAAGGCAAGACCACTCCACCAGATCGTAGATGTCCTTGAAATGGTAATAGAAGGTCATGCGGTTGATGCCGCAATCCTCGGCAATGTCATTGATGGTGATCTTGGTCAGCGGCTTTTTCAAAAGCAGATTTTTCAGTGACTGCTCCAACGCCCGCTTTGTTACCTGTGACATGGCAGCTTGTACCTCCCGGAGATCATCCGCCTCGTGCCGCCCTTTCGCCGCCGCTTGCCCGGCGGCCTGTGCAGCACAACAAATACCATACCCATACAGGGCTTTTCTTATCTTCTCCCCAACCGTCCGAACCACCAGAAGGTCAGCGGCCACACGCACCCGGCGAACAGCACCACCAGCAGATAGCGTACCCCGCCCGCGATGGCGGCGCTGCCGCCCAGCAGGGCGATCAGCGGCGCCTTCAGCCCCGCTCGTATGGCCAGCAGCAGCCCGAAGCCCACCGCCAGCTTGATGAGCTGCGCCCACCAGACAGCCTGCGTCTCAAAGCGGACGTACTTCCGATCCGCGATGTTGGCGATCAGCATGCCCAGCGTGGCGCCGGTGAGCTTCCACGCGTTCTCCAGAGCGCTGACGTAGTTGGCGGTGTCCTCGGCGGTGGCGCCGGTGTCGCCCCGCAGGTACAGATACCCCACGAACAGCCCGCTGCACGCCGCCATCACGGCGATGGTGCGCGTCAGCACCGCCGGCCGCCGGTCGGCCTCCTCCATCAGGGGATAGACCAGCATCACCAGCGCCGCGGCGACCACGAACGACACGCCCACGTCCAGCGGTGTGTGTACGCCCAGATACATCCGGCTGAACGCCACCAGCACCGCCAGCGCGATGAGCAGCACCCGCAGCCACGTCTTATTCGTATACCGCGCCATACCGCCGTAGGTGGCCACGGCGTTCTGCGTATGCCCGCTGGGGAAGGAATAGCCTGTGGCCTCCGCCCGTGCGCTCTCCACGATGGTGAAGCCCGGATCCTTTACCCACGGCCGGGGCACGCAGCACAGTATTTTCAGAAACTGGTTGATGACCGTGCCGAAGAACCCCACGATCATCAGGTAGTAGCCCTCCCGCTTGCTGACGCACCAGAACACCGCCACGGCGATGACCATGAAGAACAGCTCGCCGCCCAGCAGCGTGATGACCGACATGATCTTATCCAGCACCGGCGTGCGGATGCTCTCCAGCGCATATAACAGTCCCATACAGCGACACTCCTCTCTTTACCGCTATTGTACTACAGCTTTCCCCGCCGCGCAAGCGTTGACTGCACCCCGCCCCGGTGGTATACTGACGAAAAATGCATCGGGAGGTCATTCTATGGAACCCAACAAGCTATTGGACATCCTGCACACCGCCGAGCGGCTGAAGGACACCCTCCGCCACTGCGACACCAGCAAGGGGCGGCGCGAGAGCGTGGCGGAGCACAGCTGGCGGCTGGCGCTGATGGCCTTTTTCCTCCGGGACGAATTCCCGGACACGGACATGGACAGGGTCATCCGCATGTGCCTGATACACGATCTGGGCGAGTGCTTCACCGGCGACATCCCCAGCTTCCTGAAAACCGACGCCGATACGGAGAAGGAGGACTCTCTGCTGGAGCGGTGGGTGTCCGGCCTGCCCGCGCCCTATAACGCGGAGATGAGCGCACTGTACGCGGAGATGAACGCCCTGCAAACGCCGGAGGCCAAGCTATACAAGGCGCTGGACAAGCTGGAGGCGGTGATCCAGCACAACGAAGCGCCCATCGCCACATGGCTGCCCCGGGAGTACGACCTGAACCTGACCTACGCCAACGAGAATGTGGCCTTCTCCCCCTACCTGACAGAGCTGCGCGCCGCCATCCGCCGGGACACGGAGGAGAAAATACAGCGGGGCGAATGAACAGGGGCGGGCAGAGTCCTCCGCCCTGTATGACCGCCGCACCCTGTAGGGCGGGGCCCGCGTGCCCCGCCGTCACTGGCGTGGGAATCCGTCTCCCAGC
>OLFZ01000593.1_pt1 | contig 37918 bp, 36 predicted proteins | sample 1604861 | NCBI WGS metagenome assembly OLFZ01 (sample SAMEA3888895, study PRJEB22519) | human gut metagenome | biome: human gut; feature: human-associated habitat; material: faeces | place: Denmark | collected 2011 | reverse complement strand
TCAAAATTGATAAGGCAAAAGTATTCTTAAATTGGGTACAAAAAACTAAGCCCCTGCAAGGGGCAATTATTTTTGTGCCCATTATCAAATTTTATTTAAGAATACCTTGCCGCATGTTGAATAGACTCCTCAAATCAGGATGACAGCAGTATAGCATAGCACACTCTAAAATGCAAGAAGTTTTTACCCGCTGTCCCAAATAAATCAGGAGGGCATTCACCGGGACACCCTCCGATTTGGGGCCTCATGCGCAAATAATTTCTGTGTCCACGATTTCCGCCGCACACGCCCGAATATTGTTAGTCCCTCTGCAACTCATACCACAGACCGTTGCCCTCGTCAAAGATGTACTTTTCCATGAAATTACCTCCATTTTTTGTGATTATCGTGCGCCTACCCTTATTTTTGACCTTGCACCCCATTTCTGCTCCTTTTCGACCTGTTCCTGCTGGTAAGCTGCCTCCAGTATCCTGTCCGCCTGTTCCGGGCCAATGGCCCGTCTGACCCGCTCATAGTCCCTGACTTGCCCTTTCAAGCCGTCCCTCTCGGCACAAACCTCATAAATCCTGGCTGACAGGGAGCCGTTCTTACTGACCTCACGATCATAGGCGCTCTGCAACCGCTCAAACTTGCTCTTGAGGTCGAAGTAGGCCCGGTAGACGGAGCGCAGCACCTTGACGATCTTCTCCCAAAGGGGCTTGGCCTTTTTCTCCCGGTAGGACTTGGCCGATTCCAGCGGCCCCGCCTCCGGCAGCGTCCGCTCCGGGTCGTCGGAGAAGTCCGCCGCCAGTTTCTCCATGCCCTTGAGCAAGGGCGCTACATCGTCCAGCTTAGCCCTGGCCTGGGCCGCTTTCTTCTCAGCTGATGCTGCCTCCTTATTCTTTTTGTCGGCCTCAACCTGGGCCAGCGCCGACACCTCTTGAAGCTGTGCAAGCCGTTCCTGCTCACGCTCCGTCTTGAACTGCGTAACAGTCAAATGTTCTTCGGAACTACCACGTTCCCCACGCTCTACATCGTCATAGCCAGCGGAGCGCATATGCTCAAAGAAATCATCTTGCAGGACACTGTACGACTTTCGTAGAACGGGTTTGCCCTTAGCTGTGCGTAACGGCTCCCCGGTAGTTTCGTCCAGAATGGGCTTGGACGCCCACTTCTTGCTCATGCTCACCTGCATGATCGTTTCCTTGACCTTGCCCACCAGGGACTTGTCCTTGCACCGCTTTGTCCAGCGTATCTCCTTCTCCACTACCGGGATATAAACCACATGGAGGTGGTAGTGGTACACGTCCTCCCCCAGCGCCTCGGACATGGCCCGGTTGCGCTCGTCAGCGTGCATGACCGCCGACAAAATATACTGCTCTCCGCCCACGATTTTGATTGCGGCTTTATAGGCTTCGGTGTAAAATTGTTTTGCGAAGTCATACCCGCCGTGATTGTAGAAGTAAGCGGAGTTTACATCAAAGACCAACTCACCGTATCGAAAGGCATCCTCCTTGATGCCACGGGTGGAGATCACGCCGTCGGCCTCCATTTGAGCAAACATCTCCCGATACCCGGCAGACGGGGTTTTGAAATGGACATTGAGCGGCGTCCGCTCCAGTACAATGTCCTGATTGACATAGGAATCCTTCTCACGCTCGTTGTGCTGCTGGGTGTTACCGATCTTGGTTTCGGTCAGCCTCATATTTCTTGCGTTGGTACGGTCAATACCGTCGCCTCTCGCCATAGGCAAAAATCCTCCTGTTTCAGATGTTGGGTTGTTGAAAGAGGACGGGGGTTCGGGGGAGGCACTTCCTGCAGGAAGTGTAATAACCCACTATGACACTTTCATCCCTTCGGTCTGCAAAGTGTCGTGGGCTCTCCGAGGGGGTGTGGGGGCTTTGCCCCCGGCAACTGCGGTTGCCTCCCCCAGCAGGGCCGCCCTTTGAAAAGGGCACCCTGCACCCCGCCTAAACTTTGCTGCTCCCCGTGACAGCCGTGACGACCGTGACGATGTTTCAGACACCGCCGCCACTCTCAAAAAAGCCGTCACAGCCGTCACGGTCGTCACGCCTGGGACGGTTCCAGCGTCAGGCTGATACTTCTCCCGGCGTGGCTCCTGCTGTTCTCATAGCGGATGTGGTAGTCTATCAGCAGCTTCCCGGCCCGGACGTTTAGCCGCATCGCCAGGGCGTTGGGCTTCATGTCGGTCTGGAGCGCCGCTACCAGCTCGGTGGCCGTACCACCCCAGGTCGGCTTCTCCGCCGTCACAAGGGCGGCTATGGCCTCCAGCACCGGGTCGGGCGGCTCTGTCCATGCCTCCGTTTCCGTACGCTCCAGCGTCCATATCAGCCGTTCCTTGTCCCTGGTAAGATAGAATCGCTGGTCTTGCTGGTCACGCCCGGCCACGTCCAGAACGGCGCTGCCGTCTGTCCGCTTCTCCTTTTGAAGAAGAAAGGCCCCGTCCGCCGCTCCCAGCAGACCGTTGGTGCCGGAGATCATATCGAATTTGTCATCTGCCTGTTGCTTTCGAGTGTGGTGTACCAGCAGGAGGCAGACGCCGCAATCATCGGCAAGGCGTTTCAGCTTACCCACCACCTCGTAATCGTTGGCGTAGCTGTACTTATCCCCACCAGCCTCCCGGATTTTCTGGAGGGTGTCAATGATAATCAGCTTGGTGTTCGGGTGTTCCCGGACGAACTTCTTTAGCTGTTCCTCCAGGCCAACGCCAAGCTGTTTGGCGTAGACCGCAAAGAGCAGATTGTCCATTACTGGGAGAAACGGAGCGAGAGCTTTTTAGAGCAGAGACGCTCCGAACTTGCAAACCCGATTGCGAAGCGCTGGATGAAAGAGATTGAAAAACAGATCCCGGCGGGAAGACGGTTAAAGATCCTTGATGTGGGCTGCGGAGCCGGATTTTTCTCGATCCTGCTGGCAAAAGAGGGCCACGAGGTCTTCGGCATCGACCTGACACCGGACATGATCGAGCACGCCGAGCATATGGCCGCCGTTCTGGGGCTGGACGCCACGTTCCGGATCATGGACGCAGAAAACCCGGACTTCGAGCCGGAGAGCTTCGACGTGCTGGTGACGCGGAATCTGACATGGACACTGCCGCATGTCGAAAAGGCCTATCGGGAGTGGTACAGGATCCTCAAGCCCGGCGGTGTGCTCATCAACTTTGACGCGGATTACAGCGCCGCGCTGGAAGATGAGCAGCAAGGCGGAAAGAAGCACGAGCTGCCCGAAAACCACGCGCACAAGCTGGTGCCGGACGATCTGATGGCCGAAAACAATGCCATCACGATGGAGATCGGCGCCTATCACGGGCCGCGCCCGCAATGGGACGTGCAGCTGCTCATCGAGGCCGGCTTTGAGCGTGTCACCGTGGACAAAGGCGTTTATAAACGCATCTATGCCGAGATCGACGAGTTCATCAATCCCACGCCGATCTTCACCATCGCAGCTTTCAAATAACAGGAGAGGCACGGCATGAAAAACTACGCGCTCAAGCGCCTGCTGCAGCTGATCCCGATCCTGCTTGCGATCACATTTTTGTCCTACGGCATGATGCGAATTGCCGGCAGCGACGTGGTCGAGCAGAAAATGGAGAACACGAGCGGCACGGTTTCGCAGGAAATGATCGACAACGCCAGAGCAGAGCTGGGTCTGGACAAGCCCTTTGTCGTGCAGTACTTCACGTGGCTCGGCAATCTGCTCAGGGGTGACATGGGCACCTCCTACGTCTCGAACAAGCCGGTGTTCTCAACCTTCGTCTCCAAGCTGCCGGCCACGCTTTTGCTGACGGCCGTTTCCATATTGCTGACCGTGCTGATCTCGATCCCGCTCGGGATCTGGTCGGCGGTGAAGCAAAACACGGCGACCGATTACGTGATCCGCACAGCGAGCTTTATCGGCAACTCTCTGCCGAACTTTTTCGTCTCCCTGCTGCTGATGTACTTTTTTGCGATCAGGCTCGGCTGGTTTCCGGTCATCTCCGGCGGCGTCAGCCTGCAGAGCGTGGCGCTGCCCGCCATGACGCTGGCGATCGCCATGTCGGCCAAGTATCTGCGGCAGGTCCGCGCAACCGTTCTGGATGAGCTGAGCAAGGATTATGTGCTCGGCGCCAGGGCCAGAGGCGTAAAGTTCTCCACGACCCTGATCAGGAGCGTCATGAAGGCCTCGCTCGTGACGATCATCACGCTGCTGACGCTTTCGATCGGCTCACTGCTCGGCGGCACGGCCATCGTCGAGTCCATCTTCATGTGGGACGGCGTCGGCAAGCTGGCGGTGGATGCGATCAACATGCGCGACTACCCGATCATTCAGGCCTACGTGATGTGGATGGCCATCATCTACGTCGTGGTCAACCTGATCACCGACCTGAGCTATCACTTCCTTGATCCGAGGATCCGGCTGGGAGGGATCGAGCGATGAACGAAACCGTCACAGTCCGTGTACAAAAAGTCAGGAAGAACCGTATCAGGATCCGTCTGACCCTCTTTCTGATCCTGACGGCAGCGCTGCTTCTCGTTGCGATCTTTGCGGACAAGATCGTCCCCTATGACCCCTATGCGCAGGACCTGTCAAAGTCGCTTCTCCCGCCTTCGGCCGAGAACTGGATGGGCACCGACCGCTATGGACGCGACATGTTCTCCCGCGTTGTGGTCGGCGCGCAGACAAGCATCTTCTCCACGCTGGCGCTCGTCGGCGTCATCTCGGTCTTCGGAACCGCCGTCGGCACGCTCTGCGGCTACTACGGCGGCGCGATGGACTCCGTCGTGATGCGCATCTCGGACGTGTGTCTGGCCTTTCCGGGGCTGGTCTTTGCCTTGGCGATCGCGGCGCTGCTGGGCGGCGGCGTCGGCAACGCGGTACTCGCGCTGGCGGTCATCAGCTGGCCGAAATATGCGCGCGTGGCGCGAAGTCAAACGCTGGCGCTCAAAACCAGCGGCTTTGTGGCCGCGGCACGGCTCTCCGGCGACAGCTCCATGCAGATGATCCTGCGGCATATCCTGCCGAACATCCTCGGCCCGATCCTGGTCACGGCCATGCTGGACATCGGCACGATGATGATGGAGCTCGCAGGGCTGAGCTTTCTGAATCTCGGCGCGCAGCCGCCCACGGCCGAGTGGGGCAATATGATGAGCGGCGGACGCAGCATGCTGCAGACTTACCCATGGCTCGTGCTGTCGCCCGGCTTCGCGATCTTCCTGTCGGTCGTGATCTTCAATCTTCTGGGCGACACCGTGCGCGACTACATGGACCCAAAGAACTCCCGGGCACGATAATTCGGGCCCTATTTAAACAAAGGAAAGGAAACAGAGAACATGAAAAAGATCCTAGCTTCCCTTCTGGCGCTCTGCCTCTCGCTCGGCATTCTGGCCGGCTGCGGCAGTTCCAACACGCCCGCCCAATCCGGCGGGAAAAAGACCTTTGTCTTCGGCGACACCACCTTCAACGCCGAAAACGAAGAGCCGACGATCAACCCCCACGAGGCCTATTCCGGCTGGGCCTGCATCCGCTACGGCGTCGGCGAGACGCTGATGAAGATTGCGGACGACGGCACGCTCGAGCCGTGGCTGGCGAAGAGCGCCGCCAACGTCAATGCGACCACATGGGAGATCGTGATCAAGGATGCGGTCTGCTTCTCCAACGGCAAGAAGTGTGACGCCGCCGCGGTCAAGGCCTGTCTTGAGCACCTGATCGAGGTCCATGAGCGCGCCGCAGGCAACCTCAAGATCGCCTCGATGGAAGCCGACGGTCAGAAGCTGACCATTGTCACCTCCGAGCCCAACCCCACCCTGATGAACTATCTCTCCGAGGCCTATGGCTGCATCATCGACATGGAGGTCGGTATCCCCGACAACGGCTGCGTCGTCGGCACCGGCCCCTATGTGGCGACCGAAGTCGTCACGGACGACCATGTGAATCTCATCAAAAACGTCAACTACTGGGACGGCGAGGTGAAGGTCGACGAGATCACCGTCCGCACCATTTCCGACGGTGACACGCTGGCCATGGCGCTCCAGTCCGGCGAAATCGACGCAGCCTACGGCATGGCCTATGCCAGCTATCCGCTCTTTGAGAATGACAACTACAAGTTCACCAGCATCCAGACCAGCCGCTGCTTCTGGGGCATGATGAACCTCCACAAGGAGAACTCCGGCTACACGATCATGAGTGATCCCGCCGTGCGCAAGGCGATCGCCATGGGCATCAACAAGCAGGACTTCGTCGACGTGCTGCTCAACGGCTACGGCTACACCGCGACCGGCGCCTTCCCCGACAGCTTCGCGTTCGGTCAGGGCGTTCAGACCGTGTCCTTTGATCCCGATCAGGCCAAAGCCGAGCTGGAGGCCGCCGGCTGGGTCGACACCGACGGCGACGGCATCCGCGAAAAGAACGGCGTCAAGCTCACGATCCGCTGGCTGACCTACCCGTCCCGTCAGGAGCTGCCCCTGCTGGCCGAATCCGCGCAGTCCACGCTCAAGGACATCGGCATCGACGTGCAGATCAACTGCACCAAGGATCACAACAGCATCCGCAAGGATCCCACGGCATGGGACATCTGGGTCAGCGCCAACGTCAACGCCGGCCTTGGCGATCCCCAGAACTTCTTCGACACCTACTGTCTGGACGAATCGGTCAAGAACTCCGGCGGCCACCACAGCGACAAGCTCGAGAAGCTTGCCGTCCAGCTGCGCACCACTTTCGACCCGGCCGAGCGTGCGAAGATCGCCGTCGAGATGCAGCAGCAGCTGTTGGACGACAACTCCTACGTCTTCTGCTCCTTCCTGCGCATGAGCATGATCATGAAGGCCAACGTCTCCGGTCTCGAAGCACACACCTGCGACTTCTATGAGCTGACCGCAGATCTCGATATCCAGTAAGCAAAAGAAAGAGGGGCGGAAGCATCCCGCCCCTCAGAGGCTGTCAAAAAGTACAACTTTTTGACAAAGGGGTTTGCAGTCTGCTGCGCGCATAATTTGTGCGCCGCCGGCGCACAAATTCCACACTTGCAGCCTGAGAAGTATTTTCTTCGCCGCACATGTCGCCGAAGAAAATGATTGGACTTCTTTGCGCCTGCGGGCGCAAAGGCTACGAGGTTCTTCGGGGAGCTGAGAGGGGCGGAAGCATTCCGCCCCTCAGCTCCCCGGACGGACATGGGCTCAGCACGGAAGGTTTCCGTTTTGAGCCGATGCCCGTTTTTCAGACAACATCCGAATGAGGTCGTTTTATGGCAGTATTATTGGACTATCAGCATGTGGAGGTCTCCTTCAACGGGGATCCCGTCGTCCATGACGTGAGCTTTCAGCTCCATTCCGGCGAGATCCTCGGTCTGGTGGGTGAGTCCGGCTCCGGAAAATCCACGCTGCTCAAGGCCGCGATGGGCCTTCTGGGCAGCAGCGGCATGGTCACAAAAGGCGACATCTGGTTTGAAGGAAAAAGCCTTCCGGACGTGCCGCCCAAGGAGATGCGCAGGATCTGCGGCGAGAAGATCGGCATGATCTTTCAGGACTGCGGCGCGTCCCTGAGCCCGACCCGCACGATTGGCGAGCAGATCATCGAGAGCATGGCGGCACACCGCAAGGTGGATGTGGCCGAGGCAAAGCGCGCCGCGCTGGAGCTCTTTGAAAAGCTGCACTTTCAGGACGGTGAGCGAATCTGGGACAGCTATCCTTTCGAGCTCTCCGGCGGCATGAATCAGCGCGCGGGCATTGCGATCGCCATGCTGATGAATCCGGCCGTTCTCCTGGCGGACGAGCCCACCTCCGCGCTCGACATGGCCGTACAGCGGCAGGTCGTGGAGGAAATGCTGCATGTCCGCGAGACCTTCGGCACCGCGATCATCATCGTGACGCACGACATCGGCGTCGTCTCCGCGATGGCCGACAGCATCGTCGTGCTCTCCAACGGCCGCGTGATGGAATACGCAGCGGCGAAGGACGTGCTGGAAAACCCGCAGAATGACTACACGGTAAAGCTGCTGAGCGCAGTCCCGAGACTGAGGAGGGAGAAGGCATAAATGGAACCGATCCTGAAGGTCGCAGACCTCTCCAAAGCCTTTTCCCGCGCCGGCAGGGATGCATTTTTCGCCGTCGATCATGTGAGCTTTGAGGTACAGCCCGGTGAGATCCTCGGCATCGTGGGCGAATCCGGCTCCGGCAAGTCCACGATCGCCAGGCTCATCACCCGCCAGACCGACGCCACCGGCGGGCAGATCTTCATCGACGGGCAAGATATCACCCGGCTCAGGGGGCGGGATCTGATCCCGGTCTACGCGAAGATCCAGATGGTCTTTCAGTCACCTGCCGACTCCTTCGATCCGCGCCGCACACTGGGCGATGGCATCTGCGAGAGCCTGCGCAACAAGGGCGTACCGAAGGCCGAATGCGAGGCAAAGGCACGCGCGCTGCTGGAAAGCTGCGGCCTTCCCGCTGCGTTTCTCGCGCGCTATCCGCATCAGGTCTCCGGCGGCCAGTGCCAGCGCGCAGCCATTGCAAGAGCGCTGATGAACGACCCGCGCATCCTCATCTTTGACGAGGCCACCTCCGCACTGGACGTGACCGTGCAAAAGCAGATCATCGAGCTTCTGCAGCAGCTGCAGAAGGAAAGGAAGCTGGCCTATCTCTTCATCTGCCACAACATCGCGCTGGTACAGCAGTTTTGCGACAGGGTCATCGTGCTCCATGACGGCAGGATCGTGGAGAGCGGTCTGCCCGACGAGGTCATCCTGCACCCGCAGTCGGATTACACCAGACGGCTTGTCGACGCTGTTTTCTGAGCGGCAGAGCCTTGCTGTTTTCCCCGGCACGGCTCAGACTTACGGTTCGACGGATCGGCTCGTCAGACCGCCGCCGCGCTGAAAGCCAAACGCCGCCTGCTATTGAAGAACCATAAAAAAGACGAGATTTTCATCCGTGAAAATCTCGTCTTTTTGTTTTGCTGCTCACGCCTTCGGGAAGATGGCGCGGATGGTCGTGCCCGTGCCCGGCGTGCTCTCAAGCTCGATGCGGCCGTGGTGCAGCTGCATGGCGTGCTTGACGATTGAGAGCCCAAGCCCCGTGCCGCCGGACGCCTTCGAGTGGCTCTTGTCCACGCGGTAGAAGCGCTCGAACACACGCGCCTGATGCTCCGGCGCGATGCCGATGCCGGTGTCGGCAACGGTGACGCTGCTGCCGTCGGCGTCGTGCGCAACGGTGATGTCCACACGGCCGCCGTCACGGTTATACTTGATGGCGTTGTCGCAGAGATTGTAGACGATCTCATAGAGCAGGCGGTGCACGCCGGGGATCACAGTGGGCTCCCCCTGCACGCTGACCGTAACTTGCCGCGCTGCCGCAGCGTCCTGCAGCGTCTCCGCCGCCTCCTGCGAAACTGTGAGCAGGTCGACGGGCTCGGTCGGCAGCTCGCCGCCCTCGTCGAGCTGGGACAGGCGGATGATGTCGTCAATGAGCGTGACGAGGCGGGCGGCCTCGGTATGGATATGGCCGACGAAGCGCGGCAGGTCGTCTGGCTTGACCATACCGTTTTCGATCAGCTCGGCGCTGCCGATGATGCCCTGCAGCGGCGTCTTGAGCTCGTGCGAGACGTTCGCCGTGAACTCCCGGCGGTTGCGCTCGGCAAACTCCTGCTCCGTGATGTCAAAGGCGAGGATGACCGTGCCGATCGGTTTTCCGTCGGACGCGATGCGGCTGATGTCAAACTGATAGATGCGCCCCGTGCGCTCGGCGCGCACCTCGCTGTGGCCGTCGTCGGCGGCGGCCTGAATGGCGGCACTGATCTCGTGGCTGCGCTCGATGGTGAGAAAGTCCCGGCCGACGCACTGCGCGTCCGCGCCGAAGAGCGCCTGCGCCGCGGCGTTGATGCTCAGGATATCGCCGTGCTCGTCGAGCAGGACGAGCCCCTCGCGCATACTGCCGGTGATCTGCGTGAATTCGTCGGTCTTTTCGCGCAGCTCGCGCAGCTGCGTTTGGATCTCGACGTGCTGGTGGTGGATGCGCTTGAGCAGCGGCGAGAGCTCCTCATAGGCGTCGTTATCGAGCGGGTGCTCGAGATCGAGGCTGTTGAGCGGATCGACGATACGCCGCGACAGGCGCCTGGCCAGCATGCCCGAGAGGATGAGCGCCACAATAAGCACGAGCAGCAGCGGCTGGAGCATACCGACGGCGATCATGCCGACCGTCGCTCGGCTGATGGAGATGCGCAGCACCGTGCCGTCCGTAAGCCGCTGGGCATAGTACATGGTCTTTTCCATAAGCGTCGAGGAATAGCGCGTGCTCTCGCCCGTGCCGGTGCTCAGCGCCTGACTGACCTCGGCGCGCGCGGCGTGGTTTTCAAGGCTCTCGGCATCGGTCCTGGTGTCGTACAAAACGCTGCCGTCGGCCGCGATCCACGTCAGGCGGCAGCGCTCGGCCGTGAGCTGCGAGAGATAGTCCGTGCCGCTGCTTTCCACGGCGGCCGAGGCGAGGCTCAGCTCGTCGCGCAGCTGGTTTTCTTCCACGCCGCCGAAATAGCTGTAGAGAAAGCCCATGATGATCAGCAGGCTTGCCAGCAGCACGGCACCGGCCACGAGGAGGATGGATTGAAAGATTTTCTTGGTCATGTCGTTGCCTCCATGCGGTAGCCAACATTGCGCACCGTCTCGATCCGCCGTCCGTAGGGGCCGAGCTTTTGCCGGAGCGTCCGGATGTGCATATCGACCGTGCGGGTCTCGCCGCAGAAGTCCATGCCCCAGACCTCCTGAAAGAGCTGGTCACGCGTGAACGCCATGCCCGGATGGGACAGAAACAGGCGCAGAAGTTCAAATTCTTTATATGTGAGCGCGACGCGCGCGCCGTCGACCGTGACCGTGTGTGCATCGAGGTCGACGACAAGACCGCCGCTGCGCAGCAGATGCGCAGCCTTGTCCGGCCGGCAGCGGCGCAGCACCGCCTTGACGCAGGACACCAGCTCCATCACGCCGAAGGGCTTGACGAGATAGTAGTCCGCGCCGAGGTCGAGACCGCGGATCTTGTCATACTCCGCGCCCTTGGCCGTGGCCATGACGACCGGGATGGTGCGCAGCTCCGCCGACGCCTTCATACGCTGCAGCAGCTCGATACCGTCCACGCCGGGCAGCATGACATCGAGCACGACCAGATCCGGCTTTTGCGTCTGCAGCGCCGACCAGAACGAGACGCCGTCGTCAAAGCCGCGGGCCTCAAAACCCGTGGACGAGAGCGTATAGACCTCAATGTCGCGGATGCTGGCGTCGTCCTCCACACACCAGATCATGTCCTACCCCTCCTTGTGCACCCCGGTGACCGAGAAGATCACCCACTCGGCGATGTTCGTCGCGTGGTCGCCGATGCGTTCGAAGTATTTGGCGATCATGAGCAGATCGAGCGCATACGCCCCGTCCTCGGGATGGGCGGTGATCTTATCGATCAGCCGGCGCTTGACCTCGTCGAAGGCGTTGTCCACAACGTCGTCCTCGGCGATGACCGTCTCTGCCAGCATTGTATCACGCTGAACGTAGGCGTCAACACTTTCTGTGACCATATGGATGGTCGAGCGCGCCATTTCGCGCAGCAGATCGTCATTTTCCGCCGAACGTCCGGCGAGATACCGGACGATCTCCGCAATATCCTCGGCCTGATCGCCGATGCGCTCCATGTCCGTGATCATCTTCAGCGCCGCCGAGATCTGGCGCAGGTCGCGCGCGACCGGCTGCTGCTGCAGCAGGAGCTTGAGGCACAGCGACTCGATATTGCGCTCCTTCTGATCGATCTCCGCGTCGAGCGGCCCGACCTTCTTCGCCAGCTCCGGATCCGCCTCCGTGAGCGCCCTGGACGCGAGCGCGATGACTTCCTCGCACAGTGCGCCCATCTCGATCATCTCCTTGTTCAGGAGTGCGAGCTGTTCATCAAACCGGCTTCTCATCAGCCAAACCTCCCTGTGATGTAATCCTCCGTGCGCTTGTCCTGCGGCTGCGAGAAGAGCCGCTCCGTGTCGTCGCACTCGACGAGCTCGCCGAGCAGGAAAAACGCCGTGCGGTCGGAGATACGCACCGCCTGCTGCATGTTGTGCGTGACGATGACGATCGTGTACTGCTCCTTGAGCTGCATGGCCAGCTCCTCGATCTTCGACGTGGAAATCGGGTCGAGCGCGCTTGTCGGCTCGTCCATGAGCAGCACCTCCGGCTCGACCGCAAGCGCGCGGGCGATGCACAGCCTCTGCTGCTGGCCGCCGGAGAGACCGAGCGCATTTTTGCGCAGGCGGTCTTTCACCTCGTCCCAGATGGCCGCGCCGCGCAGCGACTTTTCGACGATCTCGTCGAGCTTCGCGCGGTTTTTGATGCCGTGCGTGCGCGGGCCGTAGGCGATGTTGTCGTAGATGCTCATCGGAAACGGGTTCGGCTTCTGAAAGACCATGCCGATCTCGCGCCGCAGCTCGTTGACATCCGTGCCGGGGGCGAAAATGTCCTGTTCGCGGTAGCGCACATCGCCCGTGATCTTCACGCCGGGGATGAGGTCGTTCATGCGGTTGAGCGTTTTGAGAAACGTGGACTTGCCGCAACCGGACGGCCCGATGAGCGCCGTGATGCTCTTTTCCGGAATGTTCATGCTGATATCGTGCAGTGCCTGATGGTCTCCGTACCAGAGATCCAGACCCTGAACCGTCATAATATCGCTCATAGGCTTCTTTTCCTCCTGAAGTATCTCTCGACGAGCATGGCCGCGCCGTTGATGAGCAGCGTGAGGAGCATCAAAATGGCGGCGATGGCAAAGGCCACGTCGAATTGTCCCTGTTCCTTGGCGTAGACGTAGAGCGCGACGGTGAGCGTGGCGCCCGCGCTGCTCAGCCCGTCGAAAAAGCCGTTGAGCGCGTGGGCAAAGCCCGCCGTGAACAGCAGCGCCGCCGACTCGCCGAGGATGCGCCCGACGGACAGGATGCAGCCGGTGATGACGCCGTCCACACAGCCGGGCAGCACCACCGTGCGGATGACGCGCCACTTGCCCGCGCCGAGACCGAACGCGCCCTCGCGGTAGCTCTGCGGCACGGTCTTGAGGCTCTCCTGCGTGGTGCGCATGATGGTCGGCAGGTTCATGATGACGAGCGTGAGCGCGCCCGCGAGCAGCGATGTTTTCATGTTCAGAAACTGGCAGAAAAACAGCATGCCCACGAGGCCATAGATGATCGACGGGATGCCGGAGAGTGTCTCGGCCGCGTATTCGATGACGCCGATGACGCGGCGGTTCGTGGCGTACTCCGTCAGGTAGATGGCAGCTCCCACGCCGAGCGGCAGCACGATCAGCAGCGTTGCGATGACGATGTAGAGCGTGTTGAGCAGGTCCGGAAGGATGCCGATGCGGTCGGAGAGGTAGCTCGGCGCGGTGGACAGCAGCATCCACGACACGTTCGGCAGCCCCTTGGCGAGCACATAGGCGATCAGAAACAGCACCAGCGCCGCCGTGATCACAGCCGCCGCGCCCATGAGGATGCGCATGGCGAGGATGTAGGCTCTGCGGCTGCCGGAAATGGCTTTCTTTTTCATCCCTTGCCCTCCTGATTGCGCTTGAGGAAGAAGTTGAGCGTGGCGTTGATGAGCATGATGAACAAAAACAGCACCAGCGCGATGGAAAACAGTGCCTGCCGCTGCAGGCCGCCGGAATAGGACATTTCGCTCGCGACGGCGGTGGTCAGAAAGCGCACGCTCTGAAACAGGCCCGGCATATTCGGCACGTTGCCGGACACCATCATGACGGCCATGGCCTCGCCGATGGCGCGGCCGACGCCGAGCACGACGGCGGCGGCGATGCCGCTCCTGGCTGCCGGAACGGAGACGCGGAAGTACGTCTCGACCGGCGTCGCGCCGAGCGCGAGCGACGCGTCCTCATACTCGGGCGGCACGGCCTCGAGCGCCGTGACGGACACCTTGATAATCGACGGCAGGATCATGATCGCCAGCACGACGATGGCGGCGAACAGGCTCGCGCCGTCGGCCAGATGAAACACCTTGCGGATGCCCGGCACGAGCACGAGCATGCCCACGAGGCCGTAGACCACCGACGGGATGCCGGCAAGCAGGCTCACGGCCGCGGACATGACGCCGCGGATGCGCGGCGGGGCGACCTTCGCCAGATACACCGCCGTCAGAAAGCCGATCGGCACGCCGAGCACGATCGCGCCCGCGGTGCCATATACACTTGTGAGAATGAACGGCAGGATGCCGTAGGACGGCTCCGCCGCCGTGGACGCCCACGTCTTGCCGAACAGGAACGGGATGAGCCCGATCTGCCGGATGGCGGGGATGCCGGAGACGATCAGGTACACGCTGATGAGCAGCACGCACCCGACGGTGATGAGGCCAAGGAGCAAGAACACGCCGTGCACGACCGTCTCCAGAGCTTGAGATTTCTTTTTCATATCCAGCACCTCTGTATATACCAAAGGCGGCCGGAAGAACCAGCCGCCTTGCGCTTACCTGTGACTCAGGCCACCGGGACTGCGCCCGCCGCGGAGATGATGGACGCGGCATCCGCAGAGATCGCGAAGTCAAAGAACTTCTGCGCGGTATCGCTCAGGGCAGTGCCCTCCTTCGTCACGAGGACGAACGGACGCTGGACGAGGTACGTGCCGTCCTTGACGGTCGCCTCCGTCGGGGCAACACCGTTGACGGTCAGCGCCTTGACGCTGTCCTTGATGGCAGCCAGAGAGGCATAGCCGATCGCGTTCGGATTCTGGGACACGGTGGTGATGACATCGCCCGTGGAGGTCAGCTCCTGACGGTACTGGCAGGCGTCCTTGGTCTCGGTGATGGACTCGAAGCCGTCGCGCGTGCCGCTGCCGGCCTCACGGCCGATGAGGACGATCTCGGCATCCTCGCCGCCGACATCCTTCCAGTTGGTGATCTCGCCGGTGTAGATCTTGGCGATCTGCTCCAGGCTCAGGTCCTTGACCGGGTTCTGGGGATTGACGATGATGGCGATGCCGTCGAGCGCGACGATGGTCTCCTTCAGACCGGCGGCCTTCTCATCGTCCTTGAGTGCGCGGCTCGACAGACCGATGTCGCAGCGGCCTTCGGAGACGGCCTGGATGCCGGAGCCGGAGCCGGTCGGGTTGTAGGTGAAGGTCGTGCCCTTATTGGCTTCCATGAAGGATTCGCCGAGCGCACCGATGACCTTTTCCATCGAGGTGGAACCGTCGGTCGCAACCGTGCCGCCAGCGGTCGTGCCGCTGTCGTTTGCCTTCTGGCCGCAGCCCGCGAACAGCGAGAGCGCCATGACGGCAGCACACAAAACAGTGATGATCTTTTTCAAGATGAAGTGCTCCTTTCGAACTTCAATTTTGGTTTTTGGTTTTTTGTTCCCTACGCTTCACAGGATACGCAGAGGATGTAAAAACGAAAAGAGCGCTTATGTAAAATGCGTGTAAAATTGTAAAATGCCGCGGTTTCCGGCGTGCTATCCGCTTGCTTTCCTGCTTTGTGTTGAAAATCAGACATTTCATGCGCGACTGTCAGCAAATATTTCATGAAAAATCTGCGCATATTTTCATCCCCTACGGGGGGTTACGGTTTCGGCCGCCGTCCGTTATACTATAGACAATACTCCGAAACGGAGAAATACAGGAAGAGAGGATACACGCACTATGCGAAATCGAAGATGGATCTGCCTGCTGCTGGCAGTGCTGATGGTGCTGGCCTGCACAGCCTGCGGCGCAAAAGCAAACGACGGCGCCTCCGGCGACGTGCGCACACTCACCGACGGCAAAAACCGCACCGTGGAAGTGCCCAAGCAGGTGGAGCGCGTCGTGTGCGTCGGCGTCGGCGCGCTGCGCTACAGCTGCTATGTCGGTGCGGCTGACCGCGCCGTCGGCGTGGAGGATTATGAGACCAAGGCCGGCATGAGCCGCCTGTATAACTATGTAAACTTCGACAAGTTCAAGGATCTGCCCGTCACCGGCACGAACGGTGAGCCGTATGTGGAGCAGATCATCGACGTCGCACCGCAGGTCATCGTCATGAGCGCCTACGCCTCGTGCGACGCGGACGAGCTGAGCGCGAAGACCGGCATCCCGGTCTTTGTCGTGCCCGGCAGCGACACCACGCTCGATGACGCCGCCTACGAGACCATCCGTCTGCTCGGCGAGCTCTACGGTCTCGAGACGCGCGCACAGGAGCTGACCAAGTACCTCAAGGGCATCCAGACCGACCTCGACACGCGCACGGCCAAGATCGCGGACGATCAGAAGCCGTCCGTCTACGTCGGCGGTGTGTCCTTCAAGGGGCAGCACGGCTTTGAGGGCACGGAGGCTGGCTACGGCCCGTTCGCGCTCATCCACGCCAAAAACCTTGCCGATACGACCGGTCAGGCCGGCGCGTTCAATATTGACACCGAGCAGGTGCTTGCCTGGGATCCGGACGTTATTTTCCTCGATTTCAACGGCATGAGCCTCATCAACGAGGACTATCAGGCACACCCCGATTTCTATAAGAGCCTGAGCGCCGTACGCGACGGCAAGGTCTACTCGCAGATCTCGTTCCGCTCCTGCGCCTCCAACCTTGAGACGGCGCTGGCCGATGCCTACTATGCCGCCTGCATGCTGTATCCGGAGCAGTTTGCAGACGTTGACCCCGAGGTCAAGGCCGGCGAGATCTTCACGGAGCTGCTCGGCTCGAACCCCTATCCCGATCTGAAGGAGGCCGGGTATGCATTCCGTGCCATCACCATCGGCGAGTAAGCCGCAAATTTCCGATTACACCCGCATCCGCGCCAGAAGCATCCGCTTTCTGATCCTTCTGGCAGCGGTGCTGGCGCTGGCGTTCTTTTTGTCGCTGCGCGCCGGGTCATACAACACGCCCGCTGCCGAGCTCATCCGGGGCATTTTCGGCCGCGCGGCGGACAACAAGATCAACCTCGTCATCCGCAACAACCGCCTGCCGCGCATCTGCACCGCCATGGTCTCTGGCGCGGGGCTCGGGCTCGCGGGCTGCGTTCTGCAGTCCGTGCTGCGCAACCCCCTCGCCTCGGCCTCCACGCTCGGCGTGTCGCAGGGCGCAACGTTCGGCGCAGCCGTCGCCATCATCGGCCTCGGTCTGACGCACACGGGCAGCTGGGCCATCCCGCTGTGCTCGTTTCTGGGCTCGCTGCTCGTCGCCGCCGTCATTCTCGGCCTGAGCCGGTTCAAGCAGGTCTCCTCGGAGGGCATCGTGCTCGCGGGCGTCGCCATCAGCTCCATGCTGACCGGTGCGACCACGCTGCTGCAATACTTCGCCGATGAGGTCGCGCTCTCGTCGCTCGTGTTCTGGACCTTCGGCGACCTCGGCAGCACGAGCTGGCAGTCCCTGCGCGGCATGGCGCTGGCTGTGCTGCTGCTGATCGTCTACTGCTATCTGCACCGCTGGGACTACAACGCTCTGCTCTCCGGCGAGGAGACGGCGCTGAGTCTCGGCATCAACGTCCAGCGGCTGACGCTGACAAACGTTGTGCTCACGTGCCTTGTCTGCTCGATCATCGTATCGAACGTCGGCCTCATCAACTTCATCGGTCTGGTCGCGCCGCATATCGTGCGCATGGTCGTCGGCAACAACTACATCTACCTCATCCCCGGCTCGGTGCTCGCGGGCGCGGCGCTGCTGCTGCTGAGCGATCTGGTCGCGCGCGTGGTCATCATGCCCGTCATTCTGCCGATCGGCGCTCTGACGGCGTTCCTCGGCGGCCCGCTGTTTTTGTATCTGCTGTTCAAGGGGAGGAGCCGGACATGATCAGTGTGGACCACCTCTGCTATCACTACAAGGGCGGACGCCCGATCCTGCGCGACGTGAGCTTTGAGCTGGACAGCGGCCGGTTTCTGGCCGTGCTCGGCAACAACGGCGTCGGCAAGAGCACGCTGCTCAAGTGCATCAACCGCATCCTCACGGCCGACAGCGGCAGCTGCCGCGTCGACGGCGAGGATCTGCTCGCGCTCTCGCACCGCGAGATCGCAAAGCGCGTGGCCTTCGTCGCGCAGCACGTGCCAGACACGCAGATGACCGTGCACGACATGGTCATGCTCGGCCGCCGTCCCTACATGACCTGGGGCGTGACGGAGCACGACCACGATGTGGTGCACGATGCGATGCGCTATCTGAATCTGGAGGATATGCGCGGCCGGTTTCTCAACCAGCTCTCCGGCGGCGAGCGGCAGAAGGTCATGCTCGCCCGCGCGCTGGCGCAGGAGCCGACGCTCCTGCTGCTCGACGAGCCGACCAGCAGCCTCGACATCCGCAACCAGTATCAGGTGCTGCAGATCACGCGCGACCTCTGCCGTGAGCAGAATCTGACGGCGATGATCGTCATCCACGACCTGAACCTTGCCCTGCGCTTTTGCGACCGCTTTTTGCTGCTGCGCGAGGGCGAGGTGTACCGCTACGGCGGCGCGGAGATCTTCGATGCCGACGCGCTGCGCGATGTCTACGGTGTCAGGGGCAGCATCGTGCAGGTGCAGGGTCAGTCGCTCGTACTCATTGACGATGAAGAAAAGGAGAAACTATCATGACCAATTGGGAAAAATGCGTTGCCTTTCACGGCCATGCCTGCGGCGGTCTGACGATCGGCTACAAGGCCGCGTGCTACGCCGCCGAGCTGCTGGAGCTGGACTTCTCCGGTGATGAGCAGCTTGTGTGCATCGCGGAAAACGACGCCTGCGGCATCGATGCCATTCAGGCGCTGCTCGGCTGCAGCGTCGGAAAGGGCAACCTGCTGTTTCATATGCGCGGCAAGCAGGCGTTTTCGTTTTATAACCGCGCCACGGGCAAGTCCGTGCGTCTGGTGCTGCGCGACCGTCCGGAGGGGATGACGCGCGAGGAGTCGTTCGACTACTTCCAGGCGCAGGAGCCGGCTGACCTGTTCGATGTCAAGCCCGCGACCATCGCGCTGCCGGAGAAGGCGAAGCTCTTCGACTCGTACCGCTGCGCGTGCTGCGGCGAGACGGCCGGCGCCAACTGGATCCGTCTGGTCGACGGGCAGACGCTCTGTCTCGACTGCGCCGGAATCTACGACCGCTTCGACGTCTGAGAACAACAAAAAACTCCGGCTTCCAGAACGGAAGCCGGAGTTCAGTTTATCCAAAACCTCGTAGAGTTTCGCCGCCGGCGCACAAATTATGCGCGCAGCAGACTGCAGCCTCTTTGCCAAAAAGTAACACTTTTTGGCAGTCTCAGCCGCGCAGCAGCGCAAGCTGATAAAACGCGACGGCGCTCGCCGCGGCGACATTGAGCGAGTCGACCCCGTGCGTCATGGGGATGCGCACGGTGTAATCGCACGCGGCGATCGTGCTGCCGGCCAGACCGTCGCCCTCCGTGCCGAGCACGATGGCAAGGCGCGGCAAGGCGCGCAGGCGCGCATCGTCAATGCGCAGCGAATCGTCACGCAGCGCCATGGCCGCCGTGCGAAAGCCGAGCGTGTGCAGCGTCTCCTGCCAGTCGGTGTCCGCGGGCAAATACGTCCACGGCACCTGAAAGACCGTGCCCATGCTCACACGCACGGCGCGGCGGTAGAGCGGATCGCTGCCCGCTGACGTGAGCAGCACGGCATCGACGCCGAGCGCCGCCGCCGAGCGGAAGATCGCGCCGATGTTCGTCGGGTTCATCACATTTTCCAGCACGGCCACACGCGCGGCATTCGCGCACAGCTCTGCTGCGGCGGGCAGCGCCGGGCGGCGCATGGCGCAGAGCATACCGCGCGTGAGGTGAAAGCCTGTCAGCTGCGTGAGCACCCCGAGCTCGGCCGCGTAGACCGGAATATCGTCCGGGCAGCGCGCGAGGATATCAGACGCCTTCCCTTCTATGTGGCGGCGCTCCATCAGAAACGACACCGGCTCGCACCCGGCATCAAGCGCGCGGCCGATCACGAGCGGGCTCTCGGCGATGAAGAGGGCGTTTGCCGGGTCGGCGCGGTTGACGAGCTGGTTTTCCGTCAGGCGGGCGTACACGTCCAGCTCCGGCGCGGAGAAATCCGTGATGTCATAGATCTTTGCCATAGCTTCATCTCTCTTTTCGATAAGGTCAGCTCATTATACCCGATTTTTCACGCGCACGCCACTGTATTTTTCCCGCCGGTGTATGCGCGCACGCGCGCTTGGGCATACTGCCTGTGAGGTGATCGGAATGCAACCAACGCAAAAAGAAGCCGGCCTGCTCAAGGATCTCAAGGATCAGGAGCAGCTGTGCGTGGACAAATACCGCCGCCACGCCGCCAGCGCCAACGACCCGCAGCTCAAAAACCTGTTTGAACAGCTCGCTCAGGTCGAGCAGCAGCATCTCGACGCAATCGCGCAGATGATGCAGGGCACGGTCTGCAAGCCCGCGGACTCCGCGACCGTTCCGGGCACGTTCACGGCCGCGTACAGCAGCGCAGACTCGCCGCAAAAGCAAAACGACTGCTACCTCTGCTCGGACGTGCTCACGATGGAAAAGCACGCCTCGCACCTGTACGACACGTGCGTGTTCGAATTTCGTGATGCCGACGCACGCAGCGTACTCAACGACATTCAGGCGCAGGAGCAGCACCACGGCAAGGTCATCTATGACTACATGGCAGTAAACGCCATGTACGCCTGACTCCATCCACGCAAAAGCGGCGCCCCCGAACCCCGGGGGCGCCGCTTTCTGTCTGCGGAGATCACTTGCAGAGCCCGTAGCTCCCGGCCAGCTTCCGGAACGCCGGGAGCGAGCGCTCGATCTGTGAGCGCGCCACGCAGTAGGCAAGGCGCGCATAGCCCGGGCAGCCAAAATCATCGCCCGGAACGAGCAGGATGTCATAGTCCATCGCGCGGCGGCAAAACGCGCGCGAATCCGGCTCGGGCGACTTGAGGAAGAGGTAAAACGCGCCGTCCGGCCGCACGCAGCGATAGCCCATGGCCGTGAGTGCGCCGTAGATCAGCTCGCGGTTTTCGGCATAGGCCGCAATGTCCGCCGTCTTTCCGAGGCACTCCGCCACGGCAAGCTGGAACAGCGACGACACGCAGATGTACCCCAATGCGCGCCCCGCGCCGAGCACGGCGGCGTGCACGGCAGCGTAGTCGTCCATGGCCGGGTGCAGGGCGAGAAAGCCCACACGCTCACCGGGCAGGGACAGCGTCTTGCTGTAGGAATAGCAGTAGATCGCGTTCGGGTAAATTGCAGGCAGGAACGGCACCTCCACCCCGCCGTAGACCAGCTCGCGGTACGGCTCGTCGGCGATGATGTAGATCGGGTGACCGTAGCGCGCCTGCTTTTCGCGCAGCATGGCGCTCAGCGCCGCAAGCTCCGGACGCGAGATGACGACGCCGGATGGATTGTTCGGGGAGTTGAGGATGAGCAGTGCGGTCTTTTCCGTCACGGCGGCGGAGAGCGCCTCGAGATCGAGCGCGAAGGTATCCGCCTTACACGGCACAACGCGCACACTGCCGCCCGCCGCCTCGGCATAGACGGCGTACTCCGGGAAATACGGCGCGAGCACGATGGCCTCATCCCCCGGGCCCATGAGCGCGCGCGTGAGAATGGCCAGCGCGCTCGACGCGCCGTCGGTCATGTAAATGTCCTGCGCGCGGTACGCCTCGCCGAACGTCTGCGTCAGATAGGCCGCGACCTTTTCGCGCACGGACGCCATGCCCGGCGCGGGCGCGTAGGCGTGCAGCTGCGTGGGCGGCACGGTGCGCAGCAGGCGCTCGACGGCCGCGTGCACGCAGTCCGGCGGGTCGATGCTCGGATTGCCGATGGCAAAGTTATAGACGTTTTCGGGGCCAATCTCAGCCGCGCGGCGCTCGCCGTAGGCCGCGATCTCGCGGATGGAGCAGCCGCTCTCGCCCCAGTCGATCATTTGTTTCGAGATCATGCGTTTGCCTCCTCCAGATACTGTTTCAGGTACAAAATGGCCTGCCGGTAACCCTCGAAGCCGAGGCCCATGTACGTTTTCACACACGCCATGCCGGCATAGGAGATCTGGCGGAACGCCTCCCGGGCGCTGACGTCAGACAGGTGCACCTCCACCGCCGGGAGCGCCACGGCCTTGAGCGCGTCGAGAATGGCCACGCTCGTGTGCGTATAGGCGGCGGGATTGATGATGATGCCGTCCGCGGTGCCGTAGGCCGCCTGAATGGCGTCGACGATCGCGCCCTCGTGGTTGGACTGAAACAGCGCGACCTCCACGCCCGCCTCGGCGGCGGATGCGCGGATAAAGTCCTGCAGCGCGGCAAAGCTCCGGCTGCCATAGATGGCCGGCTCACGCAGGCCGAGCAGGTTCAGGTTCGGCCCGTTAATGACGAGAAACTTCATGCCAGCACCTCCAGAATTTTCTGCACCGTCTCCTCCGGCGTGCCGTTGTTGTCAATGACCGCGTCGGCGAAGCGGGCGTACAGCGGCGCGCGCTGCGCGTAGAGCGCGGCAAGGTCGCTGCGCTGGGAGATGGGGCGGCCGTCCTTCGGCAGCAGCGCGAGGTCGCGCTGAAGCCAGAAGATCGTGCCGTTCTGGTGCAGGAGCGGATAGTTCTCCTCCCGGCAGACACAGCCGCCGCCCGTCGCGAGCACCGCGCCCGAGCGCTTGCCGAGTTCCGCGAGTGCGGCCGTCTCCCGTGCACGGAAAGCGTCCTCTCCCCCGGCGGCAAAGATGTCCGGGATAGACATGCCCGCCGTCTCGACGACCTGCGCGTCGCTGTCGAGCACCGGGCGATGCAGCCGCTCGGCAAGCAGCGCCGCGATCGTGCTCTTACCGCTGCCGGGCATACCGATGAGGACAATGTTCTCCATCTCCTGCCGCAGCAGAAGGTGGATGCGCAGGATCTCCGCGTCGTCGATCACCGTATCGGTGAACACCTCACAGCTGCGCTTGGCCTGCGCCACGAGCATGTACAGCCCGCCCGCACACGGAATGCCGAGCGTCTCCGCCTGCAGCAGCAGCGCCGTGCGCGCGGGGTTATACACCACGTCGAGCACGAGCGCACACTGCGGGAACTGCCGCAGGTCGACGGCGGCCTTGCCGGTGTGCGGATACATACCGACGGGTGTGGTGTTGACGATCACCTGCGCATCGGCGTGGCGCCCGAGATTCGTGTAGTTGTCCTCGCCGCTGCGGGAGATGACCGTCACGCGCGCGCCAAGCTGCGCGAGCACGGCCTGAACGGTCGCGGACGCGCCGCCGTTTCCGAGCACGAGCGCCTTCTTCCCGGCAATGTCCACGCCGCTGTGACGCACGAGGTATGCAAAGCCGAAGGCGTCGGCATTGTCGCCGTAGAGCGTGCCGTCCGGCCGGCGGACGAGCACGTTCACGCTGCCCAGCTTTTGCGCGATCGGTGAGAGCCCGGCACAATACGGGATGACCGCCTTCTTATACGGGATGGTCACGTTGAGCGCGTCAAAGTCGCCGCCGGTCAAAAACGCCGCAAGCGCGTCCGGCGCAACCTCATAGAGCCTGTAGGCATAGTCCGCAAGCTCTGCGTGAATGGCCGGAGAATAGCTGTGGCCGAGCTTTTCGCCCAGAAGTCCGCACCGCATCATACCACCTCCTGATAGCTGCCGAGATAGGAAAATTCCTCACACAGGCCCGGCAGTTCGCCCATGAGCTGGCGAAACTGCGGCGAATAGACCGAGGTCTCGAGGTCGAAATAGAACATGAACTCAAAGTCGCGCTCCGGCAGCGGGCGGCTCTCAAGCTTGTTGAGGTTGATGCCGAGCGCATAAAACCGCGAGAGCACCTTGTACAGGGAGCCGGGCTTGTGCGGCAGCACCATCATGAGGCTCGTGCGGTCGGCGCCGGGATAGATCTCAAGGTCCTTGGCGATGCAGATAAAGCGTGTGTAGTTGTTACCCTGATCCTGCACGGAGGAGGCCAGGCTCTCAAGCCCGTAGAGCCCGACGCACGCGCGCGACGAGAGCGCCGCGACGTCCGTGCGGTCCGACTCGGCCACGCGCTTTGCGGCCGCGGCGGTATTCTCGCAGCGCACGACCGTCACGCCCGGAAGCCCCTGCAAAAAGCGGCTGCACTGGCTGATGGCCTGCTCGTGGGAGTAGATCTCCTTGATATCCGACATCTGCGCGCCGGGTCTTGCCAGCAGGCAGTGGTCGATCTTCAGGCGCACGCTGCGCACGATGCGGAAGTTGTGGCGCATCATGAGATCGTACACCGCGTTCACCGAGCCCGCCGTGCTGTTTTCCACCGGAATGACACCGTAGCGGCACAGGCCCTTCTCAATGGCGGAGAACACCGCATCAAACGTCGCACAGTAAAACACGTTCGGCAGTGTGAACAGCCGGTCGCACGCGAGCTGCGAGTACGCGCCCTCCACGCCCTGGCAGGCGACGGCGGGGTGCTCCGGAAACAGCGGCGGCGTGTGCGCGATGGCGTGCTCGATCTCGGCCGTCAGCGGGCTCGTGATGCCGAGCAGCCGGTTCTGGCAGCTGCGGCTGAGCTCGAAAATAAGCGAATAGAGCGACACCGTGTAATCACGCAGCGCCTCCGGCGCGCTGTCGGCGATCTGCTGCAGCTTCGCGCGCTCACGCCCGGCGTCCAGCGCCGGAAGGCCGTGTGCCTTCTTGTAGCCGCCGATCTGCGCTGCGACCTCCATGCGCTGGTAAAACAGCGCAAGCAGCTGGCTGTCAATGTCGTCGATCTGGCGGCGATAGTCACTAAGTTCCATGGTCATGCTCCTTCGTCTGGTTTCGTGGTTTCCGCTGCGGGGACGGCGGTCAATGCGGCCAGATCCGCCCAGAAGCGGGGATAGGATTTGTCGGTACAGGCGCGGTCTCGCACTGTGACGGGCGCCGTGCAGCCGCAGGCTGCGGCGGCGGCCGCCATGGCGATGCGGTGGTCATGCTGCGGGTCGACCGTGCCGCCGGTGAGCGCCGGACGCCCGCGCACGGTCATGCCGTCTGCGCGCACCGTCACCTGCGCGCCGAGCGCGCGCAGCATGGCGGCCGTACTCTCGAGCCGGTCGGATTCCTTGAGCCGCAGACGGGCAGCGTTGACGATCTGCGTCTCCCCGTCTGCGAGCGCGGCGACGACGCTCAGCACCGGGATAAGATCCGGGATGGGCGCAGCGTCGATCAGGATGCCGTGCAGCGCGCCGCGCCGTACGGTGACGGCATCCGGCTGCGCGTGCACGTCCGCGCCGAAGCGGCGCAGGATCTCCAGCACCGCGCGATCCCCCTGAGACGACGCCGCAGCCAGTCCCGTGACCGTGACGCCCACGGGTGAGAGCGCACCCATGCACAGGAAAAACGCAGCGTTTGACCAGTCGCCCTCCACACGGCACTGTGCCGGGAGCTGCGCCGTCTGCCCGCCGGGGACGGTATACGTCCGCGCGTCTTTTTGCAGGCGGATGCCGGACAGGCGCAGCGCATCCTCCGTCATGGCGATGTAGCCCGCGGATTCGAGCCCGCCCGTCACGGTGAGCGTGCTCTCCCCCGCCAGACGCGGCAGCGCCATGAGCAGGCCGGAGATGTACTGCGAGGACACGTCGCCCGGCAGCACATAGTCCCCGGGGCGAAGCTGCCCGCCGGCGTGCAGCAGCGCACCGTCGCGCCGGAGGGTCATGCCGTGCGCCGTGAGCACCGCGTCGAGTGGGGCCAGCGGGCGCTGCGGCAGCCGCCCCTGCATGTGAAAGATCACGTCTGCGCCGAGCGCCCCCGCGACCGGCAGCAGAAAACGCAGCGTCGAGCCGCTCTCACCGCAGAAGAGATCGGCGTGCTCCGGCATTTCCCCGGCAATGGGGACGACACGCAGCGTGCCCGCGCCGTCGTCCGTGATGTCCGCGCCGAGGGCGCGCAGGCAGCGCACCGTGGCGGCAATGTCGGCCGAGATGCCGTCACATTGCAGCGTCACCGGCTGCGCGCCGAGCGCGGCACAGATGAGCAGGCGGTGCGCCTGCGATTTTGAAGCCGGGATGCGCACGCTGCCCGTGCGCGCCCCGGGACAAACGGTCTGATTCATACGATGCCTCCGTCCGCGAGCCATGCGGGGATGCCCGCCGCCGGGACCGTCTCGATGCGGCAGCAGCCGATGCGCTCCGGCACGATGAGGTGCAGCTTGCCGTCTGCGATCTTTTTGTCCGAGCGCGCGGCATCCGCGAGCGCATCGCGGCAAAAGTCCGTCTCCGTCGGCAGGCCGTACTGCCGCAGGAGCGCGAGGATCTGCGCGCAAGTATCGTCCGTACAGATGCCGCGTCTGGCGGCGGCGCGCGCGATGATGGCCATGCCGATGGCCACGCCGCAGCCGTGCGGCACGGTGTAGCCGCTGCACGCCTCGACCGCGTGGCCGAACGTGTGGCCGAGATTCAGAAGCTGACGGCTGCCGCGGTCAAATTCGTCCGCCACGACCAGATCGCGCTTCATGCCGACACAGGTCGCAATGACGTGCCCCACCTGCGCGCTGACCGGCTGCGCGCGCAGCTCGTCAAAAAACGGCGCGCTGCGCAGCACGGCATACTTGATGACCTCGGCGCAGCCGTTGCGGTATTCCTCCGGCGGGAGGGTGCGCAGCGTGTCCGGGTCGCAGAGCACAAGGCTCGGCTGGTAGAAGCAGCCGACCTGATTTTTTCCGCTGTCGAGATTCACGGCCGTCTTGCCGCCGACGGAGGAGTCCACCGCGGCCAGCAGCGTCGTCGGCACCTGCACAAACGGGATGCCGCGCTGATACGTCGCGGCGGCAAAGCCCGCGAGGTCGCCGGTCACGCCGCCGCCGAGCGCGACGATGAGGTCACTGCGGCTCAGGCGGTGCGCCGCCAGAAAGTCCAGCAGCGCGGTATAGGTGGCGAGCGTCTTGCAGTGCTCACCGCCGGGATAGGTAAACGTCACAACGCGAAAGCCCGCGCGCGTGAGCGATGCCTCCAGCCGCGCGGCATACAGCCCCGCCACGGTCTCGCCCGCGACGACGGCCGCCGTGCGCCCGGTGCCGAGCGTGCGCGCGATCTGCGCCCCGGCATCGTCGAGCAGTCCCGGCTGCACCAGCACGTCATATTCGCGCGAGGCGGTCACGTGGATGGTCGTCATCGGCTGTCCACCTCCTCCTTGCGCCGGCGGCCCTCGTCGAGCAGGCGCGTGAGCGTGGGCAGATCATCGCGCTGCATCGCGTCGCGGTACTCGCCCAGATGCGCTATAAATATGTCCAGCTCATGGAGCAGATTGTCCTTGTTTTCCAGAAAGAGCTCCGCCCACATCTCGGGGCTCAGCCACGCGACACGGGTCATGTCCTTGTAGCTCCCGGCGGAAAAGCCCTTGTGCTGCGCGGCCGTGGGGCTCTTGATGTAGGCATTCGAGACCACGTGCGCCATCTGGGACGTGAAGGCGATCATCTCATCGTGCGCCTGTGCCGTCGTGAACGAGAAACGCGCAAAGCCCGCGGGCTTGAGCAGCTGCTTGACGCGGTCAAAGAGCAGCACATCGTCAAAGTCCGGCGGCACGATGACCATCGGCGCGCCGTGAAACAGATCCGCCTTCGCGTTCTTGAAGCCGGAAAACTGCGTGCCGGCCATCGGGTGGCCGCCGAGGAACGTGACGCCGTGCGCCTGCGCGATCGGAAAGCACGCGGCACAGATGGTGCGCTTCGTGCCGCCGCAGTCGATCACCACAGGATGCGGGCCGATGTGCGCCGCCATGCGGCGGAACCAGTCAACAGTCGCCTCCGGATAGAGCGCAATGAGCACGAGATCACACGCCGAGACATTGTCCTGCGTGAGCTCGCCGTCGACCGCGCCGCTCATCATGGCAAAATCCAGCACGCTGCGGCTGCGGTTGCACGCAAGCACGGTCGCGCCCGCCGCATGATAGGCCTTCGCAAAGGAGCCGCCGATCAGCCCCAGACCAACGATCCCGACCGTCATTTGGCAAGCACCTCACGGATGCTGCGCACCTTGCGCGCGAGGTCGTCGTAGACCTCCGGCCGCAGGGACTGCGCCCCGTCGCACAGCGCGTGCATGGGGTCATTGTGCACCTCGATGATGAGCCCGTCCGCGCCGCAGGCGGTCGCGGCGAGCGCCATCGGCTCGACAAGGCGGGCGATGCCGGTCGCATGGCTCGGGTCAACGATGACCGGCAGATGCGTCAGCTCCTTGAGCATGGGCACCGCCGCGAGGTCGAGCGTGTTGCGCGTGTAGTCGTCAAACGTGCGGATGCCGCGCTCGCAGAGGATGACCTGCTCGTTGCCGCCGGCCATGATGTACTCGGCGCTCATGAGCAGCTCCTTGAGCGTGCTGGCGAGGCCGCGCTTGAGCAGAATCGGCTTGCGGAGCTTGCCGAGCTCACGCAGGAGGTCGAAGTTCTGCATATTGCGCGCGCCGACCTGAATGATATCCACATCCTCAAACAGCGGCAGATGCTCCACGCCCATGATCTCGGTCACGATCGGCAGGCCGGTGGCCGCGCGCGCCGTTTTGAGCAGCTCGATGCCGGTGGCCTTGAGCCCCTGAAAATCATAGGGCGAGGTACGGGGCTTGAACGCGCCGCCGCGCAGGATGTTCGCGCCGGAGGCCTTGACCGCCTGCGCGACCGCGACGATCTGCTCCTCAGACTCCACGGAGCACGGCCCCGCGATCATGACGAAGTTGCCGCCGCCGATCTTCACGTCGCCGACCTCGACGACGGTGTCCTCCGGGTGGAACTTGCGGTTGCAGCACTTGAAGGGCTCGCTCACGCGCTTGACGCTGTCGACGATGCCGAGACTCGCGATCAGATCCATGTCCACGTTGGTCGTGTCACCGACGAGACCGAGCACGGTCTGATATTCGCCCTCGGAAATGTGGATGACCAGCCCCTGAGCCTTGAGCCAGTCGATGAGCTGCGTGCGCTTTGCCGCTTCCACGCCATGTTTGAGTACGACGATCATGATGATTACCTCCGATACAATGTTGCAGATTTCTTGGATACCAAAAAGAAAATGCGGCACAGGCTCAACCTGTGCCGCATGAAACAAACCCGATATCCGAGCTCTTTTTTGCATCACAAATCAGCCTTACTATTGCAGCATAGTAAAGTAATAAGCGTATGCAAAATAGAAGCTGCGGTTCATATTCATAGCTCCGATCTTGTAAAAATGATCTCGATGGTTTGAGTATAAAAACTTCGCGGCGAAATGTCAACTGCAAATTTATACAAATCCGCACTTTTTTTGCATCGCATCCTTCATCAGATATGCAAAGGCGGTGAAAAAGCGCGGGCGGCTGCCGCCGCCCGCGCAGAGGAGATTGCTTTGAAAAGAGGATTTACGCGTTGACCACGTGCTCGACGTAGTTCATGAGGATCATGGCGACCTGTGCACGCGAGGCACTGCCCTGCGGATCGAGGATCGTCTGTCCGTCGCGCACGGTGCCGTTGATGAGGCCGGCGGCATTCGCCCAGGAGAGCGCTTCCTCCGCCCAGCCGGACACGCTGGCGGCATCCGGGAACGCCGTGAGGTCGGCGCGCGCACTGACGTCATAGCCCTTGCTGTGCGCGTAGTTATAGAGGATCTCGGCCGTCTGCTCGCGCGTGACGAAGCCGCTGGGATCAAAGCGGCTGCCGCCGATGCCGGAGACCACTCCGTTTTCCGCAGCCCAGGTGACCGCGTCGGTATACCATGCGCCGTCCGGCACATCCACGAACGTGTTGGGTGCCTTCGGCGCGGGCTCACCCGCGAGGCGCCACAGCACGGACACAAGCATGGCGCGCGTCATGGTGGCATTCGGCGCGAAGGTCGTCGGCGTCATGCCGGCGAAGAGGCCGTTGTTGCAGGCATACGCTGCCGCGCCGTAGTACCACGTGCCGGCGACCACGTCCGTGAACGGGAAACGCGCGATGGCCGTCACGCCGTTGACCACATCGAAGGCGTAGGTCTGCTGTCCGGCGTCGTAAGCGCCGCTGACGGCGGAGATGCTGCCGTCGTCCGCGAGGCTCCACGCGGTCAGATCGTCCGCCGCGTTCACGGCCGCTGTGGCGCGCACACTGCCGGCAGGACAGCTCGCCGCCGCACCGTCAACCAGAACGGAAGCATTGGCAAGCGTCGCCGTAGCGGCCTGCGAGCCGAGGGCACGCTGCTGTGCGGCGTTGAGAGAAGCGCCGCTTGCAAGCGAGACGGCGACATCCTTGTGCAGGTCAAGCGCCGCGAGCGCACGCGCATCGAGCGTGACCGTTCCGGACCGGAACTTCACCTGCAGCGCTGCAGCACCCGCGTCGCACGCATTGGCGATCGAGCGGCCGGCCAGAACGACCGTGCTCGCAGCGGGGTCGGTGGCATCGACCGTCACGGTCGCTCCGGACTGCGCATTGGTGGCCGCACGGAGCTGGCGGCTGGACAGGAACACCGTGGAGGTGCCGTCCTGCACATAGGCCTGCGTGCTGGTGGCGCTGCTGCCGGTGACGGGCAGGAGACGAACCTGCGCATTGCTGCCCTCGAGCAGGATGGTCTTGTCGTTGTCGTCGGGGCAGTTATTGTCCACGCTCATGGAGACGACGATCTTCACGAGCAGGTCGTTGAGCTGGCTCTTGAGGTACTTGGTGAACAGGCCCTGGAACTTCGTGAGCAGCACGCTGCCGCGGCCGAACGCGTCCTTGGCAACGATGTCGAGCACCTGATCGAGCAGTGCGCCGCTCTTGAGCTGGTCGATGCCGGACTGCACCCATGCGGGGTAGTTGCCGTCATCCTCACCGGCGAGGTTGCAGCGATAGATCCAGTTGGCGAAGTCGAGCAGGTTGTTGCCCTCGGCGACCGGGATAGATGCCACATCTTCAATGATCTTGTCGATGTTCTCAATGATCTTCGTGACAGGCCAGGTGTCGTTCGGCAGGTACTTGCCGAAGAAGGACTTGACGAAGTCGCCCGCGACCGTCTTGAGCATAGCGGTCGAGAAGCCGAACTCACGGGCATACTCGGTCAGGTCGTCGATCACATACGCGACGCCCGTGGCGGGATCGGTGTAGTTTATGGGGCCGATGTGCGTCTTGGTGCTCACGCTCATGTAGGTGTTCGTCTCACCGCCGACGGTGCTGCGGCGCAGGTCGACAAAGCGGATCGGGCACGGATACGTCAGCGCAGAGCCGGTCTCGATGTCATAGAAGGTGTTGCCGGCCTTCGTGGTCATGGCAGCGATGTCGACCGCGTGCATATGACCGGTGAAGACGGCGCTCATGCCGGCATCGGCATACTCCTGCGCAATGCGCTCATAGCCGTTGACAAGGTACATGGGCAGGATGGTGGGCTGCACGTCAAAGTGCGGCACCAGACCGTGGTGCTCCAGACCGATGACAAGGTCGCCGCGCGCCTTGGCGGCGGCAGTCTGCTCGATGACCCACTTTTCCAGGTCGGCGCTGATGGCGCCGCTCGTCTCATGCTCATCGTCACCGTTGGAGGTGTTGTCCGAGCTGTAGCGGCAGGTATCCATGGCGATCACGGTCAGGCCCTCGACCGGACGGGCGACATAGGACAGGCTGCCGGCCTCATTGCCCGCGGCCGGGGTGAAGGTCGCGATGACGGTCGGGTCGGAGTAGACAAAGTCGTAGATACGCTTGAAGTCCTCCGGGTGCGTGCGCGTGGCGGGCACGGCCTTACCGTCGGGGGTGTTGAAGTTCTTGGCATTGTAATTGCGGATGTCATGGTTGCCGTTGATGACATAGATCTTCAGCCCCGGAATATCCTGCTGCAGCTGCTGCAGCTGCTTTGCCAGCGCCGCGTGGCACTCCTGCTCGCCGTCCTTGGTCAGGTCGCCGGACACGAGAAGGATGTCGGGCTTGTCCGCGCGGACGCGCTCAAGCATCTCGCGAAGGACGGATGAACTCTCCTTGAGCAGCTTGCGGTCGCTGTTGAACGCATGCTCAAAGTCCTCCGTGTCTGCGATCATATCCGGCGAGAGATAGTGCAGGTCGGACATGACGGCGATCCTCAGGTTCATGTCCTGCGGCTTTTCCGCCGCAAGCGCCGGAACCGTCAGCGTGAAGACAAGGACTACCGCCAGCAGCAGCGACAGCAGTCTGCTTCCATTGTGCATTTTGGTTTTCATTTCTTCCTCCTGTTAATATAGTCTCCTACATATGCGCGGCGCAGGGCCGCACAACTGTATTCCTTCCCACCGTGTAAAATCTGCAGCCGCCCTTGTGTAAAAGCAGCTGTAACACGGCATCTTAACTGTATCATGCCGGAGGCCCGATTGCAACCAAAATACAGCAGTAAATGCGAAAAAGCGCGGGCGGCAGCAGGCGGGACCCGATGCGTTTGGAATGGTTCATCTCTTCCTCCTGTAACATTCAAGATTTTGGCGCTTACAAGCTCACGTTTCTGTTTTACACAGCGCGTGTAAAGTCGAAAACCGCAGCCGTGTAAAGTTCCCGTGCCGCAAAGCGGTGAAGATTTTACATTCCTGCCTTGACAAGCCGGCGGTTTCGTCCTATCATGAAGTGAACAAACACGGGGAGCCGCTCGGCTGAGAGTAAGCATCCGCTTAGACCCGCACACCTGATTTGGACAATGCCAACGTAGGGATTCATACTGCCGGACCGCAACAGCAGCACTCTTTACGGGCGCCGCTGTTTTTTCATGCAGACATTTCCGCAAAAGAAAGGAGTCATTCCTATGGAGCAAGTGCTCAAGACCATGCTCGAGAACGTGCGCGCGAAAACGCCGCTCGTGCACAACATCACAAACTACGTCACCGTCAACGACGTCGCAAACGTCCTGCTGGCGGCCGGCGGCTCGCCGATCATGTCCGACGACGCAGACGATGTCGAGGACATCACGAGCATCTGCGGCGGCCTGAACATCAACATCGGCACACTCAACAAAAACACCATCCCCTCCATGTTCCTCGCCGGCAGGAAAGCCAACGCGCTCGGGCACATCGTCCTGCTCGACCCCGTGGGCGCGGGCGCGAGCCGCCTGCGCACCGACACGGCCAACCGCCTCATGCGCGAGGTGCGCTTTGACGCCGTGCGCGGCAACATCTCCGAGATCAAGACCCTCTGCATCGGCAGCGGCACGACCAAGGGCGTGGACGCCGATGCGGTCGATGCCGTGACGGAGGCAAATCTCGACGACGGCGTGGCGCTGGTCAAGGCGTTCGCCAAGCAGACCGGCTGCATCATCGCCGTGACCGGCGCGATCGACCTCGTGAGCGACGGCGAGCGCTGCTGGTGCATCCGCAACGGCCGCCCGGAGATGAGCCGCATCACCGGCACGGGCTGCCAGCTCTCGGCGCTGACGACGGCGTTTCTCGTTGCAAACCCCGAGCACAAGCTCGAAGCCGCGGCTGCCGCCGTGTGCATGATGGGTCTCGCGGGTGAGATCGCCTGGGCGAATATGCAGCCCGGCGACGGCAACAGCACCTACCGCAACCGCATCATCGACGCGATCTGCAACATGACCGGCGACACGCTGGAGGAAGGAGCCAAATATGAACTGCGATAATACTTCCCTGCTGCTCTATGCAGTGACCGACCGCTCGTGGCTGCACGGCCAGACGCTCTACGAGCAGGCCGAGCAGGCGCTGCAGGGCGGCGCAACGTTTTTACAGCTGCGCGAGAAGGAACTCGACGAGGCGCACTTCAAGGAAGAGGCCGTCGCGCTCAAGGCGCTGTGCAGGCAGTACGGCGTGCCGTTCGTGCTCGATGACAACGTGGCGCTCGCCATCGAAACGAACGCCGACGGCGTGCACGTCGGCCAGAGCGACATGGCGGCCGGAAAAGTGCGCGCGCTCATCGGTCCGGACAAGATCCTCGGCGTGTCGGCGCAGACCGTGGAGGATGCGCTGCTGGCCGAGCGCGAGGGCGCGGACTATCTCGGTGTGGGCGCCGTGTTCCCGACCGGGACAAAGACCGACGCCAACGCCGTGAGCTATGACACTCTGCGCGAGATCTGCGCGGCCGTGTCCATCCCCGTCATTGCCATCGGCGGCATCACGAGAGACAACGTCGCCCGGCTTTCCGGCAGCGGCATCGTCGGTGTCGCCGTCGTGAGCGCGATCTTCGCACAGCCGGACATCCCCGCCGCCACGCGCGCGCTCAAGGCCGCCGTGCGTGCAGCGCTGGAGCTTTGACCCCCTCTGCGCACAGGCGCAGATACAAATAAAAACAGCGGCAGATCGGGGGCACCACTTTCTGTCGCTCAACAAAATTGATGCTGAAAAGGAGACAGAACATGAAAACAGCATTAACGATCGCCGGAAGCGATTCCAGCGGAGGCGCCGGTATTCAGGCCGATCTGAAAGCCATGACCATGAATGGCGTATTTGCCATGAGTGCGATCACGGCGCTGACCGCCCAGAACACGACCGGCGTACAGGGTATTTTTGAAGTGACCCCGGAGTTTCTCGCCCAGCAGATCGACAGCGTCTTTACCGACATCCGGCCCGACGCGGTGAAGATCGGCATGGTCGCATCCTCCGGCCTCATCGAGGTCATTGCCGAGCGGCTGCAGCACTACGGGGCGAAGAACATCGTCGTCGACCCCGTGATGGTCGCCACGAGCGGTGCGCGCCTCATCTCGGAGGACGCCATCGCCACACTCGAGGCGCGGCTGCTGCCGCTTGCCACCGTGCTCACGCCCAACATCCCGGAGGCAGAGGTGCTCTCGGGACTGTCCATCACCTCCCCCGACGACATGATCGCCGCCGGAAAGATCATCAGCGAGCGCTACGGCTGCGCCGTGCTGTGCAAGGGCGGACACCGGCTCAACGACGCCAACGACCTCCTGTACCGTGACGGCGGCTATGCGTGGTTCAACGGCAAGCGCATCGACAACCCCAACACCCACGGCACGGGCTGCACGCTCTCGAGCACGATCGCGGCAAACCTCGCCAAGGGCTATGATCTTGACACGGCCGTGCAGCGCGCGAAGGCGTATCTCTCCGGCGCGCTGGCCGCCATGCTCGACCTCGGCGCGGGCTCCGGTCCGATGGACCACGCGTTCGACCTCAAGCCCGAATACCGTCAGGAGGCCGAAAGATGAAAAAGACGTCCAGCTTCCAGAACGGCCTCATCTGGTTCGGTGCGGCCGTGTCCATCGCCGAAATCCTCACCGGCACGTATTTCGCGCCCCTCGGCTTCACGAAGGGCCTGCTCGCCATCCTGCTCGGCCACGTCATCGGCTGTGCGATGTTTTTCTTCGCCGGACTCATCGGCGGCCGCACCGGCCTCAGCGCCATGGGCACGGTCGAGCTGAGCTTCGGCCGCATCGGCTGCCTGTTTTTCGCGGCGCTCAACGTGCTGCAGCTCGTCGGCTGGACGTCGATCATGATCTATGACGGCGCGCTCGCCACGAACACCGTGCTCGGCATCGGCAAATGGGTATGGTGTCTGGTCATCGGCGGGCTCATCGTCGTGTGGATCGCCGTCGGCATCAAGAACCTCGGCTGGGTCAACAAGATCGCCATGGCCGCGCTGTTCATCCTCTCGATCGTGCTGTGCGTGGTGGTATTCCGCGGCGGCACACCCGTCACGGTGCCGGACGACAGTCTGAGCTTCGGCGCGGCGGTCGAGCTGGCCGTGGCCATGCCGCTGTCGTGGCTGCCGCTCATCTCCGACTACACGCGCGAGGCCGAAAAGCCCTTTGCCGCCACGCTCTCGAGCACGCTGACCTACGGCGTCGTGAGCTGCTGGATGTACGTCATCGGCATGGGCGCCGCCATCTTCACCGGTGAGGGCGACATCGCGCTCATTATGGTCAAGGCCGGTCTCGGCGTGGCCGCGCTGCTCATCCTCATCCTCTCGACCGTCACGACGACGTTCCTCGATGCGTACAGTGCCGGCATCTCCGCCGAGTCCCTGTCGAAGAAGATCAACGGCAAATATGCCGCGCTCATCGTGACCGTCATCGGCACGATCTGCGCCATCTGCTTCCCGATGGACGACATCACGAACTTCCTGTACCTGATCGGCTCGGTGTTCGCGCCGATGATCGCCATCCAGATCACGGACTTCTTCCTGCTCCGGCGCGGCGGCGCGAGCAGCAGGCTCGATGTGTGCAATGCCGTCGTCTGGGTGCTGGGCTTCGCGCTCTACCGCGTGCTCATGACTGTGGACATCCCGGTCGGCAACACGCTGCCCGACATGGCCGCAACGATGCTTCTGTGCGTGATCGCGCACAAGCTCGTCCCCGACAAGGCCAAGGCTGCCTGAGCCTTTTTGCGTGTCAAACAGAGTTTTGACACGCTCAAACGAGACCCACTGCGTTGGGCTCTCGTTTGAAAAGATCGCGGCTCGCTGCAGCGCACGCGCCGTGCGCGCACGTTTGCGAGCCGAGCGGTATTTTCTCCGCCGCACATGTCGCCGGAGAAAATGATTGGACTTTCTTTGCGCCTGCGGGCGCAAACTCTACGAGGTCTTTAAAAAGCTGCCGAGAACGCCCGCACGGGTCTCCGTGCGGGCGTTTTTGCGTCTTGAATTCCTATCAAGGCCGTGTTATTTTAAGGGCAGAAACGTACCAGTGCAAGGAGGTTTACCTATGCAGGATCTCAAACCGACGTGCCGCATCGCCGTCGTGCAGGCGGCGCCGGTGCTGTTTGACAAGACCGCGTGCACGGACAAGGCCGTGCACCTGATCGCAGAGTGTGCGCGCAGCGGCGCGGAGCTGATCGTGTTTCCGGAGCTGTTCATCCCCGGCTACCCCTACGGCATGACCTTCGGCTTCACGGTCGGCGCGCGCAATGAGGATGGCCGGAAGGACTGGCAGCTTTACTGCGACAACTCCATCATCGTGCCCGGCCCGGAGACGGAGCGCCTCGCCGCGGCGGCAAAGGCCGCGGGCGCATACGTGAGCATCGGTGTATCGGAGCGCGACGGCGTGACCGGCACGCTCTATAATTCCAACCTCATCTTCTGCCCGGACGGCACGCTCGCGCCCGTGCACCGCAAGCTCAAGCCCACGGGCGCGGAGCGCGTGGTCTGGGGCGACGCCGACCGCGGGTATTTCCCGGTCGTGGACACCCCGTGGGGGCCGATGGGCAGCCTCATCTGCTGGGAGAGCTATATGCCGCTGGCACGCACGGCGCTGTACGAAAAGGGTGTGACGCTCTACATCTCGCCGAACACGAACGACAACTCCGAATGGCAGGCCACCGTGCAGCACATCGCGCTCGAGGGTCGGTGCTACTTCATCAATTGCGACATGGTCTTTCACCGCGCGGATTACCCAGCCGGGCTGCACTGTCCCGAAGAGCTCGCGCGCCTGAGCGATATTCCCTGCCGCGGCGGCAGCTGCATCGTCGACCCCTACGGGCACTATGTCGTGCAGCCGGTGTGGGACCGGGAGGACATCCTCTATGCCGACCTTGATATGCGGCGCGTGCCCGTCAGCCGCATGGAGCTCGACGTCTGCGGTCACTATGCGCGGCCGGACGTGCTGCACCTGACCGTGCAGGACGCATGAAAGGAGCAAGTGTATGAAGCTTGCCATGGCGCAGATGTCCATGAGCGGAAGCATGGACGAAAACCTGAAAAAATCCCTCGCCTTCTGCGACGCTGCTGCGGGCAGTGACCTGCTGTTTTTCCCGGAGGTGCAGCTCACGCCGTTTTTCCCGCAGTATGCGGGCCGGAACGTGGACGCCTACGCCGTTCCGGCGGGCAGTCCGACGGTGCAGGCCTTCGCAGACAAGGCGCGCGAGCATAGACTCTACCTCTCGCCGAACATGTACCTCGAGCAGGAGGGCAAACGCTATGATGCCTCCCTCTGGCTGACGCCGGAGGGAACTTGCGCGGGCGTGGCCAAGATGGTGCACATCATGCAGGCGGCGCAGTTTTACGAGCGCGACTATTACACCCCGTCCGAGGACGGCTTTCTCGTGTTCGACACGCCGTGGGGCTGCGTCGGCATCGTGATCTGCTTCGACCGGCACCTGCCGGAGAGCATCCGCACGTGCGCGCTCAAGGGCGCGGATCTTGTCATCATCCCGACGGCGAACACGAAGAGCGAACCCATGGAGCTCTTTGAGTGGGAGATCCGCGTGCAGGCGTTCCAGAGCAGCGTCGCCGTCGCCATGTGCAA
>OLFZ01000571.1_pt1 | contig 38787 bp, 30 predicted proteins | sample 1604861 | NCBI WGS metagenome assembly OLFZ01 (sample SAMEA3888895, study PRJEB22519) | human gut metagenome | biome: human gut; feature: human-associated habitat; material: faeces | place: Denmark | collected 2011 | reverse complement strand
AAACTTGAGCGATATTTTTTTGACGCATAGATACTAGCATCGCGGACACGCTTACAAATCTTTTTGAAAAAGATCTATTGTACAGATATTTTTCGTACCTTTGTCTTTGGTAATCATAGCGATTATCGTTTGTGATCCTTGTGGTTCTGCGCAATGAAGGATGCAGCGGTTTTCGCAATGTCCAATCTTTTAGTAATTACACGTCGTCAACTCACATTTATGTTGTGATTGAAATAAAAAGTTTTATACCAAAATTAAGGTAAATGGCACATTTTTTAGAGTTGCATATTAAGCACAGTGGTGAGCCTATATACATTAATACGAATTCCATTGCTTATGTCGAAAAGAGCAATGGTTGTGTTTTTGTTTATTTTATGCATCACGGAATTACAAGCACTAGCAATGCGCATGTTCTTTCAAGTTATTGTCAAAAGATAGAGGTCTCAGAATCTTATTCTCTGATTAAAATGTTGATAGAAGAGTAAATGGATGATTTCGTAATACCCATTGACGGAGCTTTGGAAGGTTTCTATGAGCACATGAAGGCTAATCCTAGGACAATATTGTCTTCTAAATTTGGCGATGGCAAATCCTATTTCTTAAAAGAATTCAAAGACGCGGAATTCGTCAAAAAAGATTATGTGTTTTTGACAATCTATCCGGTTAATTATCAAGTCGCTTCTAATGAAGACATATTTAGCTTAATAAAGCGAGATGTCATCTATCAATTGTTGTGGAATGAAATGATTAGTGATGACGTTGCCATCTCCAATGATATCATTTTGTGGTTTTTCTTGCAAAATAAGGGTGTCTCTCTTCTTGCAGATTTACTTTCTAACCTGTCAACAGTTGCTATTCCAAATGAGTATAAGCCTATGGTAGTAGCTGGGCTAAAAAGTATAAGTCTATTTAAGGTTATAAAGGGTAAATTTAATAAATATAAGTCGGAAATAGATGAAAGTGAATTGCTTGACAAGTTCTTGGACGAAGTAGATTCTCATACGGTTTATGAGGAAGATATTATAACAGCAATTATTAAGAAAGCTATTGAAGAATACAAACAAAAAACAAATAAAAAGGTTGTGCTTGTTGTTGAAGACTTAGACAGAATTGACCCAGCTCACTTGTTTAGAATACTTAATATCTTTTCTGCTCATATCGATTATTGCTATAAGTATGGTCATAAAGCAGAAGTCTCAATCGCTGGAAATAAATTTGGCCTTGATAATATAGTGTTAGTGTGTGATTTCTCTAATATTAGAAAATTGTTTAGGCATTTTTATGGAGGTAGTACAGATTTTAAAGGGTACATTGGTAAATTTTTGTCTAGCGCACCTTATACTTACTCTCTTTACGAGGAACGAAATAAGTATATATACGAAAAACTAGCGCTTGTCACAGAATGCCCGTTACCTGTATTGAAAAAAATAATTAGAGAAGACTATTTTGACGATAAAACTATTCGAGAAATTGTACATGTCTTAGATTTAGAATCAAGACTTCAATATCAGCCATTCGTGTATTTCGAAGGACGCAAGGTGTTGTTATGTCCGACAATGCTTAGGGTCCTGTCTGTATTGAGAAGACTCGGCTTTTCTGATGATGATATGAAGGGTCTTATTGAGCACATCTTCAAGGAAGATATCGACAGTTTTTATCGTTATATAGTTCCATTTCTTTTGTTGTCACAAAATGAAATAAAAGAATTAAATGTTGATGTTTATATCGCTGCTGATGATAATAATAGACCACGTGTACAACAAGTTTATGTAGATGAAAAAACAGGCAAAGGGAGTCCTAGTATGTGGCAAACTTATGGTTCCGTGCGAAAAAAAGGCAATGACTTTCAGTTATTAGTAAACAATATGCTGCGTTATGTGTCCAAATAGTAATGAGAAAAAGCGATCAGTTGTTGCCCAGAAATCTAATTATAATGTTTACGATTGGGAGTTCGGCCTGTTTGAAAGGGCATGGGGCAGGCGGGGCGTGGCTTGCCCTGATTGTGTGAATGAGAGCAATCATAAGGTTTGGGAGCGGTTTCTGGACAGGGCGGTAAGGAAGCTTCTGTGCGCCGAGACGATGGAGACGGAGGAATTTCGGGAGCTGCTGGAGGAGGTGCGCGAAGAGGAAGCGCAGCGTCTGGTCTGGGAAAAGAGGGCCGAGAAGATGGCGGAGGCGAGAAGGCGGAGGAGCTGTATGGCGCGCCCGAAGATAGATTATGTCCCGAAGGGGTTGGCTGTGGATTTGGAGGAGGCTTACGCTGAGTACTTCAAGCAGGAGGTGGAGTTTCGGCACGGAAACAGCATTGCAACAGATAAAGGATAAACGATATGCTGATTCTTATAAGCATTTGCAACATGAAATTGTTTGCGTAGGAGTTAGCTTGCCTGTGGAATGATAGAGCCCTTGTATGGTGGGACATTATCTGATTCTGTATCGCTCGGTGACAACAGCAATCCCCGTCTTCCTCGTTAACACCCACAACAAGTGTGGGCGTGGCAAGGCCGACATTATGGACAACCTGAAGGATTGGACCGGCTTATTCTATTTCTCCATATTTTTACTATCATCACAGCTTTTTTGAGGTTGCATTCTTGCAAGGTTCAAGAAATAAGTTTATCTTTGTATTTTAAAGTTTATCTGCTAAATAATTAAGGTTATGATTCACGAAACAATACATATAAAGAACTTAGGACCTCTTGAAGATACTGGCGTTGTCGATATAAAACCGCTAACGGTGTTTGTCGGAAATTCAGCAAGTGGCAAGAGTACACTTATGAAGGCTCTTGTGTTAATGCGCTACATATTCAAACGCCTTTCTATCAGAGCTTATTTCCATAACTCGCATATAGAAGAGAATGTTGTAAACTTTAGATTCAGGGACTTGCTGCGTGATAATATGAGTGTACTGGTTACTGCAGATACATACATTCATTATGTTGTTACTATAAACGGGAATTCGTATTCTGTAAGTTATTCAGGAGGCAAGTTGTCTTACAATGCTATAATACCCAACGAGGACTTATGCTTCTTCAAAGAAGTGTGGGTAGCAGAATCAAGAAGTGCAATTGCTCCACTATCAAGTCAAGGCACATTGGCTAAAAACGCTTATTTGGGATTCTTCTTTAATGAAACATTTACCGAATTTGACAATGCAACTGACGCAATAAAGCATTTTGATCTTAACTATATCGGTTTGGATATGAATGTTGAACGCGGAGGCAACAACCAAAAGAAGTTTATACTTAAGCCTAAGGGTAGCAATTACTCTTCGTTTGAACTTCGCCATGCGTCTTCAGGTATACAGACAACTGCGCCTTTAATAGCCATGATGAACTATTATGCCCAGGCTTTTGACTTTAAGTTGGCTCAAAAACGTAGTATCATTGACTTGTTGTTTGAAAAAAACCTTACCACTCAGTATCGCCCAGAAATGGAACTTACAGATATGCCAAAATATGTACACATACATATAGAGGAACCGGAATTGAGTCTTGACCCAACATCTCAGATTCAGATGTTGAACGAAATAATACGATTGGCGTTTTATTCAAAGGTCGACAGCCGTGAAATAGGATTGGTACTTGCTACACATAGTCCATATATAATTAATTCTCTGAATCTGTTGATGAAGGCTCACGACTGCAAGACGGATATTGACGGTGCACATGTAGGCTATGATGACCTTTCGGTATACCAGATTCTGTCGGGAGGAGTAGCTGACTTGAAAGTTAAAAACATTCACTACGTCAACACGGATAGACTCTCAGAGGATATCAATAACATATATGATAAATACCAAGAATTAAAGCAATTGCAAAATGAAGAGTCTCTTGGAAAATGACCTTCCTGCGTTTTATGGCGTAGGAAGAAGATGTATATGTGATGAAAACACAACAAATTTGAGTGAATTTGACCTTACAGAGGACAATACACAATTTGTTGTTGGTTACAAAGAGGGTTACGCGTCTTTTTGTGGAAATCCATTTAACTTGAGTGTAGTCAATTATGATACATATATTGGCAGATATACAGGTACCAAAATCTCTGATGGTAAGCGCAGGTGTGACTTTATCTTGACAGATACTGACACTTATAATATTATTCTATTGTGCGAGGTGACAAGCTCTATAGGCGGAATAGAAAATCTATCTCGTCCTATTGAAAAGACCCAAAAAGATGGAACAAGAACTGTTGTTTTTCCAAAAGGAAAATATCAAAAGGTTGAGCTTCAACTCTATCAGAGCTTGGAAACCTTAACTGAGGTGCCATCAATATCGTCGTATATAAACAACAAGAAAAGAAAGGTATGTTTAATGTCATACCTCATAAAACGAACAGAGGACAATGCTGTTAATGCTTTCAACAGAAATCGTCAGATGGAAGCGGAGGAGGCTGGCGAAAATGGAGCACAGATAAGTTGTCCACAAATAGAACAGTTTGGCTTTGACTATTATAGAATAAGTCATGATTATTCTTTCAGAATAAGTAATAGTAAATAAACTTTTATCCCCATCCGAGCGGCGGCATTAGCGCAGAGCGATACTGCGGTGGGGAACTCTATTTTTTACGATATGCTGTATGGGCAGATGCTTTAGTCTTCATTTACCAGTTTCTAGGATTTTCTGTATGGGGATGCAAAGAAAGACACGTTTGTGTTTGGGTACGACTGTTTGGTGGAGAAGTATTTAGAATATGAGCAAAAAGAAAAGATATAGCATAATTTTCTACCTGTCAGAAAATACATGGAGCAAGAGTGGTATTCCCTGCCCTGATTGCGTGGATGAAAGTAATTATCAGGCATGGAGCAGATACCTGTCAAAGCAGATAGATAAGCTGCTGTGTGCGGAGACCATGCAGGCAGCAGAGTTTCAAGAAGAGCTGGAGAAGGTTCGTAGAGACAAAGAAGAACGTATTGCCCATCAGAAAAGACTGGATGAAGCTGCCGAGGTGCGCAGACGTAGAAGCTGTATGGCGCGTCCGAAGATAGATTATATCCCGAAGGGGTTGACGGTGGATTTGGAGGAGGCTTACGCCGAGTACTTCAAGCAGGAGGTGGAGTTTCGGCCTGAGAACAAGGAGGATTTCTTGTATATGCTGCGGCTGCTGGAGCGCTGGGAGAAGAAGTCGATACCGGCTGTGTTGGCGAAAGGGAGGCCTGACGCTGCGTATGCCATTGCCATGGGGCTGTGTGAGCACCTGGCATTGCTGATATATAGGGAGGACATTAGAGACTATCTGAATGATTACAAGCTACGTATCGGCAAACTGATCTATGCGAGCTTTGCTGCATTGGTTGATAGTGTGGCAACATGGAACAACGAAGAGAAGCGAGAAGAGGTCTTCACATATATCTTTACGCATCTGTCACGATTTGATGGCTTCAAACGAGTGCAGAACAATATACAGATGTTGGCACCAAGCAAGAAATTCACGGGAGAGCCATTGAAGATCGAGCGAGAGATGAATGACGATGAAGAACGCGCTGCAAGAGAAGCTGAACGGAGACGACGGGAGAAAGAGCGACAGATGCTGGAGGCAGAGAAAGAGGCCAAGTCACTGATACCACTGAACAAGGACTATGAACAGCGTATCTTCAACAAAAGAAATGTGGATTGGGATTGCTATAGCATCTGGCAGCTGATGTTGGAAGAGAACAAGAATATTGAGACGTTGCTTGCCGTTGGAGAATACCAGACGGCAGCATTGATGTTCCTGCAACTGACGAAATCCATGTGCAGACACTTTGTGATGGATAGGCACTGGGAGTATTTTGACGACATGTATAGTCCGGAGTATGCCATCGAGGACTTAGTAGAGACGTTTGAGAAACTGGCGAAGGAGGGACGGTTGCCGGAAGAGGTGAATCGGTATATCCATGAGGCGTGGAAGGAGATAGAGGAAACGGAGTGTTGTACGGATTATGGAGTGCCGAGAGGGACTTTGCCCTTTTAATGGGCTGTGGGTGTTGGTTGACAAAAACCTGCTATTGGGTGGTCTTAGACAAAAACCTGATGCTGGGTGGAATTTAGACAAAAATCGAGATAAACCCCGTATCTGTTTTCCGAGTCTTCGACTTGCTTTTCATCCATACAAAGCCTTACGAGAACGAGTTCTCGACTGCTTTATCTGAATGCAAAGCTGTGGCACGATGTGCCACTCGGAAAATAGATACGGCGATAAACAGAATAAAATCCATTGGAACTTGCGAAACTGTGGATTGTATATTAAGGTGCAAAATTCCCAAGATTTTCAATCCAAAATTCCCAAGATTTTCAATTTGCGGAGAATGTAGTATGAAAATGTCGCCTCGATAGTAACACATAATCGAGTTGAAACCTATCTGAGGCACATGGAAAATCCCTGATACCAAAATTTATTTCGTCCAAATACTGCCTGATACCAAAATTTATTTCGTCCAAATACTGCCTAATACCAAAATCTTTGGTGGCAAAATACGGTCTGACACCAAAATCTGGCGGCTGGAATGATAGCGTTTGCTATGAGCAGATGATTTGTGCAAAGTCGGTGATATCGCCATGAATGCTTGCTTTTTCAAGTGCTGCCATGTATGACAGTCTTTCTTCAACTGTGATAATCCTCCACGGGTGACCACTTGTGACGAGCATCGCGTTCATGATAAATCTGGCTGTGCGACCGTTTCCGTCCATGTAAGGATGGATATACACGAAGAAAAAATGGCCTAATACGGCTCTGACGATCGCGTCTTCCTCTGATTCCATGAGTTCGGCGAGCGCAGACATGGCGTCTCTGAGGGCTTCTGGTGGAAGAGGCGTGTGCTTGGAACCTCGAATATACACTTGATGGGATCGATAGCCTACAAGGTCTGAGGGTTTGATAATGCCGGCAGTAATGCAAGGCTGGAACATTTCAAAGTGCCATTTGTCAAAGTCTCTGCTGACGATATTGCCGGCATTGGCTCCTTGAAGGATTGCCTTGACACTCTCTTTGACCTGTTGGAATGCCTGGTAATAGCCTCGTGCTGCTAAAGCGTTCTTGCGATCTGCATCAATCTTGTCGTCTTCCGGATTCCACTCGCCAGAGCGAACGCGTTCGATAAGTCCTTCTGTGACCCGATAGCCTTCAATGGATAACGAATGGTAACTGTCGCGTATATAGTTGTCATCCATGTTGCTTAGTATTGCCTCTGTGGTTTGGCTTTGTGTGGGGGCAATGAGTGGAAGGTCGAGTATTTGCTTTCTCATCTTCTGCCACATCAGCCTGATCCTGATGGCATGGGGTGAAGTGTTCCTACTTGTTCCTGATAGGCTGGGCGTCGTGTCTTCAAATGGATCCTCTGGGCGTAACTCGTGGCCAAGTCTCGTCATGAATTGTAGAATAGTTTCTGCAACGTCAGTTCGCCCGATGTTTCTGAAAGCACCAACAAGTCTTGAGGCTCTGGAAGAGTTTCCTTCGTCGGCCACCACTTTGAGGATTTCATCAGCTCCGCCAACCAAAGACAAACAGGTCCGGGCATTGACTGAGTTTCTGCTGAAATATGTTGGTGTACAGAAAACCAAAGCTTCTGCCAAAGGGTAGAGCCTTAATCCATATCTTTGCTCAACTACAATATGTGCTGGCATTGTTGCTGTGATGTCCAGCATCGAGTCACCATGCTTCAAACTTACAATATTGTTGCTTGCCTTTGATGAACGGATTATCAATTGAGTAGGGGCTACTGTCTCTCCGGCATAGAAATCAAGTGATTCTTCTGGAGTAAGACACCAGTTGTCTCCGAAACGGTTGTTGGAATATGCTACTATGAATTTCCAATAGGAAGCATACCACACGGTTGTGTCTCCTTCCATCCCTGGCATGGTAGGCATATACCATCCTTTGATTACTTGTTCTAAGTAACCATTATCTATAAGACGCTTTGTATGTGTCTCGCCCAAGGTCTTCATGCCCTGAATGATGTCACTGTTGTTCTCGTCCTGATATTTCTTGAGTACGCTCAGTGAATCTGCTAACTTTTCTTGAATACTTGCCATTCTTTCAACTTTAATCTGCCCATTAGTATGTACATGATGGGTGTCTATTAGTAAATACCTAGTGCAGGGTTGTTAGTAAATACCCGGTGCAGTGTTATTAGTATTTACCCGGTGCAAAGTTATTAGTTTTTATCCGGATTTGCAAGGTTTGGGGCAATAAAAAAGAATCACATTCTTTTTGTATTGTCTTCGATTTGCACTATCTTTAGATAAGATAGGCTGCATCTCAACAATAAAAAAGAATCACATTCTTTTTGTATTGTCTTCGATTTGCACTATCTTTGGATAAGATAGGCTGCGTCTCAACAATAAAAAAGAATCACATTCTTTTTGTATTGTCTTCGATTTGCACTATCTTTGGATAAGATAGGCTGCGTCTCAACAATAAAAAAGAATCACATTCTTTTTGTATTGTCTTCGATTTGCACTATCTTTAGATAAGATAGGCTGCATCTCAACAATAAAAAAGAATCACATTCTTTTTGTATTGTCTTCGATTTGCACTATCTTTGCAAACTAAAAGGGTTTGCGAATGAAGTATCCCATCGGCATACAGGATTTTAAGAGTATTGTTGACGGCGGTTTTGTCTATGTGGACAAGACGGCCTTGCTGCACAAGATGGTGACGGAGGGTAAGATTTACTTTCTGAGCCGTCCTCGTCGGTTTGGCAAGAGCTTGCTCGTCTCTACGCTGAAGTATTATTTCGGCGGGGAGCGGGAGTTGTTTCGTGGTCTGGCTATCGAGGACTTGGAGCAGGAGTGGGAACAATATCCTGTATTCCATATCGACTTCAATAGTACGAACTATACGAAGGGTGGGGACACGCTACCCAAACTGATTCGGGGTATCATAGAGGAATGGGAGAAGCAGTATGGCTACGAGGGAAATCCCAACTTCGATGATGGCAAGCGCTTTGTCGATCTGCTCGCCCATGTGCACAGGGTGACGGGCAAGCAGTGTGTGGTGCTCATCGACGAGTATGACAAGCCGCTGCTCGATGTGCTCGACTCGGGAAGGACGGAAGTAGTAGGCAATGGCAGGGAGGTGCTGGTAGAAGACATCAACCGCGAGACGCTCAAGGGTTTCTACTCTGCCTTCAAGGCTGCTGACCAAGACTTGCGCTTCGTGCTGCTCACGGGTGTGACGAAGTTTTCGCAGGTGAGTGTGTTCAGTGGTTTCAACCAGCCGGAGGATATCAGTATGAGTGCGGCCTATGAGGCGGTCTGCGGTATCACGGAGGCGGAACTGGAGGAGACGTTTCATGACGAGATGGACGCTATGGCGGACGAGATGGGAGTGAGTCCCGAGGAGGTGCGCCAGTTGCTGAAGCGGCATTATGACGGTTATCATTTCAGTAAGCGGAAGACAGACATCTTCAATCCCTTTAGCCTGCTCAATGCGCTTAGCGTAAGGGATATCCAGGATTATTGGTTTCGTACGGGTACGCCCAGTTACCTGGTCCGTCTGCTCAGCCATACGGATGAGAACCTCAACGAACTGACGGGGAAGTATTACGACACGTCGGACTTTATCGACTACAGGGCGGACGTGGAGCGCCCGTTGCCCATGATCTATCAGAGCGGTTATCTGACCATCAAGGACTACGACCGCTTCTCCAACTCCTACCTGCTCGACCTGCCTAACAACGAGGTGAAAAAGGGATTCCTCACGCTGATTGCCTCCAACTATCTCGGTACGAAGGAGTCGGCGAACACCTTGGCGATACAACTGACGCGTGCTCTCCTGCGCGATGACCTCGACACATGGCGCAAGAGCCTGACGGCCTTCTTTGCCAGCATCCCTTACTCGATGCGTCGGAAGGATATGGAGACGGAGAAGGAACGCTATTTCCACTATACTTTCTACCTTATCTTCCGCATCCTCAGCACCTACCTCGTGCTTACGGAGAAGCAGCAGAGCGAGGGCCGGGCCGACTGCATCGTCGAGACGCCCAAGGGAGTGTATATCTTTGAGTTCAAGCTCGACGGCACGGCGGACGACGCCTTGCGCCAGATAGAGGAGAAAGGGTATGCGCGCCCCTATGAGGCCGACTCCCGTCCCGTCCATCGCGTGGGCGTCAGTTTCTCGTCGCGGACGGGAACGATTGATGACTGGAAGGAGGCGTAGGCAGCGCATGGAAATAAAGTCAGCGAATAGTCACATTAATACTGTTAGAACATCATGAGCACCATGAAAAAGGTACGTATAGAGAAGAAAGAAGAACAATCTCCAGTGGAAGCTTCAAGCCCTGAAAAGGGCGGGGGCAAAAGGCGAGGGAAGGCGACAGCCCAAGGCGCCAAGAAGACGAAGGGCCGGCACAAGCGAGCCAAGGTGGTGATGCCGAAAATAAACAATATGCAGAAGCCTGCGGGCATGAAGCTCGAGGAGTGGCAGATCGCGTTGCGAAAGCTGCAGGCCGAGAAGGAGACCTTTGCCATACGGATGGTGGACGAACAGTATGCTCCGGGAGAGTTTCGGGTGGTCAATGCGGCTACGAGAAGCGAATACAAGGTGGTATATCGGGGGAAGGACAGCCAGTGGAACTACTGCTCCTGCTATGACTTCAAGACTTCGCAGCTCGGCACTTGTAAGCACATGGAGGCCGTGAAACTCTGGGTGAGGAAGAAGCGCAAGAAGGTGCAGGTGGCAGAGCCCGACTATAGTTCGGTCTATATCGACTATAAAGGGCCGCGCAGGGTGAAGATACGCATCGGCGACCATGGTCGGGAAATGCTGGAGCGATTGGCGAAAGACTATTTTGACGAGTTGGGTGTGCTTCGCGAGGATGCCTATGCCCGCTTTGACGTGTTCGTTCAGGCTGCCAAGGCCATTGCTCCCGACTTTCGCTGCTATGACGACGCCCTCGATTATGTCCTGGAGCGGCGTGACCGAATCAAGCGTTGCCGGTTGTTGGAGGAAAAATACACGGACGAATATCTCGACCAAATGCTCACTGTGCCGCTCTATCCCTACCAAAAGGAGGGGACGCGCTTCGCCGTGCGTGCCGGCAAGGCCATCATTGCCGACGAGATGGGACTGGGCAAGACGTTGCAGGCCATCGCCTCGGCAGAGGTCTATCTGCGTGAGGGCATGGCTGAGCAGGTGCTGGTGGTCTGTCCCACGTCGCTGAAATACCAGTGGAAGCGGGAGATAGAACGATTCACGGGCGGTGACAGGGTAGAGAGTGGTGGGAAAGGCGTGGAGGACGGATTGACCATTCCGAAGGTGGTGGTCGTAGAAGGCACTCCTGCTAAGCGCGCCAAACTGTATAAGGCGCCCGCACCCTACAAGATTGTCTCTTACCACACGATGAGCAACGACGTCAGACAACTGGGCAAGTTGGATACCGACGTGTTGATCATGGACGAGATACAGCGGCTGAAGAATTGGGACACGCTGATCTCCCGTGCCGCCCGCAAGATAGCGTCGCGCTATGCGGTCTTGCTGTCTGGCACGCCGATGGAGAACAAGTTGGAGGAGCTCTATGCCAACATGGAACTGGTGGACCAGTTTTGTCTCGGACCTTATTACCAGTTTCGCGACCAGCACATCCTGCTCCATCCCGAGACGGGTGGTATCATGGGCTATAAGGATCTCAACGCCATTGGCGAGGCCGTCAGCAACCGACTGTTGCGGAGGACGAAGAAAGGCGTGCGCCTGCAGTTGCCCAAGCGGAGCGACCAGTTTGTGCTGGTCCCGATGACTCAACGCCAGGACGATCTCCACTCGGAGTTTAAGTGGGACTTGTTGGTGATTCTGAACAAGTATCGCAAATACCACTACATGACGGAGCAGGACAGGCTGCGCGTGCTCAAGTTGCTGGGTCAGATGCGGATGGTGGCCGACAGCACCTTTATCTTGGAACAAAATCTCACGACGCGTAGTGATGTCAAGATAGCGGAGGTGATGAACCTGCTGGACAATGTCTTGGAGAGTGGGGACGAGAAGGTGGTCGTCTTCAGCGAATGGGAGCGCATGACCCGTCTGGTGGCGATGGAACTGGACAAGCGGGGCATACGCTATGAGTATCTCAATGGGCGAGTGCCGTCGAAAAGGCGCGGGGAACTGGTAGATGATTTCACAACGCTTCCCGAGAGTCGCGTGTTTCTTTCCACTGATGCAGGATCTACGGGTCTCAACCTCCAGGTGGCGAGCACACTCATCAATATGGATTTGCCATGGAATCCTGCTGTCCTTGAACAGCGCATTGCCCGTATCTTCCGTCTCGGACAGGAGAAGCCCGTGCAGATCATCAACCTTGTCTCGAAAGGTTCTATCGAGGAGGGTATGATCAACAAACTGCGGTTTAAGAAGTCGATGTTTGAGGGAGTCTTGGACGGCGGTGCAGACACCGTGTTTGTCGATGAGAGCAAGTTTAAGAAACTCATGGACGACCTCGCAGTTGTCATGGAGGCAACGCCAAACGCTCCCGAGGTGGAGTATGTGGACGAAGAGGTGGAGCAAGAGCAGAAGGGGAAGACGTCTGTGGAGGCCTCTTTGGACGAAGCGCTCGCTGACGAATCGGAGGCAGACGATGAATCTTCTGTAGATCAGGAGTCGTCTGTGGACCATGAGTCTTCAGCAGAGCATGAATCTTTAGCAACCCACCAGTCTTCCGAGGGACAGCACCCTTCAGCATACCATGGGGCTATTGCAGACCAGGAGCCTCCTGCGAACCACGTTCCTTCTCAAGGACAGACGCCAACGAAGGCACAGGACGGCGCGCAGGAGCGGCCTTCCAGCCATCATGCTTCGCCCCATCCCCAGCAATTGGTCAGTCAGGGTGTCTCCTTCTTTAGTGGACTGGCCGAAACACTCAAGTCGGCTGAGGCCACTCAGCAGTTGGTCGATAGCATCGTGGAGACCGACAAGGAGACGGGCGAGACCCACCTGAAGATACCCGTCGGTAGTAAGGACACCGTCATGCAGATGCTCACGCTGTTTGGCAAACTGATGAACAAGTAGCGATTGCGATGTAACGAAATCGGGACGCTCCGCATAGGCTGTTTCTTCGGGATGCTTTCGGGAAGCCTTCGGGATGATGTTGGAATGATGTTGGGATATTGCCCTTGAAATAATCATCGGCCATTGGAAATGAGAAATGATTTCCAATGGCCGATCGCTTTTTATCTGGACCCTCAGCATCCGCCGGGGGGGGGTGCTGAGGGCGGCAGGAGGCTACAGGGAGTAGAACTCCGTGAAGGCGCGGACGCAGTACTCATGGTCGGCTACGCTGCCCGTCTCGCGGCAACTGTGCATGCCGAGGATGGCATTGCCCATATCGACACCACGCAGGGGGACCGTGGAGGCCAGGATGTTGCCCAGGGTGCTACCGCCTGCCACATCGCTGTGGTTGACGAAGCGCTGGCAGGGCACACCCGCCTTGCGGCAGATCTCGGCGAAGATGGCAGCAGAGACGGCGTCGCTGGCATACTTCTGGGAGGCGTTGAACTTGATGGCGGGACCTCCACCGAGCATGGGGTGGTTGGTCGGGTCGTACTTCTCGGCGTAGTTGGGATGGAAGGCGTGGGCATTGTCGGCGGAGATCATGAAGGCGCGCTCCACCGCCTGCCAGTAGGCTTCCTCCGTGCCACTCTGCTGACGGGCAATACGCATCAGCATCGAAGCCAGGAAGGGGCTGCCAGCACCCTGCTTGGTCTGCGATCCCGTCTCCTCGTTGTCGAAGATGGCGAGCACCTGGGTGGTGTCGCTCTCGGGAGCTGCAATCAGAGCCTCGAGTCCGGCAAAGCACATCGACAGGTCGTCGAGGCGGCCCGAGGAGATAAACTCGTCGTGGACGCCGAAGGTGCAGGCGGGCTGCGTGTCGGCCAGGTAGAGGTCAAAGTCGAGGATGTCCTCGTGGCTGACGGGGCGCTGCTTGCTGAGTTCCTCGACAATGACGTTCATCAGCAGGTTGCCCTGCTCCAGTTCGTCGTTGATCAATCCCAGGAGGGGAAGCATATCCTTCTGCTTGCTCAGTTTCACGCCGTCGTTGACCTGGCGGTTGAAGTGGATGGCGAGGTTGCTGATCTGGAGCAGCGGACGACGGACGTGCATCAGCATTGTCTCGGGCGACATGGCATCCTTGCCACGCACGATGACGCGGCCAGCGAGCGTCAGCGGACGGTCGAACCATGTGGAGAGGATCGGGCCACCATAGACCTCGGTGTTCAGGCGCACCAGTCTGCCCTCACCCGTCATCTCGGCATGGGGCTTCACGCGGAATGTGGGGGAGTCGCTATGGGCGCAAATCATGTGGAATCCCGTCTCGGCCAGCGGTTTGCGACCCAGGCGGAAGGCATAGACCGAAGAGTCGTTCTTCGTCACATAGACCTTGTCGCCAGCCTTCAGTTCGCCGAGGGGCTGCTGAGGATCAAGGCGGCGGTAGCCGTTCTGCTCGAGTTCACAGGCTATGTTGCGCGCGGCGAGGAAATTGACGGGCGACACATCCAGAAATTTCAATAAGCGATTGATCATAAATCGGTTGTTTAAGATGAGTAAATATTTCGGCCACAAACTTACACAAAATTTCTGAGATACCCATCATCAGACGGCAAAAAAATCATACTTCCCCCGTGGCTTTTCTCCATTTACTGAGGTTTGCGGATAGGCATCTAGGCAAAAAGCTGCGCATTTGCAGCGTGAACCCTCCTTTTCTTTGGTCGTGTCGGCTTTTATTGCTAAATTTGCACCTACACAATCACCAATAGAAATAAGGAACAAGCAGATCATGATAAGAGAGAAGACTCCCGATGTGGCTTTCCAGTTGCTGCCCGAGTGGGCAGAGCAGGAGGCCGTCGTGCTGGTGTGGCCCGACGAGCAGACCGACTGGGCCTATATCCTCGACGAGATACGCCAGACCTATGTCGAGTTTATTGAGGCCATTGCCCGGTATGAGGCCGTGTGGCTCGTGGCGCGCGATACGGCGGCGGCACGAGCGTGGTTGGCAGGTCGGGTGAGCGATCGTGCGCTGGAGGCGATACGCTGGATAGAGGCAGAATACAACGACACATGGGCGCGCGACACGATGCCGCTGACCATCTCCGACGGCAGGGGAGGACTGCGGATGATGGACTTCCGCTTCAATGGCTGGGGCGAGAAGTTTGCCAGCGACCAGGACAACCAGCTGGGACGCGTGCTCCAGGGAAAGGGACTCTTCCGCTGTCCGATGGACCATTGGGACGACTTCGTGCTGGAGGGAGGATCGGTTGAGGCTGATGGCGAGGGCCATCTCTTCACGACCTCGGTCTGTCTGTTGGCCCCTCATCGCAACCAGCCCCTCACGCAGGACGACCTGGACGAACGGCTTCGACAGGCTTTCGGCGTGGATCGGGTCTATTGGATCGGTCATGGATCTTTGGAGGGCGACGATACCGACGGCCATATCGACACCCTGGTGCGTTGTGCGCCAGGCCATACGCTGCTCTATGTGGGTTGCGACGATGAGGCCGATCCGCAGTATGCCGACCTGCAGGCCATGGAGGCCGACCTGCAGGCCATCAATCGCGAGGCCGAAGTGGCCTACCGACTGCTGCGTTTGCCGATGCCCGATACCATCCTCGACGAGGAGGGGAATCGCTTGCCAGCCACTTATGCCAATTTCCTGATCGTCAACGGGGCAGTCATCGTGCCTACCTACGACCAGCCACACCACGACGCCGAGGCGCTGCGTGTGGTTGGCGAGGCCTTCCCCGAGCATGAGGTGGTGGGGGTGGATGCGCGGGCTGTCATCCAGCAGCACGGATCGCTCCACTGCCTGACCATGCAGATCCCCGTAGGCGTGGGCCAAGGAGGGGGATAAACCGAAGGGGCTGGGGTGGAGAGAAATCCTCGTTGGCCCTCTTATCATTGAATATATCACAAGACTCACAATGAAAATAGGAATCGTACAACAACACAATACCGCCGACGTGGCGGACAACATGCGCCGTCTGGCTGCCTCGGTGGAGCAACTGGCCCAAGAGGGGGCGCAGCTCGTCGTACTGCAGGAGTTGCACAACTCGCTCTACTTCTGCCAAACGGAGGACGTAGCCAACTTCGACTTGGCGGAGTCGATCCCCGGTCCATCGACTCAGTTTTATGGTGAACTGGCGAAACGTCTGGGCGTCGTCATCGTCACGTCGCTCTTTGAGCGCCGCTCGGCAGGTCTCTATCACAACACGGCCGTGGTGATAGAGCGCGACGGAACGATCGCAGGCAAGTATCGCAAGATGCACATCCCCGACGATCCGGCCTACTACGAGAAGTTTTACTTTACTCCTGGCGACCTCGGTTTCCGTCCCATCGACACGAGTGTGGGCCGCTTGGGTGTGCTGGTCTGCTGGGACCAGTGGTATCCTGAGGCAGCGCGCCTGATGGCCTTGCAGGGGGCAGAGATTCTGATCTACCCGACGGCCATCGGCTATGAACCCTCCGACGTTGAGGAGGAGCAGCAGCGCCAGCGTACGGCGTGGACCACCGTGATGCGCGGCCATGCTGTGGCCAACGGACTTCCTGTCGTCGCTGTCAACAGGGTGGGTTTCGAGCCTTCGCCCGTAGGCAAGACGGAGGGACAGGCCTGCTCGGGTGGCATCCAGTTTTGGGGATCCAGTTTTGTGGCTGGGCCTCAGGGCGAACTCCTCTGGCAGGGATCGGACAGCGAGGAGGCATTGCGCCTGTTCGACATCGACCTTGAGCATAGCGAGAATGTGCGCCGCTGGTGGCCCTTCCTGCGCGACCGCCGTATCGACGCCTATGAAAAAATCACCCGCCGCTTCATCGACTGACGCGGGCAATACTTCTTTACCATCACTTGACCATTGCTAAGGTTATGAAAAGAAATACTATCCTGGTGGCACTGACCGCCGTATCGCTCTCTGCTGCCGTCACTCCCGTCGGCGCACAGCAACTGTTGCCGCAGCCCAAGCATGCCGTCTTTGGCAAGGGCACGTTCAATCCGCAAAAGGGTGTCATCCTGATGGAGGAGACTCCAGAGACGGGCCACGGCAAGGAGTACTACCGACTCCATATCACGCCCGACACGATGCGGGTGGCCTATGCCGACTCCACGGGCCTCTTCTATGCCACACAGACCATCAGCCAGCTCCGCAAGGGAGACCTGCTGCCCGTCTGTGATATCGAGGACTGGCCGAGCTATGAGTGGCGTGGCTGCATGATCGACATCTCCCGCCATTTCTTCCCGCTGAGTTTTCTGAAGAAGCAGGTGGATGTCCTCGCCCATTACAAGGTCAATCGCCTCCACCTCCACCTCACCGACGCGGGAGGATGGCGCATGCAGATAGACCGCTATCCCGAACTGACGAAGAAGGCGGCATGGCGCACGGAGAGCGACTGGACGAAATGGTGGATCGACAACGACCGCCGCTATATGAGGGAGGGCGATCCCGGGGCCTATGGAGGCTACTATACGAAGGACGAGATGCGCGAACTGGTGGCCTATGCTGCCAAGAAAGGCATCACGGTCGTGCCCGAGATCGAGATGCCGGGACATAGCGAGGAGTTGACCGCGGCTTGTCCCCAACTGAAGTGCGAGGGCAACCAGGAGGCGCAGGGCGACGTCTGTCCGTCGAGCGAGACGACCTACGCCGTGCTCCACAACATCCTCGACGAGGTGATGGAGGTATTTCCGTCGAAGTGGATCCATATCGGTGGCGACGAGGCAGGCAAGGGTAGCTGGGGATCGTGCCCCAACTGTCAGCGCAAGGCTCGGCTGCTGGGACTCCGTAGTACGGCGGACCTGCAGGGGTATCTCATCCAGCGCATCGCCGCCTATCTCCGGCTGGAGGGTAGGGAGGCCATCGGATGGGACGAAGTGCTCGACGACAGTCTGGCAGCTCATGCGCCTTCGCTCGGCGAGAACGTCAACGTGATGGTATGGCGCGACATCAAGGCGGCTCAGCGGGCCATGCGCAGGGGGCACAATGTGATCCTATCGCCGGGCGACTACTATCTGGACCGCTATCAGGACGCTCCGCCCACAGAGCCCTTTGCTGGAGGAAGTTATCAGCCGCTGCGCAATCTTTGGAACTTTGACCCCGCGCCCTATAGTGGCGATGGCTTCACGGGTCGTGTGCTGGGTGTGCAGGGCAATCTCTGGACGGAGTATATCAAGACGGAGGACTATGCGGAGTATATGCTCTATCCCCGCGAACTGGCCATCGCCGAAGTGGGATGGAGCGGACGTAGCCGATCCTACGAGGAGCTGAGTGCTGCCGTCGTGGCGCAATATCCGTGGCTGGCTGCGCAGCATGTCCAGGCTTTCGACCTCAGACGGGAGAAGGGAGACCGCAAGGAGAAGCAGAAGCCCGTGCGCCATCTGGCTGTCGGGGCAGGAGTGACCTATCACCAGCCCTACTCGCAGTCGTATGTGGGACAGGGCGACGGCACGCTGACCGACGGCATGTGTGGCGGATGGTCCTATGGCGACGGCCGTTGGCAGGGATTCATGCAGCGTCGCGACACGACGGTGGCTCCCTTCGACATCACCATCGACCTGGGCGAGGAGAAGCGGTTTAGTACCGTCAGCCTCGACTTCATGCAGAGCGACGGCGCATGGGTGTTCTATCCCAGCCGCGTCACCATCAGCATCTCCAGCGACGGCGACCATTTCGTGCCTGTCTATGACCAGGCGTACACCCGCGAGCGACTCAATGTGGTCGGTACGCGTACGGTGACGTATCAGGGCAAGAAGCAGAAGGTGCGCTTCGTCCGTATCTCCGCCAAGGAGGACAATCCTGGCGAGTGGGTCTTCACGGACGAGGTGAAGGTGTATTGACGCAGGATAGCGGTAGTGGCAGGTCGGCCATTGGAAACGGGAGAAGTCGTTTCCAATGGCCGATTTTCTTTGTGGAGGAGTGGTGAGGGTGGTGCTTGTGTAACGACCGTTAAACTCGCTAAGTGATTGTGTAACGACCGTTAAACTCGCTAAGTGATGTTAAATTATTCTAGGCTCTGTGGTTTAAGCCATAACTTTGCGGCTTCTTTTCAAATAGGTATAACGAATTGATTGTATTCATGGTATGAGTAACTTGAGAAATGGAAGCACTGCCGAGAAGCGCTGCAACCGTATGGGGTGGATTGGAATGCTCGTCACGCTGGGCATTGTCTTTGGCGACATTGGCACGTCGCCTCTCTATGTGATGAAGGCCATCCTCCATGTGGGCCAAAGAGTGGACGAACCGATGGTCTTGGGCGCGCTGTCTTGCATCATCTGGACGCTTACCCTGCAGACTACCGTCAAGTATGTCCTCGTGGCCCTGCGGGCGGACAATCATGGCGAGGGAGGCATCCTGGCACTCTACGCCCTGCTGCGTCGCCACAAGAGAAAGTGGATCTATCTGCTGGCCCTTATGGGAGCAAGCACCTTGTTGGCCGACGGCATCATCACGCCTGCCATCACCGTGACCACGGCCATCGAGGGTTTGGAGAGCGTCAGTCCACATCTGCCTGTCCTCCCCATCACCCTGGCCATCATCACCGTCGTCTTCTTCGTGCAGCGCTTCGGCACGGAGAGCATCGGCAAGTCGTTTGGTGGCTTCATGCTGCTGTGGTTTCTCCTGCTGGGTGCGGTCGGCACGATCAGCCTCGTCTCCTATCCGCAGGTGATCCGGGCGCTCAATCCCTATTATGCCCTGCGGCTGCTGGCGACGTCGCCCGAGTGGTTTCTCGTCTTGGGCGCGGTGTTTCTCTGTACTACGGGTGCGGAGGCGCTCTATTCCGACTTGGGACATTGTGGCAGGCGAAACATCACCGTGAGCTGGGCCTTTGTCAAGACGATGCTCATCCTCAACTATCTCGGGCAGGGAGCGTGGATTCTCTGCCATGCCGACGTGGCGGCTTCGGTCAATCCGTTCTATGCCATCATGCCTCAAGGCTTGCTGATCTTCTCCATCGTGATGGCTACAGGGGCAGCCATCGTGGCAAGCCAGGCCCTCATCAGTGGCACGTTCTCCATCTTGAGCGAGGCGATGAACCTCGACTTCTGGCCTCGGATGCGCATCAAGCATCCCACTCATGTCAAGGGCCAGCTGTTTATCCCTGCGGTCAATATGGCCATGTATATCGGTGTGGTGCTGATCCTCCTCCTCTTTCGCGACTCCTCCCACATGGAGGCCGCCTACGGACTTGCCATCACCATCACGATGCTGATGACCACCTTGCTCCTGGGCTTCTACCTGCGCCAAAGGGGCGTGTCGCGCATCCTCTGCATGGTCTTTGTCGGCAGCTACTGTGTCATAGAGGGCATCTTCCTGGCCGCCAACCTCTCCAAGTTTCTTGCCGGAGGATGGTGTACGTTGCTCATCGCGGGCGTTCTTTTCTGCATGATGCTGGTGTGGGTGCGTGCCAAACGTATTCGCCGTCAGCATATCTCCAGCAAGCCGCTGAGTGACTACTATCAGATCATCTCCGATATCAAGGCCGACGATCGCATACCCAAGTATGCCTCCAACCTGGTCTATGTCAATCATACGGGAAAGGAGAGTACCGTGGACGACAAACTGATCTATTCCATCATCAACAAGCAGCCGAAGCGTGCCGACCACTATTGGCTCATCAACCTGGAGTATGTGGATGCGCCCGATACGCTGGAGTATAGTTGCAGCACGCTGGTGGAGGACACGCTCTATAGCGTGACGATGCGTATCGGTTTCCGCATAGAGCCTCGTGTGAGTCTCTATCTGCGCCAGGTCGTCGAGGACTTGGTGGCAGAGGGCAGGGTGGATCTGACCAGTTGCTACCCCTCCTTGCGGCGCTATGGTGTGGCGGGCGACTTCCGCTTCATCATCATCCATCGCGTCTATTATCCCGAAAACTCGTTCGACCGTCGCCACAACCTCTTGATGAGTCTCTATGCGCTCATAGGCAAGATCAGCATCGACGAGCCCAAGGCGCTCGGTCTCGACACCTCGGTCGTGGTGGTGGAGCGCGTGCCCCTGATTCTCTCTCGCAGGGAAGGCCACGTCCGTCGCATTGTCCCAGCCTTGCCCGAGGGGGAATAGGTGGGGCGTGCGGGGCGTTTGCCTTGTCGGTATATGCTTTGGGGGCTGTGCCAAAACCAATGGTTTGACACAGCCCCCAAAAGATATAGTCGTCAGGTCGTTGCGTGGCGTGAAGAAAGACGCCTCAGCGTCCTACTTCGTCTTGGTGAGCACATACAGTTTGGCCGTCTCTCCCTCGGGCTCGTTGCCCAGCGAGTCGGTCATGACGACGTGCTGGTCGTCCTTCACCTTGTAGTAGGTCTGCTCGCCACTCGACGGGCGTTCGAGCACCAGTACCTTGCCGTCGAGCACGCGCAGCACGCCGCTGGCCTCGTCGTGGCCGTCCTTGCGCTCCAGGTAGTCCTGCGTCAGCTGGTAGGTGCTGTCGGCATGGATGGTGAGCACGGTCTTGATGCCCGGGCAGTCGGCGGCAGGGAGGGTGCCCTCATAGGTGCCGGCGATGGAAGCCAGGTCCATGCTGTCGATAGAGGCCGTGTCTTGGGCCACGCTGGTGGTGTCGTTGTCCGCGGTGCTTGGTGCGGTCTTCTGGTCTGTACAGGAGGACATCAGCGCCATGGCGGCGAGTCCCCAAATCATCCAATTCTTTTTCATACTTCTCGTTTTGATAACAAACTTATTTTGTCTATAGAGCGGCATCATCCGCTATGGCTTGCAAAAGTAAGTAAAACTTTTGGCATGGATGAAGAATCTCAGAAAAAACATCATCCCTGTAGATTTTTGGTGAAATGGCGATATTTCCATATTGCCAAATATTTTGCCAACTTTCTGCTAAACCCAATTACTTCTCATGCCATTATGAATCTCATGTGGAAGTCACTTGGCCGCATGATGGTCGTTCAGAAACCTGCTCACGTCCTTGACGGCTTCTTCAAAGGCTGTGGGTTGTCCTGGGACTGTTATGAATAGATGGGTGGCGGTGGGATAGACGCGGTAGATGACGGGTCTGCCAAGGTTGTGGAGGCGCTGGACAAGTTCTGCAGTTTGGTCCAGGAGAATGTCGTGGCCTGCCGATATGAATAGCGCGGGCGGCAACGTTTTCAATGCGTCGTCATCACACAGGCCTACCGACACGAGCGGCTTGCGCTCCTGACGATTGGCATAGGCTTCGTTGAACGCTTCGAGGAGCTCAGCATCGTTGCCATACCCCTTGGCATACTTTTCCCAAGAAGGAGTCCTTTCGGTGAAGAGTTTGGTCACGGGATAAATCGGTATCACTTTGCAAATGCCCGATACTGACATGGCGGTCGCCAATGCCAGGTTGCCCCCAGCACTGTCTCCTCCTACGGCTATCAGCGTGGTGTCGCCTTCCCAGTCGGCCGCATGCTCTTGCAGGTAACGTACTGCCCTTTGACAATCTTCGAGTGCGGCAGGGTAGGGGTGGGCAGGTGCCAGACGATAGTCTAATGCTGCCACAAGGCAGTCGGCCTCCAAGGCTACGGCGGCACAGAACCGCGCGCAACTGTTGATGCTGCCAAAGCACCATCTTCCACCATGGAGGTAGAGCAGGATGGGGCGTTTGCGGTCTGTCTCGTGCTTGGGAGAGAAGAGACAGATGTTCTCTCTCGGATAGAAAGTCTTGACGCTTTCCGGCAAAGTAGGCGGCTGGTTTCGGCTCTGCCTTATCTGCTGTAGTTCGGTGTCATTGCCTTCCATTGCTTTCCTTACGGCCATCATCTGTATATGCTGCAGTCCTGGCTTCATATTGGCCAAGAAGGCCTGCTCCTCCTCCAACATCTTTTGCTGGCGGATCGAGTCGGGACAAGTAGCCCGACAGGTGAGAGTTGACACGAGTATCATGACTGACGATAGAAGTATAAGTGATCCTTTTGTCATTTTCAAATCTTCCTTTTCTTTATTTCTTTTCTTCATCCATTTCTTCATCACCAGGTGAATGCCGTGGTTGCCACATTAAATCTTTGTGGACGGTTCACTGCCTGATATCTTTTGAAATTTTGCCTTAGTGATATCTATATTGCCAATGATTGGTATGATATTGATAAGAAAACGCTGATTGCGCTGTTCTACATTCATCCAAGCTTTTAATTCCCCTTGGGTCAACTGATTCAAAGAGTGATACTTTTCTTCTTGCGGATTTTTGGTGACCGGATTGTTACCGCCTCGATAGTAATACCGTGGCACACCGCCCTCTCCGCTACCTGCTACTATGATTTCGCATTTGCTATTGGGGTCGTTTTCGCTTGTCTTTTGGAAAAGTCCACAGCCGCCTTCTGATATTGGGTCTGTCCAATATTTCTTAAGGAAGGAGGCCCGTAGAAACGACAAGGTCTCATTATTCTGCCAATCGTTGTTGTTGAAGGGAATCTTAGAAGATTGTCCTTCGATGATAACTAGAAACTTGATATTCTTACTACCTTTTCCGATTTTTTCCAGGTTTTGGATGGTTCTCTGAACCAACATGCCTGCCTGTCGAATACTGTCACGTTTTTCATTGGCTTTAGCGGGGTCGGAGAGGTCGTATTCCAGTTTGCTAGTTATATCGTATTCCTTATCTTGATAAGTGATGTTCACGGTTAGGGTATGCTTCAGATACTGAGAGTCATAGGCGTAATAATTACTCTTGTCAATGGAGTCTACTTGAGAATAAACGTCAATAATATCCTCATATTCGTTGACCAGCATTTCAAGCTGTCCCTCCTTTATCTTAAAACGAGTGTAGGTCACGGCAAATAACACCAGCATGATGGCGAACAATGTCGTCATCACGTCTACATAGCTGGGCCAAAAAGAATTATTGTTGTTGTCTTTTCTCATTTTTTTCTACCTTGACCACCAAATAATGTATCAAATAAACTGTTTCGTTCTCCATTCTGATTATTGTCTGGATTTAAAGATGCGTTTTCTCTTATTTTATCTAAGACATCTTTGATTTCGTTTAGAGATTTCTGAAATCTGTTGAACGAAGCATCAATGGTAGAGGTACGTTGGAGTTGCTTGTCTATGTTCTCGAGTTTCTTGAGATTAGAGAAATCCTGTTGAACCTCTGTAATATTGAACTTCTCATCCAATGCCATTTTGAAGGCTTCGTGACGTCTTTGGAAGTCTTTAACGCTTTCTTCAATGATCTTATCAAAGCCTCGGATGTGATCTTTGATTGCTTCTTCGTAGTTATTCGTCATTTGCCCTATTGCGGCAGTTTGACGTTGATAGAGATCTTCTAGTTTGCCATCAGCAAGTCCAAGATACTTATCTGCAATCTTACCTTTTTTCTTGATAGCGGTGATCTGTTCCTGGATGTCATTCATCACATCGTTACCAAACATCTGAGTCTTTGCAATATCTGCCCCCAGTGCATTGATGCTATTTTCGAAAGTCGTAATACGATCGAAGACAGAGTTGATTCTAATTACAAGTTCCTTGGGAATTTTCAATGATTCAGAGTACTGATTCTGCATATTAATGACCTCGTCGGTTGCCCGAAGCATCATACGGCGTGCTTGCTCAAATTTGTTGAGTGAGGCCGTAAGTTGTGTAAATTGTTCTGTCGCCTCTACAAACGCTTGAAGTCCTTTGGTTATTTTGTTACTCTTGATGGTGCTGAGGAGCTGTGTCTGCAGTCTGATGTTTTCATTTATTTTGTCCATGTTCTCTCCCATCACGGCCACTGCCTTTGAGACCACCTGCACATTTTGTGCAAACTGATCGCCGAATGAGCGTGTACAACCATCGAATGTGGTTTGGAAACTATTGATGACCCGATTAAATGAAGGTTCAAATTGCGTGACAGTATCGTGCAATTTATTTAGTGCGGATACCATGCTGACATCAAGGGATGGCATCAGTTCCGTCTGAATAAAATCGTAGAATTGGTTTTTGTCCACATCTACCTTTCGTTTGGCATCACTCGAGTAATAGTTGTTTCGTGTTGAGAGTAACAAACCAATAAAACTTGTGGACATTGAGACCAGCACGCCAACGAGCAATCCCTTGATGGCGTCATCATTGACAGAGTCGATACAGATATTGTAAAGAAAAGACAAAATGCCGAGAAAGACGCCACAAAAGGTGCCCATCAGACCGAGATAGATAGGAAAAGACATGCGGGCTGTGGAGTCGTCATACCGCATTTCTTCCAGTCTTTCTGTTTTGTTCTGAATGACAGAGAAGTCCGTGGTGCCTTTCGACTTCCTCACATACTCATTTATCTCTGAAACGAGCTTGTTTAGATCGCTATCTGCGTCAAACTGTCCGTCTATTTGCAGATAGTTTTCTCCTTCTGGGGGGAAAATCGTTGTTATTTTGTAGCCATTCTTGCCATCTTCAAAAAGCCTGAGAAATTTTTCTCTCTTCCTTCTTACGTCCATATTGAACTTCAGTTGGAAAATGAAGAAAACAATAAATGTTGCAAAAGATACTATTGCTGAAATAGCTATTGATGTTGACATACTCGTATTATATTTGTGTCAGATTAAACACTTTGTCAATGATGGGCAGGAAGAAGACTGAATCGTAGTAGATGTCTTCTGCTGCAAATTTCTCCTTTACCTCCTTCTTGAAGTTAGTGTCCAGCAGTTCTATTATGCTGCTGCGTGCTTCGTTGATATACGCCTCAGTATTGGCTGTGTTGTCTAATACTCGGTCACGCTTCAATAGAGACAGAATCTCGTTATAGATACCCATCATCTCTTCGTATTTCTCTTCAAGATTTTTCTTGATGTTTGTATAGTCGGCGATGATTTCTCCTACATCTTGATACTCCTTTGTGGCTGCCCCTTGATAGTTGCACTCTGGCACAGGTGGTTCGCTCTCTGATCGATAAAGGCCGCCATAACAGGTGCTCTCCTTCCGCTCATTAGGCAATTGGAGGTGTACATCCGATTCTTCTCCATACACCTTGGTAAATACGAGGTCTATCATCTTTTTCAAGACCGCCACCTTGTTGCTAATAAAACTATCTATATATCTGCTGCCATTTCCACTGAAGACGACAGTACGCGGGCATCTCAACCCTTTGTCCTTGTACATACTTGCCATGTAGTAGATAGTTGTCGCAAAATGGAACACAAAAACTGGTTTAAACGTAGAGCTGATCTGACGGATAATATCGCAGTCTTCAGCGTTGTCGAGCCAAAAGTTGATGATGTCCCGCGTCTTGACGTGTGCCTCGTCTGCAATCATTCCATTGTTTATCTCCTGCAACTTTTTGTTTTCAAAGCGTATCGTGTTGAAGTATCTTTTATATATTCCATTATTCCGGATGTTCTCAAATTCGGTTGTTCCGTTATCCCACAACACATTGCAGCCAAAGTGTACGGAGTTTGCCACTTTTGGCTGGTTGTCTTCGAAATAAACGAAGTCGGTTGATCCACCACCAATGTCAATCACTGTTACTACCTCTGAGTTGGGGATAATATTCTTCTTCTTGAAGTAGTAATATGGAGCCTCGGACTCTGTGACGCATTGTACTTTGTCGGGATTAATGTCCAAGATGTTCTTAGGCTCAGATTCCCACACCGTCTCGTAGGAGTCCTTGATATTGCCACTGAATGACAACGGACGGAACCAAACAATTTCAGTGCAGTCGAGGTCGCCATTACGCTGCAGCACATCACACTTTACCATCAGCAACAATTCACGGACAAAAACCCGCAGTCTGCTCTCGTTTTCCTCCCATTTTATGTCGGTTAGGATCTCTTGTTTTGAAGTCTCCAATTCCTTGCCATAGAAGAAGGCTATGTTGTGATTGTCGAATAGCGAAGGTCTGCTTGTATCATTCTTTACATGGCAGAGAGCAGTTCTTATCGGGAATTTATAACGTTTACCATCAATGACGGGAGGTGCAAATTCTGTTACGAATGCTTTTTTCCCCTCTTCAAAGATAGCTTCCTCTATGCGGGTAGCCAATGGCATCTGTGGATTGTCGCTATATGTGTGCAGATAACTGACCATGGGTTGCTGCAGGTAGAACAATTCGGGGAGGTTGTTCTGCCCAATTTGACAGCGAGCTATAAATGTATTCGAGGTACCAAGGTCGATCGCATACCTAAATGCCTGCTTAGAAGGACGACTTCTTCTCCATTTGGGTATGACGAGTCCATGGTTCCCAAGAATGTCCACGTCAATCGCGTCGAAGGAAGCGTTGAACACCTCGTAGAACTTAGACTCATAGCCCACGAACTGTTTGTCCTGTGAACTATTGATTCTTGTTCGAACTACTGGGCGACGTACGCCAAATTCAAACTGTGCCTCAGGTATCTCTTCGTCAATATGCTTGACTACCCCTTCGGATTTTTGATAGAAATAGAAAGAAAGGTGAGCCCTGTCGGCAGAGAGCTGTGGCGCATCGTCATCATCACTCACGGCAAGCAAAGCCTTGAAGTAGTTGTTCTCGTTTTCTTCCTCAGAGCGGATATTCGGGAACAAGCCTAGGTCTAAGTTTTGCTTTGCTAGGGCCAAGTCTATGATTCTGCCATTTTTTTCGCTGATGGGGTCTTTCTCATATTCTCTTACATACACTTTGTTGTTATAGTAGAGTTTTACCACCACATGGTCGCCATCTTTGATATGACAATGGCATTCTGGAGTCTTTCCGTCGAAATATTGTAGGATTTGAGGACGGAAAGGCATAAGAAAATCGAAGTCTCGATTGGGGTCGGCCTTGAGCGTAGAGAATGGTTCTATATCACTGTCAGAAAGACGGTATGGCAGTTTGATAATATTCTTCGTGAAGAAAGAATTAATATCTACGGCCTTGTCATAGCCGATTCTTAGTCCGTTTATTACAAGTTCGTTTTGTTCAGCGGACAGTACGGACTCCACATCAACTACCTTGCCATTTTTGATATCAGGATCGTTTTTGAAGAGTTTGATATATTCCTGCATCTCTTTGAAGCGGACATCTACATTTGATCCTCCGAAAAGGTTGTTGTAGACGTAGTTTTTAAAGTCTTCATCACGATCTTCAAAGAGGCGTATATCGCGGAAGTACTCGCGGCCAGATTTGCTGGTAATGTGAAGATTCTTATACTGCTCACCTTCAAATTTGATTTGTGGGACACCATTCTTCTTCACTGTATTGGCGTCTAAATCATGGGGGGTGACAAAAATAGTCATAGGAGAACTGCAAGCCAAGAGATACTCTTTGCCATCCTCATTGTAGACCACAAAATATAGTTTGTCCTCTCTCAGATCGTTATTGATGTATGTATTGAGAGCGTTGTATAGGATAGGAACTTTTTGCTTGAGATCTTCCATCTTTTCTGCCCGATCCCATTCCTTGATGCTGATGGACTCAGAACTTGACCAACTGTTTTTATGAAACTTATAGTTGAACAGCAGTTCAAGAACATCTAGACAATTTGAGACAATTAGTCGGTATGCGTAGCCAGCCTCATCTTGAGGGTTTCTGATTTCGTCAGCCACACGCCGAAAGGCCTCCTTAGTGACGTAAAACCGTGCGAAGGGTGTAGGTAAGGAGTTTAGAGCTCCTGTATTGTCCGTTTTTTGTTCCACGACTTTGCTCAGGCTTTCTGCTGATATACCAGTGTTTTCAGCCACCCAGTCCGTACCGGTCGTGCCGCGATCTATAATGTTTAAATCTATCTTAGACATAATTACTTAAGAATCTTGTTAGTGTAAAAATCAATAGCTTGGTAGGCAAAGTCCAAGAAATATCGAAACTTGTTGGTGTGATTGTCTTGCTTGTCTTTGTTGCTTGCCATTATCATTCTCAGCAGATAGTAGGAGTCGTCGTGTCCGTCGAGCGATACACCGTTCACAAAGTCAGAGAGATTTTCGGCTCCAATATTCAATGGGACGAAGGCACGTGTGTTTTGCGCTAGTTCACCGTACCATTGGTTGTATTTGCCCATAAATTCCTGCAACGCGGAGAAATCGGCATCGTTGTAGAAATGTGAGTCAAACCCCCTATCCTTGATAAGTGGGAAGTAGGATTCTTTTCTCAATGTGGATGAGAGTTTCGTGAGCATGCTAAAATCGGCTACCGCCTTGATAATATCATTATATCCCTTTCCCAAAGATTCTTTGTCCAAAGAATCGGTGTCTTTCTCTATAGCTCGTGTGACATATTGAGTCTGTTCTGGCATGTCGCGCTTTAGAAAGTCGAACAATGCCGACGCGGCAACCACTTCTATAAAATTGGCAGTATCCCTCTGTTCTTCCTCGTTGTTCTCATAGAACTGTTTTAGCGATTTCTCACCGACATAGTAGATATAGTTGGACTCAATCTTGCCAGCGTCATAATAAGAGAGAGCAGCTTTTGTTTTTGTGTAGAAGTTGGAAGAGTCGATATCACTTTGAGTTGCCTCGGGGTCTTTCAACCCATAATAGGGCAGAACCAGCACAGACCCCATTAGAGAGTTTTTGACAGTAGGCGTATTGTCTGATTTGCGTACTTTTTTCTCTATAAGGGGAAATCCTGATGCTCCAGTTCCACCAAATATGGAGCTAATGATGAAGACGCGGTCGTCTTTCTCACAATGACGCTTAAACGACTCAAACCACGAGGCACTTTCTATGATATCTCCTAAGACCACCGTTCCGACATTCGGATTTCCCTTGAAGCCGACAGACAGTTTGTTTAGCTTGTTCTTTGTCGAAAACAGTGTGTCTACCAGATAGTTATTAGAGTCGTCATTCGCCAGATTGTTCAGTCCAAGCCAAGAGCCAAACGACATGTCCACTCCCATGTTTTGATTGGCGTCGTTTGTGTTGTTGTCAAGATTGCTAACCCAGAAAATATCTGATGAAAAAAATCCCGAGAGTGGGTTCAGAATCTGTTGTCCATCATGGATAGTACGATTATGTATCTCATGATACTCATCGACCAGCGACTGCAGGTTCTTCTTCTCTTCTAAGTCTTGGTGAGGGTCCACAAGTATGGGGACCACGGTGTAGCCGTTGGTGTTCATGCCGCCAGCCATCATCATGACAATGCTCTTCATTACGCGAAGGCCAGTGCCACCTACGCAAAAAACAAATACTTTTTTCATTGCTTAAAATCTGAATAGCCTATAGGCATTGGTTGGTAAATAGTTGCAATAAATGACAGATCCAAGGATGTATATGATCAAAGCGTATAGCGTGTTGGCAAGCGATAGCTTGATTTCCAGCGGCCAGGCCCCGTTCAACTTGGGTGCTTCGTAGAGATATGCTGCTCCTAATGTGAGGCAAAAGGTCAAGACGGCGCATAATGCCAAGAGGAGAACCCAGTGCTTGGGGTGATAATGTCTCCCGGGCTTATTATTGTATGGACCATAATAGGTCCATGCCCAAACTGCTCCCATTACTAAGAAAATGCCAGCGAAAATGAAGGCATTACTTTCCAGACCGTTCCAAAACTGTTGAGCTTGGGCATAAAGTTCCTCCTCGTTCTGAAATGAATTCAGAAAAGAAGCCTTTGATCCAATGGCCCAATTGTATATGTCAAATAGTTTCATATTTAGATATTGTTTTTCGTTATCAATATAAAGTTAGGATCTGGCTGCTTGTTGACAACCCCACCTTGCTGAATACCAACAATGAAGTTGTCGATAGAATACGATTTGGTAACGTCATTTTCGCTTTTGCCCCCCAGGAAGGATCCTATATAAGCAGCCTCCGTGGCATCTGGTATTTTCAGATTCCACTCTAAGACATCCATTTCTGTGGGCATATTGTTCACGCTCAGTTTGATGGTTGCTATGGCCGAGCGTTCGAGCTTTTGGTTGGTAAAGTTGTTGGTTTGAATATCTACCCCCGTGATCTTTACCTTGGAACCATAAAGCGACTTGACCGTGAAATACTTCTGTACCACTTCTTTTTCTGCAACTAGCCACCTATATGCCGCCAAGTGAAGCTTCAGCGTGATGGTGCATGCGCCCAAGGACTCATCATAGCCATAGAAGGTAGGTTGGTTATTATATTGTATGGCATTTTTGGGAATACCAAATGAATAAGGTATGCTCCCATAGTGATAGCCGAAATCCAAATTGTCCACATAGGTCTTGCCCTTTTCCAGCAAGGATGATATACCATTGCGTATATAGGACAATTTGTCTTGGTCTCCGATAAGCAGATAGTAATAAGGCGACCTTTTGGTCACATCTTCCCCACTTTTGTCTACATAGTTTGATGTTGCGCATATTAAAGAGAAGGCCTTGCCAGAAGCTCCTGCAATGCGCGCAACGTCTGCTCCATATTGTGTGAGCAAGACGTCGGGAGCCAAACTGCCTACAGGACTGTATTTCATGTCAGAAATCAGGACAGCTACCTCTCCCTTTTTTAGTTGGGAAATGATAGTCGACAACATGACTGGTACCTGGGTAGAGGCATTGGACTGTAGGGCCCCAATGTTCATGGCCGACTGGAAGTTGGCCAAAGTCATCTTTCCTGCTACACTTCCATTATTGGTCATGATATTGATGTCCTTTGTGATGTCGGAGTAATAGCTCATGATGCTATAGACGTCACGTTTGAAAGCAGTTGGTCTGCCATTTCGGAAAAAACCATTCATGCTGCCAGAAGACTCAACGTAGAACCTTACGACCGAGTTTCTATCAGTTTTGGCCGTGTCTGGTTGCTTGGACAGGCTTCCATCTACCGTGAAGTGCGGATCAGGAATACTATTCAAATCAGAGCCTCCGGAAATGGCTTTGATGATGATAATGGCGATTAATGCAATGACAACTATAGGTAATATTTTTTTCATTCTTCAGAGAAATAATTAGTTTCTACATAGTTTTTCTTGATGATCTCTACGTGTTTCATCCCTTTGGCTTCTGCAAGAAGCATGGGAATGCTGTATTGTCCCATGTCTAAGAAACCACATGCCATCATGCTGGCTAAGTTGTATTTGGCAATCTGACTATCTGCTTTGAAAAGACAATATTTTGCTTTGATTTTATTCTCTTTGAAGCCATTTATTCCCAGAGCATAATAGACTCCTTTCTCTGTGAGCGCATTCGTGTTGGTCGATTGATCCAGCCAGTCTTTGTCGCTTGCAAAAGGATGTGGCCACTCTTGGTCATCCGCTCCCATTCCTTTGATTTTTTGGCGTAATGCGATATAGAAGGTACGGCCATTATGCGAGTGGGATTGATACTTGATGGTTGAACAATGTGCATATATCAACGAGTCAATATCTGTAATGGACACCCTTAGAGGTTTCCCTTCCGGCAAGCTATAATACCAAAACCAACAACCATTGGAGGGTGGCAAAGGAAGCTTTTCGTTCCAAGAGATAGTCAGAGAGTCGAATGGGGCTTTGTCTGCGTCAGATGAGAACATAATTTGTCTCTCCTTGATAGCTGCAAGATTGGCAAAACCTTCTTTCGCATGGATCAGGGTGTCATTGGCCGTGCCAGCTTGCACGATGATGCTACATCTGTTATGACCCGCATCGATGACAACCCAAGGATAGTTGTCGGGTAATCCAAGTCTGTGGAGACATTCTTTTAAAAGATTGTCAAAAGCGGGTGTGAACGAGAATGGTTCGTTATTTACGTTGTTCAGTTCGTTGACAATAGCGTCTGAAAGCCCGTGGATCGTAATAGATCTATAAGATGTTGCCCCGCCCGTCAATAGCGAGATCATACTATCGGTTTTGCCAGAGACAAGGTTTATATCTCCTGCTTCCTTTATAGCTATGGTCGTAATACTGTCGTCTGTGTCATCTTCAGCATTGCGCTTCGTGGTACTACCTATGTTCATCCCCAGGGTCAAATAATAGGTGGCATAGGATCGAATATCATCCAAGGATACAGAGAGCTCGCTTTCTCGGATTTTTTCTTCGCGGTCCACAATGGCATCCATATTGGGGTCGCTCTGATAGGTTGCCTTCCACAAAGTCAAACCGTTAGGACATTCGTCGATGATATCGTTATATCTTTTGACACGTTCTCTACGGATTCTTTCTATTGCTGTTCTTTCTTTCGTCTCGTCTTCCGTCAATTTTCGAACCAGGGAGACATATAAGAAGAGGGGCATTTCCTCTGTGTAACAACTTAGAATGCTCTTGCAAACGTTATCAACCTGTTGCTCGTCGCTGATAAGGTCAAAGACCACTACATATTTGTATTTCTTTCTTCCTGCCAACGTCTCTTCTAATTCATCAACACCACAATGGTCTATTCTATCTAATGCAGTGTCAAAAGAGGCATAGTGAAACGAAATCGTCTTGGAATCCCATCCAAGGAAATTGTCTTTCACTTCAACGATGAGTATTTCGTTGTCATTGGCGTTGTCTTGTTTTATAAAATCGAACAACTGCTTTGTCACTGCATGGTCATACTTGGCATTACAGAATGAGAGGCCTTTTACCCATGCGTTTCTTTGTCGGTCTTCTGCGCTTTGGTCTTCCGAGACAGGGTCGCTATACTCGCAGAGCGCAACCTGACAGACCGTCACTTGGTCGTCTGTCGTTTCCATTCCGTTGCCAATATTCTTCAAGGGCGCATTTCTGACAAGAACATGACTATTGGGAAAAACCGTCGAGGCCTTCATAGAAACTGTATGGGTAAACTCCTGCTGGCTTTCTTTCCAGTCATCATAAGCCCATTGCTTCTTGTTTTCTTCGATAAATGCTTTTAGTGCCTCTTCTGCTTCCAGAATTTGCGACTTCTCCTTTAATTCGGGGTGCAACTTCAAAAACTGACCGAGAAATTTTCTGTACCTTTTGCAGAGATCATTATATTTTTAGTCGCGCTCTTTGTCTGCAATCAATTGGTATATTGCCTCTTGAGAAACGCGCTCGATAAAGCTATATGGAAGTAGAAATACTGGATTGATGGAGCGACGATGATATTTCTTAGCAGAAGTACTTGTCCCTTGACTTATATATTGTATAAGCAGGTCATGATCCTTGTTGTTCAAATCTATTAAAAGCTTAATGGCATCATTCCATCTTGAGGCCTGCTCGTCACTAAAGTCATTGTAGCAGGCGCGCCACTCGCTCTGGTGCTCTGACACGAACTCCGGCTTGAAAGGCTTTTTGGAAATGTTTTGATAATAGATTGCTTGGAAGAATAACGGATAATGTTCGTGCAAAAGCGAAGGACGTAACTCTTTCTTTTTGTCTTCTTCTACCTTTTTCCCTAAATAGTGAGCAACACAATAGCAAATAGCAGAAAAAAGAATGCCCACAGTCACTGCGACCTTGGGATAAGACGTGGCTAGAGAGCATAGTAGTACTATGAATGTTAATCCGCCACAACCAATCAAGTATCCATCTTCTTTCTTCATTCCAAAACGCGGTTGTCAATTTACCGTTTGGGCGGCAAGCTATCGGTTGGCTTTGCCCATTGCGGCTATAACAACCTTGAGGCTATTACTGTTCGTTAAGATTGTTCACCATGTTGTTCTGATAGCTATCCGCAAATTTAAGAATAAAAAATGAGAGGGCAAAATTTTTCCATAGTTATCTTCTAAGAATCACGATAGTTGCCTGCTTTTGAGAGGATGAGATGCTAGGAAGCGTATTGCCTAGTAGAATTTTAGTGGGATCTTGTATGAACGTGATGCGTTAGATGTTATCATAAAATCCGATTCTCGCAACAAGCTGCCATTATTTGGCAGTCTTTAGTTACCCTCCGTGCCACCCATAAGTTATCATCGAAGTCGGTCTTAAGTTACCATCGGGAAGGTGGCTATCTTAGGGTCAAATTCTGTGGAATATTCAGGTCAAAGCTGTAAGATCTTTAGGGTCAAAACCAGTAGAATATTCAGGATAAAAAACTGGTAGGACACACTTGCGCTGATAGAATCTCCATGCTTTTCGCCCTCTATATACATAGACGTCGAGCAGCGACTACGAATATAAAGATCGTCAACGAAAACGAATATAAACGTCGTGCAACGACTACGGACATAAACATCGTACAACGAAAACGAAAAACGGAGGACGCAAAGATGGATAGAACAACAGCCGAAAAGGAATGGCTTTCCGCCGCATCAGTGGCGGAAAGCCAGCGGCTCCCCAGGGGAAGCCGACGAGCGACCAGACGAGCGATCAGTCAAGCAGCAAGTCCAGGCCCAGGCCCAAGCCTCAGCCGACGGCCAAGAAGCATGGCAATGGCTTTGGCGACATTGCCGGCATGGAGGACCTGAAGCAGCGGGTCAAGGAGGGCTTCATCAATGTGCTCCAACATCGTGATCTGGCCGACGCCTACGGCATCCGTCCTCCCTCCATGCTCTTCTATGGGCCTGCGGGATGTGGCAAGACGTTCTTTGCCGAGAAAATGGCTGAGGAGGTTGGCATCCACTTTATCAAGGTCGTCCCGGACGATTTGGCCAGCACCATGGTGCACGGCACGCAGGAGAAGATCGGCGAGGTCTTCAAGAATGCGGAGAGACACGCGCCGGCATTGCTCTTCTTTGACGAGTTTGACGCCATGGTGCCGCGTCGCACAGGAAACGAAAACAACCAGCACTACGACAGCGAGGTGAACGAGTTTCTCTGTATGCTCAACCATGCTTCCGACAAAGGGGTCTATGTCCTTGCCGCCACCAACCATCCCGAGCGCATCGACAAGGCCGTGCTGAGGACGGGACGCATTGACGAACTGGTCTATGTGGACATGCCCGACCACGAGGCCCGCAAGAGTCTGTTTGCCCTGGAACTGGCCAAGTTGCCAAGGGAAGAGGACATAGACATGGACCGGCTTGCCCACCTGACGCAAGGCTTCAACTGCAGCGACATCAACTATATCGTGAAGTCGGCAGCGCGCAAGAAGTTCAACGAGGCGATAGGCTGCGGAGAGCATACGCTGCAGAATATCACCCAAAAGCAGCTCGAAGAGATCATCTCCGGGCGCAGCCCCTCGGTCAGCAGTCGCGACCTGCGCGAATACCAGCGCGTCCACAGGGAGTTTTCGCCCAAGGACAGGGACGGTCAGCCGGCCAGCATCGGATTTCGATAACAACAACGTATAACCCATCAATGTAAACGATTATGAAAGAAAAAATCTTAGAGGCTTTTGCCCGTCTTGGTTTCTGCTTGGAGAAGAGCGACGATGTCGGCTATGAGTTTGAGTATGAAGGCATGACGCTTCTCTATCTGTGCAACGAGGACGACGAAGACTTCCTGACCATTGCGCTCCCAGGCTTCTATGAATACGACGAGGAGAATGTCGCCACATATTGTGCGCTCTCGGAGAAGATCAACGCCTCGCTGAAATATGTCAAGGCGTTCACCCCGGGCCATAGCATGTGGCTCTGCTACGAGCGCGAGCTCTTCGGCGGCGAGGATCTGGAGGCCTTGATCTCTCGGATGATTGCCCATCTGGAGGCTGGCGTGGTCTTCGCCAGCAAGGCGGTGAAGGCCATCGAGGAGCAGTTCGCCGATAGCGACGATACGAGCGAGGGCTGCGAGGAATTGACGGACGACAACGAATCATAACTGGAGAACATTCTTATGGACAAAAGATCAATGGTCATCAGCGTGCTGGAAGACATGGGCTACCAGCCGCGGGTGGATAGCGACGGCGACGTGTTGTTTCGCTTTCAGATGAAGCACCTCTATGTGCTTGCCACCCAGCAGGAGGAAACTCCCTTCCTCGTGGTCATGCTGCCGCAGTTTTACGAGATGAGCGAAGGCGAGGAGATCAAGGTCCTCACTCTCTGCAACAAACTCACGCGAGAGGTGAGGCTGGCAAAGATCTACATAGATACCAACCTCACGGAGGTCACGGCCAGTTGCGAGTTCTTCTACAGCGATGAGGCTTCCCTGCGTCTGCAACTGGAGCATTCGTTGGTGATACTGGGCCGGGTACGCTCCGTTTTCCGCCAGGCGCTGGTAGAGTTTGAAGAGTAATTGGGATTATATATATAGTGGTAGGGTGGGTGCGTTTGTCGAGCCCGCCCTATTAACGTTTTAACGTTTTCGATATCGGGTGTGTCTTCCGAGGAAGCCTCACGGAAGTCAGCCTATTGCTTTCTCTGTAGCTCCTCTATCAAGTCGTTGACAATATAGGTGTCGCTCATCAGATGCAGCCCAAGTTCTTTGTCGTGAAGCATTTGGCAGACTTCCGAGTCATAGAAGATTTGCAGCGCCCGGTCTGTTGATATATGCAGCGTGTCTGCCAGTTGTGCAATGATACGTGCTATTTTGTTCCACAATAAAAAGTCTAACATAATTATATCCTTTCGTATGACTTGAATTGTAAATAGTTGTCAACTATCTTTTGGTTTAAAATGCATATTTGGTAGTTGGGCTTGTGATAAACCAACTGGCGGAGTGTGTGCTCTACGTCAGCATAACCATTGATGTAGGCTTCGACGGCATCGATGACACGATCATCAGCAACGCCACCTTCTATAATGTCAAAACCACTCCAGGGCTGTTTCCCTGTCCTGCTGTCTACAACGAAGTCGAGCCATTCTTTGTCGTAAGCATCGAATCGCTTTGTGTTGTAGTTGGGTAGCAGATCGAGTTCGTAGGCGTTTACTATTGCAAATTCTGCTCGTCTAATTGTCTTGATACGAACAGCCCATTGGGATGCTTGTTCAAACAATGGCGTGAGGTAAAAGCCTGGACCAAAATCCAAGTCTTTTCTACCAATGCTTACTAATGGCTGCTCCACAATGACGTTTGAGCCATGATATAATGTTTGCTTTTCCATTATTCTTCTTTCTCCCAATTTTTAAGAGCCTCGACCACGTCGTTTGCTACAGCTTCGCGGCTTTCGGTATGCAATGTCTCATAGCAGTCCTGAATGAGACTCTTGATAAGTCCCACTTTGTCCAGCCGCCTTCTCATTTCAGATGGCGATATGCCCATTTTCTGTGCCGAGGCTTCGATAGCCAGCACGGTAAAGGCAAGGCGGTCGAACTCTGGGCAACCTTTTAGCAATCGTTCTCTGTCCTCCATGCTTTCTCCTCTCCTTTTATCTTGTTAAGTGTCTGCTCTTTCTTTAATCAATCGCAATTAGAATGCAAATATACGTTTTTTCTCTGACATGACGCTCTATGAAGCGCGGATAATGATATTTTTATCCCGGATCTTTTGGAAACTCTGTTTTTAATGGCTATCTTTGTATCTGGAAGAAAAACAAAATCTAGACAGAGAAACAACAAAGTGTGGCTGCCGCTGACTTCGCCAAGAAATGGGAAGGCAGGGGATATGAGAAGGGCGAGAGCCAGATTTTCTGGATCGAACTCCTCACCGAGGTGATGGGCTGGTCGAAAGTGACACCAAGTTGCACACCATCATGGCCTTCTCTGTCATGCTTTTGAAAACAACATTGAACGACATACTTGGCCTTAGACTATGCCGTATTTATGGAGGCGGGGAAATGAAAGAATGCTGTTTGTTTGATGTCTTGAAAATGATGTCCAAAATGCAGTCGTGAGCAGGCTTCCTGCCCTCTCGGCTGACCCCACTAAAATGGCTCGAAAAAGTATATTGACTTCGTAGGCCTGCGAAGTTAACTTCATAAAAAGGGGTGAAAATAAACGCTTGTCGCCACGACAAGCTCGGGGGCAATATGCAAGCCAACACTCGCTTCCAAAGAGTCAATACTACTATTTCGAGTGGGTGGGTATGTTCCGTTTTCGCCAGTTTTCGCCAAAAGAGTATTAAATTGATCCATGATCGGAAAGATTCCTCCAAAAGGAGTAAGTATCTCGGATTTTATTTGTACATTTGCCATGTCATTCGGAGATTTTGCTATACTTCTTTTTGCAGCACTAAGGTAGGTGAAAAATCCGACATGGCAAAATTCTGAGCAACTTTTTGTTGCTCAGGTACTTAAAAATAGTAAGCGTGTTCGCGATGCAACCTTGTTCAGCATCTTTCAATTCTTTACCTTTGCCGCGCGAATAT
>OLFZ01000567.1_pt1 | contig 39047 bp, 28 predicted proteins | sample 1604861 | NCBI WGS metagenome assembly OLFZ01 (sample SAMEA3888895, study PRJEB22519) | human gut metagenome | biome: human gut; feature: human-associated habitat; material: faeces | place: Denmark | collected 2011 | reverse complement strand
TTTGCCAATCCGTTTGCCAAAGTGATGCGTTTGTGGGGAGTGGGCGATTTAAGCAAATTGGTGTATGCCGCCAAAAAGATATATGATGTCCATCGTGAAGATTTGGAACGTGAGCGTACTGATGACGAATTTATGGCAATGTACGAGCAGTATGAGGCTTTTGATGAGTTGGAAGATGAGTTTCTTGAGAAAGAAGAGGAGTATACGGCTTTGGTTGCAAGCTATGTAGATGAACATTTGGAGTCGTTTGCGAAAATAATAAAGTAACAGTTGCAGTATTTTTTAAGTTTCTGCATTTACCTTATGTGAATTGAATTTTATATCTTTGCAAACTCTAAAAAATAATGTTTATGAAACAATTGAAATTCTTAATGTTTGTCTTTACCTTGTTAATGGGCGTTTCTTTTACTTCGTGTCTTAATGGGAATAATGATCCTACTGTGGGAGGAGTTTATGTAATGAAAGTTGTAGACCCATATAGTTGTTCTTTTAAATTTTCGAATAGTAACGTAACATACACAGCGGTTAATGCTAGTCAATTAATATCAGAAAGTAAATTTTCTTCAAGAAGTGGTGATATTGTACAGATTGCATGGAGCTATAATTCAGAAGAACAACCATTGACAGAACAAACTAAAGAAATAAAAGTGACAGTTTCTGCTATTCAGAATTTGAGTACTGCTACTGCTAGTTACGTGCTTGATAATAATGGTAATGATGAAACCTTTGAAAATGCGACAATAAAAAAAATAGGTTTCTCTTCTAGTTATGGAAGTTCTAATAATGGTATTGCTTACTTTGATAAAAATACAATCATAATACCAGTTGTCTTTTTATATAAATCTGCAGATTTGAATAAACACCAATTTACTTTAGTTTATGATAAATCGAAGATACCAAACGAGGATATGACTTTGGATTTATATTTACGCTATAAAACATCTGATACAGAAGTGAAGGATGAAGGAAATATCTATAAAGCATTTGATATCAGCAGTGCTTTAGGGGCTTTTAGTACGGCAACCAGTGGTAAAACTCCTACTAAAATAAAGATTTGGGCGAATGAAGGTCAAAAAGATGATTCAAATAGTTTGGAATTTGCCAAAGAAAAACTTCAGCCTTATGACGTAGATTACGCATTCAAAACAGAAACCAATAATTGAATTACAAAGAACTGTTCCATATAGCAATGCAACTGATTTCCTCTCCGGCACGTGCCTGGGAGGAAATTAGTTTAGAGGATAGGCGAAAAGTTTTTACAGCTTTTGTCTATCCTATGATTGGTTTATGCGGGTTGTCCGTCTTTATAGGCTCTTTGGTGGCTAAGGGATGGGGTGGGCCGCAAAGTTTTCAATATGCCATGACGCAATGTTGTGCGGTGGCGGTATCCTTGTTCGGGGGATATTTTTTGGCAGCCTATCTCATCAATGGGCTACGTGTCCGTATGTTTGCTATGGACAATGATATACCTTTGGTGCAACAGTTTGCCGGCTATGCGTTGGTAGTATCTTTCATGCTGAAAATCATAATCGGCATATTGCCCGATTTCAGTATAATAGCCCTGTTGCTTCAATTTTATATTGTATATGTGGTGTGGGAAGGAAGTGCTATTCTGATGAAAATAGCGGAAAAAGACCGTTTAAGGTTTACCATTCTTTCTTCCATGTTGTTAATAGCTTGTCCGGCAGTGATAGAATTCGTTTTCAATAAGCTGACGGTAGTGCTAAACTGATTGATTTTATGAAACAAGCTCCTATAAATATTAAGAATAAACGTGCCACATTCGATTACGAATTGGTAGATACCTATACGGCAGGCATTGTGCTCACCGGTACGGAAATTAAATCTATCCGTTTGGGAAAGGCAAGTCTGGTAGATACGTTTTGCTACTTCGCCAATGGCGAGCTATGGGTGAAGAATATGCATATTGCCGAATATTTTTACGGTTCGTACAATAACCATAATGCACGTCGGGAGCGCAAACTGCTGTTGACAAAGAAAGAACTGGACAAGTTGCAACGTGGTTCTAAAGACCCCGGCTTTACCATAATTCCTGTTCGTATGTTCATCAATGAAAAAGGGCTGGCAAAGGTAGTCGTAGCTCTTGCAAAGGGTAAGAAGCAATACGACAAGCGCGAGGCTTTGAAAGAAAAAGATGACAAACGCGATATGGCGCGTGCATTCAAACGATAAGCAGTATGTATAGTAAGTATAAGGTCTGAAGTATAAGCAGGTGTAATATTTATATCTTGATAATTTTATCGGTTGTATTTTAACTTCATACCTCGTATTTAATACTTCATACCTCATACTTTAAAAAGAATACCTCATACTTTATACTTAAATAAAAGTGGCTTCTATTGAAACGTTGGTGCGTGAGCGCATTCTTATTCTGGACGGTGCTATGGGCACTATGATACAACAATACAACTTGACGGAGGATGATTTCCGGGGTAAACGTTTTGCGCAAATTCCCGGACAGTTAAAAGGTAATAATGATATACTTTGTCTGACGCGTCCGGATGTAATACGGGATATTCACCGTAAGTATCTTGCGGCGGGTGCGGACATTATCGAAACCAATACTTTTAATTCTACAAGTGTCAGCATGGCCGATTATCACGTACAGGAGTATGTGCGTGAGATAAATTTTGCCGCTGTAAAACTGGCGCGTGAAGTTGCCGATGAATTTACTGTTTTAACTTCCGATAAACCGCGTTTTGTGGCAGGCTCTATCGGGCCTACCAATAAGACTTGCTCCATGAGTCCGGATGTTAACAATCCGGCTTTTCGTGCATTGACTTATGATGAATTGGCTGCTGCTTATCGCGAGCAGATGGAAGCGATGCTCGAAGCCGGTGTGGATGCGTTGCTGATTGAAACCATATTTGATACGTTGAATGCTAAGGCTGCGATATATGCTGCGGAGCAGGCGATGGAAGCTATAGGTGTCCGGGTTCCGCTGATGCTTTCCGTAACGGTTTCCGATATAGGCGGACGTACTTTGTCAGGACAGACGCTGGAAGCATTTCTTGCTTCTGTGCAACATGCGGATATTTTCTCTGTCGGGCTTAACTGTTCTTTCGGAGCCCGTCAATTGAAACCCTTTCTTGAACAGTTGGCTGCTCGTGCTCCTTATTATATCAGTGCCTATCCCAATGCGGGATTGCCTAACAGTCTGGGTACATACGACCAGACTCCGGCTGAAATGGCAGATGAGATCTGGGAGTACATTCATGAAGGGCTGGTAAATATAATAGGTGGTTGTTGTGGCACTACCGATGAATATATTGCTGCATATTCGTCTTTGATAGCAGGAGCTGTGCCACGTATACCGGCTTCTCTGCCCGATAATCTTTGGCTCTCCGGTTTGGAACTGTTGGAGGTAAAGCCTGAAAACAACTTTATCAATGTGGGCGAACGTTGCAACGTTGCCGGTTCACGTAAGTTTCTGCGTTTAATCAATGAGAAAAAATATGATGAAGCGCTAAGTATCGCCCGGCAGCAAGTAGAAGACGGAGCGCAGATTATCGACATAAATATGGACGACGGTTTGCTGGATGCGGAAATGGAAATGACCACTTTTCTCAATCTGATAGCATCCGAGCCGGAGATAGCCCGTGTTCCTGTAATGATAGATTCTTCTAAATGGGATGTGATAGTTGCAGGGTTAAAATGTATGCAAGGAAAGTCCATTGTCAACTCCATATCTTTGAAAGAGGGCGAAGAAAAGTTTCTTGAACATGCCCGTACTATAAAGCGATACGGTGCTGCCGCAGTCGTAATGGCTTTTGATGAACAGGGACAGGCGGATACGTACGAACGCAGAATTGAGGTGTGCGAACGCGCTTATCGTCTGTTGGTAGACAGGGTCGGTTTCAATCCGCAAGATATAATTTTTGACCCGAATGTACTTGCAGTGGCTACGGGTATGGACGAGCATAATAACTATGCAGTCGATTTTATCCGTGCTACCGGTTGGATACGGAAGAACCTGCCCGGCGCTCATGTCAGCGGTGGAGTCAGTAATCTTTCATTTTCCTTTCGGGGTAATAATTATATTCGTGAAGCAATGCATGCGGTCTTTCTTTATCATGCCATTCGCGAGGGGATGGATATGGGTATCGTAAACCCTGCCACTTCCGTACTTTACACCGATATACCCGCCGATATTCTGGAACGTATCGAAGATGTTGTTCTCAATCGTCGTTCGGATGCTGCCGAGCGGTTGATTGAGACTGCCGAACGGTTGAAAGCCGAGGCGGAAGCGGCCAAGAATTCTCTCTCTAACGGTAACTCCCAGCTTTCAAGCCTCAGTTCTCAGCTTGCCTGGCGTGAAGATACCGTAGAGGAACGTTTGAAGTATGCTTTGACAAAAGGCATCGGAGATTATCTGGAAGAAGACCTCGCTGAAGCTTTGAAAGTTTATCCCAAAGCTGTAGATATCATTGAAGGTCCGCTGATGGCCGGAATGAACCATGTTGGCGATTTGTTCGGTGCGGGTAAGATGTTCCTTCCGCAAGTGGTGAAAACGGCACGTACTATGAAGAAAGCGGTGGCTGTTCTTCAGCCTGTCATTGAATCGGAAAAGCAGGAAGGGGCTGCCTCTGCCGGCAAGGTGTTGCTTGCTACAGTGAAAGGTGATGTGCACGACATTGGGAAAAATATTGTTTCCGTAGTAATGGCTTGCAACGGATATGAGATAATCGACTTGGGAGTAATGGTTCCCGCTGAAACGATTGTGCAGCGGGCCATAGAGGAAAAGGTAAACATGATTGGGCTGAGTGGCCTTATCACTCCTTCGCTGGATGAAATGGTACATGTTGCCATTGAATTGGAAAAGGCGGGACTCGATGTACCATTGTTGATAGGTGGCGCTACTACTTCTCCTTTGCACACGGCATTAAAGATTGCTCCGGTTTATCATGCTCCGGTTATTCACCTGAAAGACGCCTCGCAGAATGCAACGGTGGCAGCCCGTTTGATGAATCCTAACCAAAAGGAAGAGTTCGTGAAGAAGCTTTCTAACAAGTATCAGCAGTTGCGCGAGAAAAATCAGGAGAAACAAGTTGAAACGGTATCTCTTGAAGAGGCAAAGGCTAATCGGCTGAATTTGTTTTGAGGTTTTCACTGTCGTATTGCAGATATAAGAACAAGAGAACAGAAAAATATGCAGCAAAAAGTATACATTGCAACCTACTCTATTCTCTTGTCCTTATGTCTGAAAACGCTGTAATTTTTATGTCCTATCCCGTGAATCAGCTTTTTATCTTTTTCTTATACTGTTCAAACCTTGCCGTTATATCCCTCACGAAGTTATAAGTTTCTATTCCACGGAAATACCCGTTCTTGCAAACCGGATCGGTAAAGTACTCTTCATTGCTCTTCAAGAGGATGAAGTTTTCCACGTTATCCCGCCACACATATTTGTTTTTGCCGTATTTTTCAGCCAATGCCATAGCATCGAATACATGTCCTATACCGGAGTTATATGATGCCAGAATAAAATTAATCCGTTCTTCTTGGGGAATTTTCGAGAAGCTTTTGGCTGTGGCGGCAATATATTTCGTGGCAGCTTTAATGCTTTCTTCGGGGTTTTGTTCTTTTCCCGGAGGAACTCCCATGGCACGAGCTGTGGCAGGCATCAGTTGCATCAGTCCTTTTGCACCTGCCCATGAAACGGCGGTAGTATCAAAGTTGGATTCAGTATAAGCTAAAGATGCCAATAAACGCCAGTCCCAATTAATGTCTGGTGCATATTTCTTGAATAGATGGTCGAAGTGTGATATTTTCCCTTCTCGCAGAGATAGAATAGGAGAGTGTGGGATAGCTTTGCCAATTTCAAAATACCGTTTCATACTCGCGGTATAAGCCGGAGAAGTCATGTTTTTCTCATGCCATTTATTGGCAGCTTCTGCAAGCTGCGGACAATCTTTACGTACAGCCCACGAAGCCCGTTGGTCGAAACTGATAGAAAGCCCGATGTTGAGGTTCGGGTAGTAGGTGGTATTGAGACGGGCTACATCATTGTCCGCTACGGTATACGGTATTTTGCCTTGTGAAACTTGCATAATAAGGTCTTCAATCGTGATGCTGTCATTGCTGACCTTATGGATATGGATGCAGCCACCCAGCTCCTTGTCCAGGTTGACAAGCCGTTCATAATACTTTCCGGGTTTTACGTACACATCCTTTCCGATAAGTTCCGTTACATCTTTCAACGGTTTGACGCGGCCGCCTGTACGTTGTACGATGACCTGATGGGTAATCACCTCCTCACCGCAGTATGTCAGACTGTCTTTCCATTCTTTGGTGATGGGCAGGTTGTAGGCAATGAGATCGCCTTCGCCTGCAAGAAGTCTTTCAATCAGGTCGTGTATGTTTTTGGCAACTTTTATTTTTAACTTGACGCCGAGGCTTTTGGCAAACTGTTCACCCAATTCATATTGAAATCCCATGTCCTGGCCGCGGTAAATAAAATAGGATGTAGAACTGTATAAAGTCAGCACTACCAGTTCTCCGTTATCTTTTATCTGTTGTAAATCAACAGCTTCTTCTTGTTCGGCTGCTGCATTATGATTGCCGCGACACCCCATAACACTGCAAAGCAAGACTAATGCAATCAGTAATTGACAGTGGAAAGCTGGCAAATTGCGCCCGGTTGGGGAAGTACGCTCGGCCATATGTACTGTTCGAATTATTTATAAATGTTTTTTGATATACATTGTGAGAATATCGATTGCTACCTGATTGTTTCCGCCTTCCGGTACGATAAGATCGGCATATCGCTTGCAAGGCTCTATAAATTGCAGATGCATAGGCTTCAGAATACGCGTGTAGCGTTCCATTACAGCCTCGGCCGTGCGGCCACGCTCTACGACATCGCGCTGGATGACGCGGATAAGGCGTTCGTCCGGGTCTGCGTCAACAAAGATTCTGAGGTCCATCATGTTGCGCAGCTTCTTGTCACATAGGGCAAGGATGCCTTCAATGATAATGACTTCCCGAGGCTCGATGTGGATTGTTTCGGGCTGTCGCGTGCAGGTCAGGTAGGAATAGGTAGGTTGTTCGATGCTTTTGCCTTCGCGAAGCATGGATACGTGTTTGGACAAAAGTCCCCAGTCGAAAGCATCCGGGTGGTCGAAATTAATATTCTGCCGTTCTTCTACTGGCACATGGCTGCTGTCTTTGTAATAAGAGTCCTGAGGTAATAAAACTACTTCACCAGCCGGCAGGCTTTCAACAATTTTACGTACGACGGTGGTCTTTCCCGACCCGGTTCCGCCTGCAATTCCTATTATTAACATCCGTTTAAGTATATATTTGAAAAAAACGAGTATTTTTGTGTCTTAAAAATGTTATTGTTTCGATTGACAAATATAGATTAAATCATTTAAATAACAAAGTTATGGTAAAGCATATTGTATTATTTAAGCTGAAAGACGAAGCTTCTGCTGACGAAAAGTTAGCGGCGATGAATGATTTTAAGAAAGCTATTGAAGCGCTGCCTGCTAAAATACCAGTTATACGTAAGATTGAAGTGGGATTGAACATTAATCCGGCTGAGACTTGGAGTATAGCTCTTTACAGTGAGTTCGATACTTTGGACGATGTGAAATTCTATGCTGCACATCCCGATCATGTAGCTGCCGGTAAGCTTATAGCCGAGGTTAAGGAAAGCCGTGCCTGTGTAGACTATGAAGTATAAATAAAATATGGGATAATAACATGAAGAAAAGTATATTCTCCATACTTCTGTTGCTGTTTGCCGTAGTGGTACAAGCACAGATACAAGAGCCGGTTAAGTTTAAGTCGGAATTAAAGACTTTGCAGGCTGGTGAAGCGGAAGTTGTCTTTACCGGAACTATTGATAAGGGCTGGCATGTGTACTCGACCGATTTGGGCGATGGCGGACCTATATCGGCCACATTCAATGTCGAGTCCATTTCAGGTGCGGAACTTGTCGGAAAATTAAAACCGGTAGGGAAAGAGGTGGCCGCATTCGATAAGTTGTTTGAAATGAAAGTGCGCTATTTTGAAAATACCGCTCAGTTTGTACAGAAGTTGAAACTGACCGGTGGCGAATATAAGGTAGAAGGTTTTTTGGAATATGGCGCATGTAATGATGAGAATTGTTTACCGCCTACACAAGTGCCGTTTAAGTTTTCGGGCAAGGCGGAAGGTACAGCCGTTAATGGACCGGCAGCCGATAAGGCTGCGGATGCCGGAAATGTAGAATTGGAAAAATCTTCCGATACCGCTCAAACCGCAGCTATGGCCATTATTGGCGGTGCGGAAAGCGATACCGGAATAAATGTTGCCGGTGATGGAACCACCGACCTTTGGAAGCCGGTTATCGATGAACTGCAAGCATTAGGCGAAACCGTTTCGCAGGAAGATATGTCTTGGATTTATATTTTTATCACAGGATTTGTAGGTGGACTGCTGGCTTTGTTTACGCCTTGCATATGGCCAATTATCCCTATGACTGTCAGCTTCTTCCTGAAACGTAGTAAAGATAAGAAGAAAGGTATCCGCGATGCCTGGACATACGGTGCGTCTATTGTAGTGATATATGTTGGTTTAGGGCTGTTGGTTACCGGGATATTTGGCGCCAATGCTTTGAACTCATTGTCGACGAATGCTGTTTTTAACATCTTCTTCTTTTTGATGCTGGTCGTTTTCGCAGCTTCTTTCTTTGGGGCTTTTGAAATTACGCTTCCTTCCAAATGGAGTAATGCCGTGGATTCAAAAGCAGAAAAAACAGGCGGTTTGCTGAGCATATTCTTAATGGCATTTACATTGTCATTGGTGTCATTCTCATGTACAGGTCCTATTATCGGTTTCTTGTTGGTACAAGTGTCCACTACCGGTAACATGATAGCTCCGGCTATTGGCATGTTGGGCTTTGCCATTGCCTTGGCACTGCCGTTCACTTTGTTTGCACTGTTCCCGTCCTGGCTGAAGTCAATGCCCAAATCAGGCGGTTGGATGAATGTAATCAAGGTAACGCTTGGATTCCTGGAATTGGCGTTTGCGTTGAAATTCCTTTCCGTTGCTGACTTGGCTTACGGTTGGCGCATACTCGACCGTGAGACATTCCTGGCTTTATGGATTGTGCTGTTTGCCCTGCTTGGGTTCTATCTGTTGGGCAAAGTCAAGTTCCCGCACGATGATGATGACACAAAAGTCAGTGTACCCCGTTTCTTCATGGCATTGGCCTCATTGGCGTTTGCCGTATATATGGTTCCCGGTTTGTGGGGAGCGCCGTTGAAAGCTGTCAGCGCTTTTGCGCCGCCCATGCAGACTCAGGATTTCAATCTTTACAATAATGAGGTGCATGCCAAGTTCGATGATTACGACCTCGGTATGGAGTATGCCCGCCAGCATGGCAAGCCGGTGATGCTTGACTTTACCGGTTACGGTTGTGTGAACTGCCGTAAGATGGAACTTGCCGTATGGACCGACCCTAAAGTTAGCGATATTATTAATAATGACTATGTACTCATTACACTTTATGTAGATAACAAAACTCCGCTTTCTTCACCGGTGAAGATTATGGAGAATGGTACGGAACGTACTTTGCGTACGGTGGGCGATAAGTGGAGTTATTTGCAGCGTGTAAAGTTCGGTGCAAATGCGCAGCCTTTCTATGTGTTGATTGACAATGAAGGCAAACCGCTCAATAAGTCATATTCGTATGATGAGAGTATTCCGAAGTACATTGAGTTCTTGCAGACCGGATTGGAGAACTACAAAAAAGAGAAATGATAAATTAAATTGGAAAAAGGATGCTGTATAAGCGTCCTTTTTTCATAATCCGTTTTTTATTTATGAAACACATTATCGACATTGACACTTGGGAACGTCGTGACAATTACGGCTTTTTCCGAACGTTTTTAAATTCATGGTATTCGGTGACTACCGAGATAGACTGTACGGAGGCCAGCGCTGCTGCAAAACAGTCCGGACACTCTTTTTTTCTTTATTACCTGTATGCGGTTCTCCGTTCAGCCAACGAGGTGGACGAACTCCGTTACCGTACAGACAAGAACGGACAGGTCGTTTTTCATGATCGGGTGGACATCATTTCTCCGATAGCTGTTCCGGGAAAGACTTTTTATACGGTTCGTATTCCTTATCATGAAGACTTCAAACATTTTTATGCCGAGGCCCATGCACTGATTACAAACATCCCTGAGGACGGAGACCCTTATAACGCTGAAAGAGTATTGATGCAACAAGGTGATTACGATGTGGTGCATTTGAGTGCAGTGCCCAAGATGTATTTCACTTCAACTACTTATACCGTTGCCGAAGCCGGTAACGGCTGCAGCCATCCGTTGATGACTGCCGGTAAAGTGGTGTCCCGCGGAGAGCGTCTGGTCTTTCCGCTTTCCATATATGTGAATCATGCTTTTGTAGACGGGTCGCATCTAGCGTCCTTCTTTGAAAAGATAGAGAAGCATTTGAAAGAAATTTCGCACGGGCAAGCCGTTTTTTAGCCATAATTCTGCTATCCAGAAAAAACAACTTGGATTTTTTGCCGTAACAATCGGTTTTGTGTAAAGAAATCTGATATTACAGTTTTGTTACAGAATTAATCTTTAGCTTTGCACACGTGAAATCAATGTTAAATGATATATTCAGGAACAGTTATGATAAAAAAGGATTCTTATACGTGGAAAATCTATGGTTGGGTAGTAGCAGTATTATGTATTGTACCTGCTTTTCTGCATGCACAGGAGAAAGACTTTACTACATGGGCAAGTGCCGGTTTTAAATATAAAGTAAAGCCGGCATTTACCTTGTCCGGAAAATTGGAATGGCGTACAAAGGATGATTTGGGTAAGACAGACCGCTGGGGATTGGATGTGGGGGGAGCCTATTCTGTGCTTCCTTTTCTGAAAGTAGCGGCCGGTTACGAAATCCATTACCGCAATCGTGGAGAAGCCGGTTGGAAATTCCGTCACCGTTATCATTTTGACGGAACGCTTTCCACGCGTGTACAAAGACTGAAGGTTTCACTTCGTGAGCGTTTTCAACATACTTTCGACAGCAGTGACGATGAGTTTCGTTGGCGTTCGCGTGTTAAATTGGCGTATGATATTCCGAAATGCAAGATAGAGCCTTACGCTTCTGTTGAAATGTATAACGGATTGAACCGTGGAGAACGGTTTGATGTACAGCGTATGCGTTATCGTGGCGGAGTGGTGCTTCCGTTGTTTTCTGATTGTTGGGAAGCGGACGTCTTTTATTGCCGTCAGTGGGAGAGTAAGGCGCGAAAAAATATAGTAGGAGTGGCTTGTACTTATTCTTTCTGATAAGAACGGGCTGTCATTGTTTTTTCTTGCGGTGTTCCTTTTTCAAGCAGAAGTTAAAGCCTGCATACACTTGCAGTGTCCCGAAGCCGTTGTTCAATGAGAAATTATTCCGGTAATAATCGTATGTTCTGCCTACGAATGAAGTACCTGCAAAATATTTGCTGTTGTTGTACACGATACCTACACGCAGGATGAAGTCGATATTGAAGTTTTTGTACCATTCGTCTGTTTCTTCTTCCGCTTTTCTGATGCGTGAGGTTTTGTAGGCTACTGCCGGATTAAGTGACAAGCAGGCAAGGCAGTTGCGTGCAAATACCCAGTTATAGGCATAGCCGAAGTTAAGGCTGATATTGGTGTATTTTATATGATTTACTTTCATGCCCGGATTCATCGTTTCCTGAATGATAGGAGGCAATTGGGTGTAATCAAAATCCAGATTATGCGCAGATACGGAAAATCCGGTAATAAAAGAGCCGGCACTGCGCCGCTGGTTGGTGGACTGGCTGAAAGCGGCAGGATAAGAAAAGCGTCTGTTATTGAATATATAATATAGATTCAACCCTTTCATCTTTACTTTCAGCCCGTTGAAATCTTCAGAATAATCGGTTGGAATACGGTCGGAGAATCCTGTTATTTTGTGTATTTTGTAAGAGTTTCCGGTACGTTTATAAAAAATATCCACACCTAGTTTAGAACTGTAAAGACTGAGGTCGAACTCTCTGCCTCTTTTTTTTCCGTTTTTCTTTCCGTAAAGTCCGTCTGCATCGACAGCCCATCCTAGAAAAAGCCAGCGCCAGCCAAAGTAAACGCCTATTTTATTATGTGGTTTTGGTGAGAAACGCAAACGTTGCGGTTCGGGGGTACCGCTTCCTACGGAATAGTATTCGTAATTAGTGAAATGATCGAGCATTAAGGCGTAGTTATATCGATTGGGGCTGATATATGCTGTATCGAAATCGCTGAAATCGAGGAATTTTTTTATTGCTCTTTTGATAATTTCCGAACGTTTATGGACAGTACGGTCAGGTGCAATAAAATTGCTTTCTTCATTTTGGGCAAACAAAGAAAGCATCACCGACATACATATGCAAAAGCAGATTCCTCTTAGCATTCTATTATTGCTTTATTGATACGAAGATAGTGAATTTCCGTTTAATAAAGAGTAGAATACGTCCTTTTCCTTTTTTATTTCCTGAATTTTACATAGGTTTGTAACATCATAACGATACCTTTGTCGCAAAATCTAAAAATACAGTATGTACGCAACCAAAATTCCTAGTGATGAACGTTCTTTGGTACTTCGTTTGATTGAAGGAGAAGAAGATGCTTTTTGTGAGCTTTATGCTGCCTATAAGAATCGTTTGATATACTTTGCTATGCGCTTTTTGAAATCGCGTGAATATGCGGAAGATATTTTTCAGGATGCTTTTACAATAGTGTGGCAGGGACGCCGTTTCATCAATCCGGATGCTTCATTTTCCGCTTATCTGTATACAATCGTGCGAAACCGTATACTGAATCAGCTACGCGATTTGTCTTATCAAGATAAATTAAGGGAACAGATACTTTCACAAGCTGTGAATTATACCAACGAAACAAGAGATGAAATTATAGCAAACGACTTGCGGCAATTTATTTCCTGTGCATTGCAACAGTTGACCCCTCGCCAACGTGAAATATTCGAGATGAGTCGGGAGCAACAAATGTCTCATCGTGAAATAGCTGAAGTATTAGGTATTTCTGTTAATACGGTACAAGAATCCATTTCCATATCATTGAAAACACTGCGTGCTTATTTGGAAAAGAATTCGATAGTAGGTTCTGATTTGATTTTGATTCTTATTTGTTTGAATTTATAAAATGATAAATTCAGGTATTTATCTATCAAAAAATATTGATTTGAACTTGCTTATTTATGTAGAATCACTGACTTTATCTTGTGCTTTTTTGTGTTTTAAGTTGTTGATAATCATGATTTTATTATTAATAAAGGCTTTTGGTTAACAGTGTATATTAAAAAATATTAATCACACCCCAGTCATTCTTTTCTTATGTGTATATCTTAATGTCAAAGGGTTATTTTTAATAATCTTGCTTCATTTAGAATTATATTTTATGAAAAATAGTGAAAATAATAAATCACTGCTGCGTCGTTATTTGGACGATCTGTATACAATGGATGATGCCCGTAAGTTGTTGGATGAGTTACAGACTTCGGAGTATGATACAGATATGCTTCAGGATCTGGCTGCTGAAGTATGGGAAGAAACTTCCCTGCAATCACCGCAGACAGACCTTGAACGCGAACAATATAAAAAAGAGGCGCGACTGTTATTAAAGCGTATAGAGCATAAGAAACGTATGTGGATTCGTCGGGCTGCATTGGCTGTGTCAAGTGTGGCTGCGATGGTTTGTCTTGTATTTGGCAGTATTAGTTACATTCGTTATATAGATAGAACACAGGTATCTTATTTAGAGGCTTCTACTTCTTTTGGCGAACGCAAGGAAGTACAGCTTCCCGATGGTACGACATTGATATTAAACTCTTGTTCGCGTGTTCACTATCCAGATCGTTTTACCGGTAAGGAACGTAGAATAGAACTGGAAGGTGAAGGGTATTTTCGCGTATATCATAATGAGAAGCAGCCTTTCATAGTGGATACCCGCCACTTCGATGTGCGTGTCTTGGGTACTTGTTTTAATATCAAATCTTATTCTTCGGACGAGGTAGTATCAGTAGATGTGGAAAGTGGTAAAGTCCAGGTTGATTTGCCGGAAGCGATGATGCGTCTACGTGCTAAAGAGCAGGTGCTTATCAATACTGTTTCAGGAGAATATAATAAGAGGCGCGAAGAACGCACTATGGCGGTTTGGCGAAAAGGTAATTTACGTTTCAATAGTACTCCGATACATGATGTGGCTAAAGAATTGGAGCGTATGTATAATTGTCGCATTACTTTTGCTGAGGGACAGAATTTTGACAATCTCATTTCTGGTGAACATGATAATAAGAGTTTGGACGCTGTATTACAGGCTGTGGAGTATACAAGCGGTATTCATTACAAGAGAATGGGGAATATGATTCAGCTCTATAAATAGTGAAAAAATATAAAATACACCCCTGTCTTTGAGAACTACAGTGTATTATATTTGTATTGTTAAACATTAATCTATATCGGATATGAAACCACCATCTTAATCTGCCAAAAAATAGGAGCTATCTCTCAGAGCAGCCCCTATACTAGTAATCCGGACAGATATTCATTCGTTTCGACCCGTGTGAATAGCGTCTCGTGTATTACAAACCTTTGTTTTAAATAATTTATTACAATTACTAAAACGCACAAATTTATGAATAATCTTCCTAATACAAAAAGGAAATCTGAAAATGTACATTCATTTTTAGCTTTTTTACTTTTCATATGCTTTTCATTTACAAGTTATTATATACAGGCGCAAGAAGTGAAGGGCATAACATTAAATGTTCAGAACGAAACGGCAGAAAATGTCTTTAATCAATTGAGTATACAAACAGGACTGAAGTTTTTCTATGATCAAGAAATTGTTAATTCAGCTCCCCGCATTACCCTCAAAGTATCAAATGCCTCTCTACAGGATGTTTTGGAGCGTATTACTTTACAGACAAAATTGTATTTCAATAGGGATAATCATACAATATCTGTTGGTAAACAGAAAACCGGACAAAGCACTTCGAAAGGTATAAAACTGAGAAATCTCAAGGGAAGAGTTGTCGATCAAGATGGTGAACCTATCATTGGTGCCAGTGTATTGGTAAAAGGCACTACTAATGGTGTAATTACTGATATGGATGGAAATTATAATTTGATAGATGTGCCGGAAAATGCATTACTTGCCTTTTCATATATCGGTTATCAGACAGTAGAGTTGAAAGCCAATGGCAAAGGACTTGATAAAATAATGATGAAAGAGGATAATGAATTGCTGGATGAAGTTGTAGTAGTAGGATATGGTGTACAGAAGAAGCGCGATGTGACAACTGCTATTGCCAGTATACGTGCCAGTGATTTGAAAGGACAGCCTGTAACTTCTATGGCTGAAGCAATGGTTGGCAAAATGCCGGGTGTACAAGTTTCACAATCTACAGGTGCACCGGGTTCTTCTTTACAAATTAAGGTGCGCGGTACAGGTACTATTACTGCTGGAACATCACCGTTGTATGTAGTAGATGGAGTACCTCTTGCCAAAGAGCAACTGAATACTTTCAACATGAATGATGTGGAGTCTATTGAGGTTCTGAAAGATGCTTCCTCTTCTGCTATTTATGGGTCGCGAGGCTCTAATGGCGTAGTGCTGATTACTACTAAGAAAGGACAGGAAGGACGAGCTACGGTTTCTTATAATGGATATTATGGTTGGCAGACTGTATCTAAAAAAATAGATATGCTGAACGCTTACGAATATGCCGATTTGGTAAACGACGCTCGAAATAATACCTATGTAGATAAAATGGAAGCGGTAAACCGTAAACGTATCGCTCAAAATAAACAGCCTTTGGCCTTTAGTATTACTGATAGTAATGCCATACGTTTACAAAATACCGGTAATGATTATAATACGATTGTTCCGGTTGAAATCTTACCTTATCTAAGGGGTGAAAAGGGATTGGTTGATACAGATTGGCAAGACGAGATTTTTCGTACGGCAGGTATGCAGAATCATTCTGTTTCGGTATCTGGTGGAAGTCAGAAGATAAAATATTATGCTTCTGTAGATTACTTGTCACAAGACGGTGTAATTATTAACAGTGATTTTACGAGATATAGTTCTCGTTTTAATCTGGATGTTACTGAAGGTATTTTTAAGTTTGGGCTCTCTTTAAATCCGTCTGTAACGATAGAGAATGCAGTGAACTCTGATGGTGCTTATAATAAGGATGGTGGTGGCATTATTGCTTCAGCTTTGCATAGTGCTCCTATATTTCCTGTTTACAATGCTGATGGTTCTTTTTGTTTTGCACAGAATGCTTGGAGTCCGAATACGCAGACGACACTAGAGGATGGTTCTGTTAAAAAAGGAAATAGCCAAACTCAAGTGTGGAATCCGGTAGCATTGGCTTTGTTGCAAAAGGATGAAACAAAAGCTTCCCGTATATTTGGTAATGTTTATGGAGAAGTAGCTTTTATGCCCGAATTAAAATATCGTGCAAATTTTGGTGTAGATATTTACAACAGCTCACAAGATACATTTCGTCCATCTACTATTCCTGTTGCCAATACGGAAGGTAATCCGGAATCTGAGCCTGAAGCAACAGCCAAAACGGCTAAGATGTATAATTGGTTGTTTGAGCAAACTGTAACCTATAATAAGGATATTAAAGGGCATTCTATTTCTGCGTTGGCAGGGTGGACTATGCAATATCAGCGCGATGAGAGTACATACGCTTTTGCTAATGGATTTATAACAAATAATGTGCCTACTCTGAATGCCGGTACTGTAACGCGCGGAGACTCTCATGCTTCTGAGTGGGCTTTGCTTTCAGGACTTGCTAGAGTCCAATATAATTATAAAGGTAAATATATGGTTACTGGAGCACTTCGTGCAGATGGTGCCTCTCGTTTTGGTAAGGATAATCGTTGGGGGTGGTTCCCTTCGGTATCGGCGGGATGGCGTTTAACGGAAGAGCCTTTTATGAAATCATTGACCTTTATTGATGATTTGAAACTTCGTGCCAGTTATGGTTTGACGGGTAATTTCCGTATTCCCAATTATGGGGCTCAGGGAGAAGTTGCTTATTACAGCTATGTATTAGGTGGGAATAGTGCAGATGTTGTTAAGGGAGCTGCCCCCAAGAGTATGCCTAATCCTGAACTACATTGGGAGAAGACAGCTCAAGTTAATATTGGTTTTGATGCATCATTATTTAAAAACCGTCTGACTTTGGGTTTGGACTTATACAATAGTAATACTTATGATTTATTATTGGATGTTCCGGTTCCGATGACAACAGGGTATAAAACTCGTCTGGAAAATATTGGTAAAGTCAATAACAAAGGTGTGGAATTTAATATTGCTACCAACCAGAAGATGGGTGATTTTAATTGGAGTGTATATTTTAATATTTCGAAAAACATCAATGAAGTAAAGGAACTCGGGCCTGGTAATGCAGATATAATTTCTTCCGGTTCAGTGAGTAATGCTTATTTTATAACCCGTGTAGGTGAGCCTATTGGAAGTTATTATTTACCTGTAGTAGAGGGAGTTTTCAAGAATCAGGAAGAAGTGGATGCAACCTTGCACTATATGGATTCTCCAACAAACTACGGCTTAGCAGACACGAAACCCGGAGATTTCAAGTTTAAAGATGTGAATGGTGATAAAGTGCTTGATATCTCAGATACAGACCGTGCTATTGTAGGTAATTATATGCCGGACTTTACTTACGGCTTTGGTGCAACGTTAGCTTGGAAAGGTATTGACTTTGGCATCGTATTTCAGGGTGTTCAAGGAAATGAAATCTTGAATCTTTCTCGGCGCTATTTTTATAATCATGAAGGGAATATGAATAATTATAAGGGTGCTTTAAACCGTTGGAAGTCGGAAGATGAGCCGGGAAGTGGAATGAACGTGCGTGCCAATCGTGTTAGCAAAGGACAGAATGGTACTACATCTACTTGGCATGTAGAGGATGGTTCGTATTTACGTATCAAGAATATTTCATTAGGATATACATTACCTGAAAATTGGATAAAGAAGGTTTATTTAAAATCTGCTCGTATCTATTGCTCACTCCAAAATCCATTTACATTCACTCACTATGAAGGTTATAATCCAGAAGTTTCCAATCGTAGTGCAGTGACTACCAATGGTGAGGATTATGGGGTTTATCCGTTGGCAAGAACCACCTCTATAGGTGTTAACCTTACGTTTTAATCTTAAAAATACTATAATATGAAAAAAATAATAATATCTATTTTTACAGCGATTGCTCTTTCTGGTTGTAATGATTTTATAGATTTGAAACCTGTTGATTTTCCTACAGAGGAAACTTTTTATACGGATGTCAAGGGATTAGAAGGGGCTATTATTGGTATTTATGATGAGTTGCAATCGAGTGATCAATATGGTTCTAAGTTCATGACTTTAATGGAAGTTCGGGGGGATAATGTTAAGAATGACAATTCTGGTGCCAGTGGTGGTATTACCTATCAAATAGAGGTATTTACCGAAACTCCGGCTAATTCCAATTTGTCGGGTGCATGGCTTTCTTTATATAAGACTATTTATCGTTGTAATCTTGTACTCCAAAATATGGAGAAAGTACAAATGACTGAAGAACAACGAACGCAAATAGCAGGACAGGCTTCTTTTGTACGTGCATTGTGTTACTTTAATCTAGTGCGTTTATGGGGAGAGGTTCCTATTATTACAAAAACGCAGACTGTAGCTGAAGCACGTAACAACAAGCGTTCTCCTGTTAGTGAGGTTTATGACTTGATTATCAAAGACCTGATTGTAGCTAAAGGTTTGCCGGAAGTGTGGGATGAATCAGAGCGAGGGCGTGCTACATCTTATGCAGCACGTGCTTTGTTGGCAAAAGTATATTTATACATGAAAAACTATCAAGAAGTGATTAATGAATTGACTTCTGTAGTTGCTGATATCAATGCTAAGCGGAATTTATCTTTGGTACCTATGCCTCAAACTTTTCCTAATAATTTAAAGACTAGTAAAGATATAATTTTTGCAGTCCAGTATCTGAAAGGTGGTGTAGGAGAATCCGTTCATCAGAATAATCGATATAGAAATAATGATAACGGTAATATAATATCTTTGGAACAGGCTGAATTTGAAAATAATGACGATAATCGGAAAGCGTTAGTAGCTCCAACGGGAAGCGGTCAGCGGCCGGGTAAATTCGATGCTCCCGCAACAAATAATGAAACAAGTGCGGATTTCCCTGTTATGCGTTGTGCCGAAGTGATGTTGATGTACGCAGAAGCTGCCAATGAACTTTCTGCCATTCCTACACAGGAAGCTTTGGATGCTTTAAATGCAGTTCGTATTAATGCTAATCTCATGGGAAAGACATTAGAAGAGCTATCTACAAAAGAAATTTTTCGTCAGGCTGTATATAAAGAACGGCGTCTGGAACTGGCTTTGGAATGTGACCGTTGGTTTGATATCGTACGTACCGGACAGATGACTACTGTATTTCCGGGAATAGCTGCTTATCGTCAGTTATATCCGATTCCTCAGACAGAAATAGAGAATGTCAGTGATAAGGACGGCTGGCAGAATGAAGGGTATACGGTTGAGTAATTAATAAACTATCCTGGAGAGATAACTCTCCAGGCTTTTAAAAATAATAGAAATGAAAAAAATATATATATTATTGTATGCTGTCTTTGTTGCATTGCAACTTTCAGCACAAGATCATGTTGCGCAGATTCGTGAAAAGCTGATGAGTCGCGATTCAACTTCTGTAATTGTAGTGGCTCATCGTGGAGATTGGCGTAATTTTCCTGAAAATTCGTTGGAAGCAATAGATAACGCTATTAAAATGGGAGTAGACATTGTTGAGTTGGATGTTAAGAAAACGAAAGACGGCGAACTGATTCTTATGCACGACCGCACATTGGATCGTACTACTACCGGAAAAGGATTGGTTTCTGAAAACACATTGAGTGATATTCGTAAGTTGAATTTGAGAAATGGTTGTAATATCCGTACTATTCACAAAGTGCCGACTTTGGAAGAGGCATTGTTGCATGCTAAAGGAAAAATCATGATAAATTTGGATCAGGCAGACCTTTACTTTGATCAGATTTATGAGCTTATGAAGAAAACCGGAACTACCAAACAAATTATAATGAAAGGGAGAAGACCGGTTGCCGAAGTGAAGAAACAATTTGGTGATTATTTGGAAGATGTAATTTATATGCCGATTGTTGACCTTGATGCTTCTGGAGCCGAGAAACACATAGAGGCTTTTATTAAAGATATGTCTCCAGTTGCTTTTGAGTTACTATTTGTAAAAGATACAAACTTGCTTCCTAAAAAACTTGCAACTACCTTGAACGGACGTTCTCTAATTTGGTATAATACTTTATGGGATACAATGGCTGGCGGACACGATGATGATATGTCTTTGCAGAATCCGGATTCAGGTTATGGCTACTTAATTGATACATTAGGATGCCGTATCATTCAAACTGACAGGCCTGCTTACTTGCTGGACTATTTACGGAAAAGAAAACTGCATGATTGAGATGTAAGGGTTACTTAAAAGTATGTTGAAGAATATAATAAACTTTTACAGGGTTTCACAACCGAAACCCTGTAATGAAGAATCTTTGTCCGAACAGAAACAGCGTTTGAAACGTTTTCAGTGGTCTACTTTTCTTGCTGCTACACTTGGTTATGGCATGTATTATGTTTGTCGTTTAAGCCTGAATGTCGTAAAGAAACCGATTGTAGATGAGGGCGTTTTCTCGGAAACAGAATTGGGCATTATCGGTGCTGTGCTGTTCTTTACCTATGCTGTAGGTAAGTTTATGAACGGTTTTCTTGCTGACCGTAGCAATATCAATCGTTTTATGTCGACCGGTTTGCTGGTGACTGCTTTGGTGAACCTCTGTTTGGGATTTGTACATTCTTTTATTCTGTTTGCCGTTCTTTGGGGTATCAGCGGATGGTTTCAGTCTATGGGTGCTGCTTCTTGTGTGGTCGGCTTGTCCCGTTGGTTTACGGACAAGAAACGTGGTTCTTTTTACGGCTTTTGGAGTGCGAGTCACAACATCGGTGAGGCAATGACTTTCATTATCGTAGCCTCTATTGTAAGTGCACTGGGATGGCGTTACGGTTTTCTGGGTGCTGGCCTTGTCGGTCTGATTGGCGCTTTGGTAGTCTGGCGTTTTTTCCATGATACTCCTCAGAGCAAGGGACTTCCTGCTGTCAATGCTCCTGAAAAGAAAAAGGAGATGGATGCTTTAGAGACGGAGGAGTTCAATCGTGCTCAAAAAGCGGTATTGAGAAACCCGGCTATTTGGATACTTGCACTTAGTAGTGCTTTCATGTACATCAGCCGCTATGCGGTAAATAGCTGGGGTGTTTTCTATCTGCAGGCTGAGAAGGGCTATTCTACGTTGGATGCCAGTTTCATTATTTCTATAAGTTCGGTATTCGGCATTGTAGGAACAATGTTTTCTGGCGTTATCTCAGATAGGTTTTTTGGCGGTCGTCGCAATATTCCTGCCTTGATTTTCGGTTTGATGAATGTGTTTGCTCTATGTCTTTTCCTGCTTGTTCCGGGTGTACATTTTTTGATGGATGCTTTAGCGATGATGCTCTTTGGCTTGGGTATCGGTGTGCTAATTTGCTTTCTGGGTGGATTAATGGCTGTGGATATTGCTCCTCGCAATGCTTCGGGTGCAGCTTTAGGTGTGGTAGGTATTGCCAGTTATATCGGAGCAGGTTTGCAGGATGTGATGAGCGGTGTATTGATTGAGGGTAATAAACAGCTTGTTGATGGTGTAGAGGTTTACGATTTTACGTATATCAATTGGTTTTGGATAGGTGCGGCATTGTTGTCTGTTCTGTTGGCTTTGTTGGTATGGAATGCAAGAAGTAAAGAGTAGTATATCTTGTAATATTGGTAACAGTGTGAAATCGGAAAAACTTAACCGTTTATTCCGATTTTATACTGTTTTTTGTATTCTTACTAATATTCCATTTTAAAGATTTCGTATCTTTGTGAAAAGCATTGTGAATGAAAAACAGATGTAAAGGTATTATGGATTTTCATAGGATATATCTGTTAATAACAGTTGTACTATCTGGTTTAGTTGCCGCTCGTGCACAAGTCGCCTTAATAAGGTAATGTATATGTATAACGATTTACAAGGCTATACAGAAAGATATGATGTGGCAGAAGAGTTGTGAAAGAAATATATAATAAAGATATCGTATGAAGAAGATTATCAACCCATGGAAAAACATGGAAGGTTATAATTGTTTTGGCTGTTCTCCCGATAATGAGGCAGGTGTAAGAATGGAATTCTATGAAGACGGCGATGAGATAGTAAGTATCTGGAAACCCCGTCCGGAGTATCAGGGGTGGTTGAATACGTTGCATGGGGGTATCCAGTCCGTATTGTTGGATGAAATTTGCGGTTGGGTGGTGTTCCGTAAGTTGCAGACCGGAGGAGTGACCTCTAAAATGGAGACTCGTTTTCGTAAGTCCATATCTACCAATGATACACACTTGGTTTTACGGGCATCGTTGCGTGAGCAGAAACGTAATATTGCCGTTATAGAAGCAAGATTGTATAACAGCATGGGCGAACTCTGTACGGAGGCTACATGTACCTATTTTACTTTCCCGCAGGAAAAGGCGGAAAAGGAAATGTGTTTTCATCATTGTGATGTAGAACCGGATGAAATCTTACCTCTTGTTTGATGAAAATGAAAGAAAAATCAAACTTTTTGTGATAATTCCTTGCTTGTTTAAAACAAATCGTTTACATTTGTCGCATTAGAAATAGAAAAAGTATGAAAAATATCGTTGCACATCATCACCATTATCATCCTGAGGAATAATCCGGTGGGCGTATGAGGATATGTGCATAACGAAGAACATATAATGAACGAGGCTTACCGAACATTGGTAAACCTCGTTTTTTTATTTGCAAACCATAAATATAAATAATATCATGTTAAGAATTGCAGTACAGGCCAAAGGCCGTCTTTTTGACGAAACAATGTCGTTCCTTGAAGAATCGGATATTAAACTAAGCGCAACGAAACGCACGTTACTGGTACAGTCTTCCAACTTTCCTTTGGAAGTATTGTTTTTGCGCGATGATGATATCCCGCAAACAGTAGCTACGGGAGTTGCCGATTTGGGCATTGTCGGTGAAAACGAGTTCATGGAAAAGGCGGAAGATGCTGAGATTGTAAAGCGTTTGGGATTCAGCAAATGCCGTCTGTCATTGGCTTTGCCTAAGGATATTGAATATACGGGTCCGCAGTGGTTTGAGGGTAAGAAGATTGCCACTTCGTATCCCGGCATTCTTTCCCGATACCTCAAAGAACAGGGGGTGAGAGCGGAAATACACGTGATTACCGGTTCGGTGGAGGTCTCTCCGGGGATTGGCCTGGCTGATGCGATTTTTGATATTGTAAGCTCCGGTTCTACTTTGGTGAGCAACCGCCTGAAAGAAGTAGAAGTAGTGATGAAATCCGAGGCTCTGTTGATTGGCAACAAGAATATGAGTGAGGAGAAGAAGGAGATTCTGGATGAATTGTTGTTCCGTATGAATGCGGTAAAGACAGCGGAAGACAAGAAATACGTGCTGATGAACGCGCCGAAAGATAGACTGGATGAAATTATAGCCGTACTTCCAGGTATGAAGAGCCCTACGGTGATGCCGTTGGCGCAAGAGGGCTGGTGCTCCGTACATACAGTGCTGGATGAAAAATGTTTCTGGGAGATTATCGGTAAATTGAAGGCATTGGGAGCGGAAGGTATTCTGGTTTTGCCGATTGAAAAAATGATACTTTAAATGTTGATGGTATGAATTTAATTACTAATCCTGATAAATCTCAGTGGGCGGAATTGCTGAAACGTCCGGTGATGAATACGGAAAACCTTTTTGATACGGTACGGGCTATTATAGACCGTGTAAAAACGGAAGGCGACCGTGCCGTATTGGAATACGAAGAAAAATTTGATAAAGTGGCTCTGACCGCATTGGCTGTGACGGAAGCGGAGCAGGCGGAAGCGGAAGCGTTGGTAGGCGAGGAATTGAAAAAAGCCATTCGTCTGGCCAAACGGAATATAGAGACGTTTCATGCGGCACAACGCTTCGAAAGTAAACGGGTAGAGACTCAGCCGGGAGTTACTTGTTGGCAGAAGGCAGTTGCCATAGAGAAAGTCGGGTTGTATATCCCCGGTGGAACAGCACCGCTCTTTTCCACCGTGCTGATGCTGGCAGTTCCAGCCAGGATTGCAGGATGTAAGGAGATAGTGCTTTGCACGCCTCCGGGCAAAGATGGAAAAGTACACCCCGCCGTTTTGTTTGCAGCTAAGGTGGCGGGAATAAACCGTATTTTCAAAGCCGGTGGTGTGCAAGCTATTGCAGCAATGGCTTATGGAACGGAAAGCGTGCCGAAAGTATATAAGATATTTGGCCCGGGCAATCAATACGTAACGGCTGCCAAACAGTTGGTGAGCTTGCGTGATGTAGCTATTGATATGCCCGCCGGTCCTTCGGAAGTAGAGGTGCTGGCGGATGAAACAGCCAATCCGTCTTTTGTAGCTGCCGACTTGCTGAGCCAGGCAGAGCATGGGGCAGACAGTCAGGCGATACTGATTACCATTTCCCCGGCATTACAGCAGGCTGTGAAAGAAGAAGTGGAGCGTCAATTGGCTTTGTTGCCCCGTAAAGAGATTGCGGAAAAGTCTCTTGCCAATAGTAAACTGATTGTTGTGCGCAATATGGACGAAGCTATCGAACTGACCAATTCCTATGCACCGGAGCATCTCATTATCGAAACAGCGGATTATATGTCCGTTGCGGAGCGGGTGGTTAATGCCGGTTCGGTATTTTTGGGCTCTCTGACTCCGGAAAGTGCAGGAGATTATGCTTCGGGCACTAACCATACGCTGCCCACCAATGGCTATGCCAAAGCTTATAGCGGTGTCAGCCTTGACAGCTTTATACGTAAGATTACTTTCCAGGAAATTAAGCCGGAAGGGATACGCATTATTGGCCCTGCTATAGAGGAAATGGCAGCTAGCGAGCATTTGGATGCGCATAAGAATGCGGTAACTGTCAGACTTGATAAATTGAGAGTTGAAAATTAAAAATCATACTTTATCATTGATAATTCATAATCCGTAAATTAACTCTTTCTGTCCATGAGAACCTTAGAAGAACTTACCCGACCGAATATCCGGCGTTTGAAACCTTACTCTTCGGCACGCGATGAATATAATGGCGCTGCCGCATCCGTTTTTCTCGATGCAAATGAAAATCCGTACAATATGCCGCACAACCGCTATCCGGACCCGATGCAGCGGGAGCTAAAGAAAGAACTGTCGAAGGTAAAGAAAATCTCCCCCGAACGCATATTTCTGGGAAATGGCAGTGATGAGGCAATAGACCTTGTATTTCGCGCTTTTTGCGAACCGCGTATAGACAATGTCGTTGCTATAGACCCTACGTACGGCATGTATCAGGTATGTGCCGAAATAAATGATGTGGAGTACCGCAAGGTACTGTTAGACGAGGATTTTCAATTTTCGGCAGATAAGTTGCTGGCGGCTGCGGATGAACATACGAAGCTGATTTTTCTTTGTTCTCCCAATAATCCCACAGGAAACGATTTGCTTCGGAGTGAGATTGAGAAAATCATCCGCGAATTCGACGGGCTGGTGATATTGGATGAGGCTTATAACGATTTTTCAGAGGCGCCTTCTTTTTTGGGTGAACTGGACAAATATCCTAATCTGATTGTACTGCAAACTTTCTCCAAAGCATGGGGGTGTGCTGCCATACGCTTGGGCATGGCTTTTGCTTCGCAGGAAATCATTTCGATTTTCAGCAAGATAAAGTATCCTTATAATGTAAACCAACTGACTCAGAAACAAGCGATGGAGATGTTGTACCGTTATTATGAAATAGAGCGTTGGGTAAAAACATTGAAAGAAGAACGTGAGAATCTGGAAAACGAATTTGTGAAACTGCCTTGTACGGTGAAAATATTTCCTTCGGATGCAAACTTTTTTCTGGTCCGTGTGACGGATGCGGTGAAGATTTATAATTATCTGGTGGCTGAAGGCATCATTGTGCGTAACCGTAACTCCGTATCGCTTTGCGGAAACTGTCTGCGGGTAACGGTAGGTACGAGAAACGAGAATGAAAGGCTGGTTGAGGCGTTGGAGAAATATAAAGTATAAAGTAGTAGGGTATGAAGAAAGTACTTTTCATAGATCGTGACGGGACGTTGGTTATAGAGCCGCCCGTAGATTATCAATTGGATTCGTTGGAGAAACTGGAGTTTTATCCGAAAGTAATGCGTAATCTTGGTTTTGTCCGTAGCAGGCTGGATTTTGAGTTCGTTATGGTTACCAATCAGGACGGGTTGGGTACGGCATCTTTTCCGGAAGAAACTTTTTGGCCGGCGCATAACCTGATGATGAAGACGTTGGAAGGTGAGGGAATTGCTTTCGATGATATTTGCATAGACCGTAGCATGCCCGAAGACAATGCGCCAACCCGCAAGCCGCGTACCGGTATGCTGACGAAGTATCTCGACAATCCTGAATACGATTTGGCAAATAGTTTTGTGATAGGCGACCGTGCTACGGATGTGGAGTTGGCTAAGAATCTGGGATGTCGTGCTATCCTCTTACAGGAAGATACGAATATGCTGAAACCGAAATCGGCCGGTAGTGAAGCTGCGTGTGAGGGCTTGGAGGACGTCTGTGTTTTGGCAACAAAGGATTGGGATAAGGTAGCCGAATTTCTTTTTGCCGGTGAGCGGAAAGCGGAAGTGCGCCGTACTACGAAAGAGACGGATATTTATGTGGCTGTAAATTTAGACGGTAACGGTCATTGTGATATTCATACCGGACTTGGTTTCTTCAATCATATGCTGGAACAGATAGGCAAACATGGCGGCATGGATTTGACCATTCACGTAAAAGGTGATTTGGACGTAGACGAGCATCATACGATAGAGGATACCGCCCTCGCTTTGGGCGAGTGCCTGTATCAGGCATTGGGCAGCAAGCGCGGCATAGAACGTTACGGGTATGCACTGCCTATGGACGATTGTCTGTGTCAGGTATGTCTGGATTTTGGAGGACGTCCCTGGCTGGTATGGGATGCCGCGTTCAAGCGCGAGAAAATAGGAGAGATGCCTACGGAAATGTTCCTGCACTTCTTTAAGTCATTAAGCGATGCAGCCAGGATGAACCTTAACATCAAGGCGGAAGGGCAGAACGAGCATCATAAGATAGAGGGAATCTTCAAAGCACTGGCAAGAGCCTTGAAGATGGCGGTGAAACGCGATATTTATCACTATGAATTGCCGAGCTCAAAAGGGGTACTTTAGTGTTTGACTCGGGACTGAGTCATTATTAACCGTCCGCAAACGAACAGGGGGAGTGTCCGATTTCGGACACTCCCCCTTGCGTAATACTTTCCTGCCTGCTTGGCACACTCTTTGCTTTTCTGTCAACGACAATTTTAAAGACCGAACATGAAAAAGAATATTTTACTTGCCGCTTGTTTTGGGATATCACTGTTTGCCTCGGCACAGAATGATACTTTGACGCACGAACGTGAAATCACTTTAGCGGAAGCCATTGCACTGGCGCGTACCCAATCTGTGGATGCTGCCGTGGCGCTCAACGAATTGAAGACAGCCTATTGGGAATACCGTACTTTCCGTGCAGACCTGTTGCCCGAAATAAATTTTACGGGAACATTGCCCAATTATAATAAGTCGTACAGCACCTATCAGAACTCGGACGGTTCCTATAGCTTTGTCCGTAACAATACATTGGGGTTGTCCGGTGCACTTTCCATTGACCAGAACATTTGGTTCACAGGCGGTAAGCTGTCGCTGGCTTCTTCTCTCGATTACATCAAGCAGTTGGGTTCCGGCGGCGACAAACAGTTTATGTCCGTACCCGTAAGCCTTGAATTGACGCAACCTATATTCGGCGTGAACAGTTTGAAGTGGAACCGCCGTATCGAACCTGTCCGGTATGCAGAGGCAAAGGCTGCCTTTATTTCGGCAACGGAGCAGGTAACGATGAAGACCATTACTTATTTTTTCGAGTTATTGCTGGCTAAGGAAGCGCTTGTTACTGCGCAGCAAAACAAAGCAAACTCAGACCGGCTTTACGAAGTGGCCATTGCCAAACGGAAAATGGGACAGATTTCGGAAAACGACTTGCTGCAGCTCAAGCTGAACTCTCTGCAAGGCAAAGCCGATGTGACCGAAGCCGAAAGCACTTTGAACGCCAAGATGTTTCAGCTACGTTCGTTTCTCGGCGTGTCGGAGAGCGAGGGGCTGAATCCTGTTATACCTGCTTCCGTTCCTGGTATTAAAATGGACTACGACCGTGTTCTGAACAAAGCTTTGGAACGCAACTCGTTTGCCCAGAATATACGTCGCCGCCAGTTAGAAGCCGATTATGAAGTGGCTACGGCACGTGGAAATTTAAGGAGTATAGACCTGTTTGCCAGCGTTGGCTATACCGGACAAAACTATGAGTTCTCATCTGCCTATCAGGATTTGCTGGACAACCAGATTGTCAAGGTCGGTGTAAAAATACCTATCCTCGATTGGGGAAAACGTCGCGGCAAGGTGAGGGTAGCCAAGAGCAACCGCGAAGTGGTACTTTCCAAAATCCGCCAGGAACAAATGGACTTCAATCAGGACATTTTCCTGCTGGTGGCAAACTTCAACAACCAAGCCCAGCAGTTGGAAATAGCCGAAGAGGCGGACCAGATAGCCGAAAAACGTTACAAGACCAGTGTGGAGACTTTTATGATTGGTAAAATAAGTACCCTTGACCTCAACGATGCGCAGAACTCCAAAGACGAAGCCCGGCAAAAGCACATTTCCGAACTTTATTATTATTGGTATTACTTCTATCAACTCCGTAGCCTGACCCTTTGGGATTTTGAACGGAACATGGAGTTGGAAGCCGACTTTGAAGATATAATCAAAGGCTGATGCCGGTAGAAATTATGCCGATTTGTACGATTATAAAGGAAATAACAAAAAAATGATGCAAATCTGTATGACCTGTGGCTAAAAAACTTACTTTTGCAAGTAACAAACTACAAAATACTATGATACTGATAGTCGATGATGATAGTGCCGTACGTTCTTCACTTAGTTTTATGCTGAAGCGTGCCGGTTATGAGGTAAAAACAGCACCGAGACCCCGTGAGGCAATGGATATAGTTCGTGCAGAATCTCCCGCACTGATATTGATGGATATGAACTTTACACTTTCCACTACCGGAGAGGAGGGGCTTACGCTGTTGAAGCAGGTAAAGGTCTTCCGTCCCGATGTTCCCGTTATACTGATGACGGCATGGGGAAGCATCCAACTTGCCGTGCAGGGGATGCAGGCGGGGGCTTTTGATTTTATTACCAAACCGTGGAACAATGCCGCCCTTTTGCAGCGTATCGAAACCGCCTTGGAACTGAGCGCCGCTCCGAAAGAAGTGCCGGAAGAGCAGGCGGAGGGTTTGAACCGCAGTCACATCATCGGCAAATCGCAAGGACTGATGGAGGTGCTGAATACCGTAGCCCGCATAGCCCGTACCAATGCTTCCGTACTCATTACCGGCGAGAGTGGTACAGGTAAGGAACTGATAGCCGAAGCTATCCATATCAACAGTCAGCGCACCAGACAGCCTTTTGTGAAAGTCAATCTCGGCGGTATCTCGCAGAGTCTGTTCGAGAGCGAGATGTTCGGTCATAAGAAGGGCGCTTTTACCGATGCAAGTGCCGACCGCATAGGGCGTTTTGAACTGGCAAACAAAGGAACTATCTTTCTGGACGAAATAGGCGACTTGGATTTGTCCTGCCAGGTTAAACTATTGCGTGTGCTTCAGGACCAGACGTTTGAGGTGTTGGGCGACAGCCGCCCGCGTAAAGTGGATGTGCGTGTTGTCTCCGCCACCAATGCCGATTTGCGCAAAATGGTTGCCGAGCGTACATTCCGCGAAGACCTTTTCTACCGTATCAATCTGATAACCGTAAAACTGCCCGCCTTGCGCGAACGCCGTGAGGATATTCCTCTGTTGGCACGTCACTTTGCCGACCGTCAGGCTGCCGTAAACGGCTTGCCGCGTACCGAATTTTCAGCGGATGCGCTGAACTTCCTTTCCCGTCTGCCTTATTCGGGTAATATCCGCGAATTGAAAAACCTGGTGGAGCGTACCATTCTTGTCAGTGGAAAACAGACTTTGGACGCCTCTGATTTTGAATCGCAATATCAACGCCACGACGAACCTGCAAAAGCCGCAGATGGCACTTCCTTTGCCGGCATGACGCTGGATGAGATAGAACGGCAAACTATCCTGCAAGCCTTAGAACAACATAAAGGCAATCTCAGTCAGGTTGCATTGGCACTGGGCATCAGCAGGGCTGCTCTATACAGACGGCTGGAAAAATATAAAATAGCGATTAGTGATTAGCGATAAGTGTTTAGTCATTTAAATCTTGACCGTTAGTCGTCGCTTACCAGCCCCTAATCGTTAATCACTACCCGCTAATCATTAACCCCTAATCGCTAATCGCTAATCGTTAATCACTAACCCCTAATCCCTACCTCACGTGCGTATTAAATTTTATTTTTTTATTCTTGTATTGTTTTTGCTTGGGCTGGGTGGAGCGTTGATATATCTGGCAGGCAAAATGCAGACCACGCATCTATATGTTGTGGAGGGTATTATTGTATTCATACTGTTCTATCTGGCGGTGTTCTATCGTAAGATTGTCAAGCCGATGAGTACGATAGGAAGTGGTATGGAGTTGTTGCGCGAGCAGGATTTCAGCAGCCGGCTCAGCAGGGTGGGGCAGTATGAGGCCGACCGTATTGTGAACGTTTTCAACCGTATGATGGAACAACTCAAGAATGAGCGTCTGCGTATGCGCGAGCAGAACCATTTTCTTGATTTGCTGATTCAGGCATCGCCTATGGGGGTTGTCATTATGACGTTGGACGGTGAGGTGTCACAACTCAATCCGATGGCTGTAAAGATGCTGGGCGTTCGTCTGGAAGAGGCGCAGAACAGAAAACTGGATAAAATTGATTCGCCTTTGGCGGAAGAGCTGGCATCCATTCCTAAAGAAACGACTTCCGTGGTGCGGTTGAACGATGCGAATATCTACAAGTGTACCCATTCTTCGTTTATAGACAGAGGGTTCAAGCATCCTTTCTTTCTGATAGAGCGCATGACGGATGAAGTGATGAAAGCGGAAAAGCGTGCATACGAAAAGGTTATCCGTATGATTGCCCACGAGGTGAACAATACCACTGCCGGCATTACCTCTACCTTGGATACGGTGGAGCAGGCGCTTTCTACGGAAGAAAATATGGAAGACATTTGCGAGGTGATGCGCGTGTGTACGGAGCGTTGTTTCTCTATGAGCCGTTTCATTACCCGTTTTGCCGATGTGGTGAAGATACCCGAACCTACGGTAGCGCAGGTTCAACTGAACGAATTGGTATCCATGTGCAAGCGTTTTATGGAGGGAATGTGCAATGACCGCAACATTATTCTCCGCTTGGAATGCGACCCCGAAGTAGGGCAGGTGCGTCTGGATGCTTCGCTGTTCGAGCAGGTTTTGGTAAATATCATTAAGAATGCTGCCGAAAGTATAGAAAGCGCCGGAGAAGCGGCAGGCAAGCAGGGCGAAATAACGGTAAGGACCACTGCCCCCGCTCTTATAGAAATCGTAGACAATGGTCCCGGAATCAGCAAAGAGACCGAAGCTAAACTCTTCAGTCCCTTCTTCTCCACCAAGCCGAACGGGCAGGGGATTGGCCTGGTGTTTATCAGGGAAGTGCTGAGCCGTCACGGTTGTGCATTCTCCCTGCGCACATACAATGACGGATTGACCCGCTTCCGAATCTTGTTTAATTGAGAATTCCCAATTCTCAACTTCTGTTTTTCCTCCATTCTTCTGCGTACTCATCCAATATCCGCTTGATTCCCTGGCCGATTGTAACATAATCGCTCTCGTTCAGATTGGCAAGGGAAGCACGTACGCTCCATTCGGGCCCGTCGAAGCCGCCACCGTTCAGAAGCACTAAAGATGTTTCCTGAGCAAGGCGGAATACTACGTTCAGCGGACTGTACGTTTTTTTGAGGTATTCCACAAACTTCTCTCCATAGAACTTTTTGGCCCAGACCAGCATGTCGATTTCCGTATAATAGCCTACTCGTAAGGGGTCTTCCACTAACGTAAATCCGGTATTGTCCCAAAGAGCCTGCAAGCGGCGCCGGATAATTTCCTGCATCTTCTGCTTGTAGCTGTTTTCTTTGTCCAGCAGGGCAAAGGCGGCGAATAAGCTCATCTGCATCTGTTGAGGCAATGAAAGTCCTGCCGTATTGTACGGAATTTCTGCCATGAATGAGCGGAAATGCGGGCTGAAAGTACCGTACACATCGTCCGTAATAATCATCAGGTTGGGATTGTCCTCTTTTACGATGTTTACGATGCGCGCCATTGTTTCGGGGCTGAGCGTATAACTGGGAGGGTTGCTCGGGTTGGTGACAAACAAAGCCTTTATGGCCGGATTTTTCAGCCGGTCTATATCCTCGTCACTGTATTGCCACAGATGCAGCCCGTCTTTGCTCATGCGGTTGGCATGCAGTTCGGTCACCTTGAACCGGTAACGGTCCAGTTGGGGAATCTCTATATAAGGTGTAAAGGCGGGAACCATGAGGGCGATGCCGTCACCTTTGTCCAGCAGGAAATTCTCTTGCAGCGAATCGAAGATATAACACATGGCAGCCGTTCCGCCTTCGGTGGCAAACAGGTTGAAAGCTCCGCGAGGCGGACGGTTGTCGCACATTTCCTGATTCAGGTAGTCGCATACCAGCATTTCGGTGAATTGCAGGATGCGGTCGGGCACAGGATACTGGTTGCCTATGACGCTTTCCGCCCATTCGTGTACGAGGCTGTCGGGGTCGACGGCATGCTGCATCAGCATGTAGTGGTAGGTTTGTTCCAGCAGTTTGGCTCCGGGCTGGTAGATATTGCTTTTGAGGAATTGCTCAAAGCGGGCGGCAATACCTTGTTTTTCGGGGATGCCGGCGATGCCTTCGGGGAGAAACATGACGTGACGGCATTCTTCCAGTCCGAATTTTCCCAAAAGGAAAAAGGCTTCACGTGGAGTGGTTGCAATCCAGTTGGGATTGCCGCGCCCGGCGTTCAGCATGGTACGGGCGGTCTTTTTCAGGCTTTCATCTGCCATGTCGATAAGACGGTTTTTCAGTTCAAAGGGACTGATATTCTCCATCTTCTTTTCTAAAAGTTTTGTATTCATATAATCTGAAGTTTAGTTTTTAAAAAGCGTTATAATTAAAGTGACAGTCGGCATAAACTAATTCCAGGTATGCTAAAATCTATTCGTCCGATAATTGTTTTCCATTCGTCCGACAGCTGTTGAATTATCGTCCGACAATTGTTGAATTTTCGTCCGACAGCTGTCGGACGGAAAGATTTTAGTAAGCTTGAAAACAGTTTTTACTTATTAGGTAATCTGCTTAAAGTCTTCAGGGCATTAAATCAGCAGGACGATAACCACTCCCCATATAATCAGCAGGGTGTTGCCTACGGCATACGTCACGGTATAACCCAGCGCAGGCGTTTCACTCTCTACGGCATCCTGTATGGCTCCGAGGGCTGCCGTAGTGGTCCTTGCGCCCGCACAGCATCCCAATGCGATGGCCGGATGAAACTTGAACAGATACCTGGCAAGCAACAGCCCGATAATCAGTGGGAAAGTGGTGGCTGCTGCGCCTACAAGGAACAGGCTGATACCCACATCGTGAAATCCCTGTACAAAACCGGGGCCTGCCGATATGCCTACTACGGCGATAAACATGTTCAGCCCTACATTGTTCAGTACCCATTGCGACGGTTCGGGAATGCGTCCGAAAGTGGGATGCTTGCTGCGCAGCCAGCCGAAGAGCAATCCCGCTATCAGCGCTCCGCCACTGGTGCTCAGGCTGATTGGTACGCCGCCGATGTGGACGGATAGTGCACCGAACAATCCGCCTACAAGGATGCCGAGCCCTACGAAAATCATATCAGTCTGATTGGTAGGACGGTCTATATAGCCCAAACGTCTGGCGGCTGTTTCCACTTCCTGCCTGGTTCCCACTACCTCTACCACGTCGCCGGCATCTACGGTGGTCTGCGCCATGACGGGGATGTCGATGCCCGCACGCCTGATGCTGCGGATACTGACACCGTGCATGAACTTCTCGTTGCGGATGGCCGAAACGGTCTTTCCGGCAAAGGTCTTTTTGGTAATCATGACGGGCAGTTTTTCTGCGGGGAAGTCCAATAGCTGCTGGTCTTGTATTTCAGGTCCTATCCAATCCTCTTCGCCGATAACGTATTCCCGGCGTCCGCTTAGTACGACTTCATCCCCTATTTCCAGTTGCACGTTGGGGCTGACCTCGCGGATAGCGCCTGCCTTGCGTATCCGTTCCACAAACAGGCGCTTGTCCTGTTGCTGGAAGTACACTTCAAGGTCTATGACCCTTTTCCCGTTTTTGAACCATTCGTTTTCGATGCGGTAGGCGCGGAAAGTGACGGGGCGTGCGGCATGAATAAAGCCGGGTTCATCTGCCTGAGAGTTGCCCATGCGGACTTCCAAATCCTTGCAGGCGGCTTTCACCTTATCCAGTCCGCCCAGCATTTTCGGTCCGATGGACGATAGCACCCAAGCCGAGCCGGCGGTACCGAAAATGTAGGTTACGGCATAGGATACGGGGATGATGTTGACGTAGCTCTGCCGTTGCGCTTCATCCAGTCCCATGTTTGCCATTGTATCTTCGGCCACGCCGATGACGGCCGATATGGTTTGTGAGCCGGCAAGCAATCCGGCGGCTTCTCCCATGTTATATCCCATGAGCAGGGCAAGCAGCCAGGTTACTCCCAAAACAGATACGCACATCAGCACCGCAAAAGCCACTTGGGGCAATCCGTCTTTTTTCAGTCCGCGAAAGAACTGCGGGCCTACCTTGTAGCCTACGGCAAACAGAAACAGTAAGAAAAACACTGACTTGACCGGGCCGGGTACGGCAATATTCAGTTGTCCTACCACTACGCCTACCAATAACACGCTGGTGACGGTTCCTAAAGTAAACTTACCGATACGCAGCTTACCCAGCCAGAACCCCAGAAAAATGGTGAGGAAAATGGCTAATTCGGGACGTTCTCTGAGTTGGTTGAAAATCCATTCCATAATTAAGTATTTAGGTCGGTTTGTACGTCTTTTGTAAGTCGTATTCGCTATACAACGGGTTTTAACGGGAAGTGTTTTGAATAAAAGTGGTTTTTTAGAACATTTATTCCGCAAAACCGGACTTTTAGAAAAAGTTTTCTTCCGTACCTTTGCGCACTGAATGATAGATGGGTAAGGTATGAGGTTGTTTATTAGGGTATTTCTGCTGTTGCAGATAATTGCACTTCCTGTGAGGGCGCAATATATAGTGCAAGGTGTTGTCACGGATTCGCTGACACGGGAGCCGTTGCCATATACCTCGGTCTATCTGAAAGGAACCACAGAGGGGGGAATGACTGATGACAAGGGGGTATTTTCCTTCAAGACCTATCGCCCGGAAGCGCGGTTGGTAATCTCGGCCGTGGGCTATAATGAATACACCCGGCTGATTCATCCGGCACGCGGGGAGCGTATAAAAGTGGCGCTTGCCCCCACCACTTATGCACTGAATGAAGTGGTGGTGAAGCCGAAACGCGAGCGCTACAAGAAGAAAAACAATCCGGCAGTGGAGTTTGTGCGGAAGATGATAGAGCACCGGGATGATTATTCTCCGGATGAGCGCGACTTCTGGCAGCGCGAGCGTTATGAGAAAATGACGTTTGCCATTAACAACTTCGACAGTGTGAAACAGCAGAAGTGGCTGTATCGCAAGTTCAAGTTCCTGACCGATTATGTGGATACTTCCGCCGTGACGGGAAAGCCGGTTCTGGCGGTGTCCAACCGCGAGTTGCTGGCTACGGATTATTACCGTAAGTCGCCGCACAGCGAAAAGCAATGGGTGAAGGCGCGGCGGCAGGCGGGAGTGGACGAAATGCTGTCACAGCAGGGGATGGAGCAGGCCATCAGCGTCACTATGACGGACGTGGATATTTATCAGAACAATATAACGCTCTTTACCAATAAGTTTGTCAGTCCGTTATCTTCTTTAGGCCCTTCGTTCTACAAATACTATCTGATGGATACGCTGACCGTTGCCGGAAAGCCTTGCGTGGACTTGACTTTCGTGCCTTTCAACTCCGAGTCGTTCGGCTTTACGGGGCATCTGTACGTCATGCTGGACAGTACGTATTTCGTGCGTCGTGTAGTGATGAACTTTCCTCAGAAAATCAATCTGAACTTTGTGGATTACATGAAGATAGAACAGGACTTCGACCGTGCGGAAGACGGTACAAGGCAACTTATGAATGAAAGTATCACGACGGAATTCAAACTGGTGGACAACAGCGACGGCATCTATGCCAAACGGGATGTTTATTACCGGAATTATGCTTACGAACCTACTGCCGATGCCTTGCAGGCGTTCCGAAAACCCGAGAAGGTGATTGAGGGTATGGACTCTTCCGCTCATTCCGATGCTTACTGGGATGCCAACCGCCTTGCGGAAGTGAGCAAGAAAGAGACTTCCGTAGACAAGATGATGGCGCAACTGCGTAGTTATCCGGTTTATTATTGGACGGAGAAGGTGCTGAAGGTGCTGTTTACCGGATATATTCCCGCACCTAAGGAGAAAGCTCCTTTGTTCTATATCGGTATGATGAACACCACCATCAGTGGTAATGCGCTGGAAGGAGTGCGTGTGCGTGCCGGTGGGATGACAACGGCATGGCTTAATCCGCATTTGTTCGGCAGGGGATATGTGGCGTACGGTTTCCGCGACGAACGTGTGAAAGGGTTGGCGGAACTGGAATATTCTTTCCATAAGAAAAAAGAGTATGCCAATGAGTTTCCGATTCATTCGCTCAAATTCCGTTATCTGTCCGATGTCAACCAGTATGGGCAACATTATCTCTATACCAGTCAGGATAACGTTTTCTTGGCGTTGAAACGCCAGAAGGACGACCGTATCGGCTATTTCCGGCAGGCGGAGATGACCTATACCAATGAGTTTTATTCCGGCTTTTCTTTCCAGTTGACAGCGCGTACACGGAAAGATGAGTCCTCCTACCTGATTCCTTTTTTAAAGAAAGAAGGAGATACCTACACCCCGGTAAAAGATTTCTCTGTCAGTGCGGCAGAGTTGAAACTGCGTTATGCTCCGAACGAGAAATTCTTCCAGACCCAATGGAACCGTTTTCCCGTATCGTTGGATGCACCGGTGTTTACCTTGTCGCATACCATTGCCGGAAAAGGAGTGTTGGGCAGCGATTACACTTACAATCATACCGAAGCCGGTATTCAGAAACGCTTCTGGTTTTCTGCGTTCGGCTATACGGACGTTATACTAAAAGCAGGTAAAGTGTGGGATAAAGTACCTTTCCCGCTGCTTATCATGCCTAATGCCAACCTTTCTTATACCATCCAACCGGAATCTTACTCGTTGATGAATGCGATGGAGTTTATGAACGATGAGTATTTCTCGTGGGATGTTACTTATTTCCTCAACGGATGGTTGTTCAACCGGGTGCCGTTGTTGAAAAAACTTAAATGGAGGGAAATAGTTTCCTGTCGTGGATTATATGGACATTTGAGCGATAAAAACAACCCGGCTTTGAGTGACGGTTTGTTCGCTTTTCCGATAGAAAACACACAAACAATGGGAAAAACACCTTATGTGGAGGCGGGGGTCGGTATTGAAAACATTTTCAAGGTGTTACGTTTGGACTATATCTGGAGGCTCACTTATCGTGATTCGCCCGGGATTGACAGATCAGGCTTGAGAATAAGTCTCCACATGACCTTTTAAAAGTTAAATCCTGCTAATTGCAATGTTTATATGACAAATAAAGACTGTATTAGTAATTAATTAATCTTATTTTTGCATCAATTTTAGTTTAATTTTAATAGAATAGAAATGAAACAAGAAATTAAACCCGCTACCGGGCGTCTTGGCGTCTTGGTAGTCGGAGTGGGTGGTGCGGTAGCTACCACGATGATTGTAGGTACACTAGCCTCTCGCAAGGGACTGGCAAAACCGATAGGATCTATTACACAGTTAGCCACAATGCGCATGGAAAACAACGAAGAAAAACTCATCAAGGACGTTGTGCCCTTGACTGATTTGAACGACATTGTTTTCGGTGGATGGGATATTTTCCCGGACAACGCATATGAAGCTGCTATGTATGCCGAGGTTTTGAAAGAAAAAGACCTGAATGGAGTAAAAGAAGAGTTGGAAGCTATCAAACCGATGCCGGCTGCTTTCGATCACAACTGGGCAAAACGTCTGAACGGTACACACGTGAAGAAGGCTGCTACCCGTTGGGAAATGGTAGAACAACTCCGTCAGGACATCCGCGACTTTAAGGCTGCCAACAACTGCGAACGCGTTGTTGTACTGTGGGCTGCAAGTACCGAAATCTACATTCCGTTATCAGACGAACACATGTCACTCGCTGCTTTGGAGAAAGCAATGAAAGATAACAACACAGAAGTTATCTCTCCGAGTATGTGTTATGCATACGCTGCTATCGCAGAAGATGCTCCGTTTGTGATGGGTGCTCCTAACTTGTGTGTAGATACTCCGGCCATGTGGGAATTCTCTAAACAGAAGAATGTTCCTATCTCCGGTAAAGACTTCAAGAGCGGTCAGACACTGATGAAAACCGTATTGGCTCCGATGTTCAAGACTCGTATGCTGGGTGTGAACGGTTGGTTCTCTACCAATATCCTCGGTAACCGCGACGGTGAAGTGCTCGATGATCCGGACAACTTCAAGACAAAAGAAGTCAGCAAGC
>OLFZ01000553.1_pt1 | contig 39729 bp, 33 predicted proteins | sample 1604861 | NCBI WGS metagenome assembly OLFZ01 (sample SAMEA3888895, study PRJEB22519) | human gut metagenome | biome: human gut; feature: human-associated habitat; material: faeces | place: Denmark | collected 2011 | reverse complement strand
GTACACGCATCCGGCTGGACTCCATGCAGGATCCGTACGCACCGGTGGAAGCTGGAACGACGGGGAAACTGGACTACATCGACGACGCAGGACAGTTCCATATGAAGTGGGACAACGGGCGGGTGCTGGCTCTCATCCCTGGCGTGGACAGCTTTACCGTTTTACCGCCCGAGCTCAGCATGACGAAGCTGTATAGGTGGCCAGTTCGCCGGTGCTTAAGTGCAGAGAGAATATCTCATTGGGCAGCGGTGTGAAGTTTTTCAGTTTGTTGTTTTGCAAGTTCAATACATACCTCCGATTCCTGTTGACATAGCTGCGCGAATGGTGTAGACTAATTGCAATATTGATTAGACATTTAGCTTGAGTCTATCATAACAGAGGCGGTATATCCCGTCAACGCTGTCAAGCATTATTTGCAATCAGTCCATAATTGGAGGGTGTTATGTGGTACTGTAAAATGTATTTCCCCGGAAGGCATGAGGTCATCGAGAGCGACGCTTTCGGAACGCAGGGTGCGCCGTCACAGCGAAAGGTCTTTCCCTTTTTGGAGTCGCTGCTGTCCTTCACAGAACTGGACACCGGGAAAGTTGCCGTCGCGCTGCGGTGCATCTCCGATGACTTGGAGAGCCTCGACCGTGAGCGTGTGACCAACGCCATGGTCAGGCTGGGAGCGCTGGCAGAGATGCACAGTTTTTTTCGCGTGCTGTATACCAAGTGGTTCTACCTTCATTCCGTAGGCTTCGGGAACACTGAGGCTGCGGTATCGGGCGCATTGGACGAGCTGCGGTCACTGTCGGAGGCGCTGCCGCTGTACCAGAAGCAGATCCAGCGTTTCTTCGCGCTGATACTGGATATAGACAAGGCCGGGCGCGAGCCCAGCCGGCAAGTCATGCGGTACTATCATTTCGACCAGCCCAACCAGCCCAGTGATCCGGAGTTGTTCCCGTTCCGTCTGCTGACCACGCGCTTCGAGCCGGTGGATGGTGACGCTTGTGCGCCGGTGCTATATGCGAATACAGCGGCGGATATGATCAGCTTTTCTTTGCAGACTTGCGTGGAGCGCAACATCACGGTACGCCGCTGCAAGAACTGTGGACGCTACTTTGCGCAGACGGGCCGTGTCAGTGCAGAGTACTGTGACCGTCCTCCGCTGGATGGTCAGTCGAGTTGCCGGTCGATGGGAGCTTTCCAGCAGTGGACGCTAAAGCAGGCGGACGACCCGGTGTTCAAGGTCTACCGCAGAGAGTACAAACGCCGTTTCGCGTGGATCAAGGCCGGGCGCATCAGCGACAGTGAGTTTTATGCGTGGAGCGAGCAGGCCAGAGAGCAGAAAAAGAAATGCGACGAGGGTATCATCACCGCAGAAGATTTCCAGCGGTGGCTGAAGGAGTCGTAAATACAAGGAGGGTGCGGTTCAGCAGAACCGCACCCTCCGTAGTTTTGTCGGCAAAGAAATATTTAGTCATGTTGTGCGCTAATGCGCGACGAGACATCCCGTAAAATTTCAGCAAGAGGGTCGGTAGTCCCGCAGAGCGGCAACTAACTCTGCATCGTCTGTTTCCTGTACAGTCATTGATACCATGTCCATATCCTTGGCATCGATGAGTTTTTCCCGCAGCATAAGGCGGAACAGCGCGGGATGCTCAACAGCCGTCCCAATGAGCTTTGCAGCATGGGATCTTATATACTTGCAGTATTTTTTGCCGTTTTTGTCCGCGCAATCGCGACCATCCTCTGCAAAACCCACCGCTGCACCGGGTCTGTACCTCGTACTGATACCCGTTATATCTTCCATGTGGATCACGATATTTTGGGACTTTGGCAAAATCACGGGCAAACGCTTAGCCTGCGAGGACGGGAGTGTTATCTCCTCTAAGCCGTCGCAATCCTGAAATGCCTCTGCGCCGATATGCGTCACGTTTTCCGGAATTGTGATACTCGACAGCCCACTGCACCCTGCAAATGCGGAATCTCCAATACTCGTAAGACTGTTAGGGAGCATGATATGTTTCACTTCTCTGCACCAAGCGAATGCAAAACTTCCGATGCTGGTCACTCCCTTCGGAATTGTTATGTCCGTTATGTTACGGCGACCATAAAGCGCACGCTCACCGATGCGCGTCACGCCAGTCGGGATCGCAGGGTATTCTTCGTTGCTTTTGTTAGAATATAAAACACCACAGACAATTATATGCCCGGATCCATCCGCCAACCCCCGGCATCCTGCGAACGCACTATCGCTGATGTCCGTCACATTATCCGGAATTGTAATGCTTGTCAGGTTCTTGCATTCGTCGAACGCCCCGTCCCCAATACTTACCACACTGTTTGGGATCGTGATGCTGGTGAGTCTGGTACACCACCGAAACGCCTGTTCTCCGATATTTGTTACGCCCTCGGGAATTATTACATTCGCCAACCGATTGCATTCGGCAAAGGTTTCCCGCTCGATGTGTGTCACATGGTCTGGTATTGTGATGCTGGTCAAGCCGCTGCAGCGCCAAAACGCCTTTTCGCCAATACTTGTAATGCTATCGGGCAGCGTTATGCTATCCAAAAACTCACATCTGGAAAATGCCCCCCCGCCCAATGCTTGTCACATTGTCCGGGATCGTTATGTCCGTTAAATCTCCGCATCCGGCAAACGCGCCATCCCCGATGCGCGTTACGTCTTTCGGGATCGTCACGCTGTCTCGATCGTCAACGCAGGAATACAGAGTGCCGTGTATGATGACAAGCCCCGATTCATCCGCCAAGTCTGTGCATCCCCAGAACATATGTTCACCAATATCCGTCACACCGGTCGGAAGCACAACACTTTTGAGCTTTCCGCACCCTGCAAACGCACTATTTCCAATACTTGTTACGCTATCCGGGATCGCAATGTCAGTCAGTTCACTGCAGTCAATAAACGCCCCGCTCTCGATCCTCGTCACGCCCTCCGGGATTGTAATGCTACTCAAACCTTCGCAACCCGCAAAAGCCCGCCGCTCGATACTCACCAGGCTGGCTGGTAGCACAATGTTTGTTAACTTTTTGCAGCTGGCAAATGCTAACAGTCCAATACTTGTTACTCCCTCGGGGAGGACAACATCCGTAAGGTTCACACAGCACTGGAATGTATACTTTTCAACGGATGTCACTCCCGCAGGGATCGTGATGCTGGTCAGACGGTAGCAGAATGCAAATGCGCTGCAATCAATTTTTACCACGCTCTCTGGGATCGTGATGCTGGTCAGATTTTCGCAGCTATAAAACGCCCCGTCTCCGATGCGTGTCACGCCGTCGGGGATGACGACCTCCGTTACGCCAGGTTCTTCGCGATAGTTCCTCAAAACACCGTTTTTGATCTCAAATGGCATGCTGTTCTCCTTTCTCGTTCATCGTATCGCTTCTTTTTCCATTATACATCCCGCGGGGCAAAAATCCACCCTATTATACCGCTTCATTCTACGCGACGGGCTCGCTCTCCACGGCGCGCTCCTGAAGCATCAGGAGCAGCGCCGTCGCTCCGCCTCCTCCAGCTTGCGCATGATCTTCTGGCGCATCGCCTCCTCCGGATCCTCCGGCGGGGAATTCTCGATCTCCGCCGCGTCATACCTTGAAGCCGCCTCGCAGGTCACCGCAGGGTTTCTCTTTACAGCGGTGCCGCGGATAGCCTGAATATCGGAATAGAGCAGGGTCTTCTTCATGACCAGCGCCTCTGTAATCTCTTTCAGAAACGCCTCGTTTTGAGCAAGGAGCGCCCTTGCTTTGCCGTAGTACCGCTCCAGCTCCACCTGTACCGCCGCCTCGCTGCGGGCATTCAGGCTTTCGGACATATTGCTGGAGGAATCGCTTTCGACATTCAGCAGGGAGAATCCCAGCGTCCCCTCCTTGGCTGCCGCCTCGCGGATACAGTTGACCGCACGGGCGATATCATCGCTGCATCCCTCCGCGACCTGCCCCGCATACCGCATCTCCACGGCGGCCTTGCCGCCCAGGGCGATGATGGCGCTTTGTGAATCGGAGACACCTTTGCAGCAGTGGATAAAGCCGCCGCACCGGTTTTCGTCGGAGGGAAGCAGGGAGGCAAAGCCGACGCTGCCGGGGCACAGCGCTTCGCATACCACCAGATGCCCCGCCTCGTGAAGCGCCACCTTTTCGATGACCTCATCCGAAACGCGAGGCATATCCTCTTGTGCGCCATATTGCTGCTTCAGCACCACACTCACCATGTCCTCCATGTCGATGCCGGTCTTGCGGGCAAAGGCCGCACGAACCGCCGCTTCATTCAAAATAGTCTCCAGCTCGGCGCAGGAATTATAGCGCATCATCCTCGTCAGGTCTTCCATGTTGACACTGTCCGAAACCCGTTTCGTTTTCAGATAGTGGGTGATGATCTCCTCCGCGTCGGACGCCGTGGGCGCTCGAAGTCCGATTTTTCGGTCAAACCGTCCGGAACGGCGCAGGGAGCTCGGCAGCTTGCGGATATCGTTTGCCGTGGCGATCACAAACACACCGGTGTCCTTCACATCGTCGATCCCTGCTTGCACGGCGGCATATTCCGGTGCGTCGCAGTGGGTATCATCCTCGTTGGCAAATTTGTCCATGTCGTCCAAAAGGACAATGGACGGCGCTTTTGTCTTCGCGCTGGCAAAGGCCTGTGTAATTCCATCGATAAAGGCGTCGCCGCCCTTGTCGCGGCGTACCGTGATGGTGTGCAGCCCGCTCTCCTCCACAAAGCACCTCGCCAAAAGCGTCTTGCCCAAACCCGGGTCGCCATACAGCAGCAGTCCATGGGGCAGGCGGGCGCCCATCTCCTCATAGATCTCCCGGTTGCGGAGCATATCGCACAGCTGCAGCAGCTCGCGCTTGGTGGCCTTGTATCCGATGACCTTGTCAAATGCGTTCATGGTAAAATCTCCTTTTCGAATTTTGCCGCCAGTATAGCACCCATATAATTAAGACCTAATTTATATAAGCATATATAGGCCAAAAGGCGGTTTTCTGCAAAATTTCGTATAGATGCACAATCCGGCACATCCGCAATCGTCATATTTGCAGCGTTATACCCATGAAATGCGGCAGTTTTTGCTGCCTGCACACGAAAAAATGGGCGATGGAGGCCGATTTCTACCCCCAAACCGCCGAAAATAATATAAATATTTAGGTCTTATTAAAAAAGGTGCTACACTGACCGCAAATCACATTGCAGGAGGAAATGACCATGGATGTTACTTTTTTACCCGCCCTCCGTGTGTACGCGGAAATGTGGGAGATCGCCGGACGGCGACGGGAGGCGGACGCACAGTTCGCGCAGGCGTTGGCACATATCCGCAGCGGCACGCCCGACGCTATGGCAAAGGCATTCGATCTATTCAAGCGTTCAGGAACCCACAACTTTACCGAGGCGCAGTTCGCCGCCGGATGGTGCTGTGAGCACGGCTGCGGCACAAAGCGCAACTACCCGCAGGCTATCCGCTGGTATAAGCGGGCGGAGAACAACGTGACTTCCGATGTAATGAGCGCTTTTGACCCTGTGGGTGAGGCGGAGAATGCCCGGCTTCGGCTGTACTTCGAGTGCGAGTCCTACGCGGCGGCGGTGGACGCGCTGCTGGACGCACAGGAGCGGGAGGATAGCTTTATGGCCGACTACGAGGCGGCGGTGGGCGGCGACGCCATCGGGATGCTACATCTGGGGCATCGATACTATTACGGGCCGGATGTGGCGTGTGACCAGGCAGAGGGCATCCGCTGGTATCAGCGGGCCGCCGAGGCTGGCAGCGATGCCGCCATGTCGCGGCTGGCACAGATCTACGAGGCGGACAAGCATTACAAGGAGGCTGCAAGATGGTATCGCCGCTACGCGGCGGAGCGCATCCGCTGGCGCAACCAGCGGCTGAATTGGTGAAAAAAGTTCCAAGAAATTGGTGAACTTGCATTTTTCGGCACGCTCTGTTATGATGAGTAAGAAACCTTTGGAAAAGACGGAACGATCAACCTAAAGACAAGAGAACATCAATGGAGAGAAAGGGGATTAGAATGAACAAAAAATCTACTCATCCGTTTGCACCTGAAATCCCAGAGGGAGCCACAAAACTGATTATAGGAACCATGCCTCCCTACAGATTTTGTAACACGGATGAAATGCTGTACGACGATGATGTTAATTTCTATTACGGTTCAAGAGATAATTACTTTTGGGAACTGGTATCTGACGCGTCAGGGAAAAGACTAACTTATGCAAATACACAGGAAGCCATCGATGAGCGCAAAAGGCTTTTGGCCGACCTTCATATGGGTATGGTGGACATGGTTGTAAGCTGTGTGCATAAAGACGGAAAGGCGGATGACAAGTCACTGCATGACATAGTAGAGCGTGATGATTTAAAGACCATCTTGCATAAATATCCGAAAATCGACACCTTGATTTACACAAACAAGAGTGCAAATATTTTGAAATGGGTCAACGAATCATCAGACAAGCAGTATCATGAGGGATGGGATAAAACAAAAACCTATGCTTCAATTGTCATCGGCAAAAAAACATATAAAGTCATTCGGCTCTATTCCCCATCTCCCTATGCGTTGAGGAGCGTCTCAAAGGAAGTTCGCAGAGAACAATATGATATGGTTTTCAAACTGGAGTAATATGGCTTTCTGTTTTTCCACTCTCCTCCCTATGCTTTATCCAACCGACGCAGAGACGCTGTTCACGGCGCTGGCGGCGCACGATGTCCCCTGCGCCCTGCTGGATGGCACACGGGACATCTGGCTGCGGGACTTCATGCCGGTGCGGACAGGCTCCGGAAAGCTGGTGTCCTTCCGCTATGAGCCGTCCTATCTGAAAAACGATCCCGATCTGAGGGCCGATTTTCGTAAGGACCTGGCTCCACAGCTCGGCCTGCCGGTTACATACAGCAATATCAACCTTGACGGCGGGAACGTGGTGTTCTCGCCGTCCGGGGCGCGCGTCCTGGTCAGCGACCGTGTCTTTTCCGAAAATCCGGAGTATCCGTCTGCCGCGCTGGTGCATGAGCTTTCGGAACTGCTGGAAACGGAGGTTTTGATCATCCCCTCTCTGAAAAGCGACATGACCGGCCACGCCGACGGCATGGCGCGATTTCTCGACGACCGCACCGTGCTGTGCAATCGGCCGCTGTCATCCTGCGGCTTTGAGCAGCAGGTGAAGCGAGCGGTGCAGGACTGCGGCCTGGACGCGGTGGATTTTCCCTTTGTCCCGACCGGTGGGGTCAGCGCCGTTGGCTGCTACCTGAACTATTTGGAGACGGAACGGGTGGTTTTCCTGCCGGTGTTTGGCATTGAGCAGGATGCCGAGGCTGAAACTTCTGCACGGCAGCTTTTCAGCAAAGAGATCGTGCCCGTCAACATCCGGGAGATCGCCCAACAGGGCGGCTGTCTGAACTGCATCAGCTGGGAGGAACCTCATGCATAATGAACAGGATTTGAAGAACACGCCGGAGTACCGCTCCGGTATGTTCCACATCGTCACCTGCCCCGTCTGCGGCCATCCCACGCTGGATATGTACTGGATCTGTGCGCATTGCGGCTGGGAGTATGACATCGAGCTGCAGACGGAGGATGAGGAGTCTCCCTGCAACGGTATGTCCCTGCGGGCATACCGCGAACTATACAAAACTGGAGGTATATCTATGAACGTGACCATCTGTTCCCGCAAAGCCGCCGAGGAACTGCTGCGTACCGACACGCTCTCCCGCACGGCGGTGATCTCCTTCTGCGACCCGCCCTCCATCGGCAAGCCTGCCCCGATGCCCCCGCTGGACTACGCCGGCAAAGCGGCGCGGGTGTTCACCGTGGTCGTTCACGATCTGGATCTGACAGCTCTGCCGGATGTGGGGCTGGACTACGACACCTACATGCCGGAGGCGGACGCACTGGCGGCGTTTATCTGTCAGGCAAGGGCGGACGGGCTGGATATCCTCTGCCAGTGCGAGTACGGGCAGAGCCGCAGCGCCGCCTGCGCCGCCGCGATTTTGGAGTATTTCAACGGCACCGGCATCTCCGTCTTTGCCGACTACCGCTATTACCCTAACCAAGTGGTGTATCACAAGATCATGGACGCACTGACCCGGTACGGGTCGGAGACGCAGTCATCCACTTGACTTTCCCGTCAAAGCGCTTTACCATATAAACATAACCGAAGATCAGCCCCATGCAGTAGTGTACAGCTTAGAGTTTCGTACTTTGAGGAGGGCGGCGAGTCGCCGCTCTGTTTACCAAGAGGACGCACGCTTCGCAAGCGAAGCGACCGCCTGATACCGCTCCGTCGAATCGCGAATCACCATATGATTATCAATTCGACTCCGCTTACATCAGGTCACTTTGTACTGCATGGGGCTGATTCTATGTCAGGGAGGCCTCTATGAAAATTGAGAAAGATGCGGTCACCTTCGAAATGCCGGACGCAGACTTCGTGGCCAAATTCGGTATGCAGGCCGCGGCGGATATGGTACTGGATTTTCACTGCTTTCACCCGCAGCTGCCGTTCCTGTACGACGCCCGGCAGCTGGCGGCGTTTCTCTCTACCAGCAGGCAGAAGCTCCTTTACTATGCGCGGCACACGGCGGCAGCATATCACCCCGTCACCATCCCCAAGCGTAACGGCGATGTGCGCATACTGTCCGTGCCGGACGACACGCTGCGTCGCTGGCAGCGGAAGATCTGCCGGGATCTCCTCGCCTATCTGCCTGTCGCACCGCAGGCCACCGCCTATCGGAAGGGCGGCACTCTCAGCGGCAACGCCGCGCCCCATGTGGGCAAGCGGTATCTCCTGAAGCTGGATATCTCCGACTTTTTCGGCAGCATTTGCTTTGAGCAGGTCCACTCCACCGCCTTTCACACCCGGTACTTCTCCCGGCAGGTGGGTTTTCTGCTGACCGCTTTGTGCTGCAAGGACGGTGTCTTGCCGCAGGGCGCGCCCACCTCTCCCGCGCTTTCCAATCTGGTCATGCGGAATTTTGATACGAACATGGCACGCTGGTGCCAGCGGCGCGGCATCGCATACACGCGGTACTGCGATGACCTGACCTTTTCTGCCGATCATCCGCTGTTCGCCGTCTATTCGAAGGCGAAAAATATGCTGGCGGAGATGGGCTTTGACCTGAATGAGGCCAAGACCCATTTTATCACCAACGCCGGACGGCAGAGCGTGACCGGTCTGACCGTCAATGAGAAGGTGTCCGTGCCGGCCGGCTATAAGCGATCACTTCGACAAGAGGTCTATTACGCCCTGCGCTTTGGTCTGGCGGACAGCATCCTGCGGGGCGGCCGCGCAGTGCTTCGCACAGACGGCGTTCCTGATACGGAGCGCTACCGGCAGCAGCTATTGGGCAGAATTCAGTATGTGCTGCAGATCGAGCCAGGAAACCGCTGGTTCCGCGAAGCAAAGCAAAAGCTGCTGTCCTGCGATGACCTCCCGAAGGTCTGACGCCTATTCTTTAATTACAGCGTGGTCATTTCTGCACCAATGTGCGGCGGGATGTCCCGTGGGATTTCGGCAGGGCGGTTGGTACGACATTGGAAACACCGGAGAATCGGCGTTTCTGTAATTTTTTAGATATACCGCCATATTGCTTGATGCAGCCGCAAAGCTTGTTTTCCTGTTTTGTGAATGATATACTCAGGACAGGGTTACTAGACAAATTACACAGAGAGGGGAATCGGCATGGTCAACCTTTCCAAGTCCAAATACTGTGCGCTGTGGCAGTGCCCGAAAATGTTATGGCTCCGCAAATACAAGCCGGAGCTTGCCGAGGTGGACAGCCATACGCTGTCCATTATGGAGACTGGCAACGCCGTGGGCGATCTTGCCATGGGACTGTTCGGGGACTTTACCGAGGTCACGGTCTATACAGATGGAGAGATCGACCTGCCGGCTATGATGCGCCGCACGCAGGAAGAAATTGCAAAGGACACCCCCGTGATCTGCGAGGCGTCCTTTGAATGGAACGGCTTATACTGCGCCGTGGATATTCTGCGGCGTGAAGGTGACGGGCGGGCAATCTACGAGGTAAAAAGCTCCACATCGGATGAAAAATCCGTCTATATCGCGGATATCGCCTACCAGAAGTTTGTGCTTGAGCACTGCGGCGTCAAGGTCACGGGCACCTACCTTGTGGTGCTGGATCGCGACTACATCTTCGACGGGACGCTGGACCTGCAAAAGATGTTCAAGGTCACCGATGTTGGCTTGGCGGTGGCTTTCGAGCAGGACAATGTCGCCATCAACACGCGGATCGCAGAGGAGGTGCTGAAATCCCCCGACGAGCCGGGCGACGACCTGTCTATACACTGCAATAAGCCCTACCCGTGCGCGTTCTGGAAATACTGTTCCCGCCATGTGCCGTCACCGTCAGTGTTTGATCTCTACCGCCTGCCGTTCAAGAAAAAGATCGCCTACTACCAGCAAGGAATGGCCGGCTTTGACAAGCTGCTGCACTGTCCCGACATCACGGGGGACAAGCAGCTGCGGCAGATCGAATACGCGCTGGCGGACAAGGGGACGTACCTCGACAAGCCCGCCATCCGTGATTTCCTGCGGCTGCTGCGCTACCCGCTGTATTTTCTGGACTTCGAGACGATACAGCCCGCTGTGCCGCGGTATGTAGGTACGCGCCCGTACACGCAGATACCGTTCCAATATTCGCTGCACTACATAGAGTCCGAGGGCGGAGCCTTGCAGCACAAGGAGTTTCTGGCACAGCCCGGCACAGATCCCCGCCGCGCGCTGGCGGAGCAGTTGTGCGCGGACATTCCTTTCGGCGTCTGCACCACCGCCTATAACAAGCAATTTGAATGTGGGCGTATCCGGGAGCTGGCGGCACTGTACCCCGATCTTGCGCCGCACCTGCTGAATATTGAGAGCAACATCGTTGATCTGCTGATACCGTTTCAGTCCGGTTACTACTACAATCGCGCTATGGGCGGGTCGTTTTCTATCAAGAGCGTGCTTCCGGCGATATTTCCCGATGACCCCGCGCTGGATTACCACAATCTGGAGGGCGTACACAACGGCAGTGAGGCCATGAGTATTTTCCCCAAAATGAAGGATATGCCGCCGGAGGAGCAAGCCAAGGCGCGGCATGACCTTCTGAAATACTGCGAGCTGGACACCTTTGCGATGGTAAAGGTGTGGCAGGCACTGTGCGAGGCAGCGGAATAAAATATTTAAGGAGGAAAATTGTGATGTGCTGCACTTCTGAAGATGTTAAGCGGGCGGTAGAGGGTTTCAAGAAGGATATTGGTGACAAAAAAGCGAATTATCTCGACTCTGTGAAATCTGAAGATGCCATTAAGTACGCATTTGACAACGCATATGGTGACGCCAAGCGCACATTGACCGGCATCAGAGATTTCCAAAAGGAAAAAGAAACTGCCAAAGGTCGCATTGTAGAAAAAATGCTTGACTATTTTAACGGTCCTGCTCCAAGTGGGCAGGAAGCATTTGATGTGCTGCACGAGGAGATGTGTATGTTTTGGTGTGCCCAGTTCACGGAAAGCAGCAAAGACCTTGGCACATACGGAAAGGCGCAAAAAATCATCAACATGTCGTTCAAATATCTCTTTTGCTGCGAAGATGCGGAGGAGCACTATGCCCACTTTCAATACTGCCACATGCCGTTGGACTCTTTTACTCTCGAGTGGATTAAGCGTTTTGTTAAGGATGAAAAAAAGAATGCCCTGCGTGTAGGAAAGATCGACTCTTGGAGCAAAATGCAGAACGCCGATACGGAATACTATATCGACACAAATGACAAGGAGTTCTACCCTTATGACCGTTATGTGAAGTGGATTCGCGACTACATCCACGACAGGAAGTGGAGCATCTCCCCGCTGGAGTTGGAATTTATCATATGGCCCATCATGCAGAAGAAATTGGCAGCAGAAGGTTTTTTGATTGGGTTGCAGGAGAATCCCGACCGTAAGGCAAAACAGGAAATTCAGAAAAAATCTCTTGAGGATAATTATAGGGAGATATGTGCCGCCTTGAAAAAGATTGATCGTTGCGATTTCGATATTAGCAGCATCATATTGCAGGCTACTGCCGAATAAAATCATTGTTATCCGTTCCAGAAAGTTAATCATAAGACAGCAAGATAGGGGCATTTGCGGTTTTTCACTGCAAATGCCCCTATCTTCGCTGCCTATTTACCTGTCAATCTCCCTTACCCTTCCCCCAGCCGTCATCCAGATGACACCTGTAATGGCGGCTGTTGTCGTATCGGAGCAGCGGCTGGGACGTGATGGCAAAGGCCGCCTGTATCTCCGACAGCAGGGCCGGCGATACGTGGGGGCTCATGTAGATCACCGGCTGACCCCTGTTGTCCGCGTCCACTCTGCCGCGGGGATAGTAATTGTAGGGCTTACCGAGGGAACCGTGAAGCTGCTCCCACAGCTTCTGGTGGTTATATGTGGCGCCGGAGCGGGCGGCGCCCTCGGCATATACCCCCTCTATAAACGGGTACGACAGCAGGGCGCCGTCGATCACCCAAAACACACCGCGATAAAACTTACTGCCCTCCATTCCTTTAGCAATCCACCTCTATGCGAAAGTCGCTGACAGAATAATTCCCCTGTGTGTTAAAGAACGTGACCAATCCGGAAAGCTCGTAGTGCATCGTACCATATTCCTCGCTGGGCATCCAAATATCAAGATTTGCCCGATATACGCCGAAATCCTGCGGCACGACATACCATTCGGTTTCCGCTACTGTGCGCCAAGCATCATCCGGCGGGAAAACATTGTCCTTTAAGAAGCGTTCAAAGGCGGTATATACGTCCTCCGCGATCTCCTGCGTAACGTTTTCCGGGGAGGTATACGCGGCAGGAAAGCTTATATAGCCGCCATAGACCGACTCGCTCGTGCCGGCCTGCACCATGATGTTATCGCGCAGCGGAGATAGCTCCTCTGTGTCCGCATCACTGCCGGAGGCCGTGGGCGGAACGCACTTCTCGGATACCTTTTCAAAAACATTGATCGTGCTTTGCCCCACCTCCTTGAGCAGCAGCTTGTCATCCTCCAGCGAATAGGTATATTCCTGCGCTGTGCCGGATAGCCACGAATCCCCGTCAAATTGCATACAGAGAGTTTCCGCAGATACCGTATAGCTTCCGGAAGCGACAAGACGATACTCTTCGCCTCCGGTGGAAAGGTATATTTCAAACGTGTTGTCCTTGTCAAACAGGATGTACTCTACGTCCTGCCAGCTGTAGGTGCCTGTCAATCGCCTCGTCTCCCTGCTGGGGATGCCCGCCGCCTTGTCTCCGCCGCAGGCACATAGTGAAAACGCAAGAACAAGGATCATACTCCCTATCAGAAAACTGCGCTTCATAATCTGCATTCCTTTCGTTTCGAAATAGTGGAGGCCTGAAACCGAACTTCGGCCTCCGGGGAAAGTTTTCTTGTTTTGTCCGCAGCGAATACATTTTCTTCCAACCTTATACCATGGGCTCATAACGGATAACAAAGGAAATAACCGGCCTCCGCTCACCACACTGCACACGATGGGAGACCCCTGTCGGAAGTTTTAAAAAAATACTGCGGTCAAAACAACGGAACGGGCTTACGCGGGCAGCTCGAAGGTCTCCTGCTGATTGGCAGCGTCCAGCGCCATCTGGGCGCGGGCCAGCTCGTCCGCCGCCTGCTCATAGTCGGCCTCCACCGCCGCGATGTCGTAATTGGCGTAGGAGTAGTCGATCAGGTCGGAACGGCGGCTATACTGCTCCTCCGCACGCTCCATAGGCAGGCGGTTCTTCATCGCCGCCAGCTTATTCTTGCGGCGGGTAAGCTGGGGAATGTACACCAGCATCTCGTCAATGGTCATGTCGAAGCCGGGTACGGTATGGGTTGCGTTGAACAGGTTGATGGCGTGCTTGATGCGGCGGATGCACCGCTCCAGCTCCGCCAGACGGCGCTGGGTGTCCGCGTAATCATAGGCAGGGCGCACGGATTCCACATTCTCGCCGGCAGCGGCGCGAAACTCCCTGCTGCGGCTCTCCTTCTCCCGCAGGGACACATATTCATCGGTCAGCTTCTTCAGCCGCTTATTGGCCTGTGCAGAGGTATAGTTCATGGTCATCCATCCTTTCTGATCATTCATGACTGATTCTCTCGGGTACTGCGGTTATGGCGTGCCCTGCCCGCAGGAAATACGGCACGATCCCGATTGCGCTGCCATACCTGTACGCCTCACAGTGCAGCAAAGTCTCCACCTCCGCAATGGCGGCACAGATGTCCCGCTCACAGGGTGCCGCCGCCCATAGCACCTCATAATAGCGATACCGCCCCTTGACGCCCGTGTACCTGGCGGCGTCACACCGGGGGGAGCGCATCGCCTGCAAGTCCTCCAGATAGTACGTCAGCGTCTCCTCTCGGCTTGGATAGCCGCAGCATGACCGCTCCTGATATGACCGCTCCAAAGCGGCGTTTGCATAGTATCCCATCTCACACCTCACTCTACATAAAATTCCTCCAGCGTATCCAAACACAGGCAGCCCAGCACACCGTTATAAACCGCGCCGCAGTCGATGGCAATGTGTCCGTTGCCCCGCCAGATACGCCCCCTCGATGCCTCGTCGATAAAGCTGGTAACGGTATGGCCGGTGACGATGACGCGGCTGGGGTCATAGCATATCTCATACTCCGGCTCCCCCATGAGGAAGTCGCAGACGCGGCAGCTCTCCGGGCGGCGCATTTTGCGCTTCCCCGGCACGGTATGCGCCAGAAAGAAGCTGCGTCCTCCCGCCTGCACCTCCGCATAGATTGGCAGACTGCCGAGGATACGCAGCACCCGGGCGCGCACCGCCTCAGACCGATTCCAGAAGGCGCGGTATGTCCTATCGCCGCCGTCCTCCATCCACTCATACCATCGTGCAAAGAGCCTTGCGGGCGTTGCCTCGTTGTCCGGGTCGCGGGGCAGGAACTCCAGTGCCGCCTGCTCGTGGTTGCCCCGCAGGAGGATCACGTTCTGCCGCGACGCCGCATCCAACAGGACGTGCAGACCGCCGTTGCCGCGATCCGTCACGTCACCCAGAATGTACAGCGTATCATTGTCACTGAAATGCAGCATTTCCAACAGCCGGAAGTACTTTTTATCGCAGCCGTGGATGTCGCTGACAACGTAAGTCATGCCGCGCCCCCTCTCAGGCGGCAGGTACGGCCCGGTACCTGCCGCAGATGGACTGAATGTCGGAGTGGAGAAGCGTCTGCTTCTTCAACAGCGCATCTGCAAGCTCCTGCACCAAATCGCGATTGGCGGCTAAAAGCTCCTTGGTTTTGAACAGATAACGCTCCAGTTCCGCACGGAGGATGGTTTCACGTTCCATCTTACCGATGTCGCTGCCATCATAACGCCCGGAGACGTTCACACCCAGTATACCGTTGCTGCCCAAGGTCTCCACCCAGCGGCGGATCTGGGCGGCGGCTTTACTGAGGTCATCACCGCATCCGATAGCCACCTTGCCATAATGCAGCTCACAGGCAGATTTGCCCGCCAAAAGCGTCATAACATTCGTCTCCATGTCCAAGCGCGAATTGCGGAGGATAAACCCGCTGCAATCACGGGGGCGTTTGCTGCAAAGCGTTGCAAATGCCACGGAACCCGGTGCCAGCAGCTCCATCACGGCGATATGCCCCGCCTCGTGCCGCGCAGACGCCTCCTGATCTTCCTTGTCTGCATCGGAGATGTCGGGCGATACATGGTGGACAGTGGTCAGCACAGCCCTGATAAAATGCGCCGCCGAGATGGTGCTGCTCCGATCGTAGGCAGCGTAGACCGCAGCTTCATTCAGCGCACTCTCCAGCTCGGCACAGGAGCTGTGGACCAGCAGCATGGCGAGATCCGATATAGCAATATCCGGCGCAGCCACCTGCCTCTCCAGGTAATGGCGAATGATCTCCTCTGCATCCTCGGTGTCGGGTCGGTGTACGATGATCTGGCGGTCAAAACGTCCGCAGCGCAGTAAAGAATCGGGCAAGGTGTCCGCATCATTGACGGTGGCGATCACGAAAACCGGCTTGTCCCACACCTTATCCATGCAGCCCTGTACCGCGGTGAATTCGGCGGTACTGCAATCGTCCTTGGCGAACTTGTCCATATCATCCAAAAGGATCATGGACGGCGCGGCGTCGGCTGCCTTGCCGAAGGTTTCCTCCAGTGTCTTCAGAAACCCCTCCTCCGAGCGGCAGCGGCGCACGGTAAAGCAGGGCAGACCGCTGTCCTCCATCAGTGCCATAGCCATCAGCGTTTTGCCGAGGCCGGGCTCACCATCCAGGAGCAAGCCTTTAGGCATCCTCGCACCCAAGGCTGCATAGGCATCCGGACGGTGGATCATGTCACTGATCTGCATCAACTCTGTCTTGATCTTGTCATAGCCGATGATCTTGTCAAATGCACTCATAGTAGTACCTCCTTATATAACCTCGTAGGGAATCTGGTTCTGCACGGCAAAGTGGTGGGCATAGCTGCCGCGTACCACGCGAAACACCGATGGTTTCCTTGCGTCTTCGCCTTCACTGCGGGTACGGCACGGAAAATCCACCGCTGTGGGCATTCTTGTGCCGCCTTCGACGGAAAAGTGTTCGATCCTCTGCACGCCGGACGGGATGGTCACATAGGGGCTGCCGCCAAAGTCGTCCAACGCCGAGCGTTCGATCACCAGCGTATCGGTGGGGATCACGCCGCCGGCAGAAACGGCCAGCAGCGTGCGGGTGCGCCGATCCGTCAGGCAGCCGCCCTCGCCGCTGAACCGGGGATTATCCGGTGCCACGGTAATGCGCTTCAGTGGGCAGCCTCGAAAGGCACCGTAGCCGATCTCCTCCAGCGTGGAAGGAATGTACAGCTCCATCTCCGCGTCATCGTCCATTGCTGTCATGAATGCCAGCGGCTCCACGCACCGCAGACCCTCCGGCAGCATCAGACGGCGCACCTCCTGCTCCGTGAAGGCGCAGCGGCCAATGCGCTCCACGGACGTCGGAATAGTCAGCTCCTGCAGCGGCAGGCCATTGAAAGCAAGCGCGCCGATGGAGCGGACAGATCCGTCATCGGGGATGACGCTGTTCCGGCAGCCCAGCACCAGCTCACCGTCCTCCTTGCAAATGAGGCAGTTATTCTTTGCGTAAAAGCTGGAATTGCCGTCCTCCACGGTGATGCTGTCGATGCACGGCGGAATCATTTCGAGGCTCAGATAACCGCTGTCGCTGATGCGCTCCATGCCGCGAGGGATAACCAGATCGCCGCCGCCAAGCATCTCGTGGAGCGTTCCTCCGATAATCTTCAAAATAACGGTGTCATGACTCATAGCGCGTCCTCCTTTGTCCGTGTTGTGTAAGGGTGCAACGGGGTGGCGGGATGGATGAGAGGGCATCTCAAGCATCTCGCGGGACTGCATCATAGCACGCTGGTTTTCAAAATCGTTGCATACTGCTGTCCGAAATCTTGACTTGCGAAAATTTTTCTGTAAAATATTTTTGAGAGGAGGAGGTTTAATGGACATTCCGCGCCGAAAAAACCGCCAGCACTCGGATAAGCTGACGGCAGAGCTGCTGTTCTTCTGCCTCTGGCTGACCCGCTGCGGCGAGGTGGAGCTGGGCTGCTTTGAAAGCTATGGGCTTGAAAACTACGGACAGCATTCGCCCTCCAGCTACCGCCGCTATGCTAAGGAGTTGGAGAAGTGTGGAGCCATACCGCGAATGAAGCTGCGAGGAAACAACACGGACGGGAATAACCGCCGCCGTTTTATTTCCGACCCGCCGGTAGAGGACTTCGCGCCGGAGGTGCGGTTTGATGGGGAGGATGATCACCTGCGGCGTTTGGCGCGGCTGGTGTGCATGGCGGCGTCGGTGCTTGTGCCTGACGGTAGCCTTGAGGCGTTTGACAACACCATAGATGAATACCGCCGCTACGCCCTGCACTACCCCGACTATCACGCGGCGTATGAAGGACTGAACCCCCGCACACTCCGGCGTGATAAGCAGACGGTGCGGCAGGTGCTGCTGCTCTGGAAAGACTACGACGCCCGGCGTATGCAGCGGGACGAGGATGTAGAGGAGGAACTCACGGCGGAATTTATGGCGCGGCTCAAGATGCTGTGAGCGCACGGCTGCCGCGCCTGTTCTTTGATTACAGCGTGGTCATTTCTGCGCCGTCGCAGGGCTTGACCCAAACCGTGACCCAAACGCGGAAAAAAGCAGGTGGATACAGGCGGACACAGTGGACGTTCCACCGAGCCGAAAGTGCGCAAAAGCGCCGGAAAGCGTTGCGGCACAACGCTTTCCGGCGCTCATCGTATCTTCACACGCAGGAGGTCACTGGTTCGAGTCCAGCAGTCTCCACCAAGAGAAAACCTTGGAAACCTTGTGTTTCCAAGGTTTTTCTCGTTTCTGGTGGATTTTTCAATGTCTGTGTGTGACGGACACTTTGCTGACTTGTGTTTTCAAATGTTGCCTTGTTTTAGGTCTCAAGCTGTATTAAGCTGTACGGCTTTTGGGTCCTGAGAACCTTACAAATACTTGAGATTCACGGTCATGTCCCCTGATAACATAGGGTCGATTTGCTGTAGCTGCGCCCTGACGGCTTCTGCGCTGCGCTTCGGCGTGTAGGTGCCGTCCATCAACTGCTGCGAAGCGGTATCCACAGCGGCGGCAACGCCGGCGAACACCTCCGGTACTACATGGGTATAGATGCCCAGCGTGGTGGATACGTCCCGATGGCCCAGCAGCTTCTGGACGATCTTGGGATTGATCTCCTGCTCCAAAAGCATAGAGGCGTAGGTGTGGCGATACCGATGAAGATTCAAGCCCTCACCGGAAAAGCCGTTGCGATCCATGAAGTGACGATAGCTGGCGCGGAAGCCGCTGTATGTTCGCATGGACATGGTGCGTGTGCTGATGAAAACGAAGCCCTCTGGTGTCAGTACTTCCAAACCTTTTGGCAGAGTCGCCACGTAGCGCATCCATTCCCGCAGCCGTGTCAGCACCAACTCCGGTGCCTGAATGACGCGATGGGACGTGCGGGTCTTAGTGGAGCCCAGCACATCGGTCATATCTATTGTTTTCCCGCTCTCATCAATAGTCAGCTCCCGTGTCACGGACTGCGCAATGGCGATGGTGTGGGTCGCAAAGTCGATATGCTTCCATTGGAGTGCCAGCAGCTCACCGATACGCATGCCGGTGAACAGCAGCGTGGTGATGATGGGGCGCATGATAGGATCCTTCTGCGCTGCGGCCAGCACCGCTTCACGCTGAGCAATGGGGATGACTTTTTCCTCCGATTCCGGGCGCTGCGGCTGCCGGGGCAGCTTTGTGCTGCGGGCGGGATTGATCGGGGCCAGAGACATCTCCACGGCGTAGTCGTACAACTGGATCAGGATACTGCGTACCAATGAAATAGTGCGGCGGGAAAGCTGCTTTTCCGCTTGCAGGTAATAGAGGAACGTCTGGATGCGGGAGGCTGTCAGCGCTGCTACGGGGATATCTCCCAACGCAGGAACGATATGTAACCGTTCGCAGGAATAATACAGCTCCATGGTACGGCTGCAAACCTCATAGGTCTTGAACGTGGTGAGCCAGCGGTGCAGAAAGTCCTTCAGCAGCAATTCGGATGCCAGTGAAGGGGCAGCCTTGGATGTTTCAGAAACCAGCGTCAGGGCGATCCAGTGCGCCGCTTCCTCACGGGTGTTGGCGTAGGTGTATTTGCGGATGGGCTTACCGGTATCGGGGTGATAGCCCACTGTCACCTGACCGACCCATTTGCCGTCCTTGCGGCGATAGACGCTGCCTTCGTTCTTTCCGCGGCGTGTGGTTTTGGGCTTGCTTGGTTTACGCGGCATGAATGATTCCCTCCTTTTGCCGCGCAGGGAAGATCATAACATTATTATACGACAGCAGGAGGTCATCCTGCAAATTTTTTCTTTGCGGCATTGTCATTTAAAACTTCCTCCCATCCAAAAACTCCAGCAGGGCATCTCTCGGAATACGAATCTGCCTACCGATACGGACACTTCGTATCTGTCCGCTGCGGATCAGCTCATAGGCGGTGTTGCGGCCGATGTCAAGAATCGGCATCAGTTCCTCCACCCGCAGCGTCATAGGCAGGTCATGAAGGTCGTGGAAGCTATTCTCCATGGGACGCGCCTCCTTTCACGGGCGCCAGGTAGATGTCCGTCACATCCGGCCGTTCATGCCCCAGTAGGCGGGACACGGTGAAATGGGCGTCCAAGGGCGTCATGCCGCCGTTGACGAGAGATGTATACTTTTCGGCGGCGTAGGTGTGCCGCAGTCCATGGAAAGTAATGCGCCTGCCCGGTACGGCGGGGTCGCAGATGGCATCACGGTGGCGGAGGATAAACTGCTGCATACCGTTGATTGCCCGGTCAGTGGGAACGCCGTCCGGCACCAGCAGCTTGTGGCCACGTTCCGTTTTCTCCAGCAGTTGTTGCAGCATCATTGTAATACGGTCGTCCTCGATGGGGACGATCCGGATTTTGCCGCCCTTGCCTTTCACGGTGAGGGCGTTTTCACGCAGCGCACGCTCCGCCGCAGCGGTGTCCATGCGGAAGCACTCGTGGATACGCAGACCGGCATAGCGAGCCAGATACAGGGCGAGAATGTAGTCCTCCCGCTCCTCCGCCATGGCGCGGCCGATCAGCTTGCCGAACTCCGGGTTCGTCCATGTACGATCCTGCTGCCCGAAGCGGCGGCGCTCCAGCGCAATGCCCAGCTCTTCATTACTTGGCAGCGTGTAACGGGGATGGGACATCTTATCATGGAAGAAGCGGATGGCGGAAAGGTCGGTCTTGATGGTGCTGGCGGACTTGCCCTGCGCCTGCAAATAGAGGACATAGCTCACCAGATGCTTGCGTCGGTGGACAAAGGGATGCACAATAAAACAACCAAATATGGACTGCCAACCTACTGAAATTACCGCTCTAATGAGACATAGGGCGGTTTTTTCATAGGCAGAGGAAGGAGGTATCCCTACAAGCGAGGCTTGACTGCAAAAAGTCAGGCCCTTTTTTCATGCCATCAAATAAGAAGGAGGAAATGCGAATGGCCGATGAAAAAGCAAAAATCGTAACTGACGCAACCGGGCCGGGCTCTGGCCCTGCCCCGGCCCAGCCCGAAGTGGACGCACAGGTTTCCAAGCAGGAGCAGTCCGCTCCCGAGGCTCCAACCCCGGATATCGCGGCGATGGCAAGTGCCGCGATAAAAACGGTAAGCAAAAACGCAGGAAGAATCTTCCTGCCGTTTCGGCTTCATACGATCCTTCCTGCGTTTGCAGTATTGTTCAATTCTGATGACCGCCCGGTTTTCAGGGGGCGCCATTTTGACATACTTCGGGTTCTTAATCAGAGCGAAAAGCTTTTGATAATGCTTTCCACCCGTGCCTGCTCTGCTCCGACCTAAATGCTTGATGCCTTAAGTACACGTTCAGTGTAGTACGGCGACAGAGAAATGTACAGGTGGAAAATGCCGCGAGAAAAATTTCCCGCAGCATGGTCATTGAAATACAAGGGAGCAGTGGCCCTGATCTCAAACGGGAGCGTGGTGCTCCTCAAGTACAAACTTAACAACGTGTGCGGTGCAGATCACAGACCTGCAAATGGTGCACAAATAACTAGATAATCTTTATATGCCACAATATATTGTGGTTGTCAATACGAAAGTGCTTATATATTGTACTTTTTGGTCAGAGAAAAACTAATACGCATTATCTCCGTATTAAATGCGTATTACGGAAACAATGCGTATTGCGTGCGTATTGGATAATTCGAACTGTAAACATGCCCTGATTACTCAGAAGGAAGGACGGTGACTAATTGCCTCGGCCGTCCTGAATAATCACTATATATTTTGTCAATTTGCTTGAGCTGGGGCAATAATCGCAGCAGAAAGCTTTTAGCTCCCTTAATAGACTAACTCCCTGTGCAAAGAGGTCAAACACTCTTAGCACAGGGAGTCTTTGCGTCAGGGCGGTTTTATTGAATCAGCCCATACTTTTTGAAAAATACTAAATCGTCGTCAATCAGCATATTAACCATCTACACAGAGCGGTCACGGTATCCTTTGCAATGACGGATTCGTACAGCGCCGTATTTCTTATTCCTTAGCCAGCTTGACGTAGCCTTCATAACGCTCCTTGGCATCATTGGCGGCCTTGTGATACAGGGCGTCCGCCTTCTCGGGGAAGGACAGCTTCAGGGATGCGTAACGATTCTCTCCCATGAGGAACTGCTGGAAGTCGCCGGTGGGTGCCTTGGAATCCAGCTGGAAGGGGTTCTTGCCCTGCTCCTTCAGGCGGGGATCATAGCGGTACAGGTGCCAATAGCCGCACTCCACAGCCTTCTTCTCCTCGATCTGGCTCAGGCCCATGCTGGCCTTCATGCCGTGCTCGATGCAGGGGCAGTAGCAGATGACGATGGAGGGGCCGTCGTAGGCCTCGGCCTCGCGGATGGCCTTGAGGGTCTGGGTGGGGTCGGCGCCCATGGCCACCTGCGCCACATACACATAGCCATAACTCATGGCCATCAGGCCCAGATCCTTCTTCTTGGTGACCTTGCCGCCGGCGGAGAACTTGGCGATAGCCGCGGCAGCGGTAGCCTTGGAGGACTGACCGCCGGTGTTGGAATACACCTCGGTATCCAGCACCAGGACATTGATGTTCTTGCCGGAGGCCAGCACGTGATCCAGACCGCCGTAGCCGATGTCGTAGGCCCAGCCGTCGCCGCCGAAGGCCCACACGGACTTCTTGGTGAGGAATTCCTTGTTATTGCGGATGAACTCGGCCTCGTCACTCTTGTCGCCGGTCACGGCCGCCAGCAGCGCGTCGGCTGCCATGCGGGACTCGGCGGCGCTTTCGGCCTTGCCGATGTAATTCTTGCACACATCGGCGGCCACACCCTTGTCGGCCAGCGTCTGAGCGGCGGCTTTCAGCTGGCGCTTGATGGCGTCCTGACCCAGCAGATAGCCGTAGGCGTACTCGGCGTTATCCTCGAACAGGCTCATCGCCCAGGCGGGGCCGCAGCCGTTGCAGTCGGTGCAGTAGGGAGAGCTGGGAGTGGAGCCGCCGTAAGCGGAGGAGCAGCCGGAGGCGTTGGTGATGTACATATGGTCGCCGAACAGCTGAGTCACCAACTTGATATAGGGCGTCTCGCCACAGCCCGCGCAGGCGCCGGAGAACTCGAAGTAGGGCTTGGCGAACTGGGAAGCCTTGACGGTCTTATCGCTGACGGCGTCCTTCTTCACGGTGACGGTCTCCACGGCGTATTCCCAATTCTCCGCCTGACCGAGCTGGCTCTCCAGCGGCTGCATGGTCAGCGCTTTCTCCTTGGCAGGGCAGATGTTGGCGCAGCTTCCGCAGCCGGTGCAGTCATAGGGAGAGACCTGCATGCGGTACTGATACTGAGCCAGGCCAGTGGCCTTCTTGGTCTCGAAGCCGGCAGGAGCGTGCTGCTGCTCGTTTTCGTCCAGCAGCACGGGACGGATGGCGGCATGGGGGCAGACGAGCGCACACTGGTTGCACTGGATGCACTTGGTCATATCCCACTGGGGAACGTCCACAGCCGCGCCGCGCTTTTCGTACTTGGTGGAGCCCGCATGCCAGGTGCCGTCCTCCAGACCGTACTTCTTCATAACGGACACCGGCAGACTGTCGCCCTCCTGACGGTTCATCACATCCACTACCTCACGGATGAAGTCCGGTGCCTTCCGCGCCACGGGCGCATCCTTAGCATCAGCCCACGCGGCGGGGATAGCCACCTCCACCAGCTCGTTGATGCCGTGCTCGATGGAGGCGTTGTTCATGTCCACCACGGCCTGACCCTTCTTCTTATAATAGGTCTTATAGATGGCGTCCTTCATCTCGGCCACCGCCTGCTCCAGAGGGATCACATTAGCCAGCTTGAAGAAGGCGGCCTGCAGAATGGTGTTGGTGCGGCTGCCCAGGCCCAGCTCACGGGCGATCTTGATGGCGTCGATGGTGTAGAACCTGGCTTTCTTCTCCGCCAGAGCGCGCTTCATGGCGGCGGGCAGGTTCTTCTCCAGACCCTCGGCATCCCACGCGCAGTTCAGCAGGAACACGCCACCCTCCTTCAGATTTTTCACCATGTCGTACTTATGGACATAGGAGGGGTTGTGGCAAGCCACGAAATCGGCGGACTGGATCAGATACGGGGAGCGGATGGGCTGCTTGCCGAAGCGCAGATGGCTCTGGGTCAGGCCGCCGGACTTCTTGGAGTCATAGACGAAGTACGCCTGACAGTACAGGTCGGTGGCGTGGCCGATGATCTTGATGGAGTTCTTGTTGGCGCCCACGGTGCCGTCGGAGCCCATGCCCCAGAACTCGGCGCTGGTCTGACCGGCGGGAGAGGTGTCGATCTCACAGGTCACATCCAGAGAGGTGTGGGTCACATCGTCCACAATGCCCACGGTGAAGCCGTTCTTGGGCTTATCCTGCTTCAGATTATCCAGCACGGCGATGATCTGACCGGGGGTGGTGTCCTTGCTGGACAGACCGTAGCGACCTCCCACGATGACTATATCGCTGCCCAGTTCCTTATATACGGAACAGATATCCTGATACAGCGGCTCGCCCATGGCACCCGGCTCCTTGGTACGATCCAGCACCGCCAGCTTGCGGCAGGTCGCCGGGATGGCGGCAAGGAACTTGTCGGCGGCGAAGGGGCGGTACAGATGGACATTCAGAAGTCCCACCTTCTCGCCCCTGGCGGTCAGGTAGTCGATGGCCTCCTTGGCGGTCTCGGCGGCACTGCCCATGAGTACGATGACTCGCTCTGCATCCGGTGCACCGTAGTAGTTGAACAGCTTGTACTCCCGTCCCGTCAGCTTGCTGATCTCCGCCATGTAGTGCTCCACCGCCTCGGGGATGGACGACACCTTCTCGTTGCACGCCTCGCGGCACTGGAAGAAGATGTCGGGGTTGACGGTGGTGCCGCGGGTGGCGGGATGCTCCGGGTTCAGGGAGTTGCGGCGGAAAGCACGCAGGGCGTCCATATCCACCAGCGGGCGCAGCTCCTCATAATCCAGCGCCTCGATCTTCTGAATTTCGTGGCTGGTGCGGAAGCCGTCAAAGAAATGCAAAAACGGCATCCGACAGTGGATGGCGCTCAGATGTGCCACCGCGCCCAGATCCATGACCTCCTGCGGGGAGGAGGACGCCAGCATGGCGAAGCCGGTGCTGCGCACGCCCATCACGTCGCTGTGGTCGCCGAAGATGGACAGGGCGTGGGCGGACAGGGTGCGGGCGGAGACGTGGAACACGCCCGGCAGCATCTCACCGGCAATCTTATACATATTGGGGATCATCAGCAGCAGGCCCTGGGACGCGGTGTAGGTGGTGGTCAGTGCGCCGGACTGCAGGGAGCCATGCACCGTACCGGCGGCACCGCCCTCGGACTGCATCTCCACCACCTGTACCGGCTGGCCAAACAGGTTCTTCTTGCCGTTGGCGGCCCACTCGTCCACGTGCTCCGCCATGGGGCTGGAGGGCGTGATGGGGAAAATACCCGCCACTTCCGTAAATGCGTAGGATACATACGCGGCGGCTTCGTTGCCGTCCATGATGACTGCTTTCTTCTTGTCCATAATGTACTCTCCTTCATTATGTGATCCTTGCGGCACAGCTCCGCCTATGGTTTTAATTTTATTATAGCGGACTTTTCCGTCGCCGGCTAATCACGATGTTCAAACAGCTGCTTCACGTTTTCTTATATCACGCTGTGTGATGGGAGTTGGCGTTCGACAAGTTTCCTGTAAGTGGCAATTTGTATCTGTTTTCCACAATTGGTGAGATGCCCTCTTGTATATATTGCCATGCCTACCGACCGCTACAATAGGACTATCAAAAATCGCGAACCTCGTCTTCACGGTTACTGATGACCAAAAACGGAAAAACTGTGGCATAATCTCTGCATGGTGATGTCTGCAGGGTGTTCCACCGCTTTAGGAATGATAGGAAATTGACAGGAAGGCAAAAAATCTGTTACTATTACCGGAGAAGTAATTCATGCAGAAAGAAGGGTTTCCTGTGACATCCAAATACGCCGTTTTCCTGAAGGTTGCCGAGCTTGGCAGTATGTCCAAGGCCGCCATGCACTGCAACTATTCCCAGTCCGCCGTAAGCCAGATCATCAGTTCTCTGGAGGATGAACTCCAGATGACGCTGCTCAACCGCAGCCAGTCCGGGGTGACACTGACCTCCGACGGCGAGCAGATGCTCCCCTATATTCGCCACCTGCGCGACGCGGCGGAGGCTGTGGCCGAGCAAGCCGCCAGACTGCACGGCCTTGAAATAGGCCATATCCGCATCGGTACCTTTTCCAGCGTGTCCTGCCATGTATTGGTACCTGTGCTGAAGGAATTCAAGACGGACTATCCCAATATCAGCATTGAGATCCGCGAGGGCGATGATGCCAGCGTCACCGAGATGCTGCTGCACGACGAGGTCGACTTTGGATTTATGGACGCGCCGGTCCCTATGGGATTTGATTCCTTTCTGGTGCGGCGTGACCCGTTTGTGGCGGTAGTGCCGGAGGATAGCCCTTATGCCGAGGCAGAGGCGATACCTCTGTCTGTTTACAGCTCTGAGCCGACTGCCCTCTTTGACGAGGGTAGTCAAAAGGAGGCTATGGGCGTATTTCGGAGAAATAAAATTTCGCCACGTGTGGAATACACCAGCCGCGATGATAACCTCATCCTCTCGTTGATAGAAAACAATCTGTGTATCGGATATATGGGGAAGCTGATCCTCACAAAGAATTCCTACCGCGTGACCAGCCGTCCCACAGTGCCGCAGTATTATAGGGAGATCATGCTCGTGGTGCGCAGCATCGAGAATGCGTCGCCGGCCGCCGTACACTTCATTGAGTTTTTCAAAAAACACCTTGCGCAAGCAGCTCCACAATAACAGAACCTGGCACACAGGCTCTGTCCGATATACAAAAAAGGTCAACGCCTGATGCCAGTTCCTTGATTGCAAAGGGGTCACTTTGCGCCGCCGCGCACTCTGATCCTGAATGCGAACCAAGCGCGGAAACGACAGTGGAGCAATAGAAGGATACAATAGACACTTCCTTGTGCCATTGTGCCGAAAGCGCAAAAAGGAGGGGGCAAGCGTTGGGCTCCAACGCTTGCCCCCTCCTTTTCCTGTTGTGGGCGAAAAGGGATGCATCACGCATGCCAGCCCATCAATTCACTGATTTTTTCAGCGGTACTTATAAGTTTGGGTGAAAATTTCTCAATCTTATCGGGTGTCATTCTGGCGACAGTGCCGGAAATGCTCATCGCACCTACCGGTGTTCCGTTCCAATTATAGATAGGGGCAGCAATGCACCGAACCCCCAAATCATGCTCCTCGTCGTCGATGGCATAGCCCCTCTCACGGACGCAGGATAGATCCTCCTGCAGGGCCTCCCATGTGGTGATGGTCTTGAGGGTGAACGGAATGACCTGTGTGCCGTCCCAGATGGCGCGCACCTCCTTTTCCGGCAGGTAGGCCATGATGCTCTTGCCCACGCCGGTACAGTACATGGGATTGTGCAGTCCGACAGACGATGTGATGCTGATGGGGCGAAGAAGCGGCTCAAATTTGTGGAGATAAACGACCTCGTTTCCGTCGCGCTCCACCAGATGCACAATCTCCTTGACATCGTTGGACAGCTTTTCCAGCAAAGGCTTAGAGGCCGAAAAAAGATTCAATACGGTCGAGACGCGACGGGATATTTCATATAGCCGAAGCGTTAAACGATATTTCCCATTTTCTGCGTCTTTTCTTACATAGCCCCTGTTTGCAAGCGAAGCCAAAAGCCGGTGTGCAGTGCTCGTATGCAAAGAGGTGGCTGCCGCCAAATCTGACAGCGCAAGTCCCTGCGGTGTGGCTGAGAGCACTTCTAAAATATCGAATACACGATCAATGGATTGAACAGATCCGTTGCTATCCTTCATGGCAATTCCTTTCCGTATTGTGAAAACATAACCATATAATAGCTTACTTTTAGTCATTTTGCAATACATAACAATAGTTTTTTTGTCAAAATAAGGGATTGACATTTCTCAAGTATGAGGTAATAATATACTTAAAATTTCATATTGCGGTAATATATTCCGTATTATGGAATCTAAGCAAGGCGTGGACATGCTTTTATCCGAGAAACAGAAAGAGGTGACGCCCGAAAGACACAGCCCCCCTTCCCCACAATACTATTACGAGAAAAGGAGAAAAAGCAATGGAACTTGAAATGAAGACTGAAGGAAAGAAATTGGAATTCTATACGGGTCGATGGGTATCGTTCCTGCCGTTCATCATTTTCTTGGGCATGATCATCGTGTCCGTGGTGTTGGATGCTGTGTCGGAGCGCTCCATGTGGATCTGCTGCATCGTTGGTCTGATGATTGCCTTCTTCCTGGCTAAGGATAAGATTCGCTATGGTGATGCCATCGCGGAGGGCATTGCCCAGAAGTTGACCTCCGTTCCCGTGCTGTGCTGGATCTTTGCCGGTATTTTTACCACCACGCTGCGTGCCGCCGGTCTGGTACAAGGCATTGTGTGGGTCGCCTATAACGTGGGTGCTCACGGTATGCTGTTCGTTCTGGTCGCGTTCATCTCCTGCGCCGCGTTCGCCACGGCCGCCGGTACCGGCTTGGGCACTACCATCGCCGGTATCTCCATCCTGTATCCCGCCGGCTGCCTGCTAGGTGCCAATCCCTTGGTTCTGGCCGGTGCCATCATCGGCGGCGGTGCCTTCGGTGATAATCTGGCCCCCGTTTCCGACACAACCATCTGCTCTGCACTGACCCAGGGTGCTGATATCACCGGCGTCGTGAAGTCTCGCCTGCGCTACTCCGCTGTGGCCGCAGCCATCACCATCCTGTTCATTCTGTTCTTCGGTGGCGGCGGCAGCGTCACCGGTGAGGCTCTGCCTCACGACCTGATCGCTGAGTACATGAACCCCAAGGGCCTACTGATGCTGATCCCCGCTATCCTGACCATTTACCTTGCCATCAAGAAAGGCGACGTGATTTACGCCTGCATCGCCGGTACTGCCGCTGTCATCGTCGTGGCGTTGCCGACCGGTTTGCTAACCCTGTCTGACATCATCTGTCTGAGTGATGGCGGCGTTTCCGGTACCCTGGTGGATGGCATCGGCGGCATGGCCGACATCGTGATCCTGTGCCTGCTGGTCATGGGCATGGTGGGCGTCATGAAGGCCGGCGAGGGCGACAAGCTCCTCATCGACATTGCCACCAAGGTCATCCGCGGCGTCTGCGGCGCGGAGCTGTCCATCGTCATCCTGTCCGCCATCCTGGCCGGTATGACCGGCATCAACACCCCCGCCATTCTGGCCATCGGTGTTCCCTATGCCAAACCCATGGGAGAGAGATTCCACATCCATCCCTATCGCCGTGCCAATCTGCTGGATGCCTCCTCCTGCTCTCTGGCATACACTCTGCCCTGGACCTCCATCGCGCTGGCAACCGCCACCTACTCCGCTCAGGGCAACGCCCTGTTCGGCGACGTGGTGCCCGCCATCGGCGCGGAAGAGATCTTCTTCTATCCCGTTTACGCCTGGGCACTACTGGCCATTATGCTGTTCGCCTCCATCACCGGCTGGGGTCGCCGTTTTGCCGGCCCCAACGGCGAGGAGCTGAAGAAGCTGCCTGAGGAGACCGCCGCCAAGTAAGCGACACCCAAAAGCTGCTGCCATATCACGATGGTATCCCGGTCATTGACCGGGATACCATCACAGCGACAGAAAAAGGAGAAACGATATGAACCGTACAAGAGCCGCGTGGATCGATGTTGAACTGGAGAATATCGTCCACAATGTAAAAGCTGTTCAGGCCCTGGCTCAGAAGGACGCGGGACGCCCCGTCATGGCGATGCCGGTGATCAAGGGAAACGCCTACGGCCACGGCATTTTCGAGGTGGCCCGCATTCTGGGCGAGTCCGGTGTAGAGTGGATGGCGGTGGCCACCTATTCCGAGGCCCGGCTGGCCCGGCTGGCGGCTCCCCAGGCCAAGGTGCTGATTCTTGGCTATACGCCTCTGGATATGATGGGGGAGATCGTCCGTTACGGCATCCGCCCCTGCGTATATACCTACGAACAGGCCCTGACTCTCTCCCAGCAGGCCCAGGCCCAGGGCAAGACCGCCTACATCCACATCAAGGTGGACACCGGCATGCACCGCCTGGGCTTTAACGTCAGTGCGCAGAGCGCAGACACGGTGGCTGCCATCTGTGATCTGCCTAACGTGTGCGTAGAGGGACTGTTTACCCACTTCGCCACCTCCGCCATGCGGGAAAAGGAGTATGTCCACTACCAGTACCGCGGCTTTGCCGCCTTCAAGGAGATGCTGGCGGCGCGGGGCGTGGATATTCCCGTGAAGCATCTGTCCAACTGCGGCATCATCCTGGACTCTCCGGAGTATCACCAGGACATGATCCGCTTCGGCAGCATGGTTTTCGGCTCCTACTCCTCCAACGAGGTCTGCAAGGCCCGTGTACAGCTGAAGGACGCCTTTGCTCTCCGGGCGGAGGTAGCCTGCGTCAAGGAACTGGCTCCCGGCGAGGGGATGGGCTACGACCTGGCCTTTATCGCCCAGCGCCCCACCCGCATTGCGGTGCTGCCCCTGGGCTACGCCGATATGATCTGTCTGCGGCGGCTGAAGAACAAGGGCTATGTGCTGCTCCACGGCAAGCGCGCTCCCATGGTGGGCTGCGTGTGCATGGATCAGCTGATGATCGACGTGACGGAGATCGAGAACGTCGCCATGGGCGACGTGGCCACGCTGATTGGCCGGGACGGCGACGAGGTCCTCACGCTCCAAGAGGTGGCCGACCGTGTGGGAACGGACGGCTATGAGGTACTGCTGTCCAACACCCAGCGTCTGCCCATCCGATACTGGAAGGGCGGCGAGATGATCGGCGCGCTGGATATCCATCAAACCCTGCTGTCTTATTACGAAAGGATCTATAACTTATGAGCAGAGAATTTTCCAAAGCGGCGCGGAATTACCCGCCCTCCGGCATCCGTAAGATGTTCGATCTGGCGGCTCAGTATCCCAACGCCATCAAGCTGACGGTAGGTGAGCCCAACTTTGATACTCCCGACTATATCAAGGAGGCCGCCAAGAAGGCCATGGACGCCGGCGAGACACACTATACGCCAAACGCAGGTATGCCTGTGCTGCGGCAGGCGGTGGCGGAGAAGTATCAGAAGAGCCACTGGGACGGCTACACCGCCGACCATGTGATGGTCACTGTGGGCGCTATGGAAGGCCTGATGCTGACCATGATGCTACTGCTGGATCCCGGCGATGAGATCCTGGTGCCCGACCCCTGCTTCCCCAACTACTACGGTCAGGCATCCCTGACCGGCGCGTGCGCCAAGCCGGTGCCCACCTATGAGGACAACGACTACCGCATGATGGCGGCGGATATCGAGAAGTGCATCACGCCCCACACCAAGGCGCTGCTGCTGAACTCCCCCTGCAACCCCACCGGCGCGGTGCTGACCAAGGCGGACATCCTGGCCATCGCCGAAGTGGTGAAGAAGCACGACCTGTGGGTGCTGTCCGACGAGCCCTATGACAGCATCGTCTACGATGGCGCGGAGCCCTTCAGCATCGCTCAGGTGCCGGAGGTCCGTGACCGTGTGTTCGTGCTGAATAGCTTCTCCAAGTCCTATGCCATGACCGGCTGGCGTGTGGGCTATGTCATCGCTCCCGCCCCCGCCTGCGTCAAGAAGATGGCACAGATGAACGAGGCCATCGCCTCCTGCGTGTCCAGCTTCTCCCAGGTGGCCGCCGCCGAGGCGCTGAAGAGCGACGCGTGCGTCAAGCAGATGGTGGCGGACTACACCCGCCGCCGGGATATCCTCATCGACGGCATCAACGCCATTCCCGGCTTCAGCTGCAAGAAGTCCGCCGGCAGCTTCTATGCCTTCGCCAACATCAAGGCCTTCGGCAAGTCCGCCCAAGAGTTCGCCGAGGAGCTGGTGGTCAACGCCGGTGTGGTCACCGTGCCCGGCTCCGCCTTCGGTGCCTGCGGCGAGGGATATCTGCGTCTTGTGTTCGCCAACTCCGACGAGAACCTGAAGGAAGCCGTCCGCCGCATTGACGCCTATGTTCGCAAGACGTATCCCGATATGAAGTAACAAGACCACTGTTCCATGAAAAACGGCCACAGGACAGAACCATTGACACAGTCGCCGTTTTTCTTTATGTATCAAAACGATTTGCTTAGGAGGAATTATTATGGAAAGAAACGTTACTATGCCGACATTGGAAAGCGTTAAGAACTTCAAGGCTGCCATGGCATCGGAGCAGGGTGCTTTCGGCCCCTTTATGATTACCTCCGACCCCGCCTTTGTGGAGGCTGCCGGTTACGCCGGATACGATTTTGTGTTGCTGGATATGGAACATGGCCCCGGCACATTTGAAAATCTGCAGAATCTGATCCGCGCCGCCAATGTGTCCGGCGTTTGCCCTGTGGTTCGCGTTCCCCGTGGGACGGATATCTGGATCGATCAGGCGCTGGACGTTGGTGCCGGTGCAGTTATGATCCCCCAGATTGACAGTGCCGATCAGGCGCGCACCGCTGTATCCGCCGCGAAATTCTCTCCCCGCGGCACCCGTGGCACCTGCCGCTTTGTCCGTTCCGCCGCCTATGGCGGCGTTCCCGGCGCGGACTACTTCGCAAAGGCGCAGGACACCGTGGTGATCCTTCAGGCCGAGGGTCAAAAGGCCATCGACAATCTGGATGACATTCTCAGTGTCGAAGGCGTGGACATCGTGTTCGTAGGGCCTTACGATCTGTCCGCCTCTCTGGGCATCATCGGGCAGATCACCCACCCCAGAGTCATGGAGTTGATCGGCGAGATCTGCCGCAAGGCGGCGGCAAAGGGCGTGCAGGTGGGCTGCTTCGCCGACTCTGCGGAGTCCGGCAGAAGGCTGCTGGAAATGGGCGTCCGCTTTGTGGGATATTCCTGCGATACCGCGATCTTTATGAACATGGCGAAGGCAGACATCGCAGCCTTCCACGGTGAAAAGTGAAAGTTGGGAAAAAAATATGAGCAAGAAGAATTATGTGGTCATGGACGGCAACACCGCCGCTGCCCATTCCGCCTATGCCTTTACCGAGGTGGCGGCCATTTACCCCATCACGCCGTCGTCCCCCATGGCTGAGAAGGTGGACGAGTGGTCCGCCAAGGGGAAAAAGAACCTCTTCGGCACACCGGTGGACGTAATCCAGATGCAGTCCGAGGCGGGTGCCGCCGGCACCTGCCATGGCTCCCTTCAGGCTGGCGCCCTGACCACTACCTTTACTTCCTCTCAGGGTCTGATGCTGATGATCCCGGCGATGTACGCCATGGGCGGACAGTTCCTCCCCAGCGTGATGCACATCGCATCCCGCGTGGTCACCAGCAACCATCACTCCATTTTCGGCGACCATACGGACTTTATGACCTGCCGCACCACCGGCTACGCCATGCTGATGTCCGCCTCCCCGCAAGAGGCCATGGATCTGGCGGCGGTGGCGCACCTGTCCGCCATCAAAGCGAAGTACGCCTTCATGCACTGCTTTGACGGCTTCCGCACCTCCCATGAGATGCAGCGCATCGAGGCGCTGGACTATGAGGAGCTGCAGGGTCTGATCGACTACGAGGCGCTGAAGGCCTTCCGCCGGGATGCGCTGAATCCGGAGCATCCCACCAACCGCGGCAACAACGTGAACCCCGACGTGTACTTCCAGTGCAAGGAGGGCGCTAACGTCAAGAGTGCCATCGTGCCCGGTACCGTGCAGCACTACATGGACGAGATCAATAAAATCACCGGCCGGGACTACAAGCTGTTCAATTACTACGGCGCGCCCGACGCCGAGGAGGTCGTGGTGGCTATGTGCTCCGTCACCGAGGCGCTGCGGGAGACGGTGGACTACCTCAACGCCTGCGGACGCAAGGTGGGCATGGTGCAGATCCATCTGTACCGCCCCTTCTCCGTGCCCGATTTCTCCGCCGCCATCCCCGCCAGCTGCAAGCGCATCGCCGTGCTGGATCGCAGCAAGGAGACGGGCTCCGTGGGTGAGCCAGTGTATCTGGACGTGGTCACGGCACTGAATCAGGCCGGACGCGGCGACATCCGCGTGGTGGGCGGCCGCTACGGTCTGTCCAGCAAGGACACCACTCCCGGCCAGCTGATCGCCGTATACGACAACCTGCGGCAGGAGACGCCGAAAAACAACTTTACCATCGGCATCAACGACGATGTGACCCACACCTCTCTGACCTATGAGAACGTGGAGTTCCCCCATCCCGGCGAGATCTCCTGCAAGATCTGGGGTCTGGGCGGCGACGGCACCGTGGGTGCCAACAAGAACGCCATTTCCACCATCGGCCTGGTGGCTGACAAGTACGCCCAGGCGTATTTCTCCTACGACTCCATGAAATCCGGCGGCCTGACCCAGAGCCATCTGCGCTTCGGCGACATGCCCATCCGCAGCACCTATCTGGTGTCCTCCGCCGACTTTGTGGCCTGCCACGCGCCGACATATGTCAAGAAGTACGACCTGACCGAGGATCTGAAGGACGGCGGCACGTTCCTGCTGAACTGCCCGTGGACGACGGAGGAGCTGGAGGAGCATCTCCCCGCCAAGATGAAGCGGGATCTGGCGCGGAAGCACGCGCAGTTCTATATCATTGACGCGGCGAAGCTGGCGGCGGAGATCGGCCTGGGCAAGCACACCAACAATATCCTGCAGGGCGCGTTCTTCGCCCTGACCAAGGTCATCCCCATGGATGTGGCTGTGGCGGATATGAAGAAGAATAACTACGCCACCTATTTCAAGAAGGCCGGGCAGAAGATCGTGGATCTGAACGACAAGGCCGTGGATGTGGGCGTAAACGCCGCCGTGAAGGTGGACATTCCCGCGGCGTGGGCGGACGCGCAGGACGCACCTGCCGCCGAGATCAGCGCCACGCCCTTTGTCCGCGACATCGTGCTGCCCATGGATCGGCAGCAGGGCGACAAGCTGCCCGTGTCCGTGTTCCAGAAGCACGGCGTGCTGGACGGCACGTGGGAGAACGGCACCTCCGCCTATTCCAAGCGCGGTGTGGCCACCGCTGTACCCAAGTGGGACGCCGCGGCCTGCATCCAGTGCAACCGCTGCGCCATGAGCTGTCCCCACGCGGCCATCCGCCCGGTGCTGCTGACCGAGGAGGAAAAGGCACAGGTACCTGCCGGATTTGTCACCGCGCCCGCCAAGGGTCTGGGCAAGGACGCTCCGGCGTATGCCTTCCGGATGCAGGTGTCCCCCTACGATTGCCTGGGCTGCGGCGTGTGCCTGACGGCCTGTCCCGCCAAGGGCGCGCTGACCATGGCTCCCTTCGAGGAGATGAAGGCCGAGCAGCCGCTGTTCGATCAGGTGGCTATGGACGAGAAGTACCTGAAGAAGGATGTCATCAGCGACAAGAGCGTGAAGAGCGCCCAGTTCGCCAAGCCCTACTTCCAGTTCTCCGCCGCCTGCGCCGGCTGCGCGGAGACGACATATATCAAGCTTTTGAGCCAGCTGTTCGGCGACCACATGTATGTGGGCAACGCCGCGGGCTGCTCCTCCGCCATCAGCGGCGGCGCGCCCATCCTGCCCTATTGCAAGGACTGCCAGGGTCACGGCCCCGCGTGGGAGCACTCCCTGTTTGAGGACAACGCCGAGTTTGCCTACGGCTTCTTCCACGCGCAGGACGCCATCCGTAAGGAGCTGCTGCTCCGTCTGGACGCCATCAAGTCCGCGGGTATTGCCGCGGAAGCGGTGGAGGCCTACCAGAACGGGTGGAATAAGCACGAGAGCTCCCGTGCCGTCACAGACGCGCTGCTGGCCGCGCTGGAAAAGGCCCAGCAGACGGAGGACGTGAAATACATCCTTGAGAACAGAGCCTATCTGGCCAAGAAGTCCATCTGGGCTGTGGGCGGCGACGGCTGGGCGTATGACATCGGCTTCGGCGGCATCGACCATGTGATGGCGCAGAACCGTGACGTGAACCTGCTGGTGCTGGACACCGAGGTGTACTCCAACACCGGCGGACAGGCATCCAAGGCCACGCCCACCAGTGCCACCGCCAAATTTGCCGCCGGCGGCAAGCAGGTGGCAAAGAAGGATCTGGGCGGCATCCTGATGCAGTACGGCTATGTGTATGTGGCGCAGGTGGCCATGGGCGCCGATCAGGCGCAGACGCTGCGTGCCCTGCGGGAGGCCGAGTCCTATGACGGCCCCTCCATCGTCATCTGCTACTGCCCCTGCCTGGAGCAGCACATCAAGGCCGGTATGGGCAATTCGCAGCTGGAAATGAAGAAGGCCGTGGAGTGCGGCTACTGGCACCTGTACCGCTATGATCCCCGCCGGATCGCGGAGGGCAAGAACCCCTTCCAGCTGGATTCCCCGGAGCCTGACACGGACAAGCTCATGGACTTCCTCATGGGCGAGAACCGCTTCGCCTCCCTGAAGAACAACTTCCCGGAGAAGGCCGACGCCCTCTACGCCAAGGAAATAACCGACGTAAAGGCGCGCTACGCCAAGTACAAGAAGATGGCGCAGGACTGAGCGCCGCCTGGCGCTGATATCTCATGCGCTGCGGGGGAACCGCCTGACCGCAGGCGGCTCCCCCTTTTCAACGATTCCCTTCCCTGCACAGAAAGGAGATATGTACGATGTACCAAACGATACGCTGCGAAAAGCAAGATGGCATCGCCATCGTGACCATTGACCGTCCCGAGGCGCTGAACGCCCTGAACAGCACGGTTATCACGGAGCTGGAGCAGGTGGTGGCGGCGCTGGAGAGCGACCGGGACGTCCGCTGCCTGATCCTCACCGGCGAGGGCCGCTCCTTTGTGGCCGGTGCCGACATCGGCGAGCAGTATCCGCTGGATCTGGACGGCGGCCGCCGCTGGGGTCAGCGGGGCAGCGCCCTTATGCGCCGCATCGAAAAGCTGGAGTTCGCCACCATCGCCGCGGTCAACGGCTTCGCTCTGGGCGGCGGCTGTGAGCTGGCGCTGAGTTGCGACATCATTCTGGCCTCCGAGAAGGCCAAGTTCGGCCAGCCTGAGGTAGGTCTGGGCATTACCCCCGGCTTCTCCGGCACCCAGCGCCTGCCCCGCCGCGTAGGCGTGGCCAAGGCCAAGGAGCTGATCTTCTCCGGTAAGATGATCAAGGCCGACGAGGCGGAAAAGATCGGCCTTGTCAACGCTGTCTTTGCCCCAGAAGCGCTCATGGACGGCGCGCTGGAGATGGCAAAGTCCTTTACCAAGAACGCCCCCATCGCCGTGAAGTATGCCAAGGCCTGCATCGACCGGGGCATGCAGATGGACATGGACGACGGCATCGCCATAGAGAATGAGCTGTTCGCCATGTGCTTCGCCACCGCCGACCAGAAGGAGGGCATGGGCGCGTTCCTGGAAAAGCGCCCCGCCAACTTTCAGAACGGGTAAATTGCGTTATGAAGCTGAATCAAGATGAGATCAAAACGATCCTGCCGCACCGCGAGCCGATGCTTCTGGTGACATCGGTAGAAGATTTGAGCCCCGGAGAGGATATCCGCGCCGTCTTTTTCGCGGATCCTAAGATGGACATCTTTCTCGGGCACTTCCCGGAAGAGCCGATACTGCCGGGCGTATACTCTATAGAATGTATGGCGCAGGCGGTGGATATCCTGCTGATGTCAACACTGCGCTACGCTGGAAAAACGCCGCTCCTTTTAGGCGTTGACAAGGTGAGTTTCCGAAAAAAGATCCTGCCGGGAGACACCCTTGAAATCCATGCAAATATTATTTCCGAGAAAAGAGAAAAAGCCATCGTCACTTGCGCTGCTGAAGTGTATGTTCATCAGGAACGGGTAGCCAACGGCGATATAACAATAGCTATGCGGTAAGTTTAAGGAGGAAACGAAAATGACATTGATGACCGCGAAAGAGTATATCGACTCCCTGCGTAAGCTGAACACCCGTGTCTACATGTTTGGCGAGAAGATCGACAACTGGGTGGATCACCCCATGATCCGGCCCTCCATCAACTGCGTGGCCATGACCTACGCCCTGGCCCAGGATCCCCAGTATGAGGACCTGATGACCGCCACCTCCAGCCTGACCGGCCACAAAATCAACCGCTTTACCCACCTCCACCAGTCCAGCGAGGATCTGGTGAAAAAGGTAAAGATGCAGCGCCTGCTGGGTCAGAAGACGGCCAGCTGCTTCCAGCGCTGTGTGGGCATGGACGCCTTCAACGCCGTCTATTCCTCCACCTACGAGATCGATGAGAAGTACGGCACCCACTACCACGAGAATTTCAAGAAGTTCCTGGTCTACGTCCAGGACAACGACCTGACGGTGGACGGCGCTATGACCGACCCCAAGGGCGACCGCGGCCTGCCCCCCCACAAACAGGAAGACCCCGACATGTTCCTGCACGTGGTCGAGCAGCGGCCCGACGGCATCGTGGTCCGCGGGGCCAAGGCCCACCAGACCGGCATGTGCAACTCCCACCAGGTCCTGGTCATGCCCACCCAGGCCATGGGTCCTGAGGATAAGGACTACGCCGTCTCCTTCTCCTGCCCCGCAGACGCCGAGGGCCTGTTTATGATCGTTGGCCGCCAGAGCTGCGACACCCGCAAGCTGGAAGGCTCCGACATCGACGTGGGCAACGCCCAGTACGGCGGCGTGGAGCTGCTGGTCGTGTTTGACGACGTGTTCATCCCCAACGAAAACATCTACATGAACGGCGAATCCGAATTCGCCACCGTCATGGTCGAGCGCTTTGCCGGCTATCACCGTCAGTCCTACGGCGGATGTAAGGTCGGCGTGGGCGACGTGCTGATCGGCGCTGCCGCCGTGGCCGCCGCCTACAACGGCGTGGCCAAGGCCAGCCACATCAAGGACAAGCTCATCGAGATGATCCATCTCAACGAGACCATGTACTCCTGCGGCATCGCCTGCTCCGCCGAGGGCACCCAGACCTCCGGCAACTACCTGATCAATCTCCTGCTGGCCAACGTCTGCAAGCAGAACGTCACCCGCTTCCCCTATGAGATGGCCCGCATCGCCGAGGACCTGGCCGGCGGTGCCGTGGGTACCTGCCTGTCCGAGGCGGACCTGCACGGTGAGTTCACCGGTCCCTGGGTCGAGAAGTATATGAAGAACGGCACCGGCACCACCGCCGAGAACCGCATGCGTATTCTCCGCCTGATCGAGAACCTGTCTCTGGGCGCCGGGGCCGTCGGCTACCGGACCGAGTCCCTGCACGGGGCCGGCTCTCCCCAGGCACAGCGCGTGATGATCGCCCGCCAGGGTGACATCGACGGCAAGAAGGTCCTGGCCAAGCGCATCGCCCGCGTGAAAGAGGACTGAGTCTCCCCAAAAGAAGCAGACAGAATCAACACCGAGGAGGACACAAACATGACGCAGCATCTGGAAGAACTCTTGGAGACCCTGGTCCGCCCCGCCCTGCGGGAACACGGCGGCGACGTGGAACTGGTCCGCTATGAAAACGGCGTCCTGCGCCTGAAAATGCTGGGCCGCTGCGCCGGCTGCCCCGGCGCGACCCTCACCAACGAGACCCTCATCGAGGGCCAGTTAAAGCCCCTCCTGCCGGAGCTGCGGGAAGTGATCCTAGTCCACGCGGTGAGCGATTCTCTCCTGGCCCAGGCACG
>OLFZ01000552.1_pt1 | contig 39734 bp, 35 predicted proteins | sample 1604861 | NCBI WGS metagenome assembly OLFZ01 (sample SAMEA3888895, study PRJEB22519) | human gut metagenome | biome: human gut; feature: human-associated habitat; material: faeces | place: Denmark | collected 2011 | reverse complement strand
CTCGACCGTGTAGTCCGGCAGGGCGCGGCGGCGGGGCTTGCTGCGCTGCGCCTCCGGACGCCGGCGCAGCGCCGGTGCGCCAAGCGGCAGGCGCTCGGACAGCAGGCTCATGTGCGCGCGCATGGCGGGGTCTTCCAGAAACCAGCGCTGCACCTGCCCGCCGCACAGCGCGTTGCACGCTGACAGCAGGCTCATGCCCTGATGGTGCGCCATCACGCAGTGCACGACCTGCCCGCCGCCGCCCGTGCGTGCGCGCGTGCAGTCAAGCGCCTCCCGGAAGCCGTATTGCCCCGGCAGACCGCGCGCGGCGAATCTGCGCAGATCGCGCACCGCCGCACGCGGTGCGACGGCCAGCGCGAGAAAGGCACTGTACGGCGAGAGCACGAGCTCACGGTCCATGTCCGGCTGCATGGCCAGCGCCGCGCAGCCGTGCGCCTTGTAGCGGTAGCTCAGGGCGCTGTCGAGCGCAAAGTACGCGCTCTCCGACACGCCCCACGGCTGCCCCGTGCGCACGCGCCGCCGCTGTACGCGCAGACAGAATTTTGCGCTCTCCCACAGCAGGGAATCGCGCTGCGGCGGCAAAAACAGCTCCGGCATCAGATACTCGAACACCGACCCCGACCACGACACGCAGCCACGGTAGCGCTCGTGCTGCACCTGTGCACGGGAAAGGGCGCGCCAGTGCTCACGCGGCACGTCGCCGCGCGCCACGGCAAAGTATGATGTCAGACGCGCCTCGCTCTCGAGCAGATCGTAATACCCCTCGGAGCGCTTGCCGCTTCCGGTGTCAATGCCGATGTGCATCAGGCGGCGCTGCGGGTCGTAGAGCAGGGCAAAGTCCATGCCGTCACACAGCGCCTGTGCCCGCGCCGCAAGCGCGTCCTGCCCCCAGCCGCGCAGGGCGTTTGCCGCCGCGAGCAGGGCGGCGGCGCAGTTGCCGCTGTCCACCGTGGACACATACAGCGGCGGCATCGGCCGCAGCGTGCACGTGTGATACCAGTTGTAAAAGTGCCCGTTCCAGCGCGGAAGCTGCTCCATGGTCGTGAGCATCTGCTCTGCCAAAGCCAAGCCGCGCCCGTTGTCAACGCCCAGCGCGTGTGCGCAGAGCGCGGACAAGAGCGCAAAGCCCATGTTCGTCGGCGATGTGCGGTGCGCCGTGCCGGTCGGCGGCTGGGTCTGCACGTTGTCCGGCGGCAGGTAGTGCTCCCCGGCGGTGCAGAACGTCTCAAAATACCGCCACGTCGCCTTTGCCCAGCCCAGCAGCTCCCGCTGTGCCGCGTGCTGCAGCGGCGCTGCACCGGGTGCGTTCGGCGCGCCGAGCGCCGCGAGCACGAACGGGGAGAGCGTCCACACGATGCCGGCTGCCAGCCCCGTTGGGCTCGGCGTGAGCACGGCCGTGAGCAGCCCGAGCGCACTTGCCGGCCAGAGCGCGCGCAGATACGCGCCCAGCCCGTCGCGCTTTGCCGCCCGCTGTGCCGCCGTCTGCCATTGCAGGAGATCCCGGTGCGAGACCGTCATGCGCCACAGCGCCGTCACGATGGCGGAGGCGTTGAGCACCGCCTCCCACGGCAGCAGGATCAGCCGCAGCACCGTCTGCACCACGGCGGCGGCGAGCCCCGGCAGAACGCTGCTGTGATAGCGCACGCGCGCGTCCGCCGGGTGCACGATCGGGTGACCGAGCGCATAAATGAGCCCCTGCGCCAGTGCCAGCAGCGCGGCATATGCCGCCAGCCGCAGCCCCGGCCAGCGCAGCACGCAGCCGAGGAAGACGGCTGCCCACGTCGCCGGGGCGATGAGCGAGCGCCGCAGGCTGTCCGCCAGCCGGAACCGGTCGATCGGGTGCAGCACCCGCGCGCGCCGGGAGAAGATCCACGGCGCGTTCTGCCAGTCGCCGCGGATCCACCGGTGCGCCCGCGCGCCCCATGCAAGCGGCGCGGCGGGGAAGGTGTCCGTGAGCTCCACGTCGCCGAGAAAGCCGCCGTGCAGGTAGGCGCCCTCGAGCGCGTCGTGGCTGAGGATGCGCTGCTCGGGCAGGGCATTGCCGCCGCAGCAGGCGAGCAGCGCGCGCACGTCGAGGATGCCCTTGCCCGAAAAGCCGCCGCGGTCGAAGCAGTCCATATACAGCTCCCCGCATACGCCGCCGTAGGGGTCGCTGCCGCCGGGACCTGCGAATACGCGCGCCCAGTCGCTCGCGCGTGCGCTCTGCAGCTCGGTGGCCATGCGCGGGTGCAGCAGACCGTAGCCGTGCGTGACCACGCCGCGCCGCGCGTCCACGACCGGGCGGTTGAGCGGGTGGAGCATCGCGCCCACGAGCGCGCGTGCAGCGCCCGGTGTCAGGCGCGTGTCGGCGTCGAGCGTGAGCAGATACGCCGTGCCGCGCAGTGCCGCCGCATCGCCGGCGGCACAGTGCATCGCGTCCGTCTCACCGCACAGAAGCTGCGCGAGCCGGAGCAGCGCACCGCGCTTTCGCTCCCAGGGACGCCAGAGACCGTCGGGCGTCCGTGTGCGCTCGCGCGTGAAGAGGTAAAACCGCCCGCCATAGCGTGCGTTGAGCGCTTCAATCTCCGTGCGCGCCGCGTGCAGGATCGTCTCGTCGCCGGCCCTGTGTGCCTGCGCCGCCTCCGGCAGATCTGCCAGCAGCCCGAACAGGAGCTGCTCGCCCGCATCGCGGTTGCACAGCGCGTATTCCTCCAGACGCGCGGCGAGCGTGTGCGCATCGCCGGGGCAGGTGAGCAGCGCCGCGATCACGCACAGGGTCCTGCCCTCCGGCGGGATGCCGCGCCGCAGTGCCAGCCGCGGCACGAAGCGCGGCTTCGTCACGCGCAGCAGCACCGCGTCAAGCAGCCCCTTGACGGCTTCCGACACCGGGATCAGCAGCAGCACCGCGCCCGACACGCTCCCGGTCGCAAAGCCCAGCAGCAGCGACAAGGCCAGCGTCCCCACTATGACGGCTGCGATGTACCACGCACCGTCACGGCGCTTTTCCGGTGCGCCGAGCACCTCGCGCAGCAAAAACCAGCCCACGTGCCGCCGCGCACCCTCGCCGCTTTGCGCGCGCGCGAGCACGTCCTCGGCGATGTCGATCTCCGTCCGGTCCGTGCGCCGCGCAAGCCGCGCCACGGTCTGCCGGTAGCGGGTGCGTGTGGCTGCGTCCATCGTGGGGTAGACGCCCGCCGGATCGCGCGCGAGGATGCGCCCCACGCGATCGCACCGCTCGGTGAGCGCTGCCCACGCGGCCGTGCCGAGCGCACGCAGCGACGTGAAGAGCGCGGGCGCGGCAGCTCCGTCGTGCGCATAGGTGTCTGCCAGCGCGCAGACTACCGCCGCCTGCAGCCCCGGCACGAGCAGCGCAAGCTCCGCCGTCTCGAGCGGCAGCACGTCCTGAAATCCGGCGAGATATGCCTGCGCAGCCTTGGGCGTGAGCGCGTTACCGCAGGCGTGCAGCAGGCCCGCGCAGCAGACGTGCAGCACGGTCTGTGCGCCGGATGCACGCAGCGTATGCGCATGGCGCAGCGCGGCTGCGGCGTCGCTTGCGGCGGTGCGGGCAAGGGTCTGGTTGTCGCGCAGCCATGCGCCGTCTGGCGTCTCGGGCGTGACGGCTTTCGCCGTGCGCGTGAGCGCTTTTACCGCCCGCCGGATGCTGCCGGTGTGTGCGCGGCGGCGTCCGGTCACGGTCAGGGCTTGGGCATCGCGCCGCCCCGCCTCACACAGGGCGCCGGCGTTGGTATCGGCCATGTAGATCCCTCCAAAAACGGTTTGCAGTACCAAAATGTTGCCCGCACGGAAAAGAAACTATGCGGTGACAAGAAAAAATACTTGACACCCGCGCGGCGGTGGCGTATACTACCCATGCTGTAAAGGAAAAACGGTTTACAGCGGGGAGGGACTTGCGATGCCGGACGAGACCGTGTGGCGCACGATGCTGTTCGATTTTTACGGCGAGCTGCTCACGGAAAAGCAGCGCGAGTATTACGACCTCCATTATAATCAGGACCTCTCTCTGGCGGAGATCGCCGCCAGCAGCGGCATTTCGCGTCAGGGCGTGTGGGACAACATCCGCCGTGCGGACGCCGCGCTGCGCGATGCCGAGACAAGGCTCGGTCTGGTGCAGCGCTTTGCCGCGCAGCGCACGGCCGCGGCCGCGCTGGAGGATACGCTCACGAAGCTGCGCGACTGTGTCGGCGGCGACGCCCGGCCGCTGGCCGAGCAGGCGCTGCGGCAGCTTCAGGATCTGAAAGGATAGATACCATGGCATTTGAATCCCTGTCGGACAAGCTGACCGAGGCGTTCAAACGCCTGCGCGGCAAGGGTCGACTCACGGAGGCCGACGTCAAGGAGGCCATGCGTGAGGTCAAGCTCGCGCTGCTCGAGGCGGACGTGAACTTCAAGGTCGTCAAGGACTTTGTGCGCAAGGTGACCGAGCGCGCGACGGGTGCGGATGTGCTCGAGAGCCTCTCGCCCGCGCAGATGGTCATCAAGATCGTCAATGAAGAGCTCACCGCCCTCATGGGCAGCGAGAATCAGAAGCTGAACATCAGCTCCCATTCGCCGAGCGTCGTCATGCTCGTCGGCCTGCAGGGCGCGGGCAAGACCACCAACGGCGCCAAGCTCGCCGGCCTCATGCGCAAGCAGGGCAAGCGCCCGCTGCTCGTCGCGTGCGACGTGTACCGCCCGGCGGCCATCCAGCAGCTTGAGACCGTCGGCCGCCAGCTCGATATTCCTGTGTTCCAGATGGGGCAGGGCGATCCGGTCGCGATCGCCAAGGCCGGCATCGAGCACGCGAAAAAATACGGCAACGACCTTGTCTTTCTCGACACGGCCGGTCGTCTGCACATTGATGAGGCGCTCATGACCGAGCTGCAGAACATCAAGGCCGCCGTCGATCCGGCGGAGATCCTGCTCGTCATCGACGCGATGATCGGTCAGGACGCGGTCGCGACCGCGCAGGCCTTTGACGATGCGCTCGACATCACCGGCGTCATGCTCACCAAGCTCGACGGCGACGCCCGCGGCGGCGCGGCGCTGTCGATCAAGGCGCTGACCGGCAAGCCCATCAAGTTCGCCGGCATCGGCGAGAAGCTCGACCAGATCGAGCCCTTCCACCCCGACCGCATGGCCGGGCGCATCCTCGGCATGGGCGATGTGCTCACGCTCATCGAAAAGGCCGAGCAGAACCTCGACCAGAAAAAGGCCGAGGAGATGGCGGAGCGTCTGCGGCAAAACCGCTTCACGCTCACCGATTACTATGACCAGCTCCAGCAGCTCAAGGGCATGGGTTCCTTGCAGGATATCGCCGGCATGATCCCCGGCATGGACGCCAAGGCGCTCTCGGGCGCGAACGTCGACGAGAAGGCCATGGGCCGCATCGAGGCGATCATCCAGTCCATGACTCCCGGCGAGCGCGACAACCCGGGCATCCTCAACTCCAGCCGCAAAAAGCGCATCGCGGCGGGCGCGGGTACGAGCGTGGTCGAGATCAATAAGCTGCTCAAGCAGTTTGATCTCATGCAGCAGCTGGTGCGCCAGATGTCCGGCAACAGCAAGGCTATGAAGCGCATGAAGCGCGGCGGCCGCGGCGGACTGGGCGGTCTGGGCAATCTGTTCGGCGGCGGCGGTGGCCGTCCCTTCGGATTCTAAACAGGTTCCAAGCTCCCGCAGGGGGCTGGAGATACAGAGATTATTGATGGAGGTGAAGATACATGGTCAAGATCAGACTTCGCAGAATGGGCGCTAAGAAGGCTCCCTTTTACCGCATCGTGGTGGCGGATTCCCGTTTCGCACGTGACGGCAGATGCATTGAGGAGATCGGCACTTACGATCCGCTGAGCGCAGACAAGAAGATCGTCGTCGACGCCGAGCGCGCCAACTACTGGCTCGCCAACGGTGCACAGCCGACGGATACCGTTCGTGTGCTGCTCAAGAAGGCCCTCGCAGCCGAATAAGGAGAGACCCCAAAGATGAAAGAACTTCTGACCTATATTGTGCAGAACCTCGTGGAAAAACCGGACGAGGTCTCTGTGACCGAGCGCGAGGCCAACGGCGAGACCGTGTTTGAAGTGCGCGTCGCCGACGGCGATATGGGCAAGGTCATCGGCCGTCAGGGACGGATCGTCAAAGAGATCCGCATCCTGATGAAGGCTGTCGCCCAGAGAAAGGGCAAAAAAGTCTCCGTGGAGATCATGGATTGACGCAGGAAACGCGCTGCACCCGTGCAGTGCGTTTTTTGCACCTACACCCAAAAAGGGGGGCAATAACTATGCAAAAACCGTATCTGGAGGCAGGAAAGATCGTCAACACGCACGGTGTGCGCGGCGAGGTGCGCATCCAGCCGTGGGCGGATGACGCGGCGTTCCTGCTCGGCTTCCGGACGTTTTATATCGACGGCGCACCCGTGCACGTCGCGCACAGCCGCGTGCACAAGGGGATGCTCGTCGTCAAGTTTGCGGATTATGACGACGTGAACGCCGCCATGACGCTCAAAAACCGCGTCGTGTCCATCGCGCGCGCGGATGTCACGCTGCCGAACGGGCAGTATTTTCAGCAGGATCTGATCGGCATCGCCGTCGAGACCGATGCGGGCGAGCCGCTCGGCACGCTGCGCGAGATCCTCGACCTGCCGCGCGGCAGCGTCTATGTCGTGCAGGGTGCGCGCGAGGTGCTCATCCCCGACCGGCCGGAGTTCGTGTGCAGCATCGACCCGGCTGCCGGGCGTATGGTCGTGCACCTGATCGAAGGGATGTGAGCGCGTGCGCATCGACATTCTCACGCTCTTTCCCGACACCATGCGCGCCATGCTCGGTGAGAGCATCCTCGGCCGGGCGCAGGCGCGCGGTCTGCTCGACATCCGCTGCCATCAGATCCGCGACTATACCGAAAACCGCCAGAAGCAGGTCGACGACTATCCGTATGGCGGCGGTTGGGGTCAGGTCATGATGGCGCAGCCGCTCAAGAGCTGCCTCGACGCGGCGCTCGCGGATTCCGCCGTGCCCGCGCCGCGCCGCCGCGTGATCTACCTCTCCCCGCAGGGGCCGACGTTCACGCAGGCGAAGGCGCGCCAGCTCAAGGCCGACTATGACCAGCTCGTGCTCGTCTGCGGCCATTATGAGGGCGTGGATGAGCGCTTCATCGAGGCCTGTGTGGACGAGGAGCTGTCCATCGGCGACTTTGTGCTCACGGGCGGCGAGCTCGGCGCAATGGTCGTCACGGACTGTGTCTGCCGCATGGTGCCGGGCGTGCTGTCGGACACCGAGTGCTACACCGGCGAGAGCCATTGGGCGGGCCGGCTCGAGTACCCGCAGTATACCCGCCCCGAGACGTGGGAGGGGCGCACTGTGCCCGAGGTGCTGCGCGGCGGCAATCACGCCGAAATTGAAGCGTGGCGCACGCGCCAGAGTTTGGAGAGGACCCTGCTCAAGCGGCCGGAGCTCTTTCGGGAAACGCCGCCTACACCGGACGAGCAGCGCCTGCTCGATAAGATCCGGCGCGACCGCAGCCGCCCGCAGCTCACAGAGCCGCCCGTCTGCCGCCCGGCTGCGGCGGATGACCTTCCCGCCATCCTCGCCATCGCGCAGCAGGCGCGCAACTACCTGCGCCGCCACCGCGTCGACCAGTGGCAGGGCGATTACCCGAACGCGGACACGTTTTCCGCCGACATCGCGGCCGGCGCGTGCCATGTGCTCACGTATCAGGGCGCTGTCGCCGCCGTGTTCACGCTCACCTTCACGCCGGAGCCGGCCTACGACGCGCTCACGGACGGGCGCTGGCGCTCGGACCGTGACCATGCCGCCGTGCTGCACCGCAACGCCGTTGCAGCCGATTGGCGCGGCACGGGCATGGCCGACCATCTCATGCAGGCGGCGGAGCAGCTCGCGCGTGAGGGCGGCGCGCACGCCGTCCGCGTCGACACGCACCGGCACAACGGCGCGCAGAAAAAGCTCCTCGAGCGCCACGGCTACCGCTTCTGCGGCAACATCCTGTGTGACGAGCCGGGGCACGATCCGCGCCGTCAGGCGTTTGAGAAGCTGCTGAGGTGAGGTGCGTATGGAGCTGACGAATCCTGCGGACATCCGCGCACTGCTCGCGCGGCATGATTTCCGCTTTTCCAAGTCCATGGGGCAGAATTTTCTGACGGCCGCATGGGTCCCGGCCGACATCGCCGACGCCTCCGGCGCGGACGCGCGCACCGGCGTGCTCGAGGTCGGCCCCGGCATCGGCTGCCTGACCGAGCAGCTCGCGCAGCGCGCGGCCAAGGTCGTCTCGGTCGAGCTGGACGAGCGCCTGCGCCCCGTGCTGGCCGAGACGCTCGCCGCCTATCCGAACGTGGAGATCGTCTTTGGCGACGTGCTCGCGCTCGATCTGCGGCGACTCGTGGCGGAGCGCTTTCCGGGGCTGCGCCCTGTCGTGTGCGCAAACCTGCCGTATAACGTCACGACGCCGCTGATCACGGCGTTTCTCACCGCCGGATGCTTCGACACCGTCACGGTCATGATCCAGCGCGAGGCCGCACACCGGCTCTGCGCCCGGCCGGGAACGGCGGATTACGGTCTGCTGACCGTGCTGACCGCGTGGTATGCCGAGCTTGAGCTGCTGTTCGATGTGCCGCCGCACTGCTTCGTTCCCGCGCCGAAGGTCACGAGCACCGTCGTGCGGCTGCGTATGCGGAGCGCACCGCCTGCGGACGTGCAGGATGAAGCGCTGCTGTTCGCCGTCGTGCGCGCGGCGTTCAGCCAGCGCCGCAAGACGCTCATCAATGCGCTCGCGGCCGGTGTTCCCGGCTGCGACAAGGCGCGCGCCGCCGCGGCGGTCGCCGCCTGCGGCTTCGATGCGCGTGTGCGCGGCGAGACGCTCGAGCTGGCGCAGTTTGCCGCGCTGAGCAATGCGCTGCGTGTCGAGCTGGGTTGACATAACAAAAACAAATCAGGGCGCCTCATCGCGGGACGCCCTGATTTTCTGCGGATACAGTTTTAATATGGTTTACATAACGAATATAGTTGGCGGTTTTTCATGCATACCGCCGGATGCGCGCGCATACTGTGGTAGCAAACGCAGTAGGAGGGGGAGCGCCATGCCATATGAGGACAAAAAGGCCGTGCCGCAGCGCCGGCCGCACGCGGTCACGCTCGACGAGCGCAGCCATCTGACCGTTACAGGAGTGGACGAGGTCGTGCGCTTTGACGACACGGAGGTGTCCATGCGCACGTCGCGCGGGATGCTCACCGTGCACGGCGAGGGGCTGCGCGTCGGCCGGCTTGCGATCGACACGGGAGAGCTCGCGATCGACGGCGCGTTCGACGCGCTCGATTACACGGAGGAGACGGCGTCCGGCGGCGGGTTCTGGTCGCGCCTGTTCGGCGGATGAAGCTGCCGCTGCTCGGTCAGCTTGCGCAGCTCATGCTCGGGCTCGGGCTCGGCGCGGCGCTCGGGCTGGCGTTCGACGTGCTGCGCGTGCCGCGCCGCCATGCGCGCAGCGCGGTTTTCCGCGCGCTGCTCGACGGTGCGTTTTGCCTGCTTGCGCTCGGGACCGTGTTCCTGCTTGGCATGACGGCCGGCGACGGGCAGGTGCGCCTGTTTCTGTTCGCGGCCATCGCCGGCGGCTGGACGTGCTACTTTCTCTGGCTCAGCGGGCACATTTTCCCGCAGCTGGAGCGATCTGGCCGCCTGTGCGCGCGAAAAATGCGCCAGATCACGGCTCCGGGAAGCAAATTCATAAAAAAAGTTCTGTTTTTTGCAAAAAAACACTTCCAATCTCGCCGCAGATGTTTTAGAATAGGCTGTATTACTGGACGCAGATACGATCCGGGGGGAGGTACTGCCGACCGTGAAATTCAAGAAGGCAAGCATATTTACCAAACTGGTCATCGCGGCGCTGATGGTGTACGCACTCATCAGTCTGGTCGTGGTGCATCAGCGCACGGCACAGCTTCAGGACCGCGCCGCGGCACTGCAGCAGCAGGTGTCCGAGATGACCCAGTCCAATGCCGAGCTGCAATATCAGATCGACCACAGCGACGACGATGACATGCGCGAATCGGTCGCGCGGGAAAAACTCGGTCTGGTCAAGCCCGGTGAGAAGATTTTTTACGACACGAGTGATTGAGCAAGGAGAAACGAACCGTATGCAGGTGGAAGTCGGAGCAGTTGTGGAAGGTACCGTTACCGGTATCACGAAGTTTGGCGCGTTTGTGAGTCTGCCGGACGGCAAGAGCGGTCTGGTGCACATATCCGAGATCGCCAACACCTACGTCAGCGACGTCAATGAGTTTTTGAAGCTGGGCGACAAGGTGAAGGTGCGCGTGCTGGCCGTGACGCCGGACGGGAAGATCAACCTGTCCATCAAGAAGGCGGAGGAAGCGCCCGCCCGTCCGAACAACCGCCCGATGAACGGCGGCCGTCCCGGCGGCAGCCGCCCCAATAACGGCGGCGCACCGCGCGCTGCGCGCCCCAACCGTCCGGCCCAGCCGGCGGGGCAGGTCAGCGGCCCGAGCGGGGACGCCGCGTTCGAGGACCGGCTCAAGCAGTTCATGCAGGAGTCGGACAGCCGCATGGCCGGCAACCGTCTCTATAACGACCGTTCGCGCGGCCGCCGCCGCGGCGGAAACGGACGCGGTTAAATCCCGCGCCGGAGCGCTAATACATGAAATATGAAAGCTCCTCCGTATGCAGCAGACATACGGAGGAGCTTTTTTGCGCTTTGAACGCTTTGTTCCCGAAGGTTTCGTCTTGCCTCACTGACGCCGGTGTAGTATGATCGTGTTCAGATCTGCGGTCGCAGAGGCTGACCGTTTCCCATCTGTACCGGGAGGCATACATTGTGGAAGTCTATCTGAGTGAACACATCGCGCCGTCGGCGTATGCAAGACTGGCGCGCCATTTTGAGATCGTGGACAATTTCGACCATCCCGAGCGGCTCGCCGCTATGGTCATCCGCCGCGCGGTCGTGCCGCGGTCGGTCATCGCGCACGCGCCGAATCTGAAGGTCATCGCCATGCACGGCGTCAGCCGCGACACGATCGATACTGCTGCTGCCGCCGAGTTTGGCGTGCCGGTGCCGAATGTGCCGGGCCTCGGCGCACCGGCTGTCGCGGAGCTGGCCGTGGCGGAGCTGCTGGCGCTCAACCGGCAGCTGAAATTTGTCAACAACGGCCTGTGCGCCGGACGCTTCGACCACTTCGGCGCGGAGGAATTCGTCTGCCATGAGATGACCGGCCGCACGCTTGGCCTTGTCGGCACGGGCAACATCGCCCACTGCGTGGCGGATATTCTGCGCGCGGCGTTCGATGTGCGCGTCCTGTGCTGGAATCCGCGCCGCACGGCCGCCGAATGTGCCGCGTGGGGCTACGAACAGGTCGAGACATTACAGGAGCTCTTTCGCCGCTCCGACTTCGTGAACGTGAGTATCACGCTCTGCGACGAAACGCGCAACCTCATCAACGCGCCGGTGTTCGCCGCGGCGAATCCGGAGCTGCTGCTCGTCAACACCTCGCGCGGCGGCATCGTCAACGAGCACGATCTCTACGTCGCGCTCACCACGGGGCAGATCCGCGCTGCGGCGAGCGACGTGTTCGCGCACGAGCCGCCGGCGAGCGATGATCCGCTCATCCATCTGAACAATTTCATCGCCACCTTCCACATCGGCGGCAGCACATACGAGTCGCTCGAGCGCGTGAGCAACCGCGCCGTGGACTATGTGTTCCAATACACCGGCGTCGCAGAGCGGTAAGGCTGTGCGCCGCGGGCAGCGGTCCAACGGCGCAAAAAACACCCGAGGCCGCAGCCTCGGGTGTTGGGATATTCCATCGTCAGATGGGCATGGTCAGCGAGTTTGCAATTTCCTGCACGATGGCCTGCGCCTTATACTCCTTGCAGATGCCAAGGATCTCCGCAGCCAGTTCCAGAGCGCCATACAGCATATTCCTTTACCCCTTTCGTCAGATTTCCGCCGCCGTCCCACACAACAGACGGCACCGGATGGTTGGTATTGCCGGTTACAGGTAATACTGTAACGGAAAAAGCATCAAAACGCAAGTGACAAATCTTGTAGAGTGTAACACTTTGAACATTTTCGTCCAATTTTCCGAAACCGCTTTGTTGCTGGTTGAAATATCTCAACCAGCACCGCGTAATCCGACAAAATGTTGCATAATTGCGCACTGGTCGACGGCCTTCACAGGGCGAAACGGCATTATGGAAACCGGTTCTCCACATTACCAACAGACTTTTCAACACAAACGGGGTGCAATTAACGATGTTATGTTAACTACGGATTGGTTTTCCCATTTTTCGGTGCTGTTCTTCCCTGCGCGCACAAGTGTGCGGCAAAGCGGCATCCTGCTGCGCTTTTGTCCTGCACGCGCCCAGACCCGCCGCCGTCTGTTCTGCGTTCTGTAAGTGCACAAAACCCCGGGAGCAGAACGCTCCCGGGGCAGGTGTATGGCTTTTGCGGGTCGGCGGTGCGTCGGTCACAGGCCGGTGAGGCGGCAGTAGCGCATCATGATGGCTGCGATCTGCGCGCGTGTGGCACCGCCGCTCGGGGCCAGATAGTCGGCGCCATTGCTCGCGATGCCGGAGATGAGACCGTTGCCGACGGCCCAGCTCATGGCGGCGTATGCCCAGTTGGAGACGCTGGCGGCATCGGGGAAGCCGTTGAGGGATGCTGCGCCGCCGAGGTAGGCCGGCGCATACTTTTCGGTGTAGCCGTAGAGGAGAACGGCCATCTGCTCGCGGGTGATGAGGCCGTCGGGCGCGAAGGTCGTCGTGCTCATACCGGCGACGATGTCTTTGTCGTAGCCCCAGGCGACGGCGTTGTAGTACCATGTGCTGGGCCTGACATCCGTGAACGGCACGTAATATTTGCTGTAGTCGGTCGTGTCGCCGGAGAGGTTATAGAGGATCATCACGATCTGTGCGCGCGTGCTGACCGTGTCGGGCGAGAACGTCGTCGCGTCGAAGCCGCTCATCAGACCGTGGCGCACGCAGTAGTCGATGCCCTCGTGCGCCCAGTTGGACGGGGCGGGCACATCGCGGAAACGGAAGCTCGGGCACGCGGCGCCGCCCGGACAGACCGCAGAGCCGGTGGCGGGGATGATCTCGGTTCTGGTCTGGCCGCAGACGGTGCAGGTGTAGGTGCGGACGCCGGGCGTGGTCTCCGTCGGCGCGACGGTCACGGTGCCCTCGTCCCAGACGTGGGTGTGCGGGCCGGTGGCGGGGATGACCTCGGTCTTGGTCTGGCCGCAGACGGTGCAGGTATAGGTCATGGTGCCGGGGTCGGTCTCGGTCGGCTCCGTGGTCACGGTGCCGTTGTCCCACTTGTGGCCGAGCGCGGGCTTGACATTGCGTTGTTCGCTCGCGCCGCAGTCTCTGCAGGTGTAGAGGTCATAGCCTGCCTCCGTGCAGCTGGGTGCGACGTTCTTGGTGAAAACGAAAGTGTGCGCACCCGTAGCGGGTATGACCTCGGTCTTGGTCTGGCTGCAGACGGCGCAGGTGAACGTGCGCACGCCGGGGGTGGTCTCGGTCGGCTCGGTGGTCACGGTGCCGTTGTCCCACGTGTGCGCGCCGGTGGCGGGGATGACCTCGGTCGCAATGACGTCGCCGCAGTTGGAGCAGATGGTGTCGATGCGGCCGTCGGCCCCGCAGGTGGCGGGCACGGTGGTTTCCGTCGTGCCGTAGCCGGTGTGCAGACACGCGCCCTTGCTGCTGACCTTGTAGCCCTGCCATGTGCCGTCGGTATCCAGCGTCCAGCCGTAGACCGGGTCGGGGTTATAGTGGATGGTGACGATGCCGGGCTCAAAGCTGTGCTCGGCCGCGCCGCCGGGCTGGACCGTCGGGGGCGCGCCGTAGCAGCGCACGTCTTTGAGTGCCTTGCAGCCGGTGAACGCATTGTGGCCGACGCTCGTCACGGTGGCAGGCAGCTTCATGTCCGCCAGCGCGATGCAGCCCTGGAAGCAGGCGTCGGGGACGGCGGTCACGCCGCCGGGCAGCGTCACGTCCGTCAGCGCGATGCAGCCGTTGAAGGCGGAGTTGCCGAGCGCCGTCACGGCCGCGGGGATGGGCGCCTTGGTGAGCGACTTGCAGCCCTCAAACGCGCGCTCGCCGATGGCGGTCACCTCGCCCTTATAGTCGACGGTCAGCAGCTTCGTGCAGTCGTTAAAGCATTTGTCGGGCACGGCGGTAATGGTGGCCGGCAGGGTCATGCCGCTGAGACTCGCGCAGGCGTCAAACGCGCCGCGGCCGAGGGTCTGCAGCCCGTCGGGCAGCGAGATGGAGGTAAAGTTGTTGCCGGCAAGACCGAAGTCGCCGATGCCGGTCACGGCCTTGGGCAGGGAGATGCCCTTGAGCTTCGCGCACAGGGCGATGCCATAGCGGCCGATGCTCGTCACGCTCTCCGGCAGCGTGATCTGCGTGGCGGCCGGCAGGAAGAACAGCGCATAGTTGCTCACGTTCGTGACGCCGTCCTTGATGACGACCTTCTTCAGCTCGCCCTCGAGCTTGAAGTTGCCGAAGTTCGTGAGCATACCCAGCGCCTCATAGTTCCACCACGGCGCAAGATTGCCGTTGGGGAAGTCGAAGTCGGGCATGGCCCCGGTGCCGGAGATGGTCAGCGTCTTGCCGCCGAGACCACCGGTGGAGACCTCCCAGTGCAGGCAGTTGTTCTCACCGAAGTCGCCCGAGGTGGCCGCGGTGCCAAAGCTGCTGAGGATCGCATCCATGTCCAAATCGGGGATCTCAAACTCCTCCTTGAGCTGCTCGATCTTCTTTTTGATGAGTTTTTCGGCAACCTCTTTTTTCAGATCGTCGATTTTGCTGGCTGACGCGTTCACGGTCAGGCCGGAGAACAGTCCCACGACCAGAACCAGACACAGCGCCAGCGAGAGCAGGCGTTTTTTCATAGTTTCTTCCTCCTTGCAGTAATGTTCCTGTGTACAACGGGGATATCTCTCTGTTGAAAATATAGCATACTCCCGGCAAAGTGTGCAATGGATAGGACGCAAAAACCGACGGATTTGTTACGAAACCACAAATCTGAGCAAGAGTTTTACACGTTTTTTTGCCTGTGAACGCTTTTGGGCTGTTGCAATGGCGGGGTGCGTCCTGTATACTTGCTCTGTAAACATATTTTTCGAAGTGTCGGATCCAGGAGGGAGGAACCATATGAAAAAACGAGTGTTGTCGCTGCTGCTGTGCTTTGTGCTCGCGGCGGGACTGCTGAGCGTGTGCGCACCGTCGGCGCAGGCGGGCACGATCGCGGACGCGTTTGAGATGTTCATCAAGCAGCCCGGTCAGATCAAAAAGCTCTTCGGCCGTGAGGTCGCCCACGGTGACTGCGGCCCCGCCGGGGACGAGGCGAGCGTACATTATAAGATCTACGAAGTCACGAACCCCACCGTTGTGCAGGACAACCCCTTCCTGCAGCAGATCTGGCAGATCCATGATTACCGCGAGGACGCGCAGTATTACGGCGTGTACATCTTCGGCGACGGGAAAATGGCGGACTACGCGGCGACCGGCCAGAAAGCGCCGTGGATGGGCAACGTGGAGGTCACGGAGTATAACGACAAGGGACAGGTCCTCGGCACGACGGTCGTGGAAAACCTCGGCGAGGAGTATCTCGCGCTGGCCTACATCGCCGACGGCACCGACGAGGAGTGGGACGGCCGCACCGAGCGCTACTCCGGCGTCACGAATGTCGGCGCGTATGCGTTCAAGGACTGCCGCTATCTCACGTGCATGTTCCTCAATGACGACATCACCACCATCGGCGATCACGCATTTTATAAAGGCGAGTACCTCTCGGCCATCAATATGCCGCGCAAGCTCGAGCTCATCGACAAGTACGCCTTCTACGGCTGCGACACGCTCACCTTCGTGCGCGCGCGCAACTGCAGCCGTCTGCGCCGCATCGAGGATCATGCATTCTACAGCTGCACCATGCTCGCCGAGCTGCGCCTGCCGGAAGGCCTGACGTACATCGGCCCGTGGGCCTTCGCGTGGGACCGCATCCTCGGTCAGGAGGACACGACGCTCGGCCTGCCGTCGAGCCTGCAGACGATCAGCACGGGCGCGTTCGCGTTCGTCAACCACCACAAGAACCTCAACATTCCGGCCAACGTCACGCGCATCGGTGACTACGCGTTCATGTGCGATTATTATATGAACAACCTCACCTTCAGCCCCGGTGACAAGCCCCTCACGATCGGCAAGGCCGCGTTTGCCGGCGATAACCACATGAAGTCCGTCGACCTCTCCAACCGCGTCGCGCAGATCGACCGCTGCGCCTTCGCCGGCTGCGAGATGCTCGAGGAGGCCTACTTCGGCGACAAGATCGACACGATCGAGGGCCGCGCCTTCACGAGTCTGGATAACGCCATGAAGATCGCCGTCGAGGGTGTGCTCAACGGCATCCTCCGCCCGGACGATACCGAGCAGAACGCCGATCAGGCCGGTGATATCAGCACGGCCCTGAACATGATCGCCAAGGTCACGAAGCTCAAGCGCGCCGTTTTCAAGAACGACCCCGCCAAGAGCATCTACGCTGCGGCGGACTCCAACCGCTCCTTCCCGGATGACTGCGTGGTCTATTACCCGCAGGGCAGCTACACGTGGCTTGCCGAGCTCAAGGACGACGGCACGTGGCAGGGCTACAAGACCGGCTTCTGGCACGGCGACCACATCGCCGCGTTCACGGACACGGTCGTCGCACCCACCTGCACCGAGCAGGGCTACACGCACCACGTCTGCACGGTGAAGGGCTGCACCTATGCCCCCGTGGACGACACTTATGTCGCCGCCACCGACCACACCTGGGTCAAGACGCAGACGAACCCGCCCACCTGCACCGAGCAGGGCACGGCGTTTTATAAATGCTCGGCCTGCGGCGCGACCCGCACCGAGAAGATCGCCGCGCTCGGCCATGACCTGAGCCGCTGCGACCTCGTCCCGGCCGCCACCTGCACGCAGCCCGGCCGCGCCGTCGGCACGTGCGCGCGCTGCGACGTGAAGATCGATGAGGTCATCCCCGCCAAGGGGCATGACTACAGCTACGCTGAGACCAGCGTCGCACCCACCTGTACCGAGCCCGGCCACTACAAGGGCACCTGCCCGACCTGCGGCAAGGACTATGACGATGTCGTTCCCGCCCTCGGCCACGACTGGGGCGAGTGGGTCACGTCGATCGAGCCGACCGTCTCGACCGTCGGCTACCGCTATCATGTCTGCAACCGCGACGGCTGCGGCTACCGCGAGGGGGAGGACATCCCGAAGCTGCACACCCACACGTGGGATGCCGGCGTCGTGACGCAAAAGCCCACTGCGGCCGAGCCCGGCGTCAGGACCTATACCTGCACCGTCTGCGGCCAGACCAGGACGGAGGCCATCCCCGCAACCGGCGTTCCGGAGACCTGTAACGGCGGCCCGGCCTGCCCGGGCTACGCCTTCCGCGATATGCCCGCGCCGAGCATCTGGTCGCACGCGGGGCTGGATTACTGCATCGATCATGGCTATATTGCCGGCACGTCGGCAACGACCGTCACGCCGGACGGCGAATGCACGCGCGCCATGATCGTGAGCATCCTCTACCGCGTGCAGGGCGAGCCCGCGAAGGTCAACGGTTATGAGCTCAAAAAGCTCGCCCCGCCGTTTGACGACGTGGAGCGCGGCCGCTGGTATACCGACGCCATCTGGTGGGCGAAGCTCACGGGCGTCGTCTCCGGCATGAGCCCGAGCACCTTTGCGCCCGACGATCCGATCACGCGCGCGCAGCTTGCGGTCATCCTCTATAACTATACCAAGCAGTTTGCGCCCGAGAGCCTGACGGAGACGGGCTCGCTCACCGGCTTCCCGGATGCGGACAGCGTCCCGTCGTGGGCGCGCACGGCGATGGCGTGGGCCGTCGGCAACGGTCTGATCTCCGGCGTCGGTGAAAACGGCGTCTCGTACCTCAGGCCGGAGGGCTGCGCCACGCGCGCGCAGGTCGCGACCATTCTCATGAACTACGACAAGGCGCTGGGCTGAGGCGCATCCAATACCGATAGAAATAAATAGAAACAAAAACAGCTCCGGAAGCGTTACCGCTTCCGGAGCTGTTTGCCGCCTGTGAAGTTTACATAATTCAAAATTGTTTTATTTAAGCTGCGTAGATGCTGCGATTTTCGTTCTTCTGATTTACATAATCATTATCCTTACCTGCCGCGCAGCATCGCCGCGATCGTCACGGCGCTGTATCCGCTCTGCTGCCAGAGGTCGCCGGGCACCGTGCCGCCGTTGCGCAAAATGAGCGCGATCTGGCGCCGCGCATCGCTGCGCGCGGCTTTGGCTGCCTTTTCCTGCGCGGCCGCGTCCTTCTCGGCTGCGTCTTTCTCGTCCTTGGCTTTCTTGTCGGCGGCGGCCTTGGCGTCGGCGAGGGCCTTCGCCTGCTGCTGCAGCTTGCTGTCCGCGCGGTCGTAGGCGGCGTCGTCCATGTCGAGCAGCGCCGCGATCTGCGCCTTCGTCACGCCGTCACGGCTGTCGGCGGCGTCGAGCATCCGGTCGATGGCACTCAGGCGCGTCCTGCGCTCACCGCTGTAGCGCTCGTAGGCCAGCTGCGCCAGCTCCGGCAGCTTGCCTGCGAGCATGGCGCGGTAATAGCCGCCCGCCTGCTGCGAGGCCGCCACGGCCGCCGTCGAGGCCTGACCGCCCGTCAGCGCGGCCGCCTTGCCGAGGGCGTTTTCTGCCGCAAGCTCCGCCTGCCGCTCGTATTGCTGCCGGTAGGCGGCGTAGAGCTTGTCCGACGCGGGGTCGTAGTCAAACTGCTCGCCGAGCAGCGCGTCGAGCATCCGGTCGATCTGTTCGCGGCGGTCTGCCGTGCCGCGCCCGGTCAGCAGTGCCTCGGCCTCGCGGCGGTGCGTGTCGTCATAGTCCGGCACGTCTTCGATGGGCAGGTACTGCGCATAGTCACTTGTCTGTTCCTGACCGGCCATGCCCTCGCCGCGGATCTTCGCGTTGCGCTGCTGCTCGTAGACGGCGGCAGCCGCGTTGTCGCCGCGCCGGGCCGCCTGCTCCATGAGTGCGGCGTAGTCGGTGTCCTTGTCGTATTTGTATTTTGTCGCCATAGGTTCTCCTTTCCTCAGTGCTGCGGTCCGGCGGCGGCCTCCGTGCGCGTGAGCGATAAAAGCCGCCACGCCCCCGTGCCCGTCAGCCGCAGGCGAAAGTGGTCGCACCGGCGCGGCAGTACCGGCAGGGTGAACGAACGCTTTGCACCCGCCGTCACGTTTGCAAGCGTGTGCCACTGTCCGTCGGAGTCATACTGCGCCGCCGCCGTGATGCTTGCGCCCGCCTCAGCCTCCAGCCGAAGCTGCACGCGCAGCAGCCGCTTGCAGTCCGGGCTGCCGCTGGTAAAGTCGCCCGTTTCGAGCAGGCTCTCCATCTGTGCCGTGCTGCCCGCGCCGAAGCGCCACACGCCGCGCGTATCCTGCGCATAGAGCGCGCCGCCGCACTGCGCAAAGCCGCGCGCGTCAAAATCGTCCTCGCGGCTCCACAGACCGCTGCGCGTGTCGTATACAAACAGGTGCCGTCCGCTCCGCTCGTCGCGCGCCGAGAGATACCAGCGCGTCCCGTCCGTGCCGGCGACGCCGTGCGTGAGCGTGCGCCCGAGCGCATCGCCGATGCGTACCGGCCGTCCGCCCGCCGTGCGCGCCGCGCCGACGGGGGAGAGGTAGTAGAGCGTCTCGGCCGCCGTCACGAGCGAGCGGCCGGAGTCCTGCTCCGCGCCGAGCGCGGCCGAGGCCACGAGCTGGAAGTTTGTAGGCCGCGTGCCGTAGAGCCGCCAGAGCCCGCCGGGCTTGAGAAACACTACGCCGCTGCCCGTCGCCGCGCAGCCGGAAAAATCCCCCGGCGCGCCGGCATCCACGCTCCATGCGGCCGTAGCGACCGCGCCGTTTTCGTCCGCCTCGTACCAGAACCAGCTCAGCGGATCGCCGAGCTTTGTGCACCACACGCTGTCGTGCGCGCACGCCCAGAGGCGGTTGCCGTAGCTGCACGCGTGCTGCGCGTCGGGCACGCGCCGCGTGATCGTGACGCCGTTGACTGCGCCTGCGCGCACGAATGTGTCCGGGTCAAAGCGCAGCCGCGCCCCGTCGATGCCGCGCAGGATGTATGTGCCGTTGTTGCGCACGTCGCCGAAGCCGCTGAGCGTCACGGCATCGCCGGTGCGAAAGTCTGTGCCCGCGCCGTCGGCCACGAGGATGCTCGCGCGCCCGTCGCCATCCGTGTCCGCAGCCGCAAGCGTCACGCTGCCGCTCCAGCTTGGCTCAGCGCTGCCGAATGTGCCGTCCGCCGGCCGGAACCAGACCTTGTCCGGCCAGATGAGCACCGTACCGCCGAGCGCTGCGAATACCTTCGGCGTGTCCGTGAGCGTGCAGCCCGGCACGGCCTTTCCGTTATAATACAGAGTCGTGCCGGCGCACCAGAGCAGCCCGTCTCCGGCTGCGAACAGGCCGTTCGGCGTGCCGCTGCACGGGTAGATGCGCGTGCGTCCGGGGCGTGTCGAGAACAGGGGGCTGTCCGCTGCCGAGCCGTTGGTCATCTCGTAGATGCCGCCCTCGGGGCAGGACGGGCGGTGGTCGTAGCCGCGAAAGTCCGTCTGCACATGGCGGACGGCAGCCATGCGCCGCGGAAATGTGGGTAGATACATGCCTTGCCTCCTTACAGGTTGAGCGGCTCGCCGTTGTGATACAGCTCGCCGCACAGGTCGATCTTCCCGGCCGAGAGCATCAGCTCCGGCAGATCGCCGCGCGTCGCGGAGATCACCGCGCCGCTCTTGTGAAAGATGAGATATTTGCGCTCGAGGCTGTTCTGGCTGCCGATGTGCAGCGTGTCGGCCACGGTCGTGATGCCGTTGAGGTCGATCTTGTCGGCTGAGAGCGCGATGCTGCTGTCGCCGTTGTTGATGGCGGCGACGATGGCCGCCGCGTTCACGCCGTTGGCATCGGTCACGAGCGCGATGCGTGCGCCCTGATCGCTCACGGTCTGCTCGAGCGCGGCGACATTGCCCTCGGCCGACGTCAGGCGTGTCTGCAGGGTGCCGGCGTCGAGGCTCAGCTGTGTGATGCTGCCGTCCGCGCCGTCGATGCGCGCGCGGATCGGCGAGAGCAGCCGCGAGAGCGCCGCGGCGTTGAAGTTCTCCGCGCCGAGGTTCGACAGCGTGTACTGCAGCGCCTCCAGCAGCCGCGGCACGGTCTCCTCCAGCGCCGTGAGCCGCTGCTCGACGGTCTCCTGACCGGTGCGCTCCGGCAGGGAAAGCTCCAGCGGGGAATAGTCTGTCATGCGTCGTCATCCTCTCCGCCGTGCTGTGATATGTCTGCGCGCAGCACGGCGATCGCCCGCACGAGAAACTGCGGCAGCGGCGCGCCGAGCGCACCGGCGTTTTCGACCACACTGCCGAGCTCCGTCAGCAAATACCACGCCGTCACGAGCGGGCACAGCAGCACGTCATAGTGTGCGCCCAGTCCCGGCACACTGCCGAGCAGCGCCCGCAGTGCGAAGTCCAGCAGCGCCGACACCAGCACGCCCGCTACGCTGCCCGCCTTGTGCCACAGTCCCTCGCGGGCGCAGCGGCTGCTCCATGTGCCTGCGCGCAGAGCGGCAGCGCTGCCGGTGGCATAGTCGAGCAGCATGGCCAGAAACCAAGCGGCCGCAAGCCACCCGGTCCAGCCCCAGAATGCCGTCAGCGCTGCGGCGGCCGCCGAGACCGCCGCTTTGATCGTTGTGAGTCTGTCCATTTACGTCTCCTTTTGTTCGTCCAGCATTCGCTGGCACACGATCATCGTGCGGATCATGTCCAGCGACAAGTCCAGCTTGCCGTTTCCGACACCGCTGAGTACACCCCGGTCGATCAGCCGCTGCACGCCCGCGCGTGCCCATTGCGGCATCTCCGCCACGGAATCATAGCGCGGCATATCCAACGCCTCCTCTCGCGCTCCGTTTTTCATCGCCTCGGCGACGTCGCGCCGAAAGCCGTCCATCGTGTAGCCCATATCATATGTGCGCCACAGCAGCTCCGGGTCTGCGTGGTTACTTGCCACGCCGCGCCGGTGTCCCTCGGCGTGCCCGATGATGACGCCATCCTGTGCCGGGTCAAGTTCGTACTGTTTACACAGCTCAGCAAACAGCTCCACCACCGTGCGGTACGTGCCCGCGATTTGCTCCGCTGCCTCGCTGCGTGTCATGCCCGCGCTCGGCTCGGTCATCTCTACCCCGATGTGCGTAGAATTGGCGCTCCCGCCGCAGTGCCAGCCGCGCATCTCCCACGGCAGCGTCTGATATACCGTGCCGTCCGCCTGCGCGAACGCGTGCACGCAGACAGACACGCCGCCCGGCTGATACTGGTTAAAGCTGCGCGCAAACACCGCCGCCGATGGCTGCGGCGTTCCGACACTGTGCAGCATGATGCCGCGCGGCGTCAGCGGTGCGCCCGCCTGATAGCACTTGTTTTGCGTCACAAACGCCGGAATGATCTGCATTCCATCTCCTCCTTATTCGATCGGTTCGTCGAGCGTGATGATCAGGTTCTCGCCCTTGCCCATTGCGCTCACGCGAAAATACGCCGCAGAGGCGGGCACATTGCTCGCTGCTTCCGTCACCTGAAACGTCATGGCCGTGGTGCTCTCCGGGATGCTGCTCGGGAAATACACACTGACGTCGATCTTGTTTGCCGGAATGACGGTTTTAAGCAGCTGGAATGTGCTGTCATACCATCCAACGCGGCAATACGCTTCCGCCTTCGAGAACACGATCCCCTCACCGGCGATGCGGTAAACGTGCTTCGTCACATTGCCGGGCAGCGGAATGAATCCGCTTGTCACAAATCCGCTGCCACTCTGCGCGTTTCCGGACGATGATAGGTTGTATCCATTCTGATACGGCATGGACGCGCCGCTGCTGTCAACAGCCGTGGGTACAAGGTTTGTGTACGTCACAGGCTTTGACGCGGTCGCCGTGATGGTGATGTCCCCAGTCACGCGCGCGATGGACACCACGCCGGTCGCGGCATTGTATGCCGTCGCCGTGATGTCCGTACCGCCCATGCTGACCGTGACGGTGTCGAAGGTGTACCCGTTTTTCGGTGTCAGCGTGGTCGTGTATGCCGCGCCGTCTTCGACGGCGGTCGCGGCGTTGCTGCCGGAGCATCCTGTGAGCATTGCCTTGACGGCGCGCATGATCACCGCGAAATCGAACGACAGCGTGCGGTCATAGCCCGCGCCGTAGCAGAATGAATAGATTTTTTTGTCTGCCGGATTGATGACGTTGACGGTGAAGGCCGTGTCGGTCACACCCGGTGCTTTGCTGTGGGTCGTCTCCTCGCCGAATTCGATCTGGTTGCTGTCCAGCCGGTTGTTATCGCCCACCTCGTTCGTCCGGTAGTAGTTGGCGGACGGGCAGCAGATGCGCAGCGCTGCCATCTGCTGCGTCGGCGGGTCGGACTGGGAAACGTTGTCCGGCACAACGTAGATCCTGGATGTCTTGAAGTTGTGCAGATGCCCATGGAAATTCCCGTAGCAGACAGCACCGTTTTTCCCCGCGAAGGAGACCGTCTTGCCGCCGATCGTGACGCTGCCGCCGTCCAGATACGCCTTGAGCACCTTGCCGCCCGCCCGCGCACTGCCCCAGTCCAGCGGGTAGTGTCCGAGGATCACAAAGCCCCACGCCGCGCTGTCCGCTTTGCTGCCGAGGTCGGCAAGCGTCTGCGCGAACCACAGCAGCTGTGCCTCCGAGAGCGCGTCGGCCGCGGTTTCTCCGCCGGTGATCTCGCCCTCGACGGTGTTGAGATTGATGATGCGCAGCTTCTTTCCGGGAAGATCCCGGTAGCAGTATCCGGCCTCCGCGCTGCCGTAGACCGCGCCCGCGTTGTAGTCGGAAAAATACTTCCGGATCAGCGCCGCGCCGTACAGATTTGTGAGGCTTCCGGTCTCGGCTGCGAAGTATTCGCCCGTGTCGTGGTTTCCGGGCGTCCAGAGCTGCGGGATGCCGCGCAGTCCCTCCTCGATCCAGCGGTGAAACTCTCTGCACTGCGCCTCGAACTGCGCCGCCGTGGTCGTCTTGTACCCGAAGGTGAGATCGCCCAAAAACGCCGCAAAATCCAGCGGCGTCACGTGTGACAGCGCCTTGATCGCACGGCAGGCGTCCATGTTTCCGGCCTCGATGTTTGCCTTCCAGCCCGTGGATTCGTCAGTTGCGTGGTGTGCATCAGCGACCGTCACAAAGACGATGCTCGACGCAGTCTTCACGGCCTGCACCTTCTGCGCCAGCGCGAGCACGCCGTCCTTGACGTAGTCCGGGATGTCAGCGTGGGCGATCTGATCGCCGCCCGGGATGCTGCGCACCGCCGCGCCCATCTGCGCGATCCTGTACGTTTCCGCACCGCCTGTTTTCTCGCGGATGGCGTCGGCGATGTCCTGCACGGCGGCTTCTTCGTAGAGCTTTTTCATCAGTAGCTCACCTCCGTGCCGTCGGCGATCGTCACGGTCTGCGCCGTGCTGCCGTCGTACATAACCGTCGTGCCGCCGATGCGGATCGTCAGCGCCTTCGGGTTCGGCAGCGCGGCGGGTGCGATGTTCTGCGTCATCAGCTCGATCCTGACCGGGACATCCCAGACATCGCTGGTCGTTTTCGCCTGAAGCTTGACGGCGCAGAACGTGTGCCGCTCGGAATCGGCCACAAGCGACGAGAATGTGAGGATGCCGTTCGTCGCGCCCTGATAGAGCATCAGAAAGTGCTCGCCTTGAAACGAAAGCTGCGCATAGACGCGGTGCGTCGGATTTGCGCTGACGTAGGCGTGCAGCTCTGCCGGCGTCATGTCGGCCGTCGTGCCGGACAGATCGCCGCCGACGTGGATGATCCGCGTCTGCTGCGCCATGCCGTCGAGCTTTTTCTTGTCCGCTGCCGACATCAGACCGGCTGCCGCCGGCGTTGCCTCCGCTTGTCCGGATTTTTGGTCCCACGCTGCCGCCCGCTCCGCCGTGATGCCGTCGAGCACGGCCTTGTTCGCGTGCCGGTGGCGCATGGCGGAGTTGATGGCGATCTGGTGGCTCTGTCCCGGCGACGGGACGGCAGCGCCGTTCGTGCGCTGGTGCCACTTTGCGTATTCATCGAGTGCGGCGTTGAACAGCGCCATGCTGTCGGCGTAGTGCGCGGTCTCGTGCGCGGCGTAGTCGCACATGGCAATGACGTAGTACACGTACAGCCGGTCAAACGGTGCCGGCACGAGCAGCACGGTGCCGCGCTCGGTGTCCGCGTCATAGGTCACGCACTGATCGGGCGCTGCGTCGAGGATGCGCATCTGGATCATGTGCTCGCACTCGTTGAGCCACTGGATCTTCGCCGCGTCGTCCCATGCGTTCGGGCAGATCGCGTCGATGCGCGTGAGCGCCTGCTGAAGCGTCGCCATGCTCAGAGCCCCAGCGCACCGCTCTCGGCGGCAAAGCGGGCGGTCTCGCGCTCGATGAGCGCGCCGGTGCGCGCGTCCTGCGCCTCACCCTGCGCGAGCACGAGGGCAAAGCGGCGCGCGATCGTCACGTCCTCGCCGCGCGGGATGCGCACGGTCTCACCGTTGACGGTCACAATCTTATCCTCCTTGTAGCTGCCGTTGTCACGAAACAGGTGCACGGTCACGGGCTCGCTCAGCCAGGCCTCGGCGGCGCGGTCGGTCATTTTTCTGGTTGCCATAGTGTATTCCTCCTTGTGTGAATGCGTGCCTCCCGCCTTGCGGCGGGAGGATCAGCTTGTAAAGAGCCTCGCAGAGTTTCGCCGCCGGAGCGGCGAAAGAAAGCGAAATCATTTTCTCAGGCGACATGTGCGGCTGAGAAAATACTTCTCGGCCTGCAAACGTGCGAGCTGTCCGCCTTCGGTGGACAGCGAGTGCGATGCAGTCAGGCCGCAATCCCTTTCTGTCAAAAAAGCGAAACTTTTTTGACAGCCTCTGCCTCCCGCCTTGCGGCGGGAGGCATTTGGTTTCTTACTCGGTGTAGGTGCTGCAGGTCTCGATGCGGCGGATGGCGCTGTCATCGAGGCGCACGGCGACCTTCGTGGCCTTCCAGCCGACGCTTGCGCGCTGGTTGAGCGGGTCGCCCGTACCGGCAGAGCCGAGCTGCTTGACGATGTGCTCAAGCCCGCCGCCGGTGATCTCGGTCGTGCCGTAGCCGTCCGCGCCGAGCACGAGCGTGACGTACACGTCGCGCCCCTGTGCACCGGCCTCGCCGGGGTAGAGGATGGCGTTGTCCTCGACTGTGACCGGGGCGTCGACGGTCATGGAGCTTGCGGTGTTTTCCTTGACGGTCACGCAGGCATTGCCGATGAGCACCTGACGGCCGACGAGTGCGCCGGGCTTGACCGTGCCGCCGTCGAACGCGACGGTGGTCTTGCCGCTCACTGCGCCGTTTGCGAGCAGCGTGCGGCTGTCGGCGGCCAGATCTTCGGCGTGGAAGATCTTCGCCTCCGTGCTCTCAACGAAGCGGCAGCCCTCGATCTTGCCGATCTCGCCCTCATACATATGCTCCGTGTCCACGTACTGGTGCGGCGCGAGCCACTTCGGGTCGTTCATGAGGTCGTATGCCACGTCGGGGTGGATGATGACCGGGAACGCGCCGTCGATGCGGCGGCAGTTGGCGTTTTTGAGTGCGCGCACGGCGCGGCGGATGCAGTCGACGGTCAGGTAGTTGTTGTCGGCAGCGCCGGCATTGCCGCCGCGCAGCAGGTAGCGGGCGGACACGGACTCGTCGGCGTACTGCACGTTGTCACCGCCGACGAGCACCTCGCGCGTGATGGTGTCGAGCGTGCGTCCAGCCTGAGCGCCGAGCAGCTTTGTGGCCATGGTGAGGTTGTTGTCGATGGCGGTCAACAGCAGCAGGTCGCTCATCTGGATGTAGCCGCCGTACTGACGCACGGCCGCCTCAACGGTGCTCATGCTCAGGCTCTGCCCGTCGGGGGTCACGCCCTCGGTCAGAGCGGTCAGCGCCTTGCCGAGCGGGGCGAAGCGGCGAAACTGGATCGTCTTGCCGCCGTTTGCGGGGATGGGGTGCTTCTGCGCGAACTGATCGTGCACGAGCTCGGGCTCGGCCGCGTCGATGAGGTAGTCGGAATAGAACGTCTTCATCTCCTCGGTCAGGCTCTGCTGGGTGGTCACCTGCGTGTTTGCGTCAAACAGGCGCAGGTCCATGCGGATGTTTTCCATACTCATGTCTCCTTTTTTCTCTGCTGTCCGCTTCCGGGGACAGCGGCGGGGCAGCACCCGGCCACCGTGCTGCCGTTGGGTTCCTCCTGTGCGGGGGCGCGGCCGGTGTCCTCCGCAACGTGACCGGGGTAGGCTTCAGCGAGCTGCCGCAGGCCTGTCACGGCCACGGTAAACGCCGCGCGCACATCGGTCCGGTCGTCGGCTGCGATGGCTGCGTGTCCGGCGCTGAGCGTCCGCTGCACGCCCTGCGCGCCGAGCGTGTCGAGCGCACCCGCCAGCGCGCACATGAGTGCGGATGCCCCGGCGCACACGATGTCGCTGCCCGGGCAGTACGCCGCGTGACCGTCCGCGCGCAGCACGCACCGGCCGTCCCGGCAGATGTACGCGAAGCGGGTCACAGGCTCAGCTTCACGCGCTCGCCGCGCTCCGCGCGCGCGGCAAGCTCCGCACGGTCGGCGCGGCTCATGCGCGACACGTCCGGCCGCACCACGATGCCCGCGCCGCCGCTGCCCAGCCCGTTTTCGACCGGGCGCAGACCGCGGGCGCGGATGTGCTCGCTCACGCGCTGCTCGGCGCTGCGTCCGGCGCGCAGACAGGCCGTCTCCAGCAGCGCCTGCGCGTGCAGCGCAAACCATGCCGTGCGCAAGTCTATGCCCGCGCGCAGCAGCGCGCAAAACCGGGCATCGTTCAGCGCCGCGCCCAGATCAAAGTCCGGGCACTGCGCCGTCAGCTCGTCTGCCTCGTGCGACCAGCGCGCGGCGGTCTGCTCGGCCGCGCGGCGCATGTTCTGCTCCTGCCTGCGCTCGATCGCGCCGCGCAGCGCGCCGATGGTCACGGTCTGCCCGGCGGCTTCCGCCGGCGCTTCGGTCTGCGCCGCGGCGGGGGCGGTCTGCCCGGCTGCGGTCATGTTGTTTTCATCCATGCTCTGCTCTCCCTTCTGCCCTCAGCGGGCGTTGGCTGTGATGATGCGGTTTTTCTCCTCCTGCGCTTTTTGCAGCGCATCCGTGCCCGCGTCCGCTTCCGGTGTCTCCGGCTGCGGCGGCGCGATGCTGCCGCGCACGGCCTCGAGCACCTTGTCGCGCCCAGGAAACTGCATCATCTCCAGCATCGGCACGGCCTGCTGCGCGAACGCGGGGTTAAAGACCCCAAGCTGGTACAGCTGCCGCGCCAGCTCGTTTTGCGATGCGGTCGCATACGGGCTCTCCTTTTGCGCGTGCACGGACACGTCAAACGCCGGTGCGCGGCAAAGCGCCCCGCCATCTGCGTCCGTGCCCACGACGCGGGCGCGCAGCCCGGCGTTGGAGTAGGTGCAGAAGGTGTAGCCCTGCGCGCCCGGCGCCGCCACGCGAAACGGGCGCGTCTCGGTGTAATAGGCGCGGATGAGCTCGATCACGAGCTCGACCACGCGCTCAAACGCGCGGTAGCTCGCGCGCAGCGTGTCGCGGCTGGACTTGCTGCCGGCCTCCTGCAGCGCGGCAATGGCGCTCGCCGCCGTCACGCCGCCGGACACGCTGCCCTGCGTCACGTCGCGGCTGTTGCTCGTCTCCTTGAGCTCGTTGATCTTGAGCTGCAGCATATTCACCCACTGCCCGTCGAGGTTGTAGAGACTGATCTGGCGCAGCCGCTCGTCGTCGATGCTGCCCTCGACCTCAACGAGCGGCTTTGACCAGTCGAGAAATTCCTGCGCATTCACGCCGCAGCCTTTTTTTACCCAGAAACGCGGCGTGGAGGCCTTCATGCTCATCTCGAGCAGGTTGCCGCTCAGCCGGTCGATGTACTGCTGCGGATCCTTGCTCACGGCGATCATGCCAAAGCCGCACGGCGTCCCGGCCTCGGGGTAGAGCACGTCGAACACGACCGGGTACTGCCCGTGCGGGTAGAAGCCACCGGCCATGGCGGGGTCGTTTTCGCTCGCGTAGAGCAGGTCACGCCCGGTGAATTTCACGAGGTGCAGCGCCGTTCCGCCGCCGGGCAGCGGCTTTTTGTAGTACCAGTCGACGACGATGCTCTTGTTCGACGTGTCCACTGCGTCGTCGTAGAGATACTGCGCCAGCTCCACGCCGCAGCTTCCGGGACGCGCATCCGGCCATGCGGCCGCAATGTCGTCGTTGTCCACGAGCGCGCACACGAAGAGGTTGCGGCTGGCCTGAATGTCGGTGATGCCCGGCTCCCAGAACAGGTTCAGCAGGTCGAGCTGCCGCACGGCCACGTCGCCGAGACCGCCGCTGCCGGCGCTGTCCCAGAACACGCCGTAGGCCGCGCACCCGTGCTTGAGCTTGTACCACCACGCGTCCGACCACACCTGCTCGAAGTGCGTCTTTTCCAGCACCGCCGGTACGATGGCCGACAGCGCCTTTGCGTCCGGCTCGTCAGCCTCGCTGCGCGGCAGGATCACCGCCTCCGGGAAGCTGTCCATCGCGTCGGCGTGCTTCGAGACGATGGCGTTGAACAGCCACGCGCTCGTCGGTTCAACCACGTCGGCGCCCTGCTCGCGCCGCCGGTCGCGCAGATACTGCCAGTGCCGCAGGCGGTACCACTGCTCATCGGCGATGATGCGCGCCTCGAGTGCGCGCTTGCCGTCCTTGTAGCGGCGCAGCAGCTGCGTGCCGCGCGCAACGTCGTCGGGCGTGATCACGGGCTCGCGCATCTCCGGCAGCCCTGCCTCTGCCGCTGCGCGGTAGGGCAGGGGATTCGTTTTTTTGTTTGTCATAGACGCTCCTTTGCTGCCGTTTCCGGCAAATAGTTTACATAACATTTTTAATTTTGCGATAAAAATAGACTACCAGCGCAGTCTTTTTGCGTTTACATAATTAGTTACTCAACGGGTCAAACACCTGCGGCGTCCGCTGCACCGCCGGGCGCGGCGCGATGGGATCGGACTGGCACAGATACCGGATCTCGTCGGCGATGTGGTCCTCCTGCCGCGTGTCCACGTCCTCGGGCGCGTGCGCGTCGTAGCGCAGCAGCGGCAGCGTGCGCCGCGTGTCCCGGCAGTTGCGGAATACGTACAGCATCGGCAGCCCGGCTTCGTCGAATGCCAGCCGGTAGTGCACCTGCATCCAGCCGGGCAGGCGCTGGTGGTCGCCGGGCTCGAAGTACACGCCGTACCGGTCGGCGATGTCGGCGATGCTGTCGCCGCGCGATGCGTCCCAGATCGCGGGGTCTGCCACACCCCGGATGTCCCGTCCGCGCAGATAGGGGTGCGTGGTCTCGGTGGTGCGGATCTGCGTGAAGATCTGCTCCGGCGTCCAGCGCACGCCGGTGTCCGGCTCGCCGGGCACGCAGCCGTACAGCTCAAGGATGCGGTAGAGCCGGCCGTCGAAATCCACCGCCCACCAGCCCACGGAAAACGGCTTTGCGTACCCGAAGTCGAAGCTGCGGTATACCCGCCATGTGTCCGGGATGTCGAACGGCTCGATCACGTGCGTCCACTTTCCGTCGGCGTAGTGTGCAGGGTCGTCGCGCCATTCGGCGAATACCTGCCCCTCGTACACGTTCCAGTCGCCCTCGAGATGCGCGCGCCGCTTTGCCGGCGGCAGCGCCTCGAGCCGCTTGAGATAGCCGGGGTCGCGCTGCATCAGCACCTGATTGTCATAGACCTTTGCCGGGATGAACACGTAGTCCTGCGGGGACTCTCCGTCCAGGAACGCCCGGTCGATGAACAGACGCTTGATGTACGCATGCCCCGGACCGCCGGGGTTGCAGGTATAGTAGATGCGCGGCGTGAAATCCGTGCGCGTCGTGCGCAGGCAGGTCGCGATGAAGGTCAGCCAGTCGGGCTCAAAGTTTGTCGCCTCCTCGAAGCCGATCACCTCGTACTCCTGCCCCTGATACTGCGCGCAGTCGCTGTCGTTGTCGCAGTAGCCCATCACGAGCCGCGACCCGTTCGGAAAGCGAAACGCGCGCTCGGTGCTGCTCCACGCGGCGTATCCCTCAAGCTCCCGCTGCAGCGGCAGGATGTGGTTTGCGCGCAGCTCCGGCAGCGTCCGGCGCAGCAGCAGGAGCTTCAGTCCCGGGTAGCGCATGGCGAGCATGACGAGCTTGCGCCGCATGGCCCAGCTCTTGCCGCCTCCGCGCGCCCCGCCGTAGGCGACGTTTGCCGCCTCTGCGCGGAAAAATTCCTGCTGGCGCGGACTCGGCGTCTCGCGCCGCAGCACCTTATAAATATAGGGCTCGTTTTTGCGTGCCATTGCCTCACCTCACCGGCTCCATTGCTCGAGCGCGCCCTCAAAGCGCAGCACCTGCGGCTCTGCCTCGCCGGTGTCCTTGTCGCTCGCCTGACCGAGCACCATCCCCGCCGCCTTGAGCCGCAGCTCCGGCTTCACGGTCGTGTCGGCTGCCATCTCGGCCAGCTGCTCGAGGATGCGCGCCTTTTCGCCCTCAAGGTCCATCATGTCCCGCGCTCCCGGTACGAGAGCACGTAGTCCTCGCCCTCGGCCGCCGCCGCGAATTCGTAGCGCGTGAGCGCATCGTGTACATCCTGCTTCGGCAGCCGCAGCGTGCCGCCGTCGCCCCGGCGCACGCACAGCGCCGCCATGATCGCGCCCGCGAGCCCCAGCAGCTCCTCGTAGGCCGCGCGCTGCGTGCGCAGCTTGCGCCGCAGCGCCGCGTTTGTCTCCTGTCCCATGTACCATCCTCCTTTTGTGTTTTTCCGTCCGCCCAACCGCCGAGCGTCCGCCATCGCGCTGTCGGCTGCATACACCCATCTGTTGGCCTTACGCCTCTTCCGGTAAAAAGTTTACATAATGTCTCGCACAGCTTTCTTTTGCGGCTGTCGTGCGGTTTTTTGGCGGTCGTATTAGCACCATGCGGTGTGCACCCCTTCTATTTCCATTTTATTATGCATTTGCATATATGTCAAGCGAAACGTTATCTTATTATCGCTTTTTCGCGGATGCAGATTTCACCGGCTCGTGTCATAAGTCCGGAAATGCCCGGAGTTTTAGTTGACATAACGGCAAATTCTGCTTTCGCTTGTTTTCTTTTCGTCCCCACTTTGTGCGTCAAACCCGGTCAGAATTCACTGCTGCGCTCCACAAATGCTGGAAAGGAAAGCAAAAAAGGTTGCAATCCCGTAACACTTGGTGTAAAATATGCATCTGTGTGTGCGTGTTATGTCAACACTCAGCAAAATCCGGAACAGAGGGTATTATCTATGAAGAAACGAATTGTCAGTCTGGCGCTGACGCTGTGCCTGCTCGCGGGGCTGCTGCCCTGTTTGACGCTGGGCGCCGCGGCGGCCAGCCGGGTCGATGCCGCGCCGTATGCGAGCGTGGAATATGCGAAATACTCCGGCGTGAAAGCGGGCACCGTGCGCTACATCTCGCAGGTGCCGTCCTATACGGATCAGTTCTGCGCCGACTACTGGGGCAGCTATGTCGGCTATGCCAACCATGAGTGCTTCACGGCGTGCATCTCCATGGCCCTGTCCTACCTCGGCATCGATGCCACGCCCGGCGCGCTCGGCGACTATTGGCGCAGCCGCGGGCATTACGGCGCGCCCTTTGCCACCACGCCGGAGGATGTCGGCTTTTGCGGCGCGACGTATTACAAGACCTCGCTGGCCGAGGCCATCTCGCGCTACGTCGGCGGCGAGGGCAGCTACAGCCCGCCGATCATCCACCTCAACAGCTACTCGGCCAACGGCCACTATGTCATGATTATCGGTCAGGTCTCAGCCACGGAGCCGGCTCACCAGACGATCTATACCATGACGCTCACGAACGGCAGCACCGTGAACTATTTCAAGGGCAGCGAGCGCGTCACGGAGGCGGTGCAGTATTATTATCCCGTCCACCACTGGAGCGCCTGGACGGCCATCGAGACCGACGACGGTGCCGTGAACATGGAGCGCACCTGCTCCATCTGCGGCAAGACCGAGACGGCCAGGATCCCCGACCCCTGCATCGGCGATAAGTATTGCGCCGGGAGCGCCTTTGACGATATGGTCTCCGCCGACAGCTGGGCGCACAAGGGCATCGACTACTGTGTGCTCTTCGGCCTCATGAGCGGCGTCGGAAACGACCTGTTCGACCCCGACGGCATGACGACGCGCGCCATGCTTGTTTCGATCCTCTACCGTATGGCCGGGGAGCCGGACGTGTCCGAGCTGCCCGAGACGCCATTTGAGGACGTCGGGCCGGATGCGTGGTACGCCGACGCGGTGCGTTGGGCATATGCAAACGAGGTTGCCGCCGGCATGGACGATACGCATTTTGCACCCGATGACCGCCTCACGCGCGCGCAGCTCGTCACGATGCTCTACCGTGCCTACGGGCCGGAAAAGGGCGTCCGCCCGCGCCCGATCGGCGGCTATACGGACTGGAACACGGTTCCCGAGTGGGCATACCCTGCTGCGACCTGGGCCGTCTCCATGGGCTTGCTCTACGGCACGAGCAGCTCGCAGCTGAGCCCGAATGCCGGCGCCAACCGTGCGCAGCTGGCCGCCTTCATGATGCGCACCTGTGAGCTGCAGAGCGAGCTGGATGCTTGAAAAATCGGACAAACGAGTAGATTAGTTTCGCAAAGTGTGCAAAAATGTTACAAGCAGAACATAATGGCCAATGAATTATGGTGACAGGTGGGTTACTATAAGAACATTCAAAACAACGGGCCGGCCTCTGCCGGCAGCGAAACGGAGGCACACTTCATGAAGCAGAATCGGACGCGCATGGCGCTCGCGGACGCCTATCTGCGTCTGCTCAACGACTATACGATCGACCGCATCACGGTCAAGATGATCACGGATGCCGTTGGCTGCAGCCGCAAGACGTTCTATTATTATTTCACGGATGTGTACGTGCTCACGCAGTATGTGTTTGAGCTGCGCGTGCAGCACTTCCTGAACACGAACGGCAATTTCGAGACCATGCGCGAGGGCTTTCTGACGCTCGCATCGAACCTCTCGAACGACCGTCAGGCCATCCTGAATATCTACCATGGCTACGGCAAGGAAGAGCTGGAGCGCTTCACGTGGGAGACGAGCGATTACTATGCCCGTCAGGTCATCACGCGCTACGCGCAGAACATGGACATCGCGCCCGAGGATCTCGAGGCGATCATCCGTATGTATACGGACATGATGTTCGGTATGCTCATCGACTGGATCAACAACGGCATGGAAGGGGACTATTCCCGCAAGCTGGACATCGCGCTCACGGCGCTCATGCCGGTGCTGCGCGCCAACTGCCGCGGCGCGAAAGCCGCCGCCGTGCAGCCGTGATCCGATAATAACGTGATAAAACCGCGCAAAAAGCGCTCGGGCAGTCTGCCCGAGCGCTTTTTGATTTGTCCGGTTTACTGTTCGCAAAATCCCATCACCACGGTCGCGACCTCTGCGCGCGTGCCGATCTTCTGCGGCGAGAGCGTGCTGGGGGACGTGCCGCAGACGATGCCCGTGCTCACGGCCCAGACCATTGCCTCACGCGCCCAGGCCGACACGTTCACCTGATCCCGATAGGGGGACAGCGCGCCCGCGTCGCCGGTGAGCTGCTCGCTGCGGCTTGCGTAGCCGTAGAGCATCTTCACCATCTGCTCGCGTGTCAGCGGCTCGTTCGGCGCAAATTCCGTTGCCGACACGCCTGCTGCCACGCCCGCATTGTATGCCCAGATGACGGCGTCGGTGTACCAGCTGCCGCCGGCATCCGTCAGCGGGCAGCTCAGACCGCTGACGGACGGCGAGCCCTCCAGCGCGTAGAGCACCTGCACGAACATGGCGCGGGTCATCTGCGCGTCGGGCTGGAACAGGTTATTCCCGGTGCCGTACATCAGCCGGCCGTACTTGACGTAGTCCACGCCCGGCGCGTACCACGCGCTTGCGGCCACGTCGTCAAACAGTCTCGCGTAGCTGACGCGCTGTTTGTTGGTCATATATGTGTCCGACAGGCAGCGCATCCACGCCAGACAGCTCTCGCCGAAATGTGCGCTCATGATCACGAGCAGGTTCGCCAGCAGCGTCATCGTCGTGCCGGGGTACTTGAGCGCCATCTTGGACAGGCGCGGAACGAGCGTTGCAAACGCGTCGCGGATGCCGTCAAGGTCATAGGTCACGATGCCGTTTTCCTTGAGCGCCTCGACCAGATACCCGGTGAGGAGCTTGACGGCGGTGCCGTTTTTGAGCATACCGGGGATGGTCAGCGAGTAGAAGAGCGTCTTGGCGTTGTCCTGCACCTTCTTGGCAAAGCTCTCTGCCACGCCGGAGGTGTCGCGGTCGGCAGCGCCGAAGATGTCGCCGAGCAGCGCGATGAGGTAATCCTGCAGATTGTCGGCGTAGTCCTGCCGCGAGGAGACGAGGCACGTCGTGATCGCCTCACACAGGTCGACGTAGAATTCCTCCTGCGTCATGTTGACCTTGAAGATCTTGCCGAGGTCGCCGCTTGTGATGTCCTTCGGGTCGATGCCCCACGCCTGGAAGTGGTCGGGCCAGTAGATGTTGCCGCCGTTGTTCGGGATGCGGTAGAACTCGTTGAGCATCTTCGCCTTGTAGTTGAGGTAGTTTGCATCGCCCTTCGTCGGCACGACGCGGTCAACGCCGTAGCGGGCAAAGTCCCAGCTGTCGAATGCGACATAGGTCACGAGGTCGTTGGCGTTGACGATGTTGTGGATGTTTTCATACACGCGCCCCTGCACTTCGTCCTTGGTCGCGCCCATGGGCGGCTCGTAGCAGTAGCAGTACAGGTCGTGCGGGCTGAGACTGACGCGCGCGCCGAGGCTGCAGCCGTCGTCAAGCATACCGCCGACCATGTTGGCCACGGACGCGCTGCGGCTGTAGCCGCTGATCCAGAGCTTCACGCGGCCGGTGATGCCGGTCTCGGCGATGTATGCGCGCAGGTAGTCAAGCACCTGATCGCGGCCCATGGCGAAGCCTGCGTGCTCGCCGGAGGCACCGAGGCGTGCGTTGCCGCCCCACTCGGCGTGGTAGTTGTTGCCGCGCACGCCGACGGCGATGAGGGTGTATTGGCCGCCGTTGTCGCGGATGGTCTTGCTGGCGCAGTTGATACCGATCGAGTCGGTCTCGGCCGGCTGGGTCATCCACTTGTTGGAGCGGATGTTTTCAAAGCCGCACTGCTCGGCAAACGAGATGAAGTTGCGGTTGCTCGTTGCCAGCTGATCCTCATATTCGGAATCCTTGCTGGAAAATGCCGCGAAGGCGAGGCCCAGCGACATCTCCGCGAGATCCTGCCGGTACGTGTAGCCGCTCTTGGTGAACAGCTCGTCGCTGTAGGTAAAGGCCGCCGCGTAGTCATGGGTATTCACTCCGTGACCGGAGGCGTAGCGCACCGTGACGGTCTTGCTGTCGCTCGTGCTCGCCGCGGCCGCAGCCGGCATGAGCGATACGATCAAAACCAGACACAGCAGCAGGCTGATGATGCGTTTTTTCATGTTTTTTCCTCCCAATTTTGTAGTTTTGTATTCCAAATCCACCAAATCCAATTATACGGAACAAAGCCGCGCTTGGCAAGCGGCACTTTCCGCTGCGCCGCTCAAAAATAGAAGACAGATACAAAAACACCCCGCAGCGTGAGATGCTGCGGGGATGTGGATATCGGTCATGGTCACTGCCGGAACATGGTGTAGGCGCGTCCGTCGCCGACGGCGTCGGCGATCATCATGCGGCTGTTGAGCACAGAGAAGCGGTAGAACGCTGCGGCGCCCTCGTCCGCGCTGTCATAGATGGCGTTGCCGCGGATGGTGCAGTCTTTTTCGCCGAGACCGGGCAGAGAGCAGGTCACGCCCGCGTCGGATACGGTCAGCTCGCCCGCGTCGCTGCTCCAGCTTCCGGTCAGGAATACCTGCGCATAGCTGCCGTTGCTCATGAGGAGCTGGTTCGTGTCGGAAAAGCCGATGAGATCCAGAAGCTTCTGCGCCGCCTGTGCGTTGGTCATGTCGGATGCAAGCGCGAGCTGCTGCAAGCTTTTGCACAGGTGGGCGTTTGTGAGAAACAGGCGCTTTGCGCTGTCGGAATAGTTGCGCTCGGCGAGCACGGTGTACTCGGCCAGCGCGGTCTGATAATCCTGCGCGCTGTAGTCGTTTGCGGCCGCGGCGTAGATCTGCGGCAGGCTCTTGGCCTCCATGGCATCGAGTACGCCGCTGTAGACCACCAGCTCGCTGTCGGCGTAGTTTTCGTGCAGGTCGTCGATGTACATCAGCGTCTGTGTGTACTGTCCGGCCTGATAGAGCCGTCCGGTGCGGATGATCTCCGTGCGCAGGTCGTTGTCGCCTGCGGGAAAGAGTTTCACGTCGCGCCGCCGGGTCTCGGCGGTGTCGAACTGGAAGTTGCAGATGGCGTCCTTGACGCTGCGGTTGACGGCAGCGTCCTGTGAGGCGACGACGGCGAACCCCGCGCCGACGGCGACAAGCACAATGATGATCCCGATGAACAGTGCGCGCAGACGCTTGTTGTTCCAGATTTTTTCGTGCAGAATCGGTCGCCCGCAGTGCCGGCATCGGTGTGCGCCATGCGGCAGCTCCGCGTTGCACTCGCGGCATTTCATGTGCTTCCCCCCTCTTTATGCGATTGGCTGCGTCCGTTCGTTCCGGAACGAACGTGATGTTTATTATAGCCGATTTATGCCCGGCGCGCAAGTCGGCAAACAGGAAAAGCATAGGAATCCTGTCAGGACTCCGCTAAGAAACCGGCAGGAAACGCGTTTTTCGCCATCGTGCATGCCTTTGGGCGGCTGCGGAAGCTTGACATTGCGTATCATGCGCGTAAAATGTAAATAAACCGGTATTGCCGCCAACCATCCGCCGCCAATGTGTGTGTCGCGACGGAACGTAAAGAAAGGGGTAAAGAACCATGAATGCAAATGCTTTTGTCCACTGGGGGCTTGACCTTGCGTCCGAGATCCTCGACATCTGTCAGGAGGGAAAGGCCAAAGCGATCGTGGATGCGATCAACGACTGGTATCCCGAGCTCTTGTAAGCTGAAGCAAACGCAGGAATCCCGTCCCCGGAGCTCGTCTCCGGGGACTTTCTGTTTTCAGAAGCAAAGCGCCTTTGGGAAAGAAACGTGTGCCGCAGGGGAGCTCGAGGGGGCAAGGCCCGCCTCGAATCCGATCGACAGCCGCCGGGCGGCGGCGACGCGCAGTCCAAAAGTCCGTCCTGGATTTTTGGACAAGCAGTCGTCCCCGGAGCTCGTCTCCGGGGACTTTTTCGTGTCGAACCGTGCCGATTGGGTGAATAACCACGCACGCAAAGGTTGAAATCCGGCGCGCGGCGCGCTATACTATCGCCAGACCAGACTCCGGCTGGTCACTGTTTTTCATAAGGAGATTGACCCATGCAAAGGTTTGAAAAGTACAGCCCGGTCGTCGTGACTGAGGTCACGACCAGGCACGAGCTGCGCCAGTTTATGCAGTATCCCAACCGACTCTATGCCGACAACCCGAACTATATCCCCTCGTTTTACGGTGACGACCTCGATGACTGGACCCCGGGCAAGAACCCCGCATTTGACTATTGCGAGGCGCGCTGCTGGCTGGCCCGGCGCGATGGGGAGATCGTCGGCCGCATCGGCGCGATCCTCAGCCACAAGGCCAACGAAAAGTTCGGCACGCACTGCATGCGCTTCAGTCAGGTGGACTTCGTGGATGATTCCGAGGTCTCGGCGGCGCTCTTCGGCACGGTCGAGCGCTGGGCGCGCGAGAAGGGGTGCGATCAGGTGCACGGCCCGCTCGGCTTCACGGACTGTGACCGCGAGGGCATGCTCGTCGACGGCTTTGACCGCCGCAGCCTGTTTTTCACGAACTACAACGCGCCGTACTATCCCGAGCATCTGACCCGCCTCGGCTACCGCAAGGACGTCGACTGGATCGAGTACCGCATTGCCGTGCCCGAACCGGGCGGAACGGAGGCCGAGCGTCTGCACAAGCTCTCGCAGTACATTCTCAAGCGCAAGAACCTGCACGTGGCCACGCTGCATCACAAGAGCGAGTACGGGCCCTATGTCCGTCAGGTCTTTGAACTCATCAATGCGGCCTATGCGCCGCTCTACGGCGTCGTGGAGCTCTCGGACGCGCAGATCGAGCGCTATGCCAAGAAATTCATTCCGCTCGTCGATCCGGAGTTTGTGTGCTTCGTGCTCGATGAGCAGGAAAACCTCGTCGCCTTCGGCGTCACGACGCTCGACCCCTCGGTCGCGCTCAAGCACTCCGACGGCCGCCTGTTCCCGTTCGGCTGGGCGGGCGTGCTCAATGACCTGCACCACGGCGACACGCTCATCATGCTGCTCACGGCCGTGCGGCCGGACCTGCAGACCGAGGGCATCAATGCCGTCATGATGGATCATGTCTGCCAGAGCTGCAACCGCCACGGCGTGCAGTTTGCCGAGACCGGTCCCATGCTCGAGAAGAACGACCACATCCTCGCGCAGTGGAAGCGCCTCGACAAGGAGCAGCACAAGCGCCGCCGCTGCTTCATCAAGGATCTGGATCACGATGTGAACGCGGCCAATGCCGCCGCTGCCGCCGCAGAGGAAGCGGAGTGCGCGCAATAAGAACGGACAGCAACGCGCCGGCTCGTAAGAGCCGGCGCGCTG